>FWPV01000705.1_pt1 | contig 102559 bp, 90 predicted proteins | sample 2228371 | NCBI WGS metagenome assembly FWPV01 (sample SAMEA103939776, study PRJEB20133) | metagenome
GATCCACCGCCGCCTGTGGTTGACGCTTCCGAGGCGGCGGTGGATCCGGCAGCCGTGTCTCTTCTGGACGACCCACAAGAGTGGCTGGGTTTTGGTCGGCCTTGCACGCCTTCAGGCTCTGCGCTGGACGCAAGTGCCGTGGCAGACCCTGCCAGCTCAACCTGGGATTCGCATGTGGTGCTGGATGGAATGCATTGCGCGGCCTGTGCCCTCACCATTGAAGATGCCCTGAAATCTGTGCCCGGTGTGTTGCAGGCCGATGTGAGCGCCGCGACTCGCCGTGCCCGCGTGGTGTGGCAGCCGGGCAGGGTGCTGCCATCGCAGTGGATGGCAGCGGTGCGCAGCGCGGGGTATCGCGCGGTTCCGGCCATGGATGCTTTTGTGCGCGGCCAGCGGCTGGTGGAAAGCCGCCGTGCGCTGTGGCGCTGGCTGGTGGCCGGTTTTTGCATGATGCAGGTGATGATGTACGCATGGCCTGCGTACGTGGCGCAGCCCGGCGATTTGTCGCAAGAGATGGAAACGCTGCTGCGCTGGGCCTCGTGGGTGATTTCGCTGCCCGTTGTCTTTTTTGCCTGCGGCCCTTTCTTCACCAGTGCCTTGCGCGATGTACGCCAGCGGCAGGTCAGTATGGATCTGCCCGTGGCGCTTGGCATGGGCATCACCTTTGTGGTGAGCACTGCGGGCACGTTCGACCCCAATGGCATTTTTGGTCGCGAGGTGTACTTCGACTCGCTGACCATGTTCGTTTTCTTCCTGCTCACCGGGCGCTGGCTGGAGTTGCGCCTGCGTGACCGCACGGCCGGTGCGCTGGAGGCAGTGCTCAATCGCCTGCCCGACAGCGTGGAACGCTTGGGCGCTGACGGCGCATTCACCCGCGTGGCGGTGCGGCGCCTGGTGGTGGGCGACACGGTGCGCGTCTTGCCAGGAGAGGCGTTTCCGGCCGACGGCACGATTCTCAAAGGCAGCACCCAGGCCGACGAAGCGCTGCTGACCGGTGAATCGACCCCGGTACACAAGCCCGAGGGCAGCGCGGTGACTGCTGGCAGCTACAACCTGCAGTCGTCGGTAGAAGTTCGCGTGGAATGTGTGGGCGCCCAAACCCGCTTTGCCCAGATCGTGGCCTTGATGGAGAGCGCGGGGCTGCAAAAGCCACGTTTGGCCCAGCTGGCCGACCGCATCGCCAAACCGTTTTTGGTGGCGGTGTTGCTGGCCGCCTTTGCTGCTGCTGCCTGGTGGTGGCCCAAAGACCCAGGGCACGCGCTGATGGTGGCGGTGGCGGTGCTCATCGTCACTTGCCCCTGTGCGTTGTCGTTGGCCACCCCGGTAGCGATGTTAACCGCAGCAGGCACGCTGGCGCGCCAGGGCGTGCTGGTGCGCAACCTGCAAGGGCTGGAGGCTCTGGCGCAGATCGATACGGTGGTGTTTGACAAAACGGGCACGCTCACCCGCGATGCGATGGCATTGCACACGGTGCGGCTGGCGGGTGACGGGCTGGACCGGGCAAGCGCCTTGTCGTTGGCGGCGGCGTTGGCGCGGCAGTCTTTGCACCCGGCATCGCGTGCCCTGGCGGAAGCTGCTGGCGCGGACGATGGTCGTTGGCTGGTTTCCAACCTGGAAGAGCAGGCAGGGCTCGGTTTGAGTGCTGATGTGCAAGACCGCACGGGGCAATGCCCGCCACGCCGCGTGCGCCTGGGCTCTGCCATTCATGCTGGTGTGGTAGCTCGTGAGCCTGGTGCTACTGAATTCGCAGAAGGTGCGGACGGCGCTGCGCTGTGGGTCGTCTTGGCGGAAGAGTGTGGTCAGCCAGGCCACGCGCAGACGCTGGAGTTGGCCCGGTTTGGATTGGTTGAAGACCTGCGCGCAGAGGCCGCCACGGTGGTGCGTGCGCTGGCCGATGCGGGCCTGGGTGTGCAGATGCTGTCTGGCGACCGCCCAGAAGCCGTGCAACGTGTGGCTGCGCAGGCGGGTATCACCGAGGCCCGCGGGGCTTGCACGCCGCAAGACAAACTGGCGGCGCTGCAAAGCCTGCAGGCCCAGGGTCACCATGTGGCCATGGTGGGCGATGGCCTGAACGATGGCCCTGTGATGGCGGGAGCCCACGTGTCATTCGCTTTTGGCCGGGCTGTTCCCCTGGCGCGCTCTCGGGCAGATTTCGTGGTGCTGCGGGACAGTTTGACTCAGGTACCCCAGGCAGTGCTGCTGGCGCGCAAAACCCTACAGATCGTGCGGCAAAATCTATGGTGGGCCGCTGGGTACAACGCTCTGTGCGTTCCCTTGGCTGTGGTTGGCTGGATGCCTGCCTGGCTTGCGGGATTGGGCATGGCGCTCAGCTCGCTGTTGGTGGTGCTCAATGCCGCCCGCCTTTCCAAGGGATTGCCAGAGGCGCCGGGTGGCGCACATGGCGATCCGTCGCCTTCTATTTCGCAGGCAGCAGGGGGTTCATCTGCTGCCGTGTCGTCATTTCAAACTGTGGAGCCCGCCTGATGGACATCCTTTATTTATTGATTCCTCTGTCTGTGGTTCTGGTGCTGATGATCCTGGCCGGCCTGTGGTGGGCTGTGTACCGCGGACAGTTTGAAAGTGTGGAACAAGAGGGGGAGCGCATTCTCCGAGACGGTTGACTTTCGTCAATAACCGCAATGGCAGTCTGGTTAAAACTTGTATCGCAATACAAAGAGGTGTCCGATGGATTTTCCAAAAACAAATGCTGCGCATTACAACGACACGGTCGTGCGTCAGTTCTCAATCATGGCCGTGGTTTGGGGGGTGGTCGGCATGCTGGTGGGCGTCATCATTGCCGCCCAGCTGGCATGGCCAGAACTCAACCTAGGCATTTCATGGCTTAGTTATGGCCGTTTGCGCCCACTGCATACCAATGCGGTGATTTTTGCTTTTGGTGGCTGCGCTTTGTTCGCCACCAGCTACTACGTGGTGCAGCGTACCTGCCAGGTTCGGTTGTTTGCGCCGGCCCTCGCATCGTTCACGTTCTGGGGTTGGCAGTTAGTCATTCTGGCTGCCGCCATCAGCCTGCCGCTGGGTTACACCTCCGGCAAGGAATACGCTGAACTGGAGTGGCCTATCGACATCCTGATCACGCTGGTCTGGGTGTCCTATGCCATCGTGTTCTTTGGCACGGTAGGTACGCGCAAGGTCAAGCACATCTACGTGGCCAACTGGTTCTTTGGCGCCTTCATTCTGGCTGTGGCATTGCTGCACCTGGTGAACAGTGCTGCAGTGCCCGCAGGCTTCATGAAGAGCTACTCGGCCTATGCGGGTGTGCAGGATGCCATGGTGCAGTGGTGGTATGGCCACAATGCCGTGGGCTTCTTCCTGACCGCAGGCTTCCTGGGCATGATGTATTACTTCATCCCCAAGCAGGCTGGCCGCCCCGTGTACTCGTATCGCCTGTCGATCGTGCACTTCTGGGCCCTGATCTTCACTTACATGTGGGCGGGTCCTCACCATCTGCACTACACCGCGCTGCCTGACTGGACGCAGTCCGTCGGTATGGTGTTCTCCCTGATCCTGCTGGCTCCCAGCTGGGGCGGCATGATCAACGGGATCATGACCCTGTCGGGCGCATGGCACAAGCTGCGTGACGATCCTATCCTGCGCTTCCTGATCGTGTCCCTGTCGTTCTACGGCATGTCCACGTTCGAAGGTCCGATGATGTCCATCAAGACCGTGAACGCACTGAGCCACTACACCGACTGGACCGTGGGCCACGTGCACTCTGGTGCCTTGGGCTGGGTGGGTCTGATCTCCATGGGCTCGCTGTACTACCTGGTGCCCCGCCTGTTTGGCCGCGAAAAGATGCACTCCATCAAGGCGATTGAACTGCACTTCTGGATGGCCACCATCGGTATCGTGCTGTACATCGCTGCAATGTGGATTGCCGGTGTGATGCAAGGCCTGATGTGGCGCGCTGTGAACCCTGATGGCACGCTCACCTACACCTTCGTTGAAAGCGTGAAGGCTACCTATCCCTTCTATGTGATCCGTGTGGCCGGTGGTCTGCTGTATCTCGGCGGCATGCTGGTGATGGCATGGAACGTGTGGGCAACTGCAATCTCTGGCCGTTCGGTCAAGGTGGCTATCCCCGCCGTGAACACTGCCCACGCTTGAGCCTCAAGGAGCTAACCCATGTCTCAAAACAACAAGCAAGCTTCTGCCGGTTTCAGCCACGAGAAGATTGAAACCAACAACTTCTTGATGATCGTGCTGATCCTGCTGGTGATCGCCATTGGCGGCCTGGTGGAGATCGTGCCCCTGTTCTTCCAGAAGTCCACCACGGAAGCTGTGAAGGGCGTGGAGCCCTACACAGCCACCCAGCTGATCGGGCGTGATGTGTACATCCGTGAGGGTTGCTACAACTGCCACTCGCAGATGATTCGCCCCTTCCGTGCAGAAACCCTGCGCTATGGTCACTACTCGGTGGCGGGTGAGTTCGTGTACGACCACCCCTTCCAGTGGGGCAGCAAGCGCACAGGTCCTGACCTGCATCGCGTGGGCGGCAAGTACAGCGATGAATGGCATCGCATCCACTTGAACAACCCACGTGACGTGGTGCCTGAGTCCAACATGCCTGCCTACCCCTGGCTTGAGAAGACTCTGGTCAATCCGGCCGATTTGGCTCCTCGCATGAAGGCGCTGCGCACTGTGGGCGTTCCATACACCGACGCGCAAATCACCGCAGCCGCTGATGAGGTCAAGGGCAAGACGGAGTTGGATGCACTGATCGCCTATCTGCAAGTCATGGGCCGTGCGCTCAAGTAAGGGAGGGTTGGCATATGGACATCACCACCATGCGCATTGTGGCCACGCTGGCTTCAATGGTCTGCTTCATCGGCATCTGGGTGTGGGCCTACATGGGCCGCAACCGTGCCAAATTTGATGAGGCTGCTCGCTTGCCCTTTGAGCAAGAATGAACTCCACCAGAATGAGAAAAACCCATGAGTGACTTCACCAGCAATTTCTGGTCGGTCTTTGTGACCGCGCTGACCCTGGTCGGCATCATTGGCTGCGCCGTGCTGCTTTGGATGGCAGGCCGCAAGAAGGTCGTATCAACGGCCGACAACACCACAGGCCACGTCTGGGACGAAGACCTGGTGGAAATGAACAACCCCCTGCCACGCTGGTGGGTGTGGATGTTCGTCATCACCATCATCTTTGGCTTGGGCTACCTGGCGGCCTACCCAGGTCTGGGCAGCTCTGCCGGCAAGCTCGGCTGGAGCCAGAAGGGCGAATACGAGGCAGAAGTGGCCAAGGCCAACAAGGAGTTGGAACCCCTTTACGCCCGCTTTGCATCCATGACCCCTGAAGCGATTGCCGTGGACACGCAAGCCAAGGCCATCGGTGAACGCCTGTTCATGAACAATTGCGCTCAGTGCCATGGCTCTGACGCCCGCGGCAGCAAGGGTTTCCCCAACTTGGCCGACGGCGACTGGTTGTACGGTGGCACACACGACAAGATTCTGGAAACCCTGCAAAAGGGCCGCATTGGCAACATGCCTCCCATGGCTGCTGCCGTAGGTTCTCCAGAAGATGTGCGTAACCTGTCGCACTATGTGCTCAGTCTGTCGGGTAGCCCCCACGATTCTCTGCGTGCGTCTTTGGGCAAGGCCAAGTTTGGTGCTTGCGCTGCCTGCCACGGCATGGACGGCAAGGGCAATCAGGCTTTGGGTGCTCCCAACCTGACCGACGACATCTGGCTGCATGGCTGGGGTGAAGCAGCGATTACCGCCATGATCAACAATGGCAAGGTCAATCAGATGCCTGCACAGGCAGACAAGTTGACCGAAGCGCAGATCAAGGTGCTGGCCTCGTATGTTTGGGGATTGTCAAACAACAAGGCGCAGTGATGTGAACGCGGGGCGGTGTCTGAGGGCGCCGCCCCTTTGTTGTTTCTGAAGTTTTGGATTAAGTAGAGAGCGCCACCATGAAGCCACCCAGCGAGTCTCCTCGCAAGGTTATTCCTATCGCTCCTGTTGCCGCAGATGGTTCGGAAGTGCCCAGCAGCCAGGTCGAGATCGTCTCCCTGTACGAAGCACAAAAGAAGATTTACCCGCGATCCATCAGCGGAGTATTTGCCCGGTGGCGCTGGGCGATGGTGTTTCTCACACAACTGGTGTTTTATGGCTTGCCCTGGCTGGAGTGGGGGCAGCGCCAGATGGTGCTCTTCGATTTGGGAGCGCGTCGCTTTTATATCTTTGGCTTGGTGCTGTACCCGCAGGACTTCATCTACCTGACGGGTTTGCTGATCATTTCAGCACTCTCGCTGTTCCTGTTCACCGCCGTGGCTGGGCGTTTGTGGTGTGGCTTTTCATGCCCGCAAACGGTGTACACCGAAATTTTCATGTGGATCGAGCACAAGATCGAAGGTGATCGCAGTGCCCGTTTGCGCCTGGACGGTGGGCCTTGGACTTTCGAGAAGATCCGCAAAAAGTTTTTCAAGCAGATTGTCTGGATCACCGTAGCCTTGTGGACAGGCTTTACTTTTGTGGGCTACTTCGTGCCGATCCGCGAGTTGGGTGTGGAGTTGCTGGCATGGCAGGGCGGTTGGCAGATTTTCTGGGTGCTCTTCTACGGGTTCGCTACCTATGGAAACGCTGGCTTCATGCGCGAGCAGGTGTGCAAGTACATGTGCCCTTATGCCCGCTTCCAGAGCGCCATGTTCGACAAAGACACCTTGATCGTCAGCTATGACGTAGAGCGTGGCGAGCCTCGCGGCCCACGTAACAAGACGGTGGATTACAAGGCGAAAGGCCTGGGCGATTGCATTGATTGCACGTTGTGTGTTCAGGTGTGTCCGGTGGGCATCGATATCCGCAAGGGTTTGCAGTACGAGTGCATCGGTTGCGGTTTGTGCGTTGATGCGTGTAATACCGTCATGGACAAGATGAAGTACCCACGCGGGTTGATTCGCTTCACTACCCAGAATGGTGTGGTCAAACGCTGGACCCAATCGCAGATGTTGCGGCGTGTGCTGCGTCCCCGCGTCTTGGTCTACAGTGCCGTGCTTGTCGCCTTGTGTGTGGCGATGTTGGCGAGCCTGGTGACGAGAACACCGCTGAAAGTGGACGTGGTTCGCGACCGGGCCGCCTTGTCGCGCATCGTGGCTGGGGGTAAGTTGGAAAACATCTACCGCATTCAGATCATGAACGCTACCGAAACTCCTCAGCGCTACCGCATAGATGCCAAGGGTCTTGAGGGACTTGAAGTGGTGTCTGAAGTGTCGGTGGAGGTCGATCCCGCTCAGTCTCGCTGGGTTGCTGTGCGATTGCAGGTGCCTTATGGGTCTGCCTCACCTGGGTCTCATCCCATCACCTTTGAAATTGGTGCCGAGGGTGGCGGTGCCCACGTGGCAGAAAAAACCGTATTTTTGGTTCCCAGGTAGTACCGTTCTCATTCAACGTACAAGCCTGAGTTAATGGAGTTTGCTATGTCTACTGTTTCTTCCTCAGCCACGCCAGCCGCAGCCCCATGGTGGAAGTTTGGCCATGTGTGGCTGGTATTGGCGGGCCCCTTGGTGGTCATTGTTGCGGGGTTCATTACTTTGTGGCTTGCGATGTCGCGCCCAGACCCTGTGGTTGCTGAGGATTACTATCAGCGAGGTATCGACATCAACAAGACCCTGGAGCACCCAGAGAAGAGCTTGGCGCCCGCGATGAAAGGGCGCAATCACGCTGCGACCCCGCCAGAAGCACAGCCCCGGTGATTGTGAAGTCACTCTGGTTCACTGAATTTCGCAACGACCCAATACAACACCGCAAGGAAACAGCACGATGTGGACACAGCGCCTGATGTGGATTGCCTGGCCAGCCTTTTTGGTGGCAGGCGTGATTGAGATGCTCGTTTTTGCGATGGTGGACCCGCAAGACCTTCACTGGTTCGGGCAGCCTGTTACCTTGTCGAGAACAGGCGTCTACACCTTGGCGTTCTTTGGGTTCTGGGCGCTCACCATGGTGTCCAGCGCGCTCACCACCTTGCTTGCGATGTCTCCCTTTGAGCTGAATCGTTGCCCGGTGCCAGACGAGGAGCGCCCTGAGGATTGCCGTAAGCACCCCTCCTGTACATGAATAAAAAATGCCGCGTTGTAGAGCGCGGCATGGTCGGAGGCGTCAGCAAGGTGCTCGGTAGTTGTCTGGCACCTCTGTCGAAAATTTTTCAGTGGCAGGCTTGTTGGTTGTTCACGATGCGGCGTAAGGCATCGGTATCCAAAATACGGACATGTCTTTGCCGCACTTCCACGGTGCCTTCTTCCACGAACTTGGAGAACGTGCGGCTCACGGTTTCAAGCTTGAGGCCGAGATAACTGCCGATTTCTTCTCGCGTCATTCGCAACACCAGTTCTGATTGAGAGAAGCCTCGCGCGTGCAGGCGCTGCACCAAATTGAGCAAAAATGCCGCCAGACGCTCTTCTGCACGCATGCTTCCGAGGAGCAGCATCACGCCGTGCTCACGCACGATTTCACGGCTCATGATTTTGTGCACATGGTGCTGCAGCGCAGTGACTTCGCGCGAAAGTTCCTCTATGCGATCAAAGGGCATGACGCAAACTTCTGCGTCTTCCAGAGCGACGGCGTCGCAGGTGTGATGGTCATTCACAATGCCATCCAGACCAATGATTTCACCGGCCATCTGGAATCCTGTGACTTGGTCGCGACCATCCTCTGTCGCCACGCAGGTCTTGAAGAAGCCCGTGCGAATGGCATACAGCGAGGTGAAAGCTTCTCCGTTGCGGAAAAGCGTTCCGCCGCGTTTGATCTTGCGCCGCACGGCTACCACTTCGTCGATGCGTTGCAGCTGCTCTTCGTTGAGCCCCACGGGCATGCAAAGCTCACGGAGATTGCAGTTGGAGCAGGCGACTTTGATGGTGAGCGGATTCATGGCGCAGAAACCAGTTGGTTGTTCGAGCATATCGTGCTCGACGAGAGAGGCCGAAGTGCCTCGCACAGTGCTTAGAAGCGGATGATATGCATCAAATTGTCGCTCCACCAGCAGCGGGTTCACTTGATTCAGGTCAAGGACGAAGAGGGTAAGGTGCGGCACAGTAACCGAGTACGCAAGGATATCTCATGACCGCTGTTACCCCAGAACTCCTTACCCGGTTTGATGTGCCGGGTCCCCGATACACCTCTTATCCAACGGCAGACCGTTTTGTGGAGGCTTTTGGTCAGGAGGACTATGCCTTGGCGTTGGCCCAAAGGCATTTGGGGACAGGCTCCAAAGCCATGCCGTTGTCGCTGTATGTGCACATCCCATTTTGCGAGTCGCTATGCTACTACTGCGCTTGCAACAAGATCATTACCAAACACCATGATCGTGCTGATGTCTATTTGCGGTACCTGAGCCGCGAAATCGACTTGCATACAGCCCAATGTGGTGTGGGGCAGGTGGTTAGCCAGTTGCATCTGGGCGGCGGGACCCCCACGTTCCTGTCTGATGATGGGCTGCGTGAGTTGATGTCCATGCTCAAGCGCAGCTTCACTCTCGCTCCCGGTGGGGAATATTCCATCGAAGTGGATCCCCGCACGGTCAACGCGGAGCGTCTGGCATTGTTGGCAGAGTTGGGTTTCAACCGGTTGAGTTTTGGCGTCCAAGACTTCGACTCTGAAGTCCAAAAGGCAGTCCACCGTGTTCAGCCCGCAGAGCAAGTTTTTGCTTTGGTCGAATCTGCACGCACCATCGGGTTTGACTCCATCAATGTGGACTTGATTTACGGCTTGCCACGCCAAACCCCTGAGTCATTTGATCGGACGTTGTCACAGATTGCCCAGCTTCGACCTGATCGCATTGCGTTGTACGCATATGCGCATCTGCCTGAGCGCTTCAAGCCCCAGCGTCGCATCATTTCAGCGGAGTTGCCCACAGCAGGTGCCAAAGTCGCCATGCTTTCGCGTTCGCTGGATGCATTTATTGACGCTGGCTATGTATACGTCGGCATGGATCATTTCGCTTTGCCTACCGATGCGTTGGCCATTGCAAAACGGCAGGGGCGCCTGCACCGCAATTTCCAGGGATACAGTACCCAACCCGATTGCGATTTGATTGGGCTGGGCGTGTCAGCGATTGGACGCATTGGGGCGACCTACAGCCAAAACGCCAAGACCCTGGATGAGTATTACGATTTCCTTGACCAGGGTCGCCTGCCAGTCGTTCGAGGTCTGGCATTGAACCGGGATGACTTGGTGAGACGCGCTGCCATCATGGCGTTGATGTGCCAAGGTGAACTGCTGATTGAGCCGATGGAGCAAGCGTGGCTGATCGACTTCAAAAAGTACTTTGCTGCTGAACTGGACCGTTTGAAGGACATGGAAACCCAAGGTCTGGTGGAGTTGGGCAGTGAAGGCGTTCGAGTGACGCCCATGGGCTGGTTCTTTGTGCGCGGTATTGCGATGGTCTTTGATCGTTACCTGCAGGCCGATCGCACCCGCGCCCGCTTCTCCCGCATCATCTGAGCAGGGCTACGAACAGCATGTCGGCTACTGTGGCATGGACCGCCCTGGTCATGGGTTTGGTGGGGGGTAGCCACTGCTTGGCCATGTGCTCCGCTCCGTGCGCTGCGGTGGTGGGGGCAGGGCGCAAGCCAGAAGGCTTGACTGCACTTGAGCAGCCTATTCAATGGACAAATAAAAAGCCCCGTTCCGTCCAGCCGTGGTTGCGCACCGGGGTTTTTCATGGGGGGCGCATCGTTGGGTATGCGGCGCTGGGTGCCATGGCGGCCTGGGCCATGGACAGTTTGGCTTGGCTCACACAGCAAACCATGGCGCTTCGGCCCTTGTGGACCCTGACGCACGTGGCCATTCTTGCCTGGGGCTTGATGATGCTGATCCAGTCGCGACAGCCAGCCTGGATTGAACAGGCGGGCCGTTCAGTCTGGGGGCGTGTCCAGCCGCTGCTTGGTTCGTCAACAGGTGTGGCCAGTGCTGGCGCATTTTGGGCATTCATGCCGTGCGGTTTGCTCTATTCGGCCTTGCTGGTGGCAGCACTCAGCGGCGGGCCTTTGCAGGGTGCTTGGACCATGGCGCTGTTTGCTGTGGGCAGCGGTCTTTGGCTCGTGGGTGGCCCCTTGGCCTGGCGTTGGGTACGGCAGCGTCTGGGTTCACTGCGGGGTGACTGGGGCACGCGCATCAGTGGCGCTCTTCTCTGCGGTGTCGCCGTGTGGGCGTTGTGGATGGATTTGGTATACAAGCCCTCGCTCTGGTGCCGTTGAGGTGTTCATAGGCCTGAGGCAGCAGCGTTTTCAGGACCGAGCGTGTCGAAGGGCGACCACGCACATTGACGTTCGAGCCGCTCCGCATTCCTCTGTATGGTGAGCCCGCGCTCTGCATGCGTCAGGAGCGATTTCATCGCAGCTAACGTGAACCAATCTCTCCCTTGTTAAGAGGCTGTCTGCACTGGGCATGCAAAAGACATTTGCATCCGAGGCGAGACACCACGTTCCTCAAGGAAGCATCAGAAGTGGTGATAATGGGCCCCAACAATTGTGGTTCTATTGTTACCTTTTGCTTCCTATTCCCGGGCTGTTGTGAATACGTTCGTTCTCATCGATATAAGCCAATTGCGTATTGGCATGTATATCCAGTTGGATCTGGGCTGGATGCACCATCCCTTTCCGGTGAGCAGCTTTCGTATTGGTTCGGCAGAGCAGATTGCCACTTTGCGCGAATTGGGGCTCACAAGCGTCAAAGTTCTTCCTAAAAAGAGCGATCCAGAGTTTCGCGATGGGTTGCTGGCCACCCCCGCAGATTCATCTGGCAATGCAACTGATGGCTCGGCGGACTCCAGCGGCGCGCCTGCAGAACAGCCCACTTACTCCTCGCCAGGCGAGTCTGCAGCGTTGCGCCGCAGAATGTTGCTCGCAGCTCAGAACGCGTCGCTCCTCGCTTGTGACCGGCGGTTTCGGCAGGCTACCAAGCAATACATGTCGATGGAAAAGCTGGTGGCCCAGCAGCCCCAGCTGGCTCAGGCAGAAGGGCAGTCGCTGGTTGCCGAGTGCGTTACAGACCTTCTGGAAAATGGGGATTCGGCCATTCGCCTTCTTTCCGAGGGGGTAGGAGAACCCGGGGCCTTGCACCCCGTCAATGTGATGGTTCTCAGTCTGCTGCTGGGCAAGGCACTCGGGATGAAGAGCGCTGAGCTTCATGATTTGGGAGTCGCAGCGCTGTTGCATGACATCGGCAAGGTCGGCATGCCGTTGCGCGTCGCTTTTGCCTCACCCGCCATGACGCCAGCAGAGCGTGTGAAGTATGAAAGCCATGTTGCTGCATCGGTCACTCTTGCCACCCGCATGGGATGGGGCAAGGCAGTCCTTGCAACGATTGCCCAGCACCACGAAATGGTGGATGGCTCTGGATTCCCTCTGCAAAGGCGTGCTTCAGAGTTGGGGCGCTCCAGCCAGGTGGTGGCCCTGGTCAACCACTACGATCGCATGTGCAGTCCGGTCGGGGGCGGAGGTCTGACCCCCCACGAAACCCTGTCGATCATCTTTGCGCAGCACAAGGCTCGGTTCGATTCTGTAGTGCTTGGCGCTTTCATCCGCATGATGGGGGTCTATCCCCCGGGCTCCATCGTCCAATTGGTGAACGACCGTTATGCCATCGTGGCCTCGGTCAATTCCTCGCGCCCCCTACGCCCTCGGGTGATCGTGCACGACTCGCGCATTCCCAAAGACGAGGCCCCGATCTTGGATCTGGAGTCCGTCCCTGAACTGGGTATTCGTCGCAGCCTGAAGCCATCTCAGTTGCCCCGTGACGCGCTGGACTATCTGTCTCCACGCAAGCGCATCTGCTATTTCTTTGAGCGTGCCGTGAACTTCGACGCGCCTGACTCAGAGGCCCAGGAGTCGTGACTTATTCCTTGCCGCAGTCCTGGCTGGACGCGATGCTGGAAGCGGTTTGCCTGGTAGATGAAACCTCCCTGCATATTCTTGCCGCCAACCACGCTGTGGCCGAGCTGGTGGGTAAGCCCGTCCATGAATTGGTAAACACGCCCGTTCAAAGTTTGGCAGCCACCCCACAGGACTTTGTGTTTTGGTCTCAGCCGGTGCAGGCCCTGGCAGAGGGCATTCATTCAGAGACCAGCGTGTTGCATGCCAGCGGTGTCCTCGTGCCTGTGGAGCGAAGCGTGCGTGGAGTGACCCTCCCAAATGGTGGAGGGGCTCTCCTGCTCACCATGATTGATCTGACGGCTCAACGTTCTACCGAGCGAGAGCTGGAGACTTTGCTATCGGAATTAAGGGCGACCCTGGACTCCGCAGCAGATGGCATGCTGGTGTGCGCCATGGATGGCAGCATTCGAGCTTTCAACCAGCGGTTGGTCAACATCTGGCGTATCCCTGCGGAACTGCTCACGCGACGTGACGATTCGGCAGTTTTTGCGCACATGGCAAGGCAGGTGCGCGAGACAGAGCTGTATTCCGAGCGGCTGCGGGAGATTGCTGCTGATCCGATGCAGGAGAGCTCGGACATCCTTGGACTGACTGAAGGAACCGTGCTGGAGCGCCGGTCGGTACCGCAGTTCAGTCATGGTCTTCCAGTGGGCAGGGTGTATTCATTCCGTGACGTCACGCGTCAGGCGGAAACGCAGGCCCATCTGCGTCTGGCTGCCCGGGTGTTCGAATCCAGTCTCGACGCCATCTTCATCGCAGACAGCCAGCACCGCATCCTGCGCATGAATCCTGGTTGCCTGAAGCTGATTGGCTCGGCAACAGAGTTGCACGTGGGCCAGCCCGCAGTCTCGCTCTTTGAGCTAGAAAGCCCAGACCGCTGGATGACTGACGTGAAAGCGGGATGGAAGACATCGGGTTTCTGGGAGGGGGAGCTTTGGCTGCCGCGGGTCGGCTTGCCGCCTTGTGCGGTGCAGCTTTCCTGGGTCGTCTTGTACGACGATGCTGGGAAGGTCATGCAGAGCATTGGCTTCATGCGCGATCTGACTGCCCAACACAACGCACAAAAGCGGATCAAGGAGCTCGCTTACACCGATGTCCTCACGGGATTGCCCAACCGATTGTTGCTGTCACAGCGCGTGGAAACCGCGATTGCGGATGTGCAGGAGCAGTCTGGTGGCTTCGCCGTGTTGTTTTTGGATCTTGATCGTTTCAAGATCATCAACGATTCGTTGGGGCATCCCTTTGGTGACCGGGTTCTTCAGCTGGTGGCGGAGCGACTGCAAACCTGCCTGCGCCAGACCGACATGCTCTGTCGGCTGGGTGGAGATGAGTTCGTGATCTACCTGCATGGAGGAAATGCCACGGTGGCCGAGGGTGTCTCGCGGCGTATTCTGGATGAGATGCTGCGGCCGTTCACGCTGGATGACATGGGCTTCTCCATTCAGTGCAGCATCGGTATTGCGTTGTACCCGCACGATGGCTTGTCACTGGACGATCTGATCAAGCAGGCAGATACGGCCATGTACCGTATCAAGGACCGGGGGCGCGGCAGCTATGGCTTTTACCAACCCCAAATGAATGCCAACTTGCTATCTCGCATGAAGCTGGAGCATTCCATGCGGCAGGCATTGGGATTGGATCGCATGGCTGTGCATTACCAGCCTCAGGTCAATCTGGAGACAGGTCGCATCACGGGTGCCGAAGCCTTGCTTCGGTGGCGGGATCCTGATCTTGGTGCGGTGTCTCCTGCAGTGTTCATTCCTTTGGCGGAAGAGTGTGGCTACATCGTTGCCTTGGGCGCCTGGGTCATGGAGCAGGCCATCCGTCAGTGCGCCGGATGGATGGAGTTGGGTTATCCCATGGTAGTGTCGGTCAACGTATCGGCACTGGAGTTCAGGCAGCCTGACTTTATCGATCGGCTGACTGCGTTGCTGGCCACGTACCAGCTCCCGGCTCACTGGCTGGAATTGGAGTTGACGGAAAGCATCCTGCTCCAGGATGCGCATGAAACAGAGCAGCGTTTGAGACTTCTGGGCGACCTGGGTGTTCGCCTGGCCATTGATGACTTCGGGACGGGGTACTCCAACTTGGGCTATCTCAAGAAGCTGCCCATCCAGAAACTCAAGGTGGATCAGTCCTTCGTGCGTGGTTTGCCTGAAGATGAGGGCGACCGCGCCATCGTGGGTGCCGTCATCAGCATGGGGCATGCACTGCGCATAGAGGTGGTGGCCGAGGGGGTGGAAACGTTGGCCCAAAAAGAGCTGCTGCAGCAAATGGGCTGCGACCAATTTCAGGGTTTTTTATGTGCCCCGGGCCTTACACCCGAGGACTTGGGTGAGCTGTTGCTCAACCCTGAGATGGTGCAGCAGCGGATTCAGGGTTGACCAGTTCCGAGGCGCTGCGCCCCGAATTGCTGCGCATCGCAGGGAGCCGACCAATGCAGTCAGAGCCCGCCCAGCCGCTGGCGCATCAGGACGCGAAGGCGCCCTTCCAGAACATGTAGGCGGCCAAGCCGAAGAGCAGACTGGCAAACACCCGTTTGAGCTTTTTGACCGGAAGGTTATGCGCTGCCTTGGCTCCCAGAGGGGCAGTGAGCACGCTGCAGGTGGCAATGACGCCCAGAGCAGGTAGCCACACGTAGCCCAAAGAACCTGCAGGCAAAGAGGTAACCGACTGGCCGCTGATCACATAGCCCACCACGTTGGCCAGCGCGATGGGAAAACCAAGGGCAGCACTGGTGGCAACCGCATTGTGGATGGGTACGTTGCACCATGTCATGAAGGGCACGCTGACAAAGCCACCCCCTGCACCGACCAATCCAGACAGAAAACCGATGAAGCCACCAGCGCCCAGTTGGCCTGCGGTTCCAGGCATCTGGCGAGTGGGGGCAGGCTTCTTGTCCAGAAACATCTGCACGGCTGAGAAACTCACAAACAGGCCAAAGAAAACGGCGAGGAAGCTGCCTTTGAGCAGTGCGAACACACCGAGGCTGGCCACAAAGCCACCCAGCACAATGCCTGGAGCGAGCTTGGTGACGATGTCCCAACGCACGGCTCCACGCTTGTGGTGTGCACGCACGCTGGATACAGAGGTGAACACGATGGTGGCCATCGATGTGGCGATGGCCATCTTGACGGCCAGGTCTGGTGCCACCTGCCTTGCGCCCAGCAGGTAGGTCAGAAAAGGCACCAGCAGCATGCCGCCGCCAATGCCCAAGAGCCCTGCCAGGAAGCCTGTGCACAAACCCAATAAACCCAGCTCAACAATCAATAGGGGATCCAGCATCGAAGAATCACAGGAGGGGCATTGATAGGGGCGTAGAGGCCACACCCGAGATGATGAGTGGGGCCACCAGCCAGGAAGAAGGTGTCTGCGAATGCCACCGGACCGGCATCCTGAACCGGGGGTTCAGGTGGGCGAGGGCAGCCTAACGTTGGGTTCATCTGACGCGAGACGATCACGCTCATCAGGCGATGTACCAAGCCCGTGCTCAGTGAGCATTGGTTCAAGGAAATATAAAGCCCGGCAGCACCGCAGACCCTTGCATTGTAGGCGCTTGGCTATCGCCCTGCAGGCGGATAGACCAGTACCGTGGCGGGCGCTCGGGTCAGGTCGCTGATGCGTGCCCATCGTCAAGCCCATGGGGCATCGCCCCTGTGAGGGTGGCGCGGGGTGAGTGCACCGCGTAGCGATGGCCTCACCCAGCTGGAAGGGAGTTACAACAACTGTCCGTCCTGCCCGAGGGCTTGGTCCAGCCGACCCAGCAAGCTCTGCAGGCGCAATCTTTCTTCTTCAGTTGGAGCGACTGCAGAGGTGGGTGCTGCGGCTGGCGCAGGTTGCGCGGCTGCCTGGGCTGCGGCGGCATCACGGTCGGCCACTTCAAAAGCCAGGTTCAATGCCGCCAACACAGCAATGCGCTCGCGTGCCCGCACCTTGCCTGCATCGCGAATTCGGGTCATGGCCGTGTCCACCCGTTCCACGGCGTCCAGCAAACGTGATTCCTGTCCGTCTGGGCAGGCCAGCAGGTAGCTTTGCTGCAGGATTTGGACCTCGATTTGCTTCATTCGGCGTCCTTGTGGACAGGGGTGGCAGGGGCGTTGGCAGGCAGCCGTTCGAGCAGTGCGTCAATCCGGGCGCGAGCCGCGTTCAGGCGCGATTTCAGAGAGTCGCGTTCCTGCGTCAGGGCGCTGACCTGATCTGCCAACAAGGCATTGGTGCGTTGCAACTCGGCGTGGCGCAAGAGCAGGCGCTCGACACGCTCGGCGATCTGGTCGGTGGTGGAGGGTTCAGCCATAGAGATCGCAATTGTAGGGTTGTCTTTTTGGGGCGGGGTGCCGCAAGGTTCTAAAATCCGACGGTTGGTGCTCGCAGGCTGGTTCACAGACTGCAGTTCAACGGGAAGCAGGAAGGTAACCCCACCGCCGTGGCAAGCCCCACCTGCGCTGCCCCCGCAACGGTCAGCAGACGGATCGCCCGATTCCCTCTCCATTCACACGCCACTGGGAGCCTTGAACAAGCCCTGGGAAGGCATTGGAGGGTGCTCTGCCAGCCCGGATACCGGCCAACACGGTGGTTGCCAGCGTTGATGAAAGACGCTGCGCAGCCGTATCACCCAGACGCTGGCGGGGAGGCCGGCACGGGTTATTTGTTGATTGCGTTCCCATCATGAAGTACTTCACACCGCGCGCCCGCACCCAGGCGTTGTCGTCCCTGCGTCCCCGTCAGCTGGCTGTGGCCTGTGCAGGGCTGTGCGTTCTCACGGCCCAGGCCCAGGTCAGCGTGGCGGATTCAGCGCTGCTGGCGCAAAACCTGCGCGCGCCGTCCTTGTCTGAAACCGTCGTCGCTGCCACCCGGATGCAGCAGCCTTTGTCCGACCTGGTGGCGGACGTGTCCATCGTGGACCGTGACAGCATCGAACTCAGTGGCGCGACCGGCCTGGGGGATTTGCTGGCCCGCCTTCCAGGTGTGGAGATGTCGCGCAATGGCGGCCCCGGCAGTTCCACCAGCCTGTTCCTGCGCGGTGCGGAAACCCGCTTCACTGCGGTGTACATCGATGGCGTGCGGATGGACTCGCAGTCCACCGGCGGCGCTGCATGGGAGTCCATTCCGCTGGGGCTCATCGACCGCATTGAAGTGCTGCGCGGCCCGGCAGGCGCGGTGTACGGCTCCGACGCCCTGGGCGGCGTGATCCAGATCTTTACCAAGCGCGGAGAAAAGGGCTTTGCGCCGTTTTTGTCGGTAGGCGTAGGCAACCGGGGCACCACCAAGCTGGAAGCCGGTGTGAGCGGCGCCAGCGGTACGGTGGACTATGCACTGGGCCTGCTGCGCGACGACAGCGATGGCTTCAACGCCCGCCCCATTGCCGGCCAGAACCCGGACCGCGACGGCTACCGCAACACTGCAGGCAATGCCCGCCTGGGTGTGCAACTCAATGCAACGCACCGCCTGGAAGGAACGCTGATGGTGGGCGACACCAACAGCGGTTACGACAGTGGCCTGGGCAAGGACGACCGCAACCTGCACACCATGCACGCGCTGGGCCTCAACTGGCAGGCGCAGTGGAGCAGTGCCTACAAGACCCAACTCAGCGTGACCGATTCGCGCGACGAATACGAAACCAAGCCCTCGGTCTACCTGTCGGACACGCGCCTGCGCGGCTACCTGTTCCAGAACGAATGGCGCGAAGGTGCGCACTTGGTCACAGCCGCGCTGGAGCGCCGCGAAGACCACCTGGAGAACAACCCCATCGACCGCAGCCGCTCACAAAACGGTGTGGCGCTGGGCTATGGCTACAACGCCGGTGGGCACACGGTGCAGGTCAATGTGCGCCACGACGAAGACAGCGAGTTTGGTGGCAAGGGCACCGGCAGCGTGGCCTATGGCTACGCCATCACGCCCCAGTGGCGCGCCACGGCATCGGTGGGCACGGCCTTCCGTGCGCCCACGCTGTACCAGCGTTTCAGCCAGTACGGCGTGGCTTCACTGAGCCCTGAAACCGCGCGCAACGCCGAGCTGGGGTTACGCTATGCCCAGGGCAGCAGCAGCTTCTCGGTGGTGGCGTTTCGCCACCGGGTGCGTGACCTGATTTCGTTCGCCGGGGCAGGGCCTTGTGCCTCCACGTTTGGCTGCTATGCCAACACAGCCCGCGCCGAATACAAAGGCGTGACCTTCGCAGCTTCGCACCGCATTGGCCCCATGCAATTGCACGGCTCGCTTGATGTGCAGCGCCCGCGTGACCTCGATACCGGCAAGCAACTGGCCCGCCGCGCCAAGCACCACGGCACTTTCGGGGCTGATGCGCAATGGGCTGGCTGGACGCTGGGGGCCGAGGTGCAGGCCTCGGGCCGCCGCTTTGACACGGTGGCCAACACCAACGTGCTGGGCGGCTACACCCTGGTCAACCTGTACGCCAGCACCCGCATTGCGCGCGACTACACCCTGCTGGCCCGCGTGGACAATCTGGCCGACAAGGACTACCAGTTGGCCCGCACCTATGCCACGCCCGGCCGCACGCTGTTTGTGGGCCTGAAGTGGGCTCCCCAGTGACCACACCATCGCCCTGGAATGCCATGACTCAGCCTGCCGCCCGCTGCCCCGCTTTGCTGATTGCCGCCCCTGCCTCGGGGCAGGGCAAAACCACGGTGACGGCGGCGCTGGCGCGGCTGCATGCGCGCCGGGGCCTGCGCGTGCAGGTGTTCAAGTGCGGGCCAGACTTTCTGGACCCGCACTGGCACCAGCTCGCCAGCGGCCAGCCGGTGCACCAGCTGGACCTGTGGATGAACGGCGAGGCCGACTGCCGCCAGCGCCTGCACGCCGCAGCGCAAAGCAACGACCTCATCCTCATCGAAGGTGTGATGGGCCTGTTTGACGGCACTCCCAGCGCCGCCGATCTGGCCCAGCACTTTGGTGTGCCGGTGCTGGCGGTGGTCGATGCATCAGCCATGGCGGGCACCTTTGGCGCGCTGGCCTTTGGCCTGCAGCACTACCGCCCCGGCATGCCCTGGGCGGGCGTGCTGGCCAACCGCGTGGGCAGCGAGCGGCATGCGCAAATGCTGCGCGATGGCCTGCGTGACAGCGCAGACTGGATGGGTGCGCTGATGCGCGTGAGCCATGGCGATGCCCCCGCCGCCAGCAAACAGGGCGCCGCCTTGCTGCCCGAGCGCCACCTGGGCCTGGTGGCGGCGCACGAGCTGGCCGACAGCGCCCAGCGCCTGGACGCTGCGGCCGATGCCTTGGCCGCCACCCCGCTGGGCCAGATGACCGCTCAAGACCTGCAGCGCTGGGCGGTGGAATTTCCGGCGCCTGACAACACCACGCCCGTGCCCGCCTTGCTTGCGGGCCGCACCGTGGCCGTGGGGCGTGATGCCGCGTTTTGCTTTACCTACGCGGCGAATCTGCAAACGCTGGAGCAACTGGGCGCGCGCGTGGTGTTCTTCTCTCCCTTGGATGACGCAGCCTTGCCCGAATGCGACGCCGTGTGGCTGCCCGGTGGCTACCCCGAGCTGCACACCGATCGCATCGCCGCCAACACCGGCATGAAGGCCAGCCTGATGGCCCATGTGCTGCAGCGCAAACCCCTGTGGGCCGAGTGCGGCGGCATGATGGCGCTGTTTGAATCCATCACGTTGACCGACGGCACCCAGCACCCCGTGTGGGGCCTGCTGCCCGGCCATGTCACGGTGCACAAGCGCCTGGCCGCGCTGGGCCCGCAGCAACTGGTGGTGGATGGGCACACGCTGCGTGGGCACACCTTCCACTACTCCACCGCGCAAAGCGATGCCCCCGTGGTGTCGCGCACCTCGCGGCCTGATCAGCCCGTGGCCGCCGATGCGGGCGAGGCGCTGTACCGCCTGGGCAGCATCCACGCCAGCTACTTCCATGCGTGGTTCCCGTCCAGCCCCGTGGCCGTGGCGCGGCTGCTAGGTGGGGTGGCTGCGTGAGCCACGCCATGCAAGTCAGCCGCTCTGAGCTGATCCTCGGGGGCCAAAAAAGCGGCAAATCCCGCCGTGCCGAGCTGCTGGCGCGTGACTGGCTGGCCCAGTCCCCCGCGCACCACGCGCTGCTCATCGCCACCGCCCAGCCGTGGGACGGCGAGATGCGTGAGCGCATCGCCCGCCACCAGCGCGACCGGGCCGAGCGCGTGCCTGGCCTGCACACGCTGGAAGAACCCCGCGACCTGGCCACCGCACTGGCGCAGCACAGCACTGCGCACACGCTGGTGGTGGTGGATTGCCTCACGCTGTGGCTGACCAACTGGCTCATGCCTGCAGGTGATGAGACTCTGGATTTGAAGCAAAAACAGGCTCTGGCGCTTGACTGGAAAGCGCAAGCAGCTCACTTTTTAATAGCGATTGAGCAAGCCCCAGGCCCTGTGGTGCTGGTGGGCAATGAGATTGGCCTGGGTGTCATTCCCATGGGCCGCGAAGTGCGCGCCTTTGTCGATGCGCTGGGCGTGCTCAACCAGCAAGTGGCGCAGGTGTGCGAGCGCGTCACGCTGATGGCGGCCGGCTTGCCGCTGACCTTGAAAGAACCCTTGCGATGAAACCCACCCCCGTGCGCCGCATTCTGATGGTGCTGGCCATCGTGCTGTTGTTGCTGGTGCTCATGGTGTCGCTGGCGCGCGCGCAGGGCGCTGCGGCGAATGCGTCGCCCATTGCCACGGGCGTGCGCGTCACAGACGACCGGGGCCGCACCGTGGCTTTGCCACAGGCGCCACAGCGCATCGTCAGCCTGCTGCCGTCGCTGACCGAAACCGTCTGTGCGCTGGACCAGTGTCACCGCCTAGTGGGTGTGGACCGTTATTCCAATTACCCCGCCAGCGTGCAGAAGCTGCCCAAGGTGGGCGGTGGGCTGGACCCCAACATCGAGGCCATCGTGGCCCTACGGCCCGACGTGGTGGTGATGTCTGTCTCATCCCGCGCAGGCGAGAGGCTGGAGGCGCTGGGTGTGAAAGTCGTCACGTTGGAGCCCAAAACCCATGCCGATGTTCAGCGTGTGCTGGCCACCATGGCCCGCCTGCTCGGCCAGCCGGACGATGCCGCGCGCAAGGTGTGGCGCGTGATCGACGCTGCTGTGTCGGCCGCAGCCCAGAGCCTGGCGCCCGAGGCGCGCAACACCCGCGTGTACTTTGAAGTGAGCCGAGGCCCCTACGGCGCGGGCGAGTCGTCCTTCATTGGCGAGACGCTCACGCGCCTGGGCGTGAAGAACATCGTGCCCGCATCGCTGGGGCCCTTTCCGCGCCTGAACCCCGAGTTTGTGGTGCGCGCCAACCCCGACCTCATCATGATGGGCAACCGCAGCATGCAAAACATGGTGCCTTACCCAGGGTGGGACACGATCAAGGCCGTGCGCGAGCAGCGCGTGTGCGTGTTTGGGCCGGACGATTCGGACACCGTGGTGCGCCCCGGCCCCCGCATGGCCGAGGCGACCCGGCTGATGGCCCAGTGCATCAACGACAAGATGGCCCGCCAAACCAGGCCAGCGGCGGCCCGGCCATGAGCGAATCCACCATGCCCCCAGCCGCTGCCCGCAGCCCCGCACCCCATGCCCGCATTGCCACGGCACGCCAGCGCGCGGCCTGGCTGTTGCTGGGCTTGATGGCGCTTTCCGTGCTGCTGGCGGGGCTGGGCGCCAGCGTGGGCAGCACCGGGTTTGACAGCGTGCTGCGCCTAGCCGACGACCCCCTGGCCGCCCGCATCGTGTGGGACATTCGCCTGCCGCGCAGCCTGGGCGCCTGGCTGGCGGGGGCCTTGCTGGGCCTGGCGGGCGCCGTGGCGCAGGGGCTGTTTCGCAACCCGCTGGCCGATCCGTTTTTGCTGGGCAGTGCCTCGGGCGCATCGCTGGGCGTGGCATTGGCCCTGGCGCTGTTTGGCGTGGCGCCTGCCACCGTATGGCTTGCCAAGCTGGGTCTGACGGGCGCTGCGTTTGTGGGCGCCGTGCTGGCCGTGCTGCTCACGCTGCAACTGGCGCGTGGCGTGCAGCACACCCTGCGTCTGCTGCTGGCCGGGGTGATCGTGGGCGTGGTGCTGGGCGCCGTCAAAGACCTCATCACCCTGGCTGCGCCCGACATCATTCCGTCCATGCAGGGCTTCAATCTGGGCAGTGCGGGCTTTATCGGCTGGGCTTCATGCGTGCTGATGGCTGCGGCCTGGTGCGTGTGCGCCTTGGCGGCCTGGGTGTTCAGCCGCGCGCTCGATGGCCTGAGCCTGGGCGAGGCCACGGCCGCTAGCCTGGGCCTGCCGCTGGCCCCCATGCGCCTGGCGCTGGTGGCGGTGCTGGCCCTGGCCACCGGCACGGCCGTGGCGCAAACGGGGCTCATCGCCTTCGTGGGCTTGGCCGCACCGCACCTGGTGCGTTCCATGGCCAAAGTCACCCATGCCTGGCTGGTGCTGCTGGCCAGCCTGATGGGCGGCGTGCTGCTGATGGGCGCCGATGTGCTGGCGCGCTGGGTGATTGCCCCGCAAGAGCTGCCGGTGGGCGTGCTCACCGCCGTGCTGGGCGGTGGCTACCTGCTGTGGCTGATGCACCGGCGCACGGGCCAAGGGGGCGTGCTGTGACCACGTTTCATGCTCCTCAATTGATAGCTATCCACGCTCACCAGATGGGCGCTAGCGTGGGGCCGTGCCCCGTACTGCAAGACATTCATCTGCCGCTGCTGGCGGGGTGCTGGACGAGCATCGTGGGCCCCAACGGCGCCGGTAAATCCACCTTGCTGCGCGCACTGGCGGGGCTGATGCCACACACCGGCACGGTGCACCTGCTGGGCCGCGAGCTGGCCGACTGGCCCCGGCGCGACAAGGCGCGGGCGCTGTCGTGGCTGGGGCAGAACGAAGCTGCGGCCGATGACCTCACGGTGTACGACGTGGCCATGCTGGGCCGCCTGCCGCACCAGCCCTGGCTGGCCCCGCCCAGCGCGGCCGACCACGCGGCGGTAGAGCAAGCCCTGCGCGCCACCCACGCGTGGGACTGGCGCCAGCGCACGCTGGGGGGCTTGTCGGGTGGCGAGCGCCAGCGCGTGCTGCTGGCCCGCGCCTTGGCGGTGCAGGCCCAGGTGCTGCTGATGGACGAACCCCTGGCCAACCTCGACCCCCCCCACCAGGCCGACTGGCTGCTGCTGGTGCGCGCCCTGGTGGCCGAGGGCAAGACGGTGGTCAGCGTGCTGCACGAGGTGTCGATGGCGCTGCAGGCCGACCGTGTGGCCGTGCTGGCGCGCGGGCGCATCGTGCACCACGGCGCTGCTGCGCACCCCGATACCCACCGTGCGGTAGAGCGCGTGTTTGACCACCGCATTGCCATCCACAGCGTGGCCGGGCAATGGATGGCGCTGCCGCGACTGCATCCCACGGCTGCGCCGCATTCCCCCGATTTGAACGAGAACCCATCCCATGCAAATTGAAGCCGCCCCCACCGAAAAGCGCTACGAAAAACCCGAGGGCGAACGCCGTGGCCTCATCATCGTCAACACGGGCGACGGCAAGGGCAAAAGCACGGCCGCCTTTGGTCTGGCCCTGCGCGCCCATGGCCGGGGCAAGGCCGTCAAGATTTACCAGTTCATGAAAGTGCCCACCGCCCGCTTTGGCGAGCACCGCATGTTCGAGCAGATCGGCATTCCCATCGAAGGGCTGGGCGACGGCTTCAGCTGGAAGAGCCAGGACCTGGAACATTCCGCCCAACTGGCCCGCGATGGTTGGGAAAAGGCCCGCGCCACCATCATGGGGGGCGAGCATTTCATGGTGGTGCTCGATGAGATCACCTACCCGCTGATTTACGGCTGGCTGCCGCTGGAAGGCGTGCTGCAAACCCTGCGCGACCGGCCCCGGGACGTGCATGTGGTGCTCACCGGCCGCCGCTGCCCCGAAGAGATCATCGAACTTGCCGACACGGTGACCGAGATGAAGCTCATCAAGCACGCCTTCAAGGCGGGCGTGCCTGCACAGCGCGGCATTGAGGACTGAGGCTTCGCACCCGGCAGCCTGGTGCGGCGCCGGTGCGGGCCAGTGACCGTCAACAGGCTTTCACAGCCCGTAGAACCCCTTGATGAAATCCCAGGCTTCTTGCGGGTCATCGGTATAGAGAAAGAGGCCCAGGTCTTGGGGCGAGATCGTTCCCTCTTCGACCAAGGCCTCGAAGTTGATGAGCTTCTTCCAGAAGGCCGTGCCAAACAGCACGATGGGCACCGGTTTGGCCTTGCCGGTTTGCACCAGCGTGAGCACTTCAAACAACTCGTCGAGCGTTCCAAAACCGCCGGGGAAAGCCACCAGTGCCTTGGCGCGCATCATGAAGTGCATCTTGCGCAGCGCGAAGTAGTGAAACTTGAAGGACAGCGACGGCGTGATGTACGGGTTGCCGTTTTGCTCATGGGGCAGGGCGATGTTCAGGCCCACGTTCATGGCACCCGTGTCGTGCGCGCCACGGTTGGCCGCTTCCATGATGCCGGGGCCGCCGCCGGTGCAGATGTACAGGCGTTCGGCTTCAGGCTTGCCATTGCTGTATTGCGCCACCAGGCGTGAGAACTGGCGGGCCAGGTCGTAATGGCGGGCGTTGCGCACGTCGCGCTTGGCCAATGCGATGCGGGCTGCGTCGCCGCTCGCCTCGGCTTCGGCCAAGCGCTGCTGGGCTGTCTCCGGGTCTACAAACCGGGCGCTGCCGAACACCACCACGGTGCTCTCAACGCCTGCTTCGGCCTGCCCCAGGTCGGGCTTGAGCATTTCGAGCTGGAAACGGATGCCGCGCGTTTCGCGGCGGAAGAGGAATTCAGGGTCAGCAAAAGCCATGCGATAGGCGTCGGCTTGCAGCGGGTTTCCGTTGGTGGTGTGTGCGTGCAGCTCTGCCCAGGCATCGGCCAGGCGGCGTTCGTTGAGTTGGGTGTTGGCTTCCATGGTCTTGGCGTTGGATAGGGTCACAAAAGGAATGGCGAGTGCTTTGGCGCGCGGCCTGCTTTGATAGTGAAAAGTGACGTCAAGGCAGGTGTGTCAAGCGCGATCAGCTATCAAAAATGTAGCGTTGTGCAGCCCGACGATGGTGAGCAGCAGTGAGCCCAGCAAGTGAGCGGCAGTGGTTCCCACGGCCAGCAGGTAGCGCTGCTGCTGCAGCATGCCCACCACTTCGGCAGAAAAGCTGGAGAAGGTGGTGAGTGCGCCCAGAAAGCCGGTGACCAGCGCCAGGCGCCAGGCCGGGTCCAGCTGGGGCAGGGCCTGGAACACGGCCACACACACACCAATGAGGTAACCCCCGATGAGGTTGGCCGCCAGAGTGCCCCAGGGGATCAACCCGCCGGGGCTGAGCCACAACCCCAGGCGCCAGCGGGCCAGTGCACCCAGGCTGGCACCGATGCAAATGGCAAGGGGAGCGATCATGGCGCGATTCTAGTGCTCAAGCGGGGGTGGATTCAGCACAATTTCGGGCTGCAAGCTCGTCCAACAAGCGCAAGGTGCTATCAAATCAGGAGCTTTTGCGCGGGCTACCGGCCGGGGCGCTGAGGTTGGGGGGCACGTTGTCATTGGCCTGCCGCGCGCGAAACAGCGCTGCGCGCATCAGAAAAATCGTGCTCACCGGCACGGTGATGGACACGAAGGCGGCAATCAGCAGGGCGTGCAGCGCCAGCTCGCCGCTTTCCATCGAAAAGTACAGCACCGAACCCCACACAATGCACCAGCAGGCCAGCGTCGAGATGATGGCCGGTGCGTGCACCCGCTCGAAGAAGGTGGGCAGGCGCAGCAGGCCGATGGTGCCCAGCAGCGCCAACCCGGCGCCCAGCAGCACCAGCGCCGCCACCAGCCATTCGGCCCACAGGGGCAGGGCAGCCACGGCAGCGGGGCTCATTCGATCACCTCGCCACGCAGCAGAAATTTGGCCATGGCCATGGTGCTGACAAAACTCAGCAGCGCCAGCAGAAGGGCGGCTTCAAAGTAGTTCTTGCTGCTGTAGTGCAGGCCCAGCACCAGCATCAGCAACATGCCGTTGAGCGCCATGCAGTCCAGCGCCAGTACGCGGTCTTGGGCCGAGGGGCCTTTGAGCATGCGCAGCAGCGCGCAACCCATGGCCAGCGCCAGCATGATGAGGGCCAGCGGCAGGGCCCATTGCAGCACGGGGGTCATTCAAAAATCTCCATGAGGGGGCGTTCGTAGCGCTGTTTGACATGGGCGATGACGGCCTCGGGGTCGTCCACCTCCAGCACATGCAGCAGCAGGGCGCTGCGGTCCAGTGCCAGCTCTGCCCAGGCCGTTCCGGGGGTGATGCAGACAATCATGGCCAGCGTTGCCAGGGCGTTGGGGTCGCGCATCTCCAGGGGAATGCGCACGAAACCCGCCGGGTGCTTTCGGGAGCTGGGCCGCAGCAGCAGCCGCACCACGGCCATGTTGGACTGGGTGGTATCAACCACCACCGTGCAGGCCAGCTTGAACGCAGCCCAAGGGCTGTGGATGTGCACTGGCAGCGGGCGCAAACCGGCCGTGAGGCGGGGAATGGCCAGGGCCAGCAGCGTACCAAGCAGGATGTGCCCTGCACTCATCGAACGGTTGAGCAGCAGCCACAGCACCAGCAGCGCGATGGAAAGCACGGGCGTGGGCAAGAGGGCGTGGACGATGCGTTTCATGGCCTGCTTTCTTGCTGCGACCCTTCGGGTGCGGCTGTGGGGTTGGGAACGGGCTGGGCAGACATGACGGCACGGATGTAACCCGCCGGTGCATGCAGCGCGTTGGCGGTGGCCTCGGTGTAGCGCAGCACGGGCCCGGCCTTCCAGGCCAGGGCTGCGCACATCAGCACCAGCAGGGCCACTGGCAGGCCTTCCATTACCAGCAGCTTGGGTGCAGCGCGGTCGTGGGCCGACCAGAAATGCAAGACACCCACCCGTGTGAGCGCCACCAGGGCGAACAGGCCCGACACCAGCATCAACCCCACCATGACCCAGCTGCTCATGGCCAGCGGGGCACCCGCGGCGCCCAGGCCCAGCGGGTTGAGCAGGGCGTGGATGAGCGCAAATTTGCCGATGAAACCCGACAGCGGTGGCAGCCCCGCGACCACCAGCGTGCAGATGATGAAGGCCAGCCCCAGAAACGCGGCGGCAGCAGGGATGACCTCGCCGATCACTTCCTGTTCATCATCGTCCAGCGGCGCAGAGGCGCTGTGCACCAGGTCGGCTGAGAGGAAGGGGGCGTCGTCCTTGCGCTCGTAGGGCGCCACGCTGAAGCCGTCGTTGCGCCAGCGCTCAATCAGGTCGGTGAGCAGGAACAGCGCACTCACGGCCACGGTAGAGCTGAGCAGGTAGTACAGCAGGCCCCCGGTGAGCTGGTTGTGGCCCATGCCCACAGCAGCCAGCAGCGTGCCCGATGAACTGATGGCAGCAAAGCCCGCCAGATGCCCCAGCCGCTGAGAGCCCAGCATGCCCACCGCGCCAAATGCCATGGTCACCATGCCGCCGGCCACCAGCCAGGCACTGCCGAACTGGGCTGAGGGTCCGGCATCGGGGCTGAATAGCAAGGTCCACAGACGCAGGATGACGTACACGCCCACCTTGGTCATTAGCGCAAACAGTGCACCCACGGGGGCGGTGGCGGCGCTGTAGGCAGGCACCAGCCAGAAGTTGAGCGGCCACAGGGCAGCCTTGATGAGAAAGGCCACGCCCAGAATGGCGCAGGCAGCGTGCAGCAGGCCCCGGTCGGTGCTGGCCACGCCGGCGATGCTCTGGGCAAGGTCTGCCATGTTGAGCGTGCCGGTGATGCCGTACAGCATGGACGCGCCGATCAGGAACAGCGAAGACGCCGCGAGGTTGATGGCGATGTAATGCAGGCCCGCAGACACGCGCGGGCGGCCCGATCCGTGCAGCAGCAGGCCGTACGAAGCGGCCAGCATGATCTCGAAAAACACGAACAGGTTGAACAGATCTGCCGTGAGAAACGCCCCGGCCAGCCCCATCAGCTGTAGCTGGAACAGGGGATGAAAATGCACACCGGCCCGGTGCCAGCGTGCGCTGGCGTAGGCGGCTGCTGCCAGTGCCACGCTGTAGCACAGCACCAGCATCATGGCCGAGAGCCTGTCCAACGCCAGCACAATGCCAAAGGGCGCCGGCCAGTTGCCCGGCAGGTAGATGCCCAGGCTGCCCGGCATGCCCGGTTGCTTGGCCTGCAGCAACAGCAGCACGGCGACCAGCAGCCCCAGCGCGGTGGAGCCCAGGTTGAGAGCCACCTTGCTGCGCTGCTGCTCTTCGCGCAGCAACAGCATCAGCCCCGCCGTCAGCAGTGGCAGCACGATGGGAGCCAGGATGAGGTGCGGCATCCAGTGCGAGGCCACAAAAGACAGGATGGCGTTCATGGCTGGCGCCCTCCGGGGCTGGCTAGCCCGGAAGGAGAGGGCTGCGGCGTGCCTTGTCCTTGTGCCGCTGGCGTGGAGCGAGGAAGGGCGTCGTGGTACGAGTCCTGGTAGGAGTCATGCCAGTCGCCCGCATCTTCGGCGTGTGTGCCGTCCACATGGTCGGTGCCCGCCAGGCCGCGCGAGGCCAGCAAGACCACCAGGAAAAGGGCCGTCATGGCGAAACCGATGACGATGGCCGTGAGGGCCAGCGCCTGGGGCATGGGGTCGGCATAGTGCGCCAGATCTTGCGGCAGGCCGGGCTGCAGCACAGGTTCCTTGCCAATGGCCAGGCCCAGTCGCCCCATGCTGAAGATGAATAAATTGACCGCGTAGGACAGCAGCGCCAGGCCCATGATGACCTGGAAGGTGCGGGGACGCAGCAGCAGCCAGACACCTGAACCAGTGAGTACCCCGATGGCCAGGGCCAAAACCATTTCCATCATTGGCCTCCTTGGGGATGGGGGGTGAAAGGCGTGCGGGCCGCTGCGGGCGCAACCGGTGAATCCATCGGTGGAACTGGTGTTGTGCTTGTGGATGCCGCTTCGGCGGCCTCGGCTTCGTCTGCCTGCACGCGCGCGTGGAATCGGTGGCTGCGCACCGATTGGTGGGCAATGGCCGTGAGGATGAGCAGGGTGGAACCCACCACCAATGTGAACACGCCGATGTCAAAGAACAAGGCGCTGGCAATGTGCACCTCGCCCACCCACGGCCAGTGGAAGTGGGCGGTGTGGCTGGTCAGGAACGGATAACCGAACCACCAGGAGCCCAGCCCCGTGGCCAGGGCCACGAGCATGCCGGTGCCGATCCAGCGGCGGGGGTAGAGCGCCAGATGGGCCTCAACCCAGGTTGTGCCTGAGACGATGTATTGCAGCAGCAGCGCTACCGAAAACACCAGCCCGGCCACGAAGCCGCCGCCCGGCTCGTTGTGCCCGCGCATGAACAGGTAGACCGCCACCAAGGTGGCAAAGGGCAGCAGCAGCCGCACCAGCACAGCAGGCACGGTCAGATAGCCCACGGCGGTGTCGGCGGTCTGGCGCGGGTTGGCCAGGTCGGTGGCCACATCGGGCGGCAGCGCGCGCTGTTGCGGCGGCAAGTCCATGACCTCACGCGCGGGCCGGAAGCGCCGCAGCAGGGCATACACCGTGAGGGCCACGATGCCCAGCACGACAATTTCTCCGAAGGTGTCGAAGCCCCGGAAGTCCACCAGCATCACGTTGACCACGTTGGTGCCCCCGCCCTCGCTCAGTGCCCGCTCCAGGAAGAAGGTGGAGGTGCTTTCAGGGAAGGGGCGGCTCATCATGGCCAGCGCCAGCACCGTCATGCCCCCGCCGGCAGCTATGGCCAGGGCCATGTCGCGCCAGCGGCGCAGCAGGGTGCGTCGCTCCTGCGCTTGTGAGGAGGGGCGCAGATTTTCGTCACGCTTCGGTAACCAGCGCAGTCCCAGCAGGATCAGGATGGTGGTGACCACCTCCACCACGATCTGTGTGAGTGCCAGGTCGGGCGCAGAGAACCACAGGAACGTGATGCACACGCAAAGCCCCGCAGCCCCGGCCAGCGTCAGGGCCGCCAGGCGGTGGTATTTGGCCTGCCATGCAGCCGCCACTGCGCAGGCACCGCCAATCACCCACAGCACCGCAAAGACGGGCGACAGTGGCAGGCCAGCGCGGTTGCCAATGTGCAGGCCGCGCAACCAAAGCGGCCAGCTGCTGGCCACCACGGCGGCAGCAACCAGCCACAGCATCTGCCACTGTAGCCGCTTGGTGGACAGTGCGCGGCGGCCATTGCGCCCGCCCAGGCTCAGGCGCGCCAGCGCACCCGCAAACAGGCGTTCGCCGTCAATCCGGTGCATCAGCGGTGGGGCGTCCAGCGTACCTTTGGCGCGTTGCCAACGCAGCAAGGCATACAGCACGATTCCGCCTGCCAGTGCCACCAGGCTCATCACCAGCGGCATGTTCACCCCATGCCAGATGGCCAGGCTGTATTCGGGCAAGTCGCCGCCCACCACGGGCCGTGCTGCCGCTGCCAGGAAGGCGCCGACCGACCATGCGGGCAGCGTGCCCACAATCACGCACACCAGCACCAGCAGTTCCACGGGTACGCGCATCCAGTGCGGGGGCTCGTGGGGCGTGAGGGGCAGATCGGTGGCGCGTGGGCCCCAAAACACATCTACCGTGAAGCGCAGTGAATAGGCTACGCTGAACATGCCCGCCACCGTGGCGGCCACGGGCAGCAACCACTGCAACCAGGGGGTGGCGTCTACCAGCACAGCCTCGGCAAAGAACATCTCTTTGGACAAAAAGCCGTTGAGCAGCGGCACCCCCGCCATGGCGGCACTGGCCACCATGGCCAGCGTGGCGGTGATGGGCATCATGCTGCGCAGGCCCGACAGGCGGCGGATATCGCGCGTGCCGGTTTCATGGTCAATGATGCCCACGGCCATGAACAGCGACGCCTTGAAGGTGGCGTGGTTCATGATGTGGAACACGGCGGCCACGGCGGCCAGCGGGCTGTTCAGGCCCAGCAGCAGGGTGATGAGGCCCAGGTGGGAGATGGTCGAATAGGCGAGCAGCCCTTTGAGGTCGTTCTGGAACATGGCGGCATAGCCGCCAATCAGCAAGGTGCACAAACCCGCACCGCCCACCAGCCAGAACCAGGGCTCGGTGCCGCTGAGCACCGGCCACAGCCGCGCCAGCAGAAAAACCCCCGCCTTGACCATGGTGGCCGAGTGCAGGTATGCCGACACGGGGGTGGGCGCAGCCATCGCACGCGGCAGCCAGAAGTGAAAGGGGAACTGCGCGCTCTTGGTGAGTGCGCCCATCAGGATCAACACCAGCGCCGTGAGGTACAGCGGATGCGCTTGGATTTTGGTGGCCGAGGCCAGCACTGTGTCCAGGTCATAGCTGCCCACGATATGGCCGAGCACCAGCATCCCCGCCAGCATGCACAGCCCGCCCGTGCCGGTGACCGTGAGCGCCATGCGGGCGCCTCGCCTGGCGTCTTTGCGGTGGTGCCAATACCCAATCAGCAGAAACGAGAACAGGCTGGTCAGTTCCCAGAACAGAGCGATCTGGATCAGGTTGCCTGACAGCACCACGCCCACCATGGAGCCCATGAAGGCAAGGAAGAACGAGAAGAAGCGCGGCACCGGGTCAGCCGCCGACATGTAGTAGCGCGCATAGAGCACCACCAGGCTGCCCACCCCCAGAACCAGCAAGCAGAACATCCAGGCAAACCCGTCCAGCCTCAGCGTCAGGTTCAGCCCCAGCTGAGGAATCCATTCAATGTGCTGAATCAGCACGCCGCCATTGGCAATGTCTGGAAAGTACAGAGCCGCCTGGATGGCGCAAAACACCGCGACGAGACCCGCCAAGGTGGACTCGGTGTTCCGCGCATTGGTCGGCAGGACGGCAGCCAGCAGGCTGCCAATGAATGGGAGGAGTACGAGGGTGGTCAAAGACATGCGCGGCCCATTCTAGAAGGTAGGCATTCGCAATGAAGAAATAAGGCGGTATGTGCTTGGGCTATTGCGCCGCCCGAGCAGTTACGGCACCGCGAAGCTGCGTGCACCGCGTCGCAGGCACGCTATCTGAACCCTCGCGGAAAGGATCGAGGCTTTCTTTTGACTCAGTAAGGGCTGCTACGCCCTGAGTTCAGGGCTTAGGCTGCGCAGCAGATTGCTGGCTTGAAGGCTCTGCGGCCTGACTTGCGGGCGAAGCGCTTTTGGCTGACGCCTGCCGTGGTGCTGAGCCTTCTTGGTTCTTGGCTTTGGCTTGTGCCCTGGCCCAGGCTGCCGCGTTGAAGCGCTTGCCTTGCACGGTCAGCCCGCTCGCCGAGAACTTGGTCGCCGTCTTGTCGCCGATGCCTTTGACGCGCTCAATCAAGTCAGCCCAGTCTTTGAACTCGCCCTTCTCGCGTTCGGCCAGGATCCGCTGGGACAAGCCCGGGCCAATGCCGTTGATGCCGTCCAGGTCTGCCTCGGTGGCCTGATTCACGTCCACGGCAGCGAAGGCCGCAGCAGCAAAAAAGAAAGCAACGCAAAAGAAGAGTTTTTTGAGCATGGTGATCGGCCTGAAAACGAAAACGGACAAGGAGCGTGCTGGTGCGCCGGGCTCAGAGTTCTTCCACCCGGCGTGCGGGGTAGCTGTCCCAAGTCTGGCAACCGGGGCATTGCCAGAAATGCTGGCGGGCTTCAAAACCACAGGCGGCGCAGCGGTAGCGGGTCAGGGGCTTCACCGCGTGTTCCAGAGCGCGCTGGATCTGTGGGTGGAATTCTTCATGTTCCAGCTTCTCTGCCGACAGCCATTTGGCCGCCGCGACCAGGGAGCGCTCCTTGTCCAGATGCTGCACGTACCTCGCACGCGCGGTCGCTTGGGTAGCGTCGTTGGCGGCTTCCATGGCCACAATGCTTTCCAGAACATCCAGGCTGGGCGATTGCTCGTAGTGCGCGACTAGCCGTGCATGCACTTCGGCTTGGCGGCCAGTGGCGTTGCCTGCCTCTACCAGCAGCGGGGCGGCCAATGGCAGGGCGGCGGGGGCCCGTTCGCCCAGCGTCTGCAGGGTAGCCAGCACGGCATCCGGTTGGCCCATCAGTTGCTGTAGCCGTGCCAACTCAATGCGGGCCCGGGCAGCGTCGGGCGCAGCCGCAATGGCTTGTTCAAGCAGTGCTTTCGCGCCTGCACGATCACCTTGCACGCTCAGCGCCAGGGCTTGCTCACAGAGGTAATGGGCTTGTCGGGTGCTGAAGTCGCCCTGGTCTGCCGCATGCATTTTTTGAGCAATGCTGGCTGCGTGCGACCAGTCGCGTGAACGTTCGTAAATGGCCAGCAAGGCAAGCCGCGCCTGGGCCTCGAAGGGCGTGCCCTCCAGGCGGTTGAGGGCGTCCTCGGCGCGGTCGAGCAAGCCGGCCTTCAGAAAATCAAGGGCCAGGGCGTGCTGGGCACGTTCCCTGTCTGCCGGTGTCAGGTCGCCACGCGAGAGCAGGTGCTCGTGCACACGCACCGCCCGGTCGTACTCGCCACGGCGGCGAAACAGGTTGCCCAGCGCAAAGTGAAGTTCCGAGGTGTCGGGGTCGTTCTGCACGGCCTCGATGAAGGCATCGATGGCCTGGTCCTGCTGCTCGTTCAGCAGAAAGTTCAAGCCCTTGAAGTAGGCCTTGGGGGCTCTGCGGTTTTCTGCGCGCAGCTGGCGTAGATCAAACCGCGAGGCCAGCCAGCCCAGCACAAAGGCCAGGGGCAGCCCCAGCAGCATCCAGGTTGCATCAAATTCCATGAACGGGCGGGTAGTCGTTAGGCGCAGGGGGAACTGCTGGAGCAGACGCTGTGGTCTGCACTGGGGGAGTAGTTGCCGCTGTTTGCTGCGCCTTCAGCGCGATGTTGCGATGCCGCCACCAGCGCGGAACCATGCCCAGCACTCCGGTGACCAGTCCTGCAGCAAACGCGGTCAGCACCACCAACACCAGTGGCGCCCGCCATTGCGTGCCAAAGAAGAAGTGAACGGTGGCGTCTTGCTGGTTGTTCAGCGCAAACGCAAACAGGGTAAAGAAAATGGCCGCTTTCAGCAGCCACAGCAGGTATTTCATGGTGTCCCCGGTGGTGCGGAGATTCTACGTGCAGAGCCTGGGCTGACTGTCTGGACCGCCTCAGCGTTATATCGATCGCTGTGGAAAAGTATGAATGCTCAAAATTCACTAAAAATGGCCCGTAGCGCCCATGAATAAAGCGCAAGGTGCTATGAATTTTGATGCTGCTTGCTTGCCATGCAGTGGCATGGGGCCTGAGTGCCAGACCTGCCGCGCTTTGCCGGACTGCCGGTACCGCTTGTGGTTTTCGCAGCGCTGATCTTTGAACAGGTTCTTGGGGCTGGTCAAGGTTGCACGTCGAGGGCCTGGGTGCGCCTGTCTACCGCTTCGCGCAGGGCTTTGCCTGGCTTGAAGTGGGGTACTCGCTTTTCAGGGATCGCCACGGCTTCGCCGCTGCGTGGATTGCGGCCCATGCGAGGAGGGCGGTGATTGACGGAAAAACTGCCAAAGCCCCGAATCTCGATCCGATGGCCTTTGACCAAGGCTTCGCCCACGGCGTCAAGGATGGTCTTGACGGCGAATTCGGCGTCCTTGTGCGTGAGTTGGCCAAAGCGGGCGGCCAGTTCTTCGACGAGGTCAGAGCGGGTCATGGAGTCTTGGGGCATCGCGTTATCCAATGAGAACGGGCGCATAAGAAACCCACCACACCGGGAAATTTGAGGTTTCCCGAGCGGCGGGCACTTGTGCGCCCGATGTTGCCAGCTGGCCGGTTACCCGGTCAGAAGCGGCTTTACTTTTCCGAATTGTCCAGCTTCGCGCGCAGCAGGGCGCCCAGGCTGGTCGTGCCGGCGCTTTCGCGGCTCGATTGCTGGCTCAGGCTGGCCATGGCTTCTTGCTGGTCAGCTTGGTCCTTGGCCTTGATCGACAGCTGGATGTTGCGGGTCTTGCGATCCACGTTCACCACCACGGCTGTCACTTCGTCGCCTTCCTTCAGCACATTGCGGGCATCTTCCACGCGGTCGCGGGAGATTTCCGAAGCGCGCAGGTAGCCGACGATGTCGTCGCCCAGGTCGATTTCAGCGCCACGGGCGTCCACGGTCTTGACCTTGCCGGTCACCGTCTGGCCCTTGTCGTTCACGGTCACGAAGGTCGTGAATGGGTCGCCGTCGAGCTGCTTGATGCCCAGGGAGATGCGTTCGCGGTCCACGTCCACAGCCAACACGATGGCTTCGACTTCCTGGCCCTTCTTGTAGTTGCGAACAGCGGCTTCGCCGGTTTCGTTCCACGACAGGTCGGACAGGTGCACCAGGCCGTCGATGCCGGCAGCCAGACCCACGAACACGCCGAAGTCGGTGATGGACTTGATCGGGCCCTTCACGCGGTCACCGCGCTTGGTTTCCTGAGCAAACTCTTGCCATGGGTTGGCCTTGCACTGCTTCATGCCCAGGCTGATACGGCGCTTGTCTTCGTCGATTTCCAGAACCATGACTTCGACTTCGTCGCCCAGCGAAACCAGCTTGGCGGGAGCGATGTTCTTGTTGGTCCAGTCCATTTCAGACACGTGCACCAGGCCTTCGATGCCGGGTTCGAGTTCGACGAACGCGCCGTAGTCGGCAATGTTCGTGATCTTGCCGAACAGGCGAGTACCTTGTGGGTAGCGGCGGTTCACGCCCATCCATGGGTCGTCGCCCATTTGCTTCAGACCCAGGGACACGCGGTTCTTTTCGGTGTCGAACTTCAGGATCTTGGCAGTGATTTCCTGACCAGCGGTCACCACTTCGGATGGGTGACGCACGCGGCGCCATGCCATGTCGGTGATGTGCAGCAGGCCGTCGATGCCGCCCAGGTCAACGAATGCACCGTATTCGGTGATGTTCTTGACCACGCCTTGAACGATGGAGCCTTCTTTCAGGGTTTCCATCAACTTGGCGCGTTCTTCGCCCATGGAAGCTTCCACCACAGCGCGGCGGCTCAGCACCACGTTGTTGCGCTTGCGGTCCAGCTTGATGACCTTGAATTCCATGGTCTTGTTTTCGTACGGCGTCAGATCCTTGATCGGACGTGTATCGATCAGCGAACCGGGCAGGAATGCGCGGATGCCGTTGACCAGAACGGTCAGACCGCCCTTGACCTTGCCGCTGGTCGTGCCAGTGACAAATTCGCCGGATTCCAGGGCCTTTTCCAGGCTCATCCAGGAAGCCAGACGCTTGGCGGTGTCACGCGACAGGATGGTGTCGCCGTAACCGTTTTCGATGGAGCCGATGGCCACCGAAACGAAGTCACCGACTTGGACTTCAACTTCGCCCTTGTCGTTCTTGAACTCTTCCAGCGGCACGTAGGCTTCGGACTTGAGGCCAGCGTTCACGACCACGAAGTTGTGCTCAACGCGCACGACTTCAGCGGTGATGACTTCGCCTGGGCGCATTTCCGTACGCTGCAAGGATTCTTCAAAAAGGGCGGCAAAAGATTCGGACATGTGTTTCCTTGCCACAAACAGGATTCCGGTAGCACCATTGCTACCGTTTTTATAGCTGCTTGCGGTGGTTTTTTGCGGTGTGACCGCGGGTTAAGTTAAAAAACCAAACCGCCTGTGCGCTGACGCGCGGTAGGGGCGGAATGGGCTTGGCAGGGCCTTGCGACCCGCCTTGTCAGCCTTGCGCAGGGGCTGCGAAAGGTTGACGCTCCAGCCACCAGTTCATCACCTGATTGACGGCTTGTTCAATCGTCAAAGTGGAGTTGTCCAGGACCAAAGCATCTTGCGCTGGCTTGAGAGGAGCCACGCTGCGGGAACTGTCCCGTGCGTCGCGCGCTTCCAAATCGGCACGAAGGTCGTCGATGTTAGCTTGAAAACCCTTTGAAATCAACTGTTTATACCGCCGCTCGGCCCGGCAGGCTGCACTGGCAGTCAAAAACACCTTTAAAGGGGCATCTGGGAAGATCACGGTGCCCATGTCGCGCCCGTCTGCCACCAGACCGGGCAGGCGCTGGAAGCCGTGTTGCAGGTCTACCAGCGCCGTGCGAACAGAGGGCAGGGCAGACACGCGTGATGCGTTCATGCCCGCCTCCTCGGTGCGGATGGCATCGGTCACGTCTTCATTGCCCAGATAAACACGGCCACCGTCAAAGCGCACTGGCAAGCTCTTGGCCAACTGGGCGATGGCTGTTTCATGGGCTGCATCAATCACCAAGCCCGCCTGGAGTGCTGCGTAGGCCGTGATGCGGTACATGGCCCCTGAATCGAGAAAGTGGTACCCGAGGCGCTTGGCAACTTCTGCCGCGACGGTGCCCTTGCCGGAAGCGGTAGGGCCGTCAATACAGATCACTGGAATGCGCTGAGCCGGCAGCACAGCCGTGCCGAGGAAGGCCTCGAAGTAATCCGGGAAGGTCTTGGCCACGCATTTGGGGTCTTCAATGCGCACCGGCAACTGGGCTGGGTTGAAGGTCGCCAGTGAGAAGCACATTGCCACCCGGTGGTCGTCATAGGTGTGGATGCTTGCGGCTTTCCAGTGCTCAGTGCTGGCAGGTGGCGTGATCTGGATGTAATCGGCGCCTTCCTGCACGGTGGCCCCCAATTTGCGAAGCTCATTCGCCATGGCCGCAATACGATCGGTTTCCTTGACGCGCCAGCTGGCAATGTTGCGCAGGGTGGTGGTGCCGGTGGCGTAGAGCGCCATCACGGCCAGGGTCATGGCTGCGTCAGGGATGTGGTTGCAGTCCAGATCAATGGCCTTGAGGGGCCATGCACCCCGCTGCACCTCCAGCCAGTTGGGGCCGCCGGTGACTTTGGCGCCCATGGCCTGGGCTGCTTCCACAAAGCGGATGTCGCCCTGGATCGAGTCCAGCCCCACGCCTTGAATCTTGATGGAGTTTGAGGCTTCAGCGCTTGATGCTATTGCGCCAAGTGCTATGAAATAGCTAGCAGAAGAGGCGTCGGCCTCCACGTAGATGCTGCCGGGCGACTGGTACTGGCTGCCTGCAGGGATAGTGAACCGCTGCCAGTTGTCGTGGTGGACCTGAATGCCGAACCGCGCCAGCAACTGCAGGGTGATGGCGATGTAGGGCTTGGAGATCAGCTCTCCCACCACTTCAATGTGTACGGCGGTCTGGGTGGCGACCAAGGGCAGCGCCATGAGCAGCGCTGTGAGGAACTGGCTCGACACATCCCCACGCACCTGGATGGGCTGGTTCAGTGCCAGTGCAGGAACTCCGTGGCTGTGCGCGATGCGCAGCGGAGGGTAGCCTGGATTGCCCAGGTAATCGATGTGGCAGCCCAGTTGCCGCAGCGCATCCACCAGGTCGCCAATGGGGCGTTCGTGCATGCGCGGGACGCCCGAGAGTTCAAACTCGCCACCCAGCAGCGCCAGCGCAGCGGTCAGTGGGCGCATGGCCGTGCCTGCATTGCCCATGAACAGGCTGCAGGGCGACACGGGCTTGCGTCCACCCAAGCCGGTAATGCGCACCGTGCTGCCTGATTCTTCGACTTCGCAACCAATCTGGCGCAAGCCGTCCAGCATGACGCGTGTGTCGTCTGACGCCAGCAAGTCGTATACCGTGGTGGTGCCCAGGCTCAAAGCGGAGAGCAGGAGAACCCGGTTGGAGATGCTTTTGGAGCCAGGCAGGAGCACGTCACCCGCAGCCGCATCCAGCGCGGGGAGATCAAGGAAAGCGGTAGTGAACATTTAAGGTTGCTTGGATGTGCGTTGTGCACCCATGCGCCAGTGGGCGCGGGTTTCACTGGCCAGGGTGAGCATGTCTTCCAGTGCCTGGGCGTTACCACTGGAGATGGCTTGTTCCAGCTGCGCCAGCGCTTGCTGAAAGAGCTTGGATTGCGCCAGCAGCTCATCACGGTTGGCCAGCATGATGTCGCGCCACATCTTCGGCTCGCCAGCCGCGATGCGGGTGAAGTCCCGGAAACCAGGGCCGGCCAATGACAGGTAATCGTCCCCCTCGGGCTGGCCGGTGAGGGCGTTCATCATCGCGAATGCCAGCAGGTGGGGCAGGTGGCTGACGGCAGCAAAAGCGCTGTCATGCGACTCAGGCGACATGCTGCTCACCCGGCAGCCAATGGCTTGCCACACTTCTTGTGCCTGCAGCAATTGCGCGGTGAGTGTGCGTTCCGTCGGAGTCAGAATGACCTGACGGCCGTAATACAGCTCAGCGTCTGCATGTTCCACCCCTGCCACTTCGCGGCCAGTGATGGGGTGTGCTGGCACGAAGGAACCCACCTGATCACGCAGCGCACGCCGTGCAGCCTGCACCACGTCGGCCTTGGTTGAGCCCACATCCATGATCAGCATCTGGGGGGTGACCAAGTGCTTGATGGCCTTGAGCGTGGCTTCGGTCGCAGCCACAGGCACAGCCACCAGCACGATGTCAGCGCCTGCCACGGCGAGCAGGGCGGAGGGAGCCTCCACATCGATGACGCCGAGCTGGCGAGCCCGGTCGGTGGTGGAAGGCGACTTGCTGTACCCCACGACCCGCTTCACCAGCCCCGCCTTTTTCAGCGCCAGTGCGAAGGAGCCGCCCATGAGGCCGCAGCCGATCAATCCCAGTTGTTCAAACATGGATCGGCTCTCCTCACGCGGTGACCGGGTAGGTACCCAGCACTTTGTAGAAGGCGCACAGGCTGCGCAGTTCTTCCAGCGCCCGGCCTACATGCGGCTGTGCAGGATGCCCGTCCAGGTCGATGTAGAAATAGTATTCCCACTGACCGGTGCGCGCGGGGCGCGACTCAAACCGGGTCATGGATACCCCGTGGTTCTTCAGCGGCACCAGCAGGTCATGGACAGCTCCGGGCCGGTTGGGCACCGAAACAATCAGGCTGGTGCAATCTTTGCCGGAAGGTGGTGGGGTCTGCAGCGTGTGCGGCAGGCAAATGATGGCAAACCGTGTGCGGTTGTACGCATCGTCCTGGATGGCGTGCGACACGATGTGCAAGCCAAACTGGCTGGCGGCCCGTTCACTGGACAACGCGGCCCAGGCCGGATTGGTGGTGGCCAGGCGTGCGCCTTCTGCATTGCTGGAGACGGGGCGGCGCTCTGCATGCGGCAAGTGCTTGGAAAGCCATGCCTGGCATTGGGCCAGGGCCTGGGGGTGCGCCAACACCGCTTCGATGTTGTCCAGAGAATTGGTAGTGCGCAGCAGGTTGTGGCGCACCAGCAAGCTCACCTCGCCCACCACATGGGTGGGGGTGTGCAGGAACAAATCCAGTGAACGAGTGACCACGCCTTCGGTGGAGTTTTCAACACCCACCACGCCGTACTGGGCGCTACCCGCGGCGGTGGCGTGAAAGACCTCGTCGAAGTTGGCGCAATACATCAAGTCGGCCGCGCCGCCAAAGAACTCGATGGCTGCCTGCTCGCAGAAAGTGCCTTCCGGCCCCAGCACGGCGACACGCTGGGGCGATTCAAGCGCCAGGCAGGCCGACATGATTTCACGCCAGATGGCCGCCACATGAGCGCCCTTGAGCGGGCCTGGGTTGGCTGTGGTGATCTTTTCAATGACCTGGGCAACGCGATCGGGCCGGAAGAACGGCGTGCCTTCGCGCTTCTTGACCTCACCCACTTGCTCGGCCACCAGCGCCCGCTGGTTCAGCAGCGAGAGCAGTTGCTGGTCGATGGTGTCGATCTGCACGCGCAGGCTGGCGAGATCAGGGGATGCTTGCGGAGTATTCATGGGTAGGGCGTGGATGGCTGCCGCTCAGGCGTGCTTTTGTTCAAATTCTCGCATGTAGGTCACCAGCGCCTGAACGCCCTCCAGGGGCATGGCGTTGTAGAGGCTGGCACGCATACCGCCCACGGACTTGTGGCCCTTGAGTTGCAGCAGACCGCGTTCGCGGGCCCCGGTCAGGAATGCCTCGTTGCGGCTTTCATCGCGCAGGAAAAACGGGATGTTCATGCGCGAGCGGCAGTTCACTGCCACTTTGTTCACGTAAAACTGGGAGTTGTCGATGGCGCTGTAAAGCAACTCGGCCTTGGCAATGTTGCGCTGCTCGATGGCGGCAATGCCCGTCAAACCACCTTCGCGCTGGCGCTTGAGCCACTGGAAGGTGAGGCCGGCCATGTAGATGCCCCAGGTGGGCGGTGTGTTGTACATCGACTGGTTGTCCGCGACGATCTTGTAATCGAACGCGCTGGGGCAGATCGGCAGGGCGTGCCCGAGCAGGTCTTCGCGCACCACCACCAGCGTCAGGCCGGCGGGGCCGAGGTTCTTTTGGGCGCCGCCGAACGCGACACCCACGCGCGACCAGTCCACACCGCGCGAGGCCACGTGGGAGGAGAAGTCGATGACCAACGGTGCATCGCTACCCAGGCTCAGGAGGTCCGGCAGTTCATGAAACTCCACCCCGTGGATGGTTTCATTGCTGCACAGGTGCACATAGCTGGCGCCCTTGCTCAGTTGCCACGTTGATGGCGCGGGCACGGTGGTGAACCCGGACTCTTGTCCCGAGGCCGCAATGCGCGATTCCGATGCGTACTTGAGCGCCTCTTTTTGAGACTTCTGGCTCCAGCTGCCCGTCACGACAAAATCCACCGTCGCTGCGCGTGAAAGATTCAGCGGAACGATGGCGTTTTCCGCCAGGCCACCACCTTGCATGAACAGGATCTTGAAGTTGGCCGGCACAGCCAGCAGCTCGCGCAGATCGGCTTCGGCCTGTTCGTAAATCGAGATGAATTCCTTGCCCCGGTGGCTCATCTCCATCACGCCCATACCGCTGCCGTGCCAGTCGAGCATTTCAGCAGCGGCTTGTTCTAGGACTTCGGCAGGAATGGCAGCCGGGCCGGCGGAGAAGTTGTAGGGGCGGTTCATCGGTTAATGATAAAAAGAGCTTCCAGCGCTTGCTGAGTAAGCGGTAGAAGCTCTGATTTTGATAGCAAGTGCAGCCAAGGCTAAAAGCCGTGGCTACGGCTTGGCGGTCAAGCCTCAGGCGTTGTGTTGCCTTCGCTGGCGTTACCGCCTTCAGATTCATCACCAGCCTCTGTGGCGGAATCCGGCGCGTTGGCATCGTTTTCCACAATGCGCTGCAGGCCGCTGAGCTTGGAGCCTTCGTCCAGGGCAATCAGCGTCACGCCCTGCGTGGCGCGGCCCAGCTCGCGGATCTCGCTCACACGGGTGCGCACCAGCACGCCCTTGTCGGTGATCAGCATGATCTCGTCGTCAGCATGCACCAGCGTGGCGGCAACGACCTTGCCATTGCGCTCGCTTTGCTGGATGGCGATCATGCCCTTGGTGCCACGGCCGTGGCGCGTGTATTCGACGATGCTGGTGCGTTTGCCGTAGCCGTTTTCGGTGGCGGTGAGCACGCTTTGGGTCTCGTCTTCGGCCACCAGCATGGCTATCACGCTCTGGCCTTCTTCCAGCATCATGCCGCGCACGCCACGCGCCGCACGGCCCAGGGGGCGCACGTCGTTTTCGTCGAAGCGCACGGCCTTGCCGCCATCGCTGAACAGCATCACATCGTGCTTGCCGTCCGTGAGAGCTGCGCCAATCAGGTAGTCACCGTCGTCCAGGTTCACGGCAATGATGCCGCCCTTGCGGGGGTTGTTGAACTCGTCCAGTGCTGTCTTCTTCACGGTGCCCATGCTGGTTGCCATGAACACAAAGTGGTCGGCAGGGAAGCTGCGCATGTCGCCGGTGAGCGGCAGCACCACGTTGATCTTCTCGCCGTCTTGCAGGGGGAACATGTTGACGATAGGGCGGCCACGCGATCCGCGCGAGCCCGCTGGCACTTCCCACACCTTGAGCCAGTACAGGCGGCCCCGGTTGGAGAAGCACAGGATGTAGTCGTGCGTGTTGGCGATGAAGAGCTGGTCTATCCAGTCGTCTTCCTTCGTAGCCGTAGCCTGCTTGCCGCGCCCGCCACGCTTTTGGGCGCGGTATTCGGACAGCGGCTGGCTCTTGATGTAGCCGGTGTGGCTCAGCGTCACCACCATGTCGGTGGGGGTGATCAGGTCTTCGGTGGAGAGGTCCTGCGCGCTGTATTCCACGATGGAGCGGCGTGCGCCCAGCTTGTGCTGGCCGAACTCCTGCTTGATGGACGTGAGCTCTTCGCCAATGATGGTCGAGACACGCTCGGGCTTGGCCAGGATGTCCAGCAGGTCTTCGATGACCGCCATGACTTCCTTGTACTCGGCCACGATCTTGTCTTGCTCCAGGCCCGTGAGGCGCTGCAGACGCATCTGCAGGATTTCCTGTGCCTGCGTTTCCGACAGGCGGTACAGGCCATCCTGACCCATGCCGAATTCTTTTTCCAGGCCTTCGGGGCGGTAGTCGTCGGCGTTGATCACACCGCCATCGGCGCGAGTGCGCGTCAGCATCTCGCGAACCAGTTTGCTGTCCCAAGAGCGGGTCATCAACTCGGCCTTGGCCACTGGTGGGGTGGGGGCGTTGCGGATGATGGCAATGAAATCGTCAATATTGGCCAATGCCACGGCCAAGCCTTCCAGCACATGGCCGCGGTCGCGCGCCTTGCGCAGCTCGAAGACTGTGCGGCGTGTCACCACTTCGCGGCGGTGCTGCAGGAAGACGCCGATCAAGTCCTTGAGGTTGCACAGACGGGGTTGGCCGTCAATCAGCGCCACCATGTTCATGCCGAACGTGTCCTGCAACTGCGTCTGCTTGTACAGGTTGTTCAGCACCACCTCGGGCACTTCGCCGCGCTTGAGTTCGATCACCAGGCGCATGCCGGATTTGTCCGACTCGTCCTGGATGTGGCTGATGCCTTCGATTTTCTTCTCGTGCACCAGCTCGGCCATGCGTTCCTGCAGGGTCTTCTTGTTGACCTGGTAGGGCAGCTCGTCCACGATGATCGCCTGGCGCTGGCCACGGTCGATGTCCTCGAAGTGGCACTTGGCGCGCATCACCACCTTGCCGCGCCCTGTGCGGTAGCCGTCCTTCACACCATTGATGCCGTAGATGATCCCGGCCGTGGGGAAGTCGGGAGCCGGAATGATCTCCATCAACTCGTCAATGCTCGCCTCCGGATTGCGCAGCATATGCAAACAGGCATCGACCACTTCGTTGAGGTTGTGGGGCGGGATGTTGGTGGCCATACCCACTGCAATACCTGCTGACCCATTCACCAGCAGGTTGGGCAGCTTGCTGGGCAATACCAGGGGTTCTTTTTCGCTGCCGTCGTAGTTGGGGCCGAAATCGACCGTTTCCTTGTCGATGTCGCCCAGCATTTCGTGAGCAATTTTTGCCAGGCGGATTTCGGTGTACCGCATGGCAGCGGCGTTGTCGCCGTCCACCGAGCCGAAGTTGCCCTGACCGTCCACCAGCATGTGACGCAATGAGAAGTCTTGCGCCATCCGCACGATGGTGTCGTACACCGCCGAGTCTCCGTGGGGGTGGTATTTACCAATCACGTCGCCAACGATACGGGCCGACTTTTTATAGGGTCGGTTCCAATCGTTGTTGAGCTCGTGCATTGCGTAAAGCACGCGCCGGTGCACCGGCTTCAAGCCGTCTCGTGCGTCAGGCAAGGCCCGGCCTACGATCACGCTCATCGCGTAATCGAGGTAACTGCGCCGCATTTCTTCTTCAAGACTGATCGGCAGGGTTTCTTTGGCAAACTGGGTCATTTGGACGGCGGAGGCAGCAAAGGAGAGCCATTTTAGGCTTAGATGCTTGTAGCGCCCGAGCAACATATGAGGGCTATTGCGGTTTTGTCCTACGGTGCCTTATGAAGTAGAGCCGCTTTTCGCCTGTTACGTATGGCACAATCGTTTTAACGTTTTTGGTGGTGGTCACCCTAAGCGTCCTGATTCGCAGCGCGGCTGCGGCTTTTTCCCCAAGAGGAGAACCATGAAGAAACTGAACAAAGTGGCGATGTTGTTTGCCTCTGCAGCGCTCGCAACCGCCGCTGGCGCACAAACTGTAGACAACTGGAAGAACGGTTCCGGCGATCTGGTCTGGAAGAACGGCACCAACGAACTGTGCTGGCGCGATGCCAACTGGACGCCTGCTACGGCAGCTCCTGGCTGCGACGGCGCTATCGCTCCCAAGGCAGCAGCCCCTGCCGCCGCACCTGCAGCCGCTCCTGCAGCTCCTGCCGCTAAGGCTCCTGCCGCAGCAGCTCCTGCTGTTGCCGCTCAAAAGGTTACCTACGCTGCTGACGCATTCTTCGACTTCGACAAGTCGGTCCTGAAGGCAGAAGGCAAGGCCAAGTTGGACGATCTGGTCTCCAAGGTGAAGGGTATCAACCTGGAAGTGATCATCGCTGTGGGTCACACTGACTCCGTGGGTTCCGATGCTTACAACCAAAAGCTGTCTGTGCGTCGTTCCGAAGCTGTGAAGGCTTACTTGGTGTCCAAGGGCATCGAAAAGAACCGCGTGTACACCGAAGGCAAGGGCGAAAAGCAACCTGTGGCTGACAACAAGACTGCAGAAGGCCGCGCCAAGAACCGTCGCGTGGAAATCGAAGTGGTCGGCACTCGTGCTGCCAAGTAATCTCTGATTACTCCAAAAAAGCCCCGGTGACGGGGCTTTTTTTATGTCCAAATGATTTGTGCATCCTCGATAGGGCATAGGTCCTTGGGGGAAAATGGGGATATGACTGAAGCACTCAACGCAGACCCTGCAGAATTGGCCAAGTTCTCAGACTTGGCCCACCACTGGTGGGACCCAGAGAGCGAATTCAAGCCTCTGCACCAAATCAACCCACTTCGCTTGGACTGGATTCACGCCCTTGCTGACCTGAACCAGAAACGAGTTCTGGACGTTGGCTGTGGGGGCGGGATATTGGCAGACTCCATGGCGCGCAAAGGAGCTGATGTCACCGGGATTGACCTGGCATCCAAGTCACTTCGGGTTGCGCAGTTACATGCCTTGGAAACAGGCACTCCGAATATTCAATACCGGGAAGTCAGTGTCGAGGCGCTCGCGCAAGAGCAGCCCGCCAGCTTTGATGTGGTGACTTGCATGGAAATGCTGGAGCATGTTCCAGATCCCAGCTCTGTGGTGCGGGCCTGCGCTGAGTTGGTGAAACCCGACGGATGGGTGTTCTTCTCGACTTTGCACCGCAGTGCCAAGGCTTTCATGCTCGCTATCGTCGGGGCGGAATATGTTCTCAACATGCTGCCCCGTGGCACCCACGAATATGCCAAGATGATTCGACCCAGTGAGTTGGCCGCTAGCTGCCGCGAGGCAGGGTTGGACCTGGTTGGCACAAAAGGGATGGAATACAACCCGATCACGCAGCGGTATGCCCTGACGACAGACACCAGCGTCAACTACATGTTGGCAGCACGCAAGTTTTCCTGAAATCCACGCTATGTTCAAAAACGTTGCTGCTGTCCTGTTTGACTTGGATGGAACCTTGGTGGACAGCGCGCCCGATCTTGGGGCTGCGGCTGACAAGATGCGAACGGACCGAGGATTGACGTCTTATTCCTTGGATCACTACCGTCCAATGGCTGGCGCTGGGGCGCGGGGCATGTTGCACAAGGCGTTTGATATGACGCCCGAGCACCCCGACTTTCCCGCCATGCGTGAAGAGTTCTTCGTCAATTATGAGAACCGGTTGACTGAGTTGACCTCGGTATTCGACGGTGTGGAGCATTTGTTGCAATCTCTTCAGGCCCGAGGTTTGCCTTGGGGCATCGTTACCAACAAATCTGCCCGCTTTACTGATCCGCTGGTGCGGGCCACTGCGCTGTTTGCATCCGCTGGTGTGGTGATCAGTGGTGACACGACACCCCACGCCAAACCACATCCGGCTCCGCTACTGGAAGCGGCTAGGCGCCTGGGTGTGGAGCCTAGCCGTTGTGTCTACGTCGGTGATGACGAGAGAGACATCGTGGCAGGGCGTGCTGCGGGCATGTCTACGGTGAGCGCAACGTATGGCTACTTGGGTGCGCATTCCGATGTTTCCAGCTGGAATGCGCATGCTTCAATTAATTCTCCAGTCGAGCTCTTGCAATGGATCGCTGTGGCCTAAAATAGGACGCATGGGGCTGTCCTGGTTTCGACGTGGGTTCGGAATCGGTGTGGTGCATGTCGAGCTTGAGTCACGCTCGTAAATCTCGATTTAAAAAACTAACTGCAAACGACGAACGTTTCGCACTCGCTGCTTAATTGCCAGTGAGCCTTGCAACAGTTGGCCGATGGGCTGGGCAAGGGGGTTCTGAGCAATCAGTGCCTCCCGGCTGCAAGGATAATTACATGGGCTGGCCTTGATCCGGGTACCTTGGGTCGAGGTAAGAAAATAGGGTGCTGGCTGTGGGTGTAGCGTGCGACTGCGCGACATTCATGGCGAGATTTAAAACAGACCGCTAAACATGTAGATCTGCTCGATGAAGGCTGACGGACGCGGGTTCAATTCCCGCCAGCTCCACCACACAAGACACCGCCACACACTGGAAACCCCAGTCTGTGGCGGTTTTTCTTTGTGCCTCGGTGTCGTGTGGTGTCCCGAAATTCGCACCGATTTCGCACGGGTCATCTGGATGTGGCGAGACGCGCTCTGGTCGTGTCTGCAAACACGGCCACTTCCCTCACAGCCACAATACTGTCCATGATGGATGTTGAGCGCCGGAGAAGATCGCCCCGTCCCTGAAACAAAAAAAGCCCGGCAGAGCCGGGCTTGAAGTGGATCCGTGAAACCCGTGTTTCGAGAGGATCCAAGGAGACAACTGGAGTGAAACCGGCGGAGGTCTGCCGATTTCTGGGCGTTCTTAGCGCTTGCGTGGTGCAGCTGTCTTGGCTGCGTTCACGGCGGTGTTGGTCACGGCGTTGAAGTTGGCTTCGGCCATGTCGCTGGCTTGCTTGACGGCCTTCTGGACCGATTCAAAAGCGTTGTTGGCAGCAGAGACGGTGCTCTTCATCATGGCGACAGCGGTTTCGGAGCCGGCAGGGGCGTTCTTTGCAGCACTGTCCACCAAGTTGGTGAAGGCCTTTTGTGCGTCAGCGGTCTTGGCTTCGAAAGCCTTGCCGAATTCAGCGCCGGTGCCCGAGGCGATGTCGTACAGGTGGCGGCTGTAAGCGGCAGTCTTTTCAGCCAGGGGCTGGAACAGGCTGGCTTGCAGGGCCAGCAGCTCTTGCGCGTCCTTCACGCCCAGCACGGCTTGTGTGTGGCTGGCGGCTTCAGTCAGGGCTGCACGCGAAGCGGTCACGTTCAATTCGACCAGCTTTTCCACGCCTTCGAATGCCTTGGTGGTCAGGCCGAACAGGGTTTCGATGTTGGCTTTGTGGGATGCCAGGATTTGTTCTGCGGTCAGCGTCATGTCATATCTCCTAAAAAAGGTGGTCTTGAAAGACCGAGGTGCTTACAGACATCTGCGCTGACGTTGTGATCCAGATGAATCATGTTGCAGTGCAGCATGGGTTGAATTTTAGGCAGCTATGGTGTGATTGCAAGTGTTTTTTGTTGCGGTGCAGCAAATTAGAGGCAACCCTCCAGGAAATACCCAAGTTGCCACAATCGCGTCATGGACGCCTATTACGCCGATGAATTTGTGCTGCCGTTGCCCGAGGGGCACCGCTTTCCCATGGCCAAGTACCGCCTGCTGCGCGACCGGATTGCTGAGGAGCTGCCTGAAACCCGCCTGCATGTGGCCCCTGCGGCGGTGGATGAGGAGCTGGCACGGGTGCATGCTTCTGACTACATCGTTGCCATTGCCCAGGGCACCCTGGCGCCCGCTGCGCAGCGGGAAATCGGCTTCCCCTGGAGTGAGGCGATGGCAGAGCGTGCGCGCCGCTCGGTGGGGGCGACGTTGGCTGCGGCCCGCTCGGCCCTGCGCCACGGCCTGGCTGGCAACCTGGCGGGGGGAACACACCACGCCTACGCCGGCAAAGGCAGTGGCTTTTGCGTGTTCAATGATGTGGCGGTGGCGGCGCGTTGCATGCAAGCGGAATGGGCCCAGGCCCATCCAAGCCGCGCGCAGCCCTTGCAGGTGGCTGTGATTGATCTGGACGTGCACCAAGGCAATGGCACTGCGCATATCTTTCAAGGCGATGCCAGTGTGTTCACCTTATCGCTGCATGGCGAGCGCAATTTTCCGTTCCGCAAGGAAGACAGCGACCTGGATGTACCGCTGCCGGATGGATGCGGCGACGCCCAATACCTCGATGCGCTGGAGCATGCACTGCAGACGTTGGAACAGCGCTTTGAGCCCGGCTTGGTGCTGTACCTGGCGGGCGCCGACCCGCACGAAGGTGACCGGCTGGGGCGCCTGGCTTTGAGTTACGACGGGCTGGAAGCGCGAGACCGCAGGGTGTTCGACTGGGCTTGGCAGCGGCGGGTGCCGCTGGCGTTTTCCATGGCAGGGGGATATGGGCATGACATTGCCACCACCGTGCAGACGCAACTGAACACTTGGCGGGTGGCACTGCAATACCACCGCCGCTGGCAGAATGTTGCGCCATGAGCACGCCAACCCCTTCCTCTGCCGCGCCAAGCCCGGCGCCAGCCCGCCCCGCACCACAGCCGCGCAGCGCCTACCGGGCCTTCCGCTCCATCAGCACCCGCTGGGCCGACAACGATGTGTACGGCCATGTAAACAACGTCGTGTACTACAGCTGGTTCGACACCGCCGTGAACGCCCATTTGATTGAGCAGGGTGTGCTCGACATCCACGCGGGCGGCACGATCGGGCTGGTGATTGAAACCCAGTGCAACTACTTTGCGCCGCTGGCCTTTCCGCAGACGGTGGAGGCTGGCATTCGGGTCGCGAAGCTCGGCGGCTCCAGCGTGCGTTACGAAGTAGGGCTGTTTGCGCAAGGCGAGACCATGACGGCGGCGGCAGGCCATTTTGTGCACGTGTACGTTGATCGTGAAACCCGCCGCCCCGTCCCGGTGCCCGCGCCCTTGCGGGCGGTTCTTGAAAAACTTCTGGTTCCCGTCCAATAAGCATCAAAAAGCATAGCTGCCAGCGCTTGCCAGGTAAGCGCTAGAGGCGATTTTTGCTTGAAGTTTTGCCTGGCGGCGCGGTGGGAAAAGTCGTCAGGCAAATGCTGGCCTGCAGCCACGTCGGTTGTTCTGCAAGGGCTACACTTTGGCGCTTCGTTCCTGAGCGCACGTGCCGTGCCGTACTTCGGGGCTTTTGCAAGGGCTCCGCACCGTCCATGATCATCACCAGCCTGCTCGATACCGACCTGTACAAGTTCACCATGATGCAGGTGGTGCTGCACCAGTTTCCGAGTGCCCAGGTCGAATACCGCTTCAAGTGCCGCAACCCTGGCGTGCAACTGGCCCCGTTTGTGGGCGAGATCCGGGACGAGATCCGCTCGTTGTGCAGCCTGCAGTTCCAGGATGCTGAGCTGACTTATCTGCGCTCGCTGCGTTTCATCAAGAGCGACTTTGTGGATTTTCTGGGGCTGTTCCGGCTCAACGAAAAGTACATCACCATCACCCCCCAGCCCTCGGGCGAGATCGAGATCGTTATCCGTGGGCCCTGGCTGCACACCATCCTGTTTGAGATTCCCGTGCTGGCCATCATCAACGAGGTGTACTTCCGCAACACGCAAAAGGTGCCCGACTTCCCCGAAGGCCGCCGCCGGCTGGACGCCAAGATTGCCGCCCTGCAGGCCGATGGCCTGGGCGATCTGAAGATTGCCGACTACGGCACCCGCCGCCGCTTTTCCCGTGCCTGGCATGAAGAAGTGCTGCGCGTGCTGGTGGCCCGCCTGGGCACGGGCGACCGCCGGCCCGGTTCGCCGCAAGGGCCGGGGCAGTTTGCGGGCACCAGCAACGTGCTGTATGCCATGAAGCTGGGCGTGACACCCCTGGGCACCATGGCCCATGAATATCTGCAGGCCTGCCAGGCCCTGGGCCCGCGCCTGCGCGACAGCCAGGTGTTCGGTTTTGAAATGTGGGCCAAGGAATACCGAGGCGACCTGGGCATTGCGCTGTCGGACGTGTACGGCATGAGCGCCTTCCTGCGCGACTTCGACCTATATTTCTGCAAGCTGTTCGATGGCGCACGCCACGACAGCGGCGACCCCTTTGCCTGGGGCGAGCGATTGCTGGAGCATTACCGCGCCAACCGCGTGGACCCGCTCACCAAGACCCTGATCTTCAGCGACGGGCTCACCATTCCGCGCATCATCGAGCTGTACAACCAGTTCCGTGGGCGCTGCCAACTGGCCTTTGGCATTGGCACCAACCTCACCAACGATCTGGGCGACCCACCAGCGCACGAGCCGTTGCAGGTCGTCATCAAGATGACCCGCTGCAACGGCCAGCCGGTGGCCAAGTTGTCGGACACCCCCGGCAAGGGCATGTGCGACGACGAGAAATACCTGGCCTACCTGCGCCAGGTGTTCGACATCCCTGCGCCCCAGTAAAACCCCAGTGATTTTTTGCCCCGCAGCGCAACGCGCCGGGGCCTGCCTGATGACATAACGCATTGATGGAGACAACACCATGAAGATTTCTCGCCGCGCTGCGCCTTGGGTGGCTGCTGCCGGAGCCCTGTTGCCCGGCTTGTGCATGGCTGCCGACATCGATGGCAGCACGCTGTCGGTGCTGTGGGGTGTGCCGTTCGCGGGCATCCTGCTGTCGATTGCGCTCATGCCGCTCTTGGCCCCCATCTTCTGGCACCACCACTTTGGCAAGGTGGCTGCGGCCTGGGGCCTGGCGTTTTTGCTGCCCTTTGCCATCACCTTCGGGCCCGCAGTGGCGGGCGTGAGTCTGGTGCATGCGCTGCTGGCCGAATACATCCCGTTCGTGATCCTGCTCACCGCGCTGTTCACTGTGGCAGGCGGCATCTTCATTCGGGGCAACCTGCACGGCAGCCCGGGGCTCAACACGGCCATCCTGGCGATTGGTGCAGTGCTGGCCAGCTTCATGGGCACCACGGGCGCGTCCATGCTGCTCATTCGCCCGCTGATCCGCGCCAACGACAACCGCAAGCATGTGGCCCATGTGGTGGTGTTCTTTATCTTCATCGTCTCCAACGCCGGGGGCTCGCTCACGCCGCTGGGCGATCCCCCGCTGTTCCTGGGCTTCCTGAAGGGCGTGGACTTCTTCTGGACGGTGAGCCACATCTTCCAGGAAACCCTGTTCCTCATCGGTGCGCTGTTGGCCATTTTCTTTGCGCTCGACAGCTGGTATTACCACCGCCGCGAAGAGCTGCTCAAGACCGACCCCACGCCCGACAGCCGCTCCATCGGCTTCGACGGCAAGGTCAACTTTGCGCTGCTGGGCGCGGTGGTGGGGCTGGTGCTGCTCAGCGGCTTCTGGAAATCACCCGTGGTGTTCAACATTGCGGGCACCGAAGTGGGCCTGCCCGGCATCGTGCGCGATGTGGGCCTGATCGTGGTGACTTTTGCGTCGCTGTGGCTCACGCCCAAGCAGGTGCATGAAGACAACCAGTTCGGCTGGGGGCCCATGCAGGAAGTGGCCAAGCTGTTTGCGGGCATCTTCCTCACCATCATCCCCGTCATCGCCATGCTCAAGGCCGGCGTCAACGGCCCCTTCGGTGCCATCGTGGCGGCCGTCACGCGGCCCGATGGTTCGCCCGACCCGGCCATGTACTTCTGGGCCACAGGCGCGCTCAGCTCGTTCCTCGACAACGCGCCCACCTACCTCGTGTTCTTCAACACCGCCGGTGGCGACCCTGCCGTGCTGATGACGACCCTGGCCCCCACGCTGGCCGCCATTTCGGCAGGGGCCGTGTTCATGGGCGCCAACACCTACATCGGCAATGCACCCAACCTCATGGTCAAGGCCATTGCGGAAGACCGGGGTGTGAAGATGCCCAGCTTCTTCGGCTACATGTTGTGGTCGGGCGGCATTTTGGTGCCGCTCTTTATCGTCATGACTTTCATCTGGTTTAAATAGTGAACATCCCCCTGAGCGGCTGCGCCGCTTCCCCCTTCTCTCGCACCGCTGCGCGCTGCGGGAAGGGGGACGCCGCCCTCGCTGCAGGGCGGCCTTTGCTCGGCGGCCACTGGCTTCGGCCACGCCAGTTTCATAGGCCGACGTGCCTTGCGAATAGTTCGGAGATTGAAGACTTATGAGCAAACCCCGCATCCTGGTCGCCCGTGCGATCTTTCCTGACATCGTGGACCGCCTGCGCGAGCACTTTGACGTGGAAGCCAACCCAGACGATGTGATCTGGACGCAGCAAGAGCTAGCCGAGCGCCTGGCTGACAAAGATGGTGTGCTGACCACCGGCAGCCAGCGCGTGGATGCTGCGCTACTGGCTGCCGCGCCGCGCCTGAAGATCTGCGCCAACATGGCCGTGGGCTACAACAACTTTGATGTGGATGCCATGACCGCCGCAGGCGTGCAAGGCACCAACACGCCCGATGTGCTGACCGAGACCACGGCCGACTTTGGCTTTGCGCTCCTGATGGCCACGGCCCGCCGCTTGACCGAGAGCGAGCATTACCTGCGCGCCGGGAAGTGGACCAAGTGGAGCTACGACATGTTTGCGGGCAGCGACATCCACGGCAGCACGCTGGGCATCATCGGCATGGGGCGCATCGGGCAGGGCATTGCCAAGCGCGGCGCGCACGGCTTTGGCATGAAGGTGATCTATCACAACCGCTCACGCCTCGCGCCCGCGCTGGAGGCCGAATGCAAGGCCACCTACGTGGGCAAGGAAGAGTTGCTGCGCACGGCAGATCACGTCATGCTGGTGGTGCCCTACAGCGCGGCATCGCACCACACCATTGGCGCTGCCGAGCTTGCGCTGATGAAGCCCACCGCCACGCTCATCAATATTGCGCGCGGCGGCATTGTGGACGACGCGGCGCTGGCCGTGGCATTGCGTGAGCAGCGCATTGCCGCAGCCGGTCTGGATGTGTTTGAAGGCGAGCCCAGCGTTCACCCCGATCTGCTCACCGTGCCCAACGTGGTGCTCACCCCGCACATTGCCAGCGCCACGGTGCCCACGCGCCGCGCCATGGCCAACCTGGCGGCAGACAACCTGATCGCGTTCTTTGATGGGCGCGGCCCGCTCACCCCCGTCAACCAGCCCGTGCCCGGCCTGCGTGCCTGAGATGTTTTGAGTGAAATTGGCCTCCAGCGCTTATTTATCAAGCGCTGGCAGCTATTAAAAACATAGTAAATCTGCCTTGACTACCGATACCCTCGTTTTGCTGGCCGCTGTGGCCCTGGTGCTGGTTTTGCTGGTGCTGATCCTGCTGCGTCGCCCCCGGGTCGATCTGCCGCCCGAATGGCTGGCCCGCCTGCAGGCGCTGGAGCACACGGCGCAAGCCACCCAGCTTGCCGTGGCCAAGAACGATGGCGCGATGGACGGCATGGGCCAGCAACTGCGCGGTTTCACACAAACCACGCAGACCACGCTGGAAGGCCTGCGCGGTGCGGTGGACGAACGCCTAGCGCAGGCCGTGGCGGAATCGCGCAATGGCCGCGCCGAGCTGCTCAGCGCCTTCACCGGGTTTGAGGGCCGCCTGGAGCAGCGCTTCACGGCGTTTGACGCAGCCTTGACCCAACGCCAGGCCGCGCAAGACGCCGCCCTGGCCCAGCGCTTTGACGCCCTGCAACTGGCCGTGGCCAGCCGCCTGGAAGAAAGCAGTAAGGCGCTGCTGGCCCACCTGGCGCAAGGGCAGGCCGATGCAGCGGCTGCGCGCAAGGAGCTCTCAGACACGCTCACCGGCTTCCGCGCCGAGCTGACCACCACCACGGCGGCTCTGGCGGCTGAAAGCGTGAAGTCCCGCGAAGCCATGGCCGAGAGCACCGCGCTGTTTGAAAAGCGCATTCAAGAACGCTTTGAGGCCCTGCAGGCCGCCACGCGCCTCACGCTCGACTCGCTCAAGGGCGACATCCAGACGCAACTGGGGGCCATGTCCAGCGCGCTCAAGGATCAGCTCGAAGCCAACGGCTTTCAGATCAAGAACCAGTTCTCGGTGCTGCAGGATGCCGTCTCACAGCAACTGTCGGGCATGGTGCAGGGCAGCCAGCAAAACGCCGAGCAACTGCGCACCGCGCTCAACGAACGCCTCGCCGCCATCCAGGCCGACAACGCCACCAAGCTCGAAGAAATGCGCCGCACAGTGGACGAAAAACTCCACGCCACGCTGGAGCAGCGCCTGGGCGAATCCTTCAAACTCGTCAGCGACCGGCTCGAGCAAGTGCACAAGGGCCTGGGCGAAATGCAGACCCTGGCGGGCAGCGTGGGCGACCTGAAGCGCGTGATGACCAACGTGAAGACGCGTGGCACCTGGGGCGAAATGCAGCTGGGTGCCATCATCGACAACGTGCTCACGCCCGACCAGTACGCACGCAACGTCAAGACCGTGCCGGGCAGCGATGAGCTGGTGGAATTTGCCATTCGCCTGCCGGGCAAGCGCGAGGAAGAGCCCGTGTGGCTGCCCATTGATTCCAAGTACCCCGTGGAGCAATACCAGCGCCTGCTCGATGCGCAGGACGCGGCAGACAAAGCCGCCATCCAGTCGGCAGGCAATGCGTTTGAAAGCTCCATCAAGCTCGAGGCGAAGAAGATCTTCGCCAAGTACGTATCGCCCCCGCACACCACCGACTTTGCGGTGCTCTACCTGCCCACCGAAGGCCTGTTTGCCGAAGTGATGCGCCGCCCCGGCCTGGTAGAAGCCGTGCAGAACGAATGCCGCGTGATGATCACCGGCCCCGCCAACCTGGCCGCCATGCTCAACAGCCTGCAAATGGGCTTCAAGACCCTGGCGATTGAAAAGCGCTCGTCCGAGGTGTGGAGTCTGCTGGGCGTGGTCAAGACCGAATTCGCCAAGTTTGGCGATGTGGTGGAGGCCACCAAAAAATCCATCGACGCCGCCGCCAAGAAGTTTGACGAGGTGGGCGTGCGCACCCGCGCCATCCAGCGCAAGCTGCGCGATGTGCAGGAGCTGCCCGCGCCCGACGCTGCCGCGTCTTCTGCGGTGCCCGGCACTACAGCATCGCTGCTGGGCCTGGAGGACGACGCCCCGTGAACATGGCGCTGGCCCGCCTGATTGCCGGGCAGATTTTTCTGCACGCCTGCATGACGGGCATGCGCATGGCCACGCCGCTGCTGGCCCTGCGCGAGGGCTACAGCGCCGCTGCCGTGGGGGTGCTGCTGGCGCTGTTTGCGCTCACGCAGGTGTTTCTGGCGCTGCCTGCGGGGCGCTATGCCGACCGGCATGGCCTCAAGCGCCCCGTGGGCATTGCGGTGGTCATGGCGTGTGCGGGGGCAGGGCTTTCGCTGATTTTTCCGGTGTTTTCGGTGATGTGCCTCTCGGCTCTGATGACGGGCGGTGCCACGGGCCTTGCCATCATTGCGCTGCAACGCCATGTGGGCCGTGCCGCGCATGACACGACCCAGCTGCGCCAGGTGTTCAGCTGGCTGGCCATTGGCCCGGCGGTGTCCAACTTCATCGGGCCGTTTTTTGCGGGGCTGATGATCGACCACGCGGGCAGCACTGCGGGCAGCACCGAGGGGTATCGCGCCGCGTTTGCCTTGCTGGCCGTGCTGCCTTTGGCCACCTGGTTCTGGGTGCGCCACACCGAAGAATTGCCGCCCGTGATTGCCGCTGCCGGCGGGCCTCCCCAGCGCTCGTGGGATCTGCTCAACGAGCCAGGGTTTCGCCGCCTCATCATCGTGAACTGGGTGCTCTCGTCCTGCTGGGATGTGCACACCTTCGTGGTGCCGCTCATCGGGCACGAACGGGGGCTGTCGGCCTCGGTCATCGGCTCCATCCTGGGTGCATTTGCTGTGGCCGCCGCCGTGGTGCGGCTCCTGCTGCCGCTGGTGGCCAAGCATGTGCGTGAACATGCCGTGGTGGCGGGCGCCATGGTGGTCACGGCCGTGTTGTTCGGGGTGTATCCACTCTTGCCATCAGCCCTGGCGATGGGCTTGTGCTCGGTGCTGCTGGGCTTTGCCCTGGGCTCGGTGCAGCCCATGGTCATGAGCCTGCTGCACCAGATCACGCCCGAGCACCGCCATGGCGAAGCCCTGGGCCTGCGGCTCATGGCCATCAACGCGTCCAGCGTGGTCATGCCCATGCTGTTCGGCACGGCGGGCGCCGTCATTGGCGTGGCTGGCGTCTTCTGGGTGGTGGGTGCCACCGTGGGGGCGTGTGCACGCACCGCATGGCGCATGAATGTGGAAGAGGGCGGGGCACATGGCAGGTAGTTGGCTCAGCGCTGGGGGCACGCCGGGCCTGGCGTGGGCACTGGTGTGCGCGCTGGCGCTGGGCTTGGCCCTGCTGCTGGATTGGTACCTGGGCGAGCCACCGGTGCGCCTGCACCCGGTGGTGTGGATGGGGCGCTACCTGGGCTGGGCTGGGCCGCACATTGCACCGCTGACCACGGCAGACCCCCCGCCCCACGCGCAAAAGCGCCGTTCTTTCTGGCTGGGTGCGCTCGCGTGGTGCACCGGGGCCGGTGCCGTGGGTGCGCTGGCGTGGTGGCTGCAAAGCCAGTTGCAGCAAGCGCCCTGGTGGCTGGCGGCCCCCTTGCTTGCAGTGCTGCTCAAGCCCCTGCTGGCGTGGCGCATGCTTCGCGATGAAGTCTTGGCGGTGGAACGGGCGCTGGCCCGCTCGCTGCCCGAGGGGCGCGAACAACTGGCCCGCCTGGTCAGCCGCGACGTGAGCGAGCTCACGCCCAGCGAGGTGCGCGAATCGGCCATCGAATCGCTCGCCGAAAACCTCAACGACTCTGTGGTGGCGCCCGTGTTCTGGTTTGTGCTGCTGGGCCTGCCCGGCGCGGCCATCTATCGCTTTGCCAACACGGCCGATGCCATGTGGGGCTACCCCGGCAGCCGGGGCGCGCGCTATTGGCAGTGGGCAGGCAAGTGGGCCGCACGGGCTGACGATGTGCTGTCGTGGCTGCCCGCGCGCATCACCGCGCTGCTGCTGGCCGCACTGCATGGCGGCTTGCCCGCCCGGGCGCTGGCCAAAGAGGCGCGCAAAACCCCATCGCCCAACAGCGGCTGGCCCATGGCCGCCATGGCCCTGGCGCTGGGGGTGCGGCTGGCCAAGCCGGGGGTGTACACCTTGCACCCGGGCGGGCATGCGCCGGGCCCGCTGCACACGCAGCGCGCTGCGGCTTATGGGCAAAAAGTGGTGCTGGCGCTTATTCCATCAGCGATAGCAGCTCTTGTTTTGATAGCAATTGTGGGAGGCTGACGCATGGTTGCATCTCCTGCCATCCTGCCCGGCGTGCATGGCGGCCCTGATGCGCTGGGCGTGCCAGCGCATGACTTCTCTACCAACAGCAATGCCTGTGGCCCATGCCCCGCCGCACTTTCCGCGCTGCAGCAGGCCGATGCCACGCGCTACCCCGACCCCGCCTACACCGCCCTGCGCGCCGCGCTGGCCGCGCTGCACGGCGTGGCACCCGATCGCATCGTGGTGGCGGGCAGCGCGTCTGAATTCATCCACCGCATCACCACCTGGGCCCGGTTGCACGGCTGCACCCAGGTGCTGCTGCCGCCCCACAGCTACGGTGACTACGCCCAGGCCGCTCAGGCCCATGGGCTGGCGGTGTTGCGACGCAGTGCCAAGGCTGCGGTGGGCGGGGAGGGCTCGGACGCGGCCACACCCGCCACCTTGCACTGGGCCTGCGAGCCCGCCAGCCCGCTGGGCACGGCCGATGCAGCGTTGGCTGCATGGCACACCCCCACATCCCCCGGCAGTGTGCGGATGCTGGACTGCGCCTACCGCCCGCTGCGGCTTGCAACATCTCACTCAGACCCAGAGCTGCCCGCATCCGCCTGGCAACTGTGGTCGCCCAACAAATCCCTGGGCTTGACGGGCGTGCGTGCCGCCTACGCCGTGGCCCCGGCAGAGGCCGAAGGCATGGTGCCCGCACTGCAGAGTCTTGCGCCATCGTGGCCCGTGGGGGCTCATGGCGTGGCCTTGTTGGAGGCCTGGGCCACACCGGCCGTGCAGCAATGGGTGGCAGACTGCCTGCCCACCCTGCGCAGCTGGAAAGACCGCCAAATGGCCCTGTGTACCCAACTGGGCTGGTCCGTGGTGCCCGGCAGCCTGGCCAACTATTTTGTCGCCACCTTGCCCACAGCACAGTGCGCGGGTGACTCCAGCGCGCAAACAGCAAACCTGCTGGCCGCGCTGCGCCAACACGGCATCAAGCTGCGCGACTGCACCTCGTTTGGCTTGCCCGGTGCCGTGCGCCTGGGCGTGCTGCAGCCCGCGTCGCAGGATGCATTGCAGACTGCGTGGCAGGCGGTGCAGGCAGGCTGTACGGCCGCCGAACCTCTGGAATGAACATGAATACTCCCTTGAAGACGCCGCCCGCCCGCCCGTTGGCCCGCTGCGTCATGGTGCTGGGCACCACCAGCGGCGCTGGCAAAAGCTGGCTCACCACGGCGCTGTGCCGCTACTACAGCAACCTGGGCCTGAAGGTGGCGCCGTTCAAGGCACAGAACATGAGCAACAACGCGCGCGTGGTAGCTGCCCCCACGCTCGCCACGGCGTGTGCTGCGCTGCCCCCCGAGGGGGCGCACCCCGCCTTGGGGCGGCCCGGCGGCGGGGTGGCAGGCATCGAAGGCGCCTGGGGCGAGATCGGCTCGGCGCAGTACTTCCAGGCCCTGGCCGCGCGCGCTGTGCCTGAGGTGCGCATGAACCCGCTCTTGCTCAAGCCCGAGGCCGACACGCACAGCCAGGTGGTGCTGCTGGGGCAGGTGAGCGCCGAGCTGACTGCCATGCCCTGGCGCGGCCGCAGCCAGCTCGTGTGGCCGCAAATCGCTGCTGCGCTGGACGAACTGCGCGCTGAGAACGATGTGGTGGTGATCGAAGGCGCGGGCTCGCCCGCCGAGACCAACCTGCACGCCAGCGACATCGTGAACATGCGCGTGGCGCGCCACGCCGGTGCCCGTTGCCTGCTCGTCACCGACATCGACCGGGGAGGTGCTTTTGCCCACCTCTACGGCACCTGGGCGCTGCTGCCCGAGGACGAGCGGGCACTCATCCGCGGCTTCGTGCTCAACAAGTTCCGCGGCGATGCCAGCCTGCTCGCGCCCGCGCCGCAGCACCTGCAGGAGCGCACCGGCGTGCCCACCGTGGCCACCATTCCCATGCAGTGGCACCACGGCCTGCCCGAAGAAGATGGCGTATTTGACGACCGCACGCTGACGCCCGGCGCCGTGCACACCACCGTGGCCGTGGTGGCCTACCCGCGCATCAGCAACCTCGATGAATTCCAGCCGCTCAAAAACGTGCCCGGCCTGCGCCTGCAATGGGTGCGCAGCCCGGCCGACGTGGCGGGCCTGCGGCCAACGGACTGGATCGTGCTGCCCGGCTCCAAAGCCACCGCCGCCGACCTGGCCTGGCTGCGCGCGCAGGGGCTGGACCAATCCATCGCCGCGCACGCGGGGCAGGGCGGTACCGTGCTAGGTGTGTGCGGCGGCCTGCAGATGCTGGGCGAGGCGCTGATCGACCCCGAGGGCATCGACGGCAACGGCCCCGGCCTGGGCCTGCTGCCGTTGGTCACGGTGTTCGAGCCCGCCAAGACCGTGCAGCGCACCAGCGCAGCCTTCGGGCAGCTCACGGGTGCCTGGGCGCCGCTCTCGGGCGCGACTGCCTGCGGCTACGAGATCCACCACGGCCAGACCGCCCAGCACCCCGCCATGGCCGCCAAGGGCAACGTGGCGCGCGAGGTCATGCCCGGCATCGCCTGGCAGAACCCGGCGGGCAATGTGCTGGGCGTGTACCTGCACGGTTTGTTCGAGGACGCCGCCGTGCTGCACGCCCTGTTTGGTGCCCAGGCGCCCACGCTGGAAACGGTGTTCGACGGCCTGGCTGAGGGCGTGGCCCGGCACTTTGACCCGGGCGTGCTGGACGCGCTGATCGCGTAAGAAATACGCGGTTCACCGGCTGCTATCATCCCCGCCCTCAGGTGCCCAATGCGATGACGCAACGGGAGAATCGGGAAGGCGGTGCAACTCCGCCGCGTGCCCAACGCTGTAAGGACGATGCCCCCCGCTGAATGCCACTGGTCGCCAAGGCCGGGAAGGTGCGGGGGCCAGATGACTCCAAGCCAGAAGACCGGCCTGAGCCATTTTTGGCGCTGCAAGGCCGGGCAGCGCTGCCACTATTCACGCACAGGGGACTGCCATGAATACCAGCGCAGTGGCGCAAGCCACGCCCAGCGCGCACGCCTTCACGCAAGAAGCGCGCGACGCCATCTACCACGCCATCTTTTCACGCCGCGACGTGCGCGGGCAGTTTCTGCCCACGCCCGTGCCCGACGAGGTGCTCAGCCGCATCCTCACCGCCGCGCACCACGCGCCTTCGGTGGGCTTCATGCAGCCCTGGAACTTCCTGGTGGTGCGCTCGCAGGGCACCAAGCGCCGCGTGCACGCCGCCTTCGCCAAGGCGCACGCCGAGGCCGCCGGCATGTTCGAGGGCGACAGGCGCGCCACCTACCAAAAGCTCAAGCTCGAAGGCATCGTCGAGTCGCCCATCGGCATCTGCATCACCTGCGACCGCGAGCGCACCGGCCCGGTGGTGGTGGGGCGCACCCACATGAAGACCATGGACCTGTACAGCAGCGTCTGCGCCGTGCAAAACCTTTGGCTGGCCGCGCGCGCCGAAGGGCTGGGCGTGGGCTGGGTCAGCATCTTCCACCAGGCCGACCTGCAAGTGGCGCTGGGCATCCCCAAGGGCATCACGCCCATCGCCTACCTGTGCGTGGGCTACGTGAGCCACTTCCACGCCAAGCCCGAGCTGGAAACCGCCGGCTGGCTGCCGCGCCTGCCCATCGAAGACCTGGTGTACTTCGACCAATGGGGCCAGCGCGACGACCAGCAGCCCCTCATCGCCCACCTGCAGCGCGACCAGGCCGCCGCCCAGCGCGGGCGCGAAGCCATTGCCTGACCTTGCCACCACGCGCCGACCCGGCGCGCACCGCCATTGATCGCGCGGGTCTGCATCTGCGGGCCGCGCTCATCCCCCATTGAAAGTTGAACAAGCCATGAATACCCACCTGCCCCTGATTGCCGACATCGCCAACGCATCCCTCACCCAGGCCCTGCAACACAAGCTCAACAACAAGACCAAGCCGCTCGGCTCGCTCGGGCGCCTGGAAAGCCTGGCGCTCACACTGGGCCAGATCCAGGGCGCCGAGTCGCCCCGGCTGGAGCAGCCGCAAATGGTCGTCTTCGCGGGCGACCACGGCCTGGCCGCGCGCGGCGTCTCGGCCTTCCCGAGCGACGTGACCTGGCAGATGGTGGAAAACTTCCTCGCCGGCGGCGCCGCCGTGAGCGTGCTGGCGCGCCAGCACGGCCTGGCGCTCACCGTGGTGGACTGCGGCGTGGCGCGCGACATCGCCCCGCGCGAAGCCGCCCCCGGCCAGCCGCGCCTGCTGCTGCGCAAGGTGGCGCCCGGCACGCAAGACGCCAGCCAAGGCCCGGCCATGAGCGCCGCGCAATGCGCCCAGGCGCTGACCAACGGAATGGAACTGGTGCGCGACCTGCCGGGCAATGCGCTGCTGCTGGGTGAAATGGGCATCGCCAACACCTCGGTCGCCTCGCTGCTGCTGGCGCGCCTGTGCGGCCTCTCACTGGCCGAATGCACCGGCGCGGGCACCGGGCTGGACGCTGCCGGTATCGAGCGCAAACGCGCTGTGCTGCAACAGGCGCTGGATGTGAACGCCGCTGCCACCGCACCGCTTGATGCGCTGGCAGCGCTCGGTGGCTATGAAGTCGCCACCATGGTGGGTGCCGTGCTGCAGGCCGCGGCTGAGCGCCGCGTGATTCTGGTGGACGGTTTCATCACCAGCGCCGCCGTGCTTGTCGCCAGCCGCCTGCAGCCCCATGTGCTGCAACGCTGCGTGTTTGCCCACCGCTCGGGCGAGCGCGGCCACCAGCTCATGCTGGCGCAAATGCAGGCCGAGCCGCTGCTCGACCTGGGCTTGCGCCTGGGCGAAGGCTCGGGCGCTGCGCTCGCCTGGCCCCTGCTGCCCTCGGCCTGCGCCATCCTGCGCGAGATGGCGAGCTTTGAGGCGGCCGGGGTGTCGGGGCAGACTGCGGCAGCGTAAGAATCGGCCTTGGCTTTGCCACTACTGTACGTCTGAAGATTGTGCTGAATGCTATTAAAGTGATAGCTGCTTGCGCTCATCAGATAAGCGCTACAGTGTGATTTGGCTTGGGTTTTGAGCGGCCTCGCTCAGGTGCCAATCCCATCGCGTGATGGGGCAGCCCGCCGCTGTCAGACAGGACTGACGCCAGCGTAGGCACTCGTCCCGCTGATGCCTCGAAGATTGATACCTATCCTCACGGTTTTCAACAGGAGGAAGCATCATGCCGATCTGGTTCTGGGTTGTGGGTTTGCAGGCCATTGCGGTGGCTGCTGCTACGGTCATCCTGACGGCGGCCAGTCGGTTTTGATGCCCTGCGGCGTCTGCTGCTCTGCAGTCGCTCATGCGCAGAGGGCTTCAGTGACCGGGTTCCCCTGGCAGGCGCTGCTAACCCGCACCAGCACCCAGCTGCGCTGTCACACTCTGGTCAGCCGATGGATCAGTTCAGCGTGTTGTGGGTAGCAGGCAAGAAGCTGCTTCGCTTGCGCCAATTCAAAGTCAGCAAAGTCAAAACCGGGTGCCACCGTGCAGCCCACCAGGGCAAAGTCGCCTTCTGCCAACTCTGCGCCAAACCAGCAGCCCGCAGGCACCACCGCCTGGAACTGTTCGCCCGCAGCCAGGTTGGCGCCGAGTTTCCACTCCTGGTACGTGCCATCTGGAAAGATGCCGTGCACGCGCAGTGTGGAGCCAGCATAAAAGTGCCACACCTCGTCAGACTGGATGCGGTGCAGCGCCGAGATGTCGCCTGCCTCCAGCAAAAAGTAGATGGCGGTGGAAGCAGACCGGTCTCCGTCAAACCGCGCGGGCAGGGCTTGTGCGGCAAGCTTGTCGCTGGCGCGGTAGGTTTCCTTGAACCAGCCTCCTTCGGGATGGCGGGCCAGTGCCAGTTGTTCGATGAGCGTCTTTGCTGTGGTGCTGTGCATGGGCAGAAGGTTAATGCCTATGTCAGCCGGCTGCGAGGGTGGATGCAACGATTCAAGGGTGTTGCGACGAAATACCTTGATTCGTCTCTGGGTTGGTTCAGGTTGTTGGACCGATCAGACCCCAGGGGGATACAGCCCGCACTGGTGCTGGAGGCGGCCATGGGAAATCAAAGTATCACTAGCATTCGCTAGAAGAGCCTCTTTTGCCTTCTAGCTCGCGTCAATAAAGCGTAAAACGCTATGAAATTGATAGCTTTGAAGGCAAAAAAAGCCGCCTTCTTAAGAAAGCGGCTTGCGAGGCTGCTGCCGCAGGGGCAGCGGTGCCGATCGGTCAGTCCAGCGTTGCGCCAGAGGTCTTCACGCGTTCGCCCTGCACCTTGAGGTCGCGGGCCAGGAAGGCCTTGTATTCGGTGGGGGTGGAAGCCACGGCCACGTAGGAGTAGGCGTCCACGTTGGTCTTGCGGAACTCGGGGTCCATCAGGATGCGGCGCACATCGGCGGCGATTTTTTCCACGATGGCGGCGGGCGTACCAGCAGGGGCGACGAGGCCGATGTTGAACACGGCGTCAATGTCTTTCACGCCAGCTTCCTTGAACGTAGGCACGTCAGGCAGGGCCAGGCTACGTGCTTCTGATGAAACGGCCAGGGCCTTGAGCTTGCCTGACTTCACGTGCTGCTCGATCACCGACACACCCAGCACGGCCGAGTCGATCTGGCCGGAGATGACTTCCGGAATCAGCGGTGCGGCGCCCTTGTAGGGCACGTGCACCATTTCCAGGCCTTCTTGCTTGGCGAACATCGCCAAGGGCAGGTGGACGATGCCGCCCGCGCCGGAGGAGCCATAAGTCAGTGGCGTGCCCTTGGCGTTTTTGGCCAGCTCGATGAACTCCTTCAAGGTGTTGGCCTTGGAGGCCTTGGGCACGAAGAACACCATGGGCACGCTGATGAGGCGCGAGATGGGGGTGAAGTCCTTCTCGGGGTTGTACGGCAGCTTTTTGTACAGGTGCGGGTTCATGGTGAGCGCGGCCTCGGTGGCGGCGAACAGCGTGTAGCCGTCAGCGGGGCTCTTGGCCACAAATTCCGCACCAATGATTTCATTGGCACCAGTTTTGTTGACCACCAGCACGGACTGGCCCCATTCCTTGCCCAGGCGGGTTGCCAGCACGCGCGAGAGGTTGTCCACCGGGCCGCCAGGGGCGTAAGGCACGACGATGCTCACGGGCTTGGAGGGGAATGCGGGCGCTTGTGCGTGGGCCCAGGGCAGCGCGAGGGTGGCGGCCAGCGACAGGGCCAGGTGGGCAAGGGTGCGTTTTTTCATGGTGAGAGGAGAGAGCAGAAAAAGAAGTCGAAGGCTGCGGCTGGTGTACAAGCGCGCAGGCGCACCGCGCCGGCACCCCGCTGTGGGGGGCGTGGCGCAGGCAGCCTGCCAGCAGCGGGGAGGGCGAATCAGTCGAGCTTGATGCCGCGTTCCTGGATCAGCTTGGTCCAGCGTTCGCTTTCGCGCGCCAGGTGCTGTGCCATTTCTTCGGGCGTGGAGCCCACGGGTTCGGCGCCGATGGTTTCAAAGCGCTTGACCACGTCGGGGTCTTTCATGGCTTCGAGCAAGGCGGAGTTGACCTTGGCCACGATGTCCTTGGGCGTGGCGGCGGGCATGAATACGGCGAACCAGGGCGAGACTTCATAGCCTGGCAGGCCCGCTTCGGCCAGCGTGGGCACGTTGGGCAAGGTCTTGGAGCGCTTGGCAGTCGTCACGCCCAGTGCACGCAGCTTGCCCGATTCGATGTGCGGGCGCGCCGACGTGATGCTGTCGAACATGTAGTTGACCTGGCCGCCCAGCAGGTCGGACACGGCCGGGCCGCTGCCCTTGTAGGGCACATGCAGCATGTCCACCTGCGCCAGCGAGGTGAACACTTCACCCGCCAGGTGGATGGAGGTGCCGTTGCCAGCCGAGGCGTAGGTGAGCTTGCCGGGCGTTTTGCGGGCGGCGGCAATCACGTCCTTGGCTGTCTTCACATCGGGCTGGGTGGCGTTGGTCACCAGCACGTTGGGCACCACGGCCAGCAGGCTCACCGGGGCAAAGTCCTTGATGGGGTCGTAACTCAGCTTGCCGTACAACGGCTTATTGGTGGCCATGCCGATGGAAGTGATCATCAGCGTGTAGCCATCGCCCGGCTGCTTGGCCACGAAGTCGGCACCAATGTTGCCGCCCGCGCCTGGCTTGTTCTCGATGACGAAGGGCTGGCCCAGCGTCTTGCCGGCCTTCTCGCCCAGCGTGCGCGCAATGGCGTCCATGGCGCCGCCCGGTGGGAAGGGCACCACCCAGCGGATGGGCTTGCTGGGCCAGGAGGCGGCGGGTGCCTGGGCGTGGGCTGCGGGCAGGGTGGCCGAAGCCAGGGCGCAGGCCAGCAGGGCCAGCGTCTGTCGTTTCGTCATCATGGTTTTGTCTCGTTATGGGGTTGTTGCAGGTGCTGCAGGAATCAGATGGCCGAGGGGTGCGTGGCCAGAGGGGTCACGTGGATCTTCATGAACGGGAACAGGGGAAGGCCCTGCAGCAGCTGGTGCAGCTCGTCGTTGGACGACACGTCGAAGATGCTGTAGTTGGCGTATTCGCCCACCACGCGCCAGATGCTCTTCCAGCGGCCATCGCGCTGCAGGTCTTGCGAGTAGGCCTTTTCGCGGGCCTTGATTTCATTGGCCTGGGCTTCGGGAAGGTCTCGGGGGATGTTCACATCCATACGAACCAGAAACAGCATGGTTTGCTCCTTGAAGGGGTCAGAAAAAGGGGGCGTTGCCCGTCAGGCAACGGTGGGGTTGGCGGGTGCCATATCGACATGCACGGGCGCCTGGCCCTGGCGTGCGCGGTCAAAGCGGTTGAGCTGTGCAAGCGACACCTCGACACCAAAGCCGGGGCCGTCGGGCAGTTGCAGTGCAAAGTTGGTGATGGGCATTTGCTGCTCCACGATGTCGTCCACCAGCAGTTGCGGGCCAAACAGCTCGCAGCCGTGGTGCTGTGTGCCTAGCGTAGAGAACACATGGGCCGATGCGGCGCTGCCCAGCGATGTCTCCAGCATGGTGCCGCCGTACCAGCCGATGTCGGCCGCTTCAGCCACCGCAGCAATCTTGCGGGTGCGCACCAGGCCGCCATGCTTGGCCACCTTGAGCGAGAAGACATGGCTGGCCTTGAGGCTGGCCAGCATGAACGCGTCTTGCGGAGTGCATACGGTTTCGTCGGCCATGATGAGTGCGCCGTCCAGCGTGGCGGTGAGGCTGCGCAGCGCCTCCACGTTCCAGCGTGCCACGGGCTGTTCGATCAGCGTCACGCCGGCTTCCACCAGTGGGGGCAGGTAGCGGCGGGCGGTGTTGCCGTCCCATGCCTGGTTCACATCCACCGTGAGCGTGGCCTTGCCTTGCAGGCCGCGGGCAATCTGGGAGACATGCGCCACATCGTCCTCAGGCGCGCGGGCACCGATCTTGATCTTGAAGATGTGGTGGCGTTTTTGCTCCAGCCGCAGGTGTGCCTCTTGCAGGTCGCGCGCCACGTCGCCGCTGGCCAGCGTCCAGGCCAGGGGCAGGCTCTGGTGCACCTTGCCGCCCAGCAGTTGCCAGGCGGGCATGTTCAGGGTGCGGGCTACGGCATCCACCAGCGCCATCTCTACCGCGCTTTTGGCGAAGGCGTTGCCCTTGCAGGCGCGGTCCATGCGGGCCAGGGCGCTTTCAAAGCCGCCGCCAAACTCGCCGAGCAGTGCGGAGGCCAGGTACTGCGTAATGGCGTGGAGGATGCTCTCAGGCGATTCTTCGTTCCACGAAGGGCCGCCGATGGTGGCCGCCTCGCCAAAACCGCAGGCACCGTTCTTCAGCCAGAGCTGAACGATGACGGGGCTTTGCCGGCTGATGGATCCGAACGACAGCTTGTGCGGGCGGATGGTGGGAATGTCCAGAATGCGCGCTTCGATGCGTTCAATGGCAAAGCCCGTCAGATCGTGCGCGGGTGTATCTGTAGCGGAGGACAAAAGAGTCATGCGTGTATAGGTTCTCAACGGGCCGCCCAGGGGCGGGGCAAGGGCTGGGGCTGACTTCTGCTGGATGAAGCGTTGCTCGCGGCCAGTGCGGGGTATGGGTGGGGCTGTCGCGCTGCGTTTTCCAAGATGCTTCGACAGGTTTTCCGCGCGAGGATAGTTTTTGCAATGAAACTAATCCAATGATTCCTTTGGAACTGTTCGTTCGATAACATCGATGATTCGAGGCGCCCGTGTGCAGGCCACATGGCCGCCCCTGAAGCCTTGCCCTTCACGCCCACTTGCCATGGAAATCCGCCAGCTTCGCTACTTTCTCGACATCGCGCGCACCGAGCACCTGACCCAGTCGGCCCACAACCTGTTTGTCACCCAGTCCACCTTGTCACACGGACTGCGGCAACTGGAGCAGGAGCTGGGCGTGGATCTGTTTGACCGCGTGGGGCGGCGGCTGCGGCTTTCGCAGGCCGGGCTGGCGTTTAGGGTGTACGCGGCGCGGGCGTTGCACGAGATCGAGGCGGGTCGCATGGCGCTGGCCGATCTGGGGGCGCTGCAGTCGGGCTCGCTCACGGTGGGCGTCATCCCCACTTTTTTGCACACCCTGGTGCCTGCGGCGGTGGCGGCCTTCAGCCGGGCCTATCCGGGGGTAAGCGTGGTGGTGCGGGACCTGCGCGCTGGGCCCATCGAAGAACAACTGGTGGAGGGCTTGCTGGATGTGGGCATTGCCTTCTACCCCACCGAACGCGAGGATATCGACACCGAGCCCTTGTTTGAAGAGCGCATGCAGCTGGTGGTGAACCCCGCCCACCCCCTGGCGCGGCGCAAGAGCCTGGCGGTGAAAGACCTGGCCCAGGTGCCGCTGGCCATGTTGCCGCGTGCCTTCGCCACCCGGCGGCTGGTGGATGACAGCCTGCGCGCCGCCGGGGTGGTGCCCCAGGTGCGGGTGGAAATGGAATCGGTAGAAGGGCTGCTGGATGTGTGCCGCTGGGGTGACCTGGCCTGCATTGCGCCCGAGCGTGCGGCCCGGCAGGCGAGTGATCTGCACACCATTGAACTGCGCTCGCCCACCATGGTGCGGCACGCGGGCATTCTGTGGCGCAAGGGCGCTTCGCGCAGCCGCGCAGCGCTGGAGTTTGCGGCCTTGCTGAAGCAGTAAGGCGCGCGTGATGTCTGGTCAGGCGGCTGTGGTCTTGGGCTGGTAGTCGCAATAGCTGCTCACCGCGCATTCCCAACAGCGGGGCTTGCGTGCCTGGCACACATAGCGGCCGTGCAGGATGAGCCAGTGGTGCGAATCCACCGCGTATTCCTTGGGCACGCGTTTCATCAGCTGCAGCTCCACAGCCAGCGGGTTTTTGCCCGGCGCCAAGCCTGTGCGGTTGCTCACGCGAAAGATGTGCGTGTCCACCGCCATGGTGGGCTGGCCGAAAGCCACGTTCAGCACCACGTTGGCGGTTTTGCGGCCCACGCCGGGCAGTTGTTCCAGTTCTTCGCGCGTGCGGGGCACCACGCCGCCGTGCCGCTCCACCAGAATCCGGCAAGTCTCCATCAGGTGCCGGGCCTTGCTTTTGTAGAGGCCAATCGTCTTGATGTAGCCCTCCAGCCCTTCCAGCCCCAAATCCAGAATGGCCTGCGGCGTGCCCGCCACCGGGAACAGTTTGCGCGTGGCCTTGTTCACCCCCACATCGGTGGCCTGGGCTGACAGCAGCACGGCGGCCAGCAACTCGAACACGGTGGTGTATTCCAGCTCGGTATTGGGCAGCGGGTTGGCGGCCCGCAGGGTGGCAAAAAAGGGTTCGATGTGGGCGGTTTTCATCGGGTCAGCACGGTGTGGGGCTCTGCCTGGCGGCAGGCCGGTGGATCAATAGCGCCGCATTGTCGGTCAGGCGGGGGGCAGTTGCTGGCGCAGGTGGGCAATGAAGGCGCGCACGCCTTCGGGCAGGGTGCGACCGGCCAGGGTCTGCAGCTCAATGGCGCGGCCGCTCATGCTGCGCTCGCGGATGAGGGCAGCGTGCAGTTCTCCACGCTTTACCCGTTCACGCACGGTGACTTCGCCCGAGATGGACATGCCCCCTGCGTGCAGCACGAAGTGGGTCAGGGTTTCGAAATGGTTGCTTACCAGCACCGGGTCGAACACCAGCTGGCGCTGGCTGCAGCCAATGTCGAACAGCTGGCGCACGGTGTTGTCGCGCTCGGGCAATGCCACCGGGTAGGGGTGCATTTGCGCCAGGGTCACGCTGGCATGGCGGGCCAGGGGGTGGTCGGGCCGCATGATGGCGATGACGGGCGAGACCTGGCGGTGCTGCACCTCGATGTCACGCTCGGCCGTGCGGCTGTAGGTGAGGCCAATGTCGGCTTCGGTGTTGAGCACCGCCTGCGTCACAGCAGCGGGGGCCGCCACGCGCAGGTGGAACTGCATGCCGGGGTGCTGCTCGCGGAACTGGGCCATGGCCTTGGGCAGGAACTCAATCGCAAAGCCTGCCGAGCAGCACACCCGGATCAAGCCGCGCCGCAGGCCCTGTAGTGCTTCGATGTCTGCCACCACGCGGTCGGCCTCCAGCGCATTGCGCAGCGCGTGGGCGGCCAGCAGCTCCCCGGCAGGGCTGGGGGCCATGCCGCGCGGGCGCCGCTCGAACAGGGGCACGCCCAGCAGGTCTTCCAGGGTGGCCACTTGTCGGCTCACGGCGGATGGCGACACGCTCAGCCGCGTGGCGGCCTCGCTCACCGATCCTGTTCGTACCACTTCCAGAAAGTAGCGCAGGGCAGTGTCCTGAAGGCGCAGAGAGGAACGCATGGGGTTCTGTGGTTTGCGAAAAACGCAAGGATACGTCAAAAAAACAGCGATGGTGGAAATGCACAAGTCTGCTTATCCTGACCTTCATCGTTCACCAAAACCATCATGCGCTGAGCCACAAGGAGACCCATGGATTGCATTTCTGCCGCCCCCGGCGCACTGCCCACAACTGCCCAGAGCGCCTGCGGCAACGCCCCAGACCTGGTGGAATGGACGGCCACCGCACTGTCCCAGGCCATTCACGATCGGCAGGTGTCTTGTGTGGAGGTGCTGGAGGCTTATCTGGCGCAGATTGACCGGCTCAACCCTATCGTCAACGCCCTGGTGGCCCCCGTGGGGCGCGAAGGGCTAAGGGCCCAGGCGCAAGAGCGTGACGCGCAATTGGCCCGGGGGATCAGCCTGGGCCCCTTGCATGGGTTTCCCCAGGCCCCCAAGGACATCATGCCCGTGGCCGGCATGGTGACCACCCGGGGCTCCCCCATTTTTGCCGGGCAGGTCACCCAGGCTGACGCGGTAGTGTTCGAGCGCATGCGTGCGGGTGGAGCACTGTTTGTGGCCCGCACCAATTCGCCGGAGTTTGGTTTGGGCGGCCACACCTTCAACCCTGTGTACGGCACCACGCGCAACGCGTTTGACCCACAGCGCTCGGCTGGCGGCAGCAGCGGTGGCGCAGGTGCGGCCGTGGCTTTGCGCATGCTGCCGGTGGCCGACGGTTCGGACATGATGGGGTCGCTGCGCACCCCCTCGGCGTTCAACAACGTGTATGGCCTGCGCACCTCCATTGGCTGCGTGCCGCATGGGCCCACCGACGAGGTGTTCTTCCAGCAGTTCAGCGTGGCGGGCCCCATGGCGCGCAACATTCCTGATCTGGCGATGCTGCTGTCGGTGCAGGCGGGGTTTGATGCCCGCCTGCCGCTGACCCGCCGCAGCGAGGGGCCCCAAGACTGGACCTGGGCGCTGGAGCGGGACTTTCGCGGCACACGCATCGGCTGGTTGGGTGATCTGGGCGGTCACCTGCCGACGGAGCCTGGGTTGCTGGACACCTGCCGCGCGGCGCTGGGCCATTTCAAAACCATTGGCTGCGCGGTGGAGGAGGTGACCCCCGCGTTTGACTTTGAACAGATGTGGCGCGCCTGGATTGACCTGCGTAGCTTCATGGTGGCGGGCGCCAACGCGGCGCTGTACCGCGACCCCGCCCGCCGCGCCTTGCTCAAACCCGAAGCCCTGTGGGAGATCGAGCGAGGGCTGGCCCTGTCGGCCATGGCGGTATACGACGCCGCGAAGGTTCGCAGCGCCTGGTACCAGACCCTGCGCCAGTTGTTTGAAACGTTCGACTTCCTGGTGCTGCCCGCCACGCAGGTCTTTCCCTTTGATGCGGAGCTGGACTGGCCCCACCAGATTGCGGGCCGCGACATGGACACGTACCACCGGTGGATGCAGGCCGTGGTACCGGCCACCATGGCGGGGCTGCCTGCGCTGTCTGCGCCCGCCGGGTTCAATGCGCAGGGCTTGCCGGCAGGCATCCAGATCCTGGCACCCGCGCAAGCCGACCATGCGCTGCTGCAAATCGGCCATGCCTACGACCAGGCCAGCGGTTACGCGCGCGTGCGCAGCCCCCTGCTGGCTGCAGAGCACCGTTGATGAGCGTGACTGAGTGATGCTCAGCCGCAGTTGTTTCGTGTTTCTTTTCCTGCTTTGAGGAGTTAGCGCCATGGCCATGACACGTTTCCGCTTTCTTTCCTGCCTGGGCGCTGGTGCCCTGGCGCTGGGCTTGCCCGGGGTGGCGCTGGCGCAGGGGTATCCTGAGCGCCCGATCAAGTTCGTCATTCCCTATGCCGCAGGCGGCGCCACTGACATTCTGGGCCGCTTGCTCGCCTCGGGCTTGAGCGAAAAGCTGGGCCAGCCCGTGGTGGTGGAAAACCGGCCTGGCGCAGGCACCGTGCTGGCAGCTGGGCAGGTGGCCAAGGCGGCGCCTGATGGCTACACACTGCTGGCCGGGGCCAGCACCACGCTCACGCTGAACCCGGCCATTCGCAACAACCTGCCCTACGACCCGGTCAACAGCTTCACACCGCTGGGCCTGGTGGCAGACATGGGGCTGGTGCTGCTGGTGAACAACGACGTGCCCGTGCGCACCCTCAAAGATCTGGTTGCGCAGGCCAAGGCGGCGCCCGACAAGTTCTCGTACGGGTCGTTCGGCACGGGGTCATCGGTGCACTTTGGCGGCGAAATGCTCGAGAGCGTGACAGGCATGCGCATGATGCATGTGCCGTTCAACGGCAGCTCTCCCAGCCTCACGGCCTTGATGGGCGGGCAGGTGCAGGTGGCGGTAGATACCGTGGTGGCGTCCACGCCGCTGGTCAAAGCAGGCAAGGTCCGTGCGATTGCCGCCCTGGGGCCGCAGCGGCTGGAGCTGCTGCCAGACGTGCCCACCGTGGCCGAGAGTGGCTATCCGGGCTTTGACATGGGCACCTGGTTCGCCTTTCTGGCACCGGCCGGTTTGCCCGCCCCCGTGCAACGCAAGCTGGAGAAGGCGCTGGCGGATGTGATGGCTTCGGCCGAGCTCAAGAAAAAGATGCTGGACCTGGGCCTGACGCCCGCCTGGGGCAGCGGCGAAGCCTTGCGCAGCCGGGTAGAGCGCGAGCTGCCGCTCATGCGCGCTGTGGCTGCGCGTGCGGACATCCGGGTGGATTGATGCGGGTGCGGCGCGAAGGGTGCGTTTCTGGGGGCCGTAAATAGCCCGCGCCCGCAAGAAAACTGCGCCGCAATTGGCGACAATGGCGGATTCATTGCCCACAGGAATGCCGTCCCATGCAATTTGCTGATCGCCTCAACAACGTCGAAACCTCTGCCATCCGCGAACTCTTCAAGCTGCTGGGCAAGCCCGGCATCATCAGCTTTGCGGGCGGCTTCCCAGACAGCGCGATGTTTGACGTGGAAGGCATCCGCGCTGCCAGCAACACCGCCTTGGCGGAAGAACCCGGCGCTGCACTGCAATACGGTGCCACCGAAGGCTACAACCCGCTGCGCGAGCAGCTTGCCGCCTTCATGACAGCCAAGGGCGCCACGGATGTGGCGGCCGACAACCTCATCGTCACCACCGGCAGCCAGCAGGCGCTGGACCTGCTGGGCAAGACGCTCATCAGCCCCGGCGACAAGGTGATCGTGGAGGGCCCCACCTTCCTGGCCACCATCCAGTGCTTCCGCCTGTACGGCGCGGAACTCATCAGCGCACCCATTGACGGCAACGGCGTGAAAACCGACGAGCTGGAAAAGCTGATTGCCGAGCACAAGCCCAAATTCGTCTACCTGATTCCCACCTTCGGCAACCCCAGTGGTGCCATGCTGAGCCTGGAGCGCCGCAAGGCCGTGCTGGAGATGGCCGTGAAGCACAACACCCTGATCGTGGAAGACGACCCCTACGGCGACCTGTACTTTGGCGATGCGCCGCCGCCCAGTCTGCTGAACCTGTCGGCCACCGTGCCCGGCAGCCGCGATCTGCTGGTGCACTGCGGCAGCCTGAGCAAGGTGCTCTCGCCCGGCCTGCGTGTGGGCTGGATGATTGCCCCGGCCGAGCTGCTGGGCAAGGCCACCATGTGCAAGCAGTTCAGCGATGCACACACCAGCACGTTTGCCCAGGCCACGGCTGCGCAATACCTCAAGGCCGGTCGCATGCCTGGCACGCTGGCCCATGTGCGCAAGGTGTATGCCGAGCGCGCCCAGGCCATGGGCGACGCGCTGCGCAAGGAGCTGGGCGATGCCATCGATTTTGTGCAGCCCCAGGGCGGGCTGTTTGTGTGGGCGCACCTCACGGGCGCTGGTGGCAAGGTGGCTGACGGCAACGTGCTGGCCAAGCGCGCCATTGAAAAGGGCGTGGCCTTTGTGCCCGGCACGCCGTTCTTCTGCGCCAACCCCGACCACGCCACATTCCGCCTGTCGTTTGCCACGGCCGATGTGGACAAGATCCGCGAAGGCGTGGCACGCCTGGGCCAGGCGATCTGATTCGCCGCGTTCAGGGGCAAGTGCTGTGAAGGCCTGGCTGTCCAGCCTCGTTCTGCTGGGCTTTTGTGGATGGGCCAGTGCACAGGGGCTGGAGCCCTCGGCGCCCACCCCAGGCTTTGACTGCGGTGCGGCGGAGAAGACAGTAGAGCACTGGATCTGCGCCAGCCCCGAACTCATGCAGGCCGATGAGCGCCTGACCCAGGCCTATCGCACCGCACAGGCCAAGCCCGACGGCGATGCCGCAATCGCGGCCCTGCGTGCGGCGCAACTGCGGTGGCTGCGCCAGCGCAACCGCTGTGAAGACGTGGCGTGTGTGGCGGCTGCGTACCAGCAGCGCACAGAAGATTTGCAGGCTTCAAACCGGCGTGTGCTGGTGCTGGATGCGAAGGGCATCGCCCCGGTATTTTCACGCACGCTGCCGCACATCAATGACACGGTAGGGGTGTGGAACATTGCGCTGCGGCGTGCACAGCCTGCGGCGTTTCAGGTCGAGCTGTATGTCGATCCGGCCGATGTGCGCCCTTGGACATCTGGAGGCCCCGGCGTGCGCATGATGTGCTGGCCGCCTGACCGTCGCGAAGGCTACGCATCGCGGTTTGAATACACCACGCGCTCATGGGGTGACGCGTTTCGCCCCGCAGAACGCGCAGGCCAGCGCGGCTACATCCTGCTGCGCTTTGTGCTTGGCAAGGACCTGCCGTTGAACGAAGACATCCTGTGCCACTTGGCCCTGACCGAATGGCTGCTCGAGCGGCCCAGCCAGCTCTACATCACCGAAGTCCAGCCCTGATGCAGGGCCACCTGATTGCTCCCATGACCTCACCCCTTACCGACGAAATCGTTCAACGGCTTGAAGCACTGGAAATCAAGGCCAGCTTCACCGAAGACCTGCTGGACCAGCTGAACCTGACCATCTACCAGCAGCAGCAACTCATCGACCGGCTCACGCACGAAGTCATCCAGCTGCGCCAGCAGGCGCCCGAGGCCGGCTCCAACGGCCCGCGCAATTTGCGAGACGAGCTTCCCCCGCACTATTGAGCGCCGGGGCGGGTGGCCCGGCCGCCGGCTCGCCAGGTTCCCAGTGGCAGCCGCGCCTCTGCGTTGCGTACCCGCGCCAACCCTGGGGTGTGCTCTGTGATTCATCGCCGCTCCGCGTTAGGATGCAACGCTTGTTTTGCATTCCACCAGGGCACCTCTTTCTATGCCGCCTGTCGTCAACCACAACGACCCCAGCATGCGCCGCATGGTGCAGGTGGCTGGCTGGGTGGCCGTGGTGGTGGGCGCTTTGGTGGCCCTGCTCCTGCTGCGCGAAGAGCAACCCCAGTGGAGCCGCCTGGCGCTGAACCTGTGCGTGGCCGGTGTAGGGGCCACCACCTTGGTGGCGCTGCACCTGGGGCGCCAAGTGCTGGCTGCCGGGTTGCTGGTGTGGGGTGTGTGGGTGGTCGTGTCGCTGGTGGCGGCCAGCAATGGCGGCATCAACAGCCCCAACCTGCTGATCTACCCCGTTCTGATCGTGCTGTGTGGCTGGCTGCTGGGCAGCCGCTCCACCATGGGTTTGCTGGCGGTCACCGGCGGTTTGTTTGCATTTTTCCTGTGGGCTGATCTGCATGGGGCGCTGCCCGCTGTGCGCCCCCACAACCGCTGGGCGTATGCGGTGTACCTGGCAGGCATCGTGGGGCTCACGGCGGCAGCTACGCTGTTCTCGCGCAAAAGCTACCTCTGGCGGGTGCATGAGGCCCAAACCATGGCCCAAGACCTGAAGGCCCGCGACGCCGAACTGCGCAAGCTGCTGCGCGTGGTGGAGCAAAGCCCTGAGAGCACTGTCATCACCGATCTGGAAGGGCGTATCGAATTTGTGAACGATGCCTTTTTGGCGCGCACCGGCTATGCCCGCCATGAAGTGCTGGGCCGGCTGAGCAGTGAGGTGTCCGCCAACGGCCTGGGGCCCACGCAATGGCAGGGCATGCGCGAGACCCTGGAGCGTGGCGAGTCCTGGGCGGGCGAGCAAAGCAATTTGCGCAAAGATGGGGCGGTGATCAGCGAGTCGGTGGTGGTGGCTCCTATCCGCCAGCCAGACGGGCGCATCACCCACTATGTCGAGCTCAAGCAGGACGTGAGTGACCGCAAGCGGGCTGCGCAAGAGATTCACCGGCTCGCGCATTACGACTCGCTCACCAGCCTGCCCAACCGGTCCATGCTCATCGAGCGGCTGGCCAGCCTGCAGGCCCGCCATCAACGCTCGGGCGACGATGTGCATGTCTTGCTGCTGCTGGATCTGGATCGGTTCACCAACTTCAACGATGCCCGAGGCAGCGAGATGGGCGACCGGCTGCTGTGCGCCGTGGCCTTGCGGCTGGCCGAGCTGCTGGGCCCGCACGATCTGCTGGTACGTGTGGCGGGGGACGAGTTTGGCATTGTGCTGCACGACCTGGGTATCGACGCCACCGGGGCAGGCCGCCGCGCGCTGGCGTTTGCCGACCAGATCCAGCAAGCCTTTGTGCGCCCGCTGACCTTGGGCGACACCGGCGAAGAGGCGCAGCTGGGATTGAGCATGGGCCTGACGCTGTACCCGCAAGGGGCGGATGACACGCCGCTGGCTGCCATGGGGCGCGCGGGCACCGCGCTGCACCGGGCCAAGCATGCTGGAGGCGCCCGGTCGGCCTTTTTTGAGCAGGGCATGGGCGCGGTGGCGGCCCAGCGCTTTCAGGTGGAGCGGGACCTGCGCCACGCCATCGGCGCGCAAGAGCTGCGGCTTTACGTGCAGCCCCAGGTGAATGTGCGCGGCCAGGTGACGGGCGTGGAGGCCCTGGTGCGCTGGCAGCACCCGCGCGATGGCCTGTTGACGCCGGGCGTGTTCATTCCGCTGGCAGAAGAGTCCGACCTGATCGTGAGCCTGGGTGAATGGGTGTTGGCGCAGGCCTGTGCCGTGGTGGCACAGCCGGAATTCAGCCGGCGTCGCCTGCGCATGTCCGTCAACCTCAGTGCCCGGCAGTTTCGCGAGGATGGCTTTGTGCCCAGCGTGCGGACCTTGCTGCGCACCACGGGGGCAGACCCCACGCTGCTCACGCTGGAAGTCACCGAAGGTCTGGTGATTGATGACTTTGACGATGTGGTGTCAAAAATGCGCGAACTCGTCGCCCTGGGCGTGGAATTTGCGCTGGATGATTTCGGCACGGGCTATTCGTCGCTGGCGTACCTCAAACGCCTGCCGATCCAGGAGCTGAAGATCGACCGCTCGTTCGTGAGCGAGGCTCCGACCAACGAGGACGACGGCGCCCTGGTAGAGGCCATCTTGACCGTTGCCAGCCAGTTTGGCTTGCGCGTTGTGGCCGAAGGGGTGGAGACGCAGGAGCAGGTGGATTTTCTCGCCCAGCGCGCACCCGCCATGGTCTACCAGGGCTACCTTTTTGGGCACCCCGAGCCTGTAGACCAATGGATGGCCCGACAGACTCCCGACATGCCCCAAGGCCCAGGGCCGCACTGAGCGGAGTGCGCGGGCCGCCTAGTGCTGCTCTGCAGGTTTAGCCGATTTGATGCCAAACCAGTGCCTAAGCCTCTATTTAAAAGCGCAAGCAGCTATCAAAAAAGTAGCAATACATCCTTCGTTGACCGCCTTGGTACCGTGGGCGTGGGTGACCAGCAGGCTGACTTCAAAGCGGAGCGCGGTTACCAATGCAACGGTTCCGCCTCACCCTGCCAAAAAATCCAGCGCCCTGTTTCGGTATACGGCGAAGTGCTGATCGCACAGGGGTCCATGCCTGCCCCCAACTGCCGCAGCCACACCACATAGCCGCTGTGGCTGGCGGCGACGATGGTGGAGCCATCGGGTGATGTGTCCAGCGCGTTCAAAGCGCCGCCAATGTGGTGGTGCCACAGCAGGTGTCCGTTATCGCTGAGCGCATGCAGGTAGCCTGCCGCATCGCCTTCCATCACCGTGCCCCGCAGCGTGGTCGTGGCATCTACCCGCCAACTGTGGTGATGAAACGGCTGCAGCGCGGCAGCGCCTGGGAATGATGGGTGCGCATGGAGGCCACCCCCCGTGCCTTCGGGCGGCAGATGCAGCACCCCGGTATGGCCTGTGTAAAGGTGGCAGGAATGGGCCAGCAGCCGGGTGCTGTCGTGGGTGAATGTGGCGTGGTGGGCGCAGGCCGACAGCGGTGCCCACCGGCCCAGCACCTCGCCACGCGGGTTGAGCAAGAGGTGCTGGCTGCCCTGGTCGCCCACGGCGATGAAGCGCTCGTCGGGTGACAGCGCCATGTGCAGCAGGGGCTGTGCCTGTGGCACTTGCGCATCTGGGTGCTCCGGGGCATCGGCTGCTTCGTTGCTTTCCACTCTGGGGTACAGCTGTTGCGCTGCGTCGGGTGTCAGCAGGTACACACCGGTAGCGTCGCGCCACAGAACGCGCAAACCATCGTTGAAGGGCAGGATCTCGTCACACCCGGCAGTCCCCGGCCTTGCGGTTTTGGCGTGGTGGGGCAGGTGGAAGCGGGTGATCACCGGCCCATCCCAGCCCGCGTGGGTGGTGACTTGGTGAGCGTCAAACTTGGCAAAGCATTGCCGGTTGGGGGAACGCCCCGCACCGTGCAAACCTTCCACCACCCTCGCCTGCAGGCCCTGCAACAGCCACCAGTGCGTGCCGTGCGGGCCACCTTGGGCCACCCGCACCACGGCGCGGTCGTCATCCAGCAGCAGCAAAGGGCCTGCAGGTTGGCCCGCCCGGTAGGCATGGGCCGCCAGCGCATCGGGTGCAAAGGCAAAGCGCTGCCGAAAGCGTGACGCCAGGCCCGCATCGGCATGGCGGTGCACTTCGCGCGCCAGTTGCAAGACGGCTTCGGCGTCCGCTGTACGGGGGTCGTCCACCGCGGGCATGGTGTCAGCCGCAGCGCCAAACAGCGAAAGGTCTGCATCTGCCGCTGCCTGCCCCATGGCCTGCGCAGGTGGAGCGTCGGCAACGGCGAGTTGGGTGCGGGCTTGCTGTGCGTAGGCCTGGCCCGTGGCTTGCCATTGGTGCGCGCGCTGCATCCACTCGGCGCCGAAAACGGCGGTATCGGGAATATTGGGTGCCAACGGGGGCACGGTGAGCAGTTGCGCAGCGGGGGGGCGTGGTGGCTGGGCCTCGTGGGCCATGGCTGCAGTCAGGCGCTCGACGTGCGTTTGCGCCTGTCGGTACAAGCGCAGCAGGCGCGCCAGGTGGTCCGCCGCGCCGGGTGGAATGGGCGTGCGCGGCTCGCTTTGCCGCTGGCTGTACGCTACCCGCAGCAGCGGCGGGCCTTCGCGGGCTTCCTCAATGTCGATCTGGTAGGCGCTGTGGGCGTTGTCAGGCGCATCGCCAGGGCCGTCATCACCGTTTTTCCAGCTCAGCTTGAAAGCGCGGCCCCAGGGCTCGCCCTGGTGCAGACAGGGCTGGCGTGCGCCCATCCAGAACTGGCCTACCCACAGGCCGTTTTTTTCGCTGTCCCACCAGTCGTTGTAGCGCTCGGTGAACAGGGGCGTGGACGTGAGGGCCGTGAGGCGCGCGGGGGTGATCTCTTCATGCAGGGCCGCCCACAACGGGTGGTGCGCGCGTGCCTGGGCGGTGCCTTTGCGCACATAGTCCAGCACCCCGCGCCACGCTTGCTGGCAGGCCCCCTGGGCGGCGGGGTCTGCGCCATCTTTATCACCCAACGCCAGCGGGGCCCACGCACCGGGCACGCCTTGCGCATAGGGGCGGTACAGCACCACCAACCCTGGTGTGCTGCCCGTGCTGCGGGCACTGGGCACCACAGGGTGTTGCCCGCTGTGGCGCTTGAACAGGCGCTGGAGCCGACTCCACCCACCGCCCAGCCAGCCTTGCGCGGGCTCGGGGCTGTCCACCCCCAGGTAGAAGTCCCATTGCTTCCATACGGTGATGAACACGCTGTCCTGCCGCGCATCGCCGTCGCTGTCCACATGTTTGCGGCACAGCGAAAAGTCGGTCTGCCCAAACCAGCCTTCGGCCGTGAATTGCTTGGGTGCGATCAGGGGGGACTGCACGGTGGCCCTGATGTTGGCCACGCTGATGGATTCGTCCTGGAAAAAGGAGGGGGCAGGCGGCAACAGTGCATGCACTGCGACGGTGGGCCGCGTCACAGGCTGCTGCGCTCTGGCGGCTTCTACTAGCGCGGGGGCGTTCAGCATCTCGGCCAGGCTGCCTGTTCCGGCGTTGTCGGCATCCAGGTACTGGGGTGGGACCACCAGGCCCAGCGTTTCATGGTCCGCAGGCTGCCAAAGCGCCGAATCGCCCGCAGGGTCGGCATCTTGCAGCGTGAAGTCAAAGCTGGGTGGTTGGTTCCACTGCAGCGCATAGCCGCGCGTGAACAGCCCCACCTGGGCGGCGCACTGGCCCAGCACCGTGAGGCCGCCCGGCGCGCCATCGCCCCACAGCAGCGTGTGTACCGACAGGTTGCCTTGCACATGAAGCTGGCCTTGGCGCAGCAGGGCGCAGTGCACCTGGGCATCGCCCATCACCAGCGCATGCACCGCGGGGCTCGATGGTTCAGCCGCGCTGGCAGGGGTGTGCCAGCCGCCCGTCAGCGCCCCTTGCAGGCGCAAATGGCCGTCCACCCACAGCAGGGCGCCGTCGGGGTGGGGCGCACTGCCATCCAGCGCGGTGGAGGGCAGGGGGGGCAGCCATTGCCCGTCGCTCGACAGTGTGGTGACCAGATCGAGCGCCGCCATGTCCAGGTCACCCTCCACCCACCACACCGGCAGCGTGGCCCAGCGCTCGGGGGCTTGCTCCACGCGCTGCGCCAGCCAGCAGGCGGCAGGCAGCCGGTGGGCCAGCGATGCCAGGGTGGTGAGCTTGACCGAGGGAAATGCCATGGAGCGAAAGCGGTGTTCAGAAGCGAAGGCGCATCGTAGCCCTTCCACGTCGCCAAAACTCCGGGGTTGCCGTCATGAGCGCACTGGGGTGGGGGTCGAGGAGTTGTTCAGCCATTGCCAGGGCCAGTCGGCTTGCAGACGTTGCCAGTCCAGGCCGGGCGCTTCCGGCACTTCGGGGTCATGGGGCCCGGCGGCCACGTTGCTGCCTGGCGCGGGTTGCAGTTGCAAGCCGCTGTGCAGGTGCAACATCTCGCCGGTCAACGGGTGCGGCAGGCTCAGGCGCAGCGCATGCAGCCACAGGCGTTGCTGGCCCAGGCGCTGGGCCCACCAGCGGTTCAGCGGGCCCTTGCCGTGGGTGGCATCGCCAATGATGGGGTGCGCCAGGTGCTTGAGGTGGCGGCGTATCTGGTGGCGCCGCCCGGTGGTGGGCATGGCCTCCACCAGCGAGGCGCGGGTGGTGGCAAAGCGCGGGTCGCTGGCTTCGGGCAGCGTCAACTGCGCCAGGGTGCGAAACCGGGTGTGGGCGCTTTGCACGGGGGCGTCGGGTGGGGCATCGTCGGGGCGCAGGGGGTGGTCTACCTCCACAGCCGGGGGCGCCCAGCCGCGCACCATGGCGATATAGACCTTGTGCGTGGCTTGGTTCTCAAAAGATTGGGAAAGCGCCCGGGCCGCGTCGCTGTGCATCGCCATCACCAGCACGCCGCAGGTGCCTTTGTCCAGCCGGTGCACCGGGAACACGTGCCGACCCAGCTGGTCGCGCAGGGTCTGCATCACAAAGCGGGTTTCGCCCGCGTCCAGCCCCGTGCGGTGCACCAGCCAGCCCGCAGGCTTGTACACGGCCACCAGATGGTCGTCTTGCCAGAGGATGTGCAGGGGCTGGGGCATGGGGAAAGGTGTTGGGATAACAAGCCAAATCATAGCCCCGCGCCCGTCCATCAAGCGCAAGCTGCTATCAAAATTGAAAACCGGCTGGAGGGGGTGATGGGGGCTTGGGGACACGCGGTGCGCTGGCACACGCGACAATCGGGGCAATGAGCAAATCCATTCTTCCCCTGCAACTGCTGGTGGCGCCCAGCAAAGACGATCCCTCTGTGCTGGTTCTGTACCACGGCCGTGGCTGCCCCGACGGCTTTGGCGCGGCCTTGGCGGCCTGGCTTTACTACGGTGACCAGGCCGAATACGTGGGCCTGGACCATGGCGATGTGCAAACCGTGGACGACTTGCCGCCGCTGCAAGGGCGCACGGTGTACATCCTCGACTTCTCTTTCTCTGCCGAGATCCTGGCCGCGATCGACGAGCGCGCGGCCAAGCTCGTCATGCTGGACCACCACAAGAGCGCTGCCGAAAAGCTCACAGGCTTTGCATGCCGCTGCGGCGTGGTGCATTTCGACATGAACAAGTCGGGCGCCCGGCTGGCGTGGGAGTTTTTCCACCCCGACGAACCCGTGCCCGCGCTGCTTCAGTACGTGGAAGACCGTGACATCTGGAAATGGGAGTTTGCGCAGAGCGCTCCGTTCCTGTCGGCGCTGGACATGGAGCCCAAAACGTTCGAGCGCTGGAAGGAGATGGCCCGCTTCACCCCCGAGCAGCTCGATGCTTTCATGGCCCGTGGCGCCGCCATGGACGAGAAATTCCGCAAGATGGCCCAGGACATTGCCGAGGGCGCGCAGCCGCTGGTGTTCAACGGCGTTGCCGGGCTGATGGTGAACGCCCCCGGCATGTTCCACAGCCTGGTGGGCGACATTCTTTCTGCCAAGACGGGCACCTTCGCCCTGATGTGGAGCGCCACCGACAAGGGCGTGAAGGCCGGGCTGCGGGCCCAGCGCAATTTTGATTGCATCGCCCTGGCCGAAAGCATGGGCGGTGGCGGCCATGCCCAGGCCTGCGGTTTTCGCATGCCGGTGGCCCGCTTGCCCGAATTGCTCACCGGCGTGTTCAACGCCTGATGGAGAAAAGGCCCACGGCGGGGTGCCGTGGGCCTTTGTCAGGCCTATTTCAGGCCTGTTCCTGCGCCCGTTGGCGGGGTAGGTGGCGCTTGACGGCCGGGCGGTGCAGGCGCTGCTTGGGGTCCACGCCCTCGGGCAATTCGCTGGCGCGCTGCAACTGAATGTGCGCCACCAGACCGCCTGTACTGGAGTTGGCCAGCGCAAAGATGCCGCCCATGCGCTGCACCGTCTTGTCCACAATCGACAAGCCCAGCCCCGCACCTGCCGCCGCCGTGCGGGCGGAATCGCCCCGGAAGAAGGGCTTGGTGAGGTTGGAGAGCTGTTCGGGCGGCACGCCGTCGCCGTGGTCGCGCAGCTTGAGCAGCACCCAGCTCTCGCGGCCCTTGGCGGCAATCTCCACACTGGTCACGCCGGTGTCGGCCGTCTTGCCGTAGCGGCGGGCGTTTTCCAGCAGGTTCGAAATCACCCGTGCCAGTTCCACCTCATCGGCCAGCACGTTCAGGTCTTCAGGGATGTGCATGGTGATCTGCAGCTCCCGGTGGTCTTGCACGGCGTACACGCACGACGATACCACGGCGTGCAGGTTTACCGGCGTGAGCGTGACATGGTCGGGGCGGGCGTAGTCCAGGAACTTGTCGATGGTGGCGTCGAGCTGAACGATGTCGGCCACCATGTGCTCGCGGGCGATGTCGTCCATCACGCTCATTTCGGTCTCGAGCCGCAGGCGCGCCAGGGGCGTGCGCAGGTCGTGCGAAATGCCGGCCAGCATCACGGCACGGTCTTGTTCCAGCTTGGCCAGCTTTTGGGCCATGCGGTTGAAGCCGATGTTTACCTCGCGGATTTCGCTGGTCACCACCTCTTCGTCCAGGTGGCTGGCGGCGAAGTCTCCGTCTTTGACGCGGTTGGCGGCGTACGACAGTTGCTTGAGCGGGCGGTTGATCAGCCGCGCAATCGCCGCAGCCCCCGCCAGCGACAGCGCCCCGGCGGTGATGAGCCAAATGAGCCAGGTGCGCCCGCCCGCGGGGCTGAAGCGTGATCGGTCCATCAGCAGCCAGTTGGGGTCGCCGTTGATGTTGAAGCCCACCCACAGGCCGTTGTCGCCATTCACGCTCTGGGCCACGATGGTGTCGGGCCCGAGGCGCCGGGTCAGCTCCTCGGTCAGGCGGTTGCCCAGCGCGCCGCTTTCCAGCAGGGTGAATTTGTCGCCGGGCTCGCGGGGGAGAATGCGCACGCCTTCCTGGTCGGCCATCGTCTTGATGAGCGAAACCCGCGCAATCGCATCGGAGTGCACCAGCGCTGCGCGGCTCAGGTTGACCAGCGAGGCAATTTGCTGCGCCGTGTGCAGCGTGCGGGGCTCAAACTCCAGCGCCCGCAGGGTTTGCAGCCATGCCAGAATGCTGCCCACCAGCAGCAGCGCCAGCAAAAAGAACGTACGCCAAAAAAGATTCAGCCCCACGCGGGCACGTTGCTCGCGCGTGGCGCGCAGCGACGATTCCAGCGGTGCAGGGCTGGTCACGTCGGCTGCAGGTCCTTCAGGTTTGCGCCTGCGGGCCCGTGGTTTGCCTTCAGGCTGGGTCATGGGGATCAGCTCGTTCCGTCCGGTACAAACACGTAGCCCACGCCCCACACGGTCTGGATATAGCGGGGTGCCGCTGCATCCACTTCCACCAGCTTGCGCAGGCGCGAGACTTGCACGTCCAGGCTGCGGTCAAACGGCTCGAACTCACGGCCGCGTGCCAGCAATGCCAGCTTTTCGCGCGACAGCGGCTGGCGCGGGTGGCGCACCAGGGCCTTGAGCATGGCGAATTCGCCCGTGGTCAGCGGCAGCTCTTCACCGTTGCGCTGCAGGGCACGGGTGCCCAGGTCGAAGGTGAAGGGGCCGAAGGTGACCACCTCGTTGTCGCCCGATGGCGCGCCCGGAGCTTCCTGCGCGGGGCGGCGGCGCAGCACGGCGTGGATGCGGGCCAGCAGCTCGCGGGGGTTGAAGGGCTTGCCCAAGTAATCGTCGGCACCCACTTCCAGACCCACGATGCGGTCCACGTCCTCGCCCTTGGCGGTGAGCATGATGATGGGGGTGCGGTCGTTAGCGGCGCGCAGGCGGCGGCAGATCGACAAGCCGTCTTCGCCGGGCATCATAAGGTCCAGCACGATGATGTCTACGGTTTCGCGCAGCAGCAGGCGATTGAGCGCCTTGCCGTCTTCGGCGACCATGACTTCAAACCCTTCCTGGGTCAGGTAGCGGCGCAGCAGATCGCGGATGCGGGCATCGTCATCTACCACCAAAACTTTGTCGGTACGGTTGGGTGTAGTGGCCATATTTGATCTCGGGTCCAATTTGTAACAGAGCCGATTCTGACCATGTTGAGCGCCGAAGTTCGCGTTTTTCCCTTGGGTTTGACCAACTGTTACAAGTTTTGCCCAATCGTCAACCCCGTCTGACACCACGTGGCGACTTGTGCCTACACACTGTCTGATCAGGGTCTGGCAAGCGTGCTGGAAATGCCTTCAGCGTGCGGCGTCAGACCGATTTTTGAGAAAGTGAATTCATGAAGAATGCTATTCGTTTGGTAGCTGCCAGCGCTTTGCTGATGAGCGCTGGGGCCGTTTTTTCTCAACAAGCCGCACCGGTGGCTGCCGTGGCCGCAGAGCCGCGCAATGTGGTGCAACTGTCGGCCGCCGGCATGGTGCAGGTTGAGCAGGACATGCTGACCATCACCCTGATGGCGAACAAAGAGGCCCCCACGCTGGCGGCCGCCCAGACCCAGCTCAAGCAGGCCCTGGACGAAGCCCTGGCGCAAGCCAAGGCAGGCGCGCAGCCGGGGCAGATGGATGTGTCCACAGGCACGTTCAGCCTGTACCCCCGCTACGGTAAAGACCAGAAGGTGCTGGGCTGGCAAGGCCGGGCAGAGCTGCGGCTGGAAGGGCGCGACTTTGGGCGCATCACCGGCATGGCGGGCAAGATCCAGTCGATGGCGGTGAGCGATGTGTCGTTTGGTCTGTCGCGCGAGGCGCGGGCCAAGGCCGAGGGCGAGGCGCAGTCGCAGGCGATTGAGCAGTTCAAGACCCGTGCGGCAGAACTGTCGAAGGCGTTTGGCTTTGCCAGCTATGGCCTGCGCGAGGTGAGCGTGTCCGGCTCGGGCATCAGCGTGGTGCCGCAGGGCATGCGGATGGCCCGCGAAAAGATGGCCTCCTTCGCATCTGACGCGCCAGTGCCCGTGCAGCCGGGGCGCGAGCAGGTAAGCATCAGCGTCTCTGGCACGGTGCAGATGCGCTGAGCGCTGCCGGGGAGCTCGCCCCGGGCCTCAGCTTTGTGCCGCGCGCAGTGCCTCGTCCACCTCGGCCTGGGTGGTGGGGCGCACCACGCGGGCCACTTCCTGCCCGTTTTTCAAAACCACCAGCGTGGGCCAGAGCTTGACCTTGTAGCTGCGCCCCAGCCGCTGGCCAGGGCCGTCTTCCACCTTGATGTGGGCGGTTTCCTGGCTTTTCAATGCGTGTTCGATGAACGGCTGGGCGCGCAGGCAATGGGGGCACCAGGGCGTGCCAAATTCCAGCACGGTGGTGCCGGGCAGGGCGTCCACCGCGTCGCGGGTGGGCGGCTGGGGCAGGTGAGTAGCGGCGTAGGGCATGGGGCGTTCTTTCTCAAAGCAAAGGCCAAAAGCACTTTGTACCGCCGCGGGGTGCTACAGGCCCGTCAGACAGGGGCGCAAACTGCCAGCAGCCTGCCAGCGTGTTGCCTGTGCCGCTTTACGCTTTTGAACAGGTTCCTAGATCACCCCGTCAAACACCATCACATCCACCGCATCGCCCACAGCCACGTTGCCCTGGTGGTGGTGCAGCACGATGAGCCCATTGGCCTGCACCATGGAACTGAGCACGCCTGAGCCCTGGTTGCCTGTGGTGCGCACCTGCAGGCTGCCGTCCGGCCCGGTGGTGACGGTGCCGCGCTGGTATTCGGTGCGGCCCGGCTTTTTGCGGATGGCTTCGGTGCTGGTGGCGCGCAGCAGCGGCGGCGCTGTGCGCGTGCTGCCCATCATGCGCAGCAGTGCGGGGCGCACAAAAGCCAGGAAGGTCACCATCACTGCCACCGGGTTGCCCGGCAGGCCAAACAGCACCGCACCGCCTGTGCTGGTGTTGATATCATTTTGATAGCTGCCTGCGCTTGCTGGTGGTGCGCTGGGGGCTGTTTTGGCTTGAAGGCCTGAGGCAGCAATGCGCCCCACGGCCATGGGGCGGCCGGGGCGCATGGCGATGCGCCAGAAGGCCACATCGCCCAGCTTTTTCATCATGGCGCGGGTGTGGTCGGCCTCGCCCAGGCTCACGCCGCCGCTGGTGATGATGGCGTCTGCGCGCTGCGCGGCTTCGGTGAAGGCGGCTTCCAGCAGGGCGGGGTCATCGCGCACCACGCCCATATCGATCACTTCCACGCCCAGGCGGGTGAGCAGGCCAAACACCGTGTAGCGGTTGCTGTCGTACACGGCGCCTTCGCGCGGGGGCTCGCCCAGGCTCAGGATTTCGTCGCCAGTCGAAAAATACGCCACACGCAGCCGCCGCGACACAGTCACGGTTTTCAGCCCCAGGCTGGCCACCAAGCCCAGCGCGGCTGGGGTGAGCAATTCACCACGGGCCAGCGCCACGCCGCCTTCCATCAAGTCTTCGCCTTTGAAGCGGCGGTTGTCGCCCAGGCGCAGCACATCAGGGGCGATGGTGATTTGGTCGCCCTGCGCGGTGGTGAATTCTTGCGGCACCACGGTGTCCAGCCCGGCGGGCATGATGGCGCCGGTCATGATCTTCACGCACTCGCCCGCGTTCACTGTGCCCGTCCACGCCTTGCCCGCCAGGGCCGTGCCCACGCTGCGCAGCGTGAGGGGCTGGCCGGGCGCCAGCTGGCTGCCGGCGAAGGCATAGCCGTCCATGGCCGAGTTGTCGTGCGGCGGCACGCTGATGGGGGAAATCACATCCTGCGCCAGCACACGGCCCAGGGCTTCAAAAATGCCCACTTCTTCTGTGCCTGCCACGGGCTGCACCAGCTGGTGCAAAAAAGCGTTGACCTGATCGGCGTGCAAGGCTTGGGGGTCGTAGCCCTGCAGTTCGGCAGCAATTTGGGCGATGGTTTTCATGGTGGTTCGGTCAATTCAGGAAGGCAAGGCGCTCGCATGGCGCCGCCGGGGCGCTGCGGCTCAGGGGGCGGTGCGCTCCAGCGCTTGCAGTTCTGCCAGCGTATTGGCGTTGAAAAAGGCCTTGGGGTCATCGCCCGGTGTGTCAAACGGCACGGTCACGCAGCGGTGCTGGGCAGTCCAGGCGTCAATTTTGCGACCGCCCGCCTGGGTGAAGCGCACCAGGCTTTCGAGCAGGTCTACGCGCAGCAGGCAAAACACTGGCTGGGGCCGCACGGTGATGTGGCCTGTGCCGTCATCTTCCGGGGCTGCGGCCATGGCAATGTCGGCCTGCTGTTCATCGGCCGCCTGGGCCAGGCGGCTGGCCAGGTCCAGCGGAAAAAGCGGGGTGTCGCACGGCACGGTGAGCAGCCAGGGCGTTTCGCAGTGTTCCAGCCCGGTCAGAAAACCAGCCAGGGGGCCTGCGTAGTCGTTGTTCGCGTCGGGCCACACCGGTGCGCCAAATGATTCGTAGGCGGCGAGGTTGCGGTTGGCGTTGATGAGCGAAACCCCCACCTGCATCTGCAGCCGCATCAGCGTGTGCAGCGCCAGTGGCAGGCCGCGAAAGGTTTGCAGCCCCTTGTCCACCCCGCCCATGCGCGAGCCGCGCCCGCCGGCCAGGACGAGTCCGGTGATGTCTAGCGTGTCAATCATCAAGAGGCCTTTGAAAAGAGAAAGAAGCGAGCCCCCGATTGTGCAGGCTGCTTTGCAGGCCCAAGGCGCCGAGGGTCTACGGCCCGCGCAGCCGCCTAGCCGCCGATGTAGCTCATCTCCACCCGGCGCGCGCCCTGGGAGTTGTCTGCGGGCAGGGTGCTGCGCAGTTCGGAATAGCGGTCAGTGCGTTGCTGCCAGATGGGCGCAATGGCTGCGGCAATGTCTGTATCGCTGGCACCGCCGCGCAGCAGCGAGCGCAGGTCGTAGCCTTGCGAGGCAAACAGGCACAGGTACAGCTTGCCCTCGGTGGAGAGGCGGGCGCGGTTGCAGTCGTGGCAGAAAGCCTGCGTCACGCTGCTGATGACGCCCACTTCACCCAAGGCTGGGTCGTGCTGGCCGCTGGTGTCGGCATAGCCCCAGCGCTCGGCGGTTTCGCCGGGGCTGCTGGGCTCCAGCGGCACCAGGGGCAATTCAGCGCGCAGGCGCTTGATCAGTTCGGCCGAAGGCAGCACTTCGTCCATGCGCCAGCCGTTGGTGGCGCCCACGTCCATGTATTCAATGAAGCGCAGCGTGGTGCCCGTGCCGCGAAAGTGGCGCGCCATGGGCAGAATTTCGTGGTCGTTGGTGCCGCGCTTGACCACCATGTTCACCTTGATGTGCGACAGCCCTGCGGCGTGTGCCGCCTCGATACCATCCAGCACGTCGGCCACCGGAAAGTCCACATCGTTCATGCGGCGAAACACCGCATCGTCCAGCCCGTCCAGGCTCACGGTCACGCGGTTGAGCCCGGCCTCCTTGAGCGAGCGCGCCTTGCGCGCCAGCAGCGAGCCGTTGGTGGTGAGGGTGAGGTCTGGCGCCTTGCCATCCACCGTGCGCAGTTGCGCCAGCTGGGCAATCAGCTCTTCGATGTTCTTGCGCAGCAGGGGCTCGCCGCCTGTGAGGCGAATCTTGCGCACCCCGTGCGCCAGGAACAACGAGGCCAGCCGGGTGATTTCTTCAAAGCTCAGCAGCGCGCTGTGCGGCAGGTACGGGTAGTCCTTGTCAAACACTTCCTTGGGCATGCAGTAGTTGCAGCGGAAGTTGCAGCGGTCGGTCACGCTGATGCGCAGATCACGCAGGGGGCGCCCCCGGGTGTCCACCAGCAAGCCAGTTGCTGGAGAAGGGTGCAGAGGTACCTGGGCCACCAGATCGGCGTGGCGCTGGTCCACCAGGGGAATGACACGTTCAGCCATGGGCGGGATTGTGCCCCAAGGCCTTCACTGGGCGGGGTACCCGCACTGGATTGTCTTGATCCGCATCAAGGGTTTGGCGGTTGGCGGCGTTCGGATCTTCGCTGCTGCGCGCTGGCATTGCATTGATCTGCCGCAAGAGGTTGGTTTGACATTGTCATGACAATTCTCTGCATTTCGGGAAACATTCTTTCACCCTAATTGCATAGAAAGCGCTACTGCCATGACCTGTCGTAATCAACCCGCCGTCTCCTGTTCCCACCAACGTCGGCGCATGGTGCAGTGGGTGGCTGCCGGGGTGGTTCTGCCCACCTGGGCCGCCACGGCGCAAGCGCAAATGGCGCTTTCTGCGGCCATCAACGTGTCGGGCTCGTTCCGCGCGTTGTCGCAGCGCATGGCCAAGGCCTATTGCCAGCAGCACCTGCAGGTGATGCCCCTGGCTGCGCTGGATGTGCTGGCCAAGGTGCGCAAGCAGGCACAGGCCGGCGCTGCCGACTTGGCCAAGGGCTCCACGGCGGGCGCCTGGCCCGCAGATTTGAGCCGCCAGCTGGAAGAGGTGCAAAAGCAGTACACCGTGCTCAATACCCTGACGGCGACTGCGCCTTCCAAGGCCTCTGCCGCCGCCGTGGCCGAGCAGGCCGACCGCATGATGACAGCGGCCCAGACGGCAACCGAATCGCTGGAGAAACTGGCACGCGCCCCCAGCGCCAAGCTGGTGGGCATGGCCGGGCGCCAGCGCATGCTGTCGCAGCGCATGGCGAAGCAGTACTTTTTGCTGGCAGCGGGTGTGGACCCCAAGGCGTCGCAGACCCAGATGAATGCTGACGCCACGGAGTTCAAGCAGGCTCTGCAGGCGCTGGCGGCGGCGCCGGTGTCTACCCCCGCCATTCGCACCGAGCTGGAACTGGGACAGGCCCAGTGGCTGTTTTTTGAAGCTGCCATGCGCCGCCACCCCGATACCAAAGGCATGGAAGCCGTGGCGACCACCAGCGAACGGCTGCTGGAGGTGATGGATCGGCTCACTTCCCTGTACGACGCCGCCCTGCGCGAAGTGCTGGGCTGAAGCCACACAAGGCGCCAGCTCTGCCCAGGGCAGATCAAACGCAGCGAGCGCCGTCCACCTCAATGCACACGCCGCTGATGAAGGCGGCTTCGTCGCTGGCTAGATACAGCGCGGCGTTGGCCACATCCTGCGCGGTGGAAAAGCGCCCCAGCGGGATGGTGGCCAGGAACTTGGCGCGGCGGGCATCGTCCACCGGGCCGCCCGCAAACTCGGCCGCCAGACCGGTGTCGGGGTTGAACACCGGGTTCAGACAGTTCACGCGGATGTTGTCAGGCCCCAGCTCCGCCGCCATCGACTTGCTGGTGGTGATGACGGCGCCCTTGGAGCCGTTGTACCAGGTCAGGCCCGGGCGGGGCCGCAGCCCGGCGGTGGACGCAATGTTGATGATGCTGCCCCCACCCGCACGGCGCAGCGCAGGCACGGCATGGATGGCGCTGAGGTAGATGCTCTTGACGTTGATGGCGTAGACCTTGTCGAACTCGTCTTCGCTCACCTCCAGCATGGGGCGGTTGCGGTGCGTCCAGCCTGCGTTGTTCACCACCACATCGAGCTTGCCAAACAGGCGCTCGGCCTCGGCCACCATGGCCTGAACCTGGGCAGACTGGGTCACGTCCGCCTGGAAGAACGCTGCCTTGCCGCCCGCATCGGTGATTTCGGCCACCACACGCTGGCCGCCTGTGGTGTTGATGTCATTGACCAGCACCTGGGCACCTTCTTGCGCCAGACGTTTGGCAATGCCTTCGCCAATGCCGTTGCCGGCGCCGGTGACGATGATGGATTTGTTTTGCACGCGCATGGCTGTCTCCTTTGTGTTTGCTCTGTTTTTGATAGCTGGTTGCGCTTGATGGATAAGCGCTAGAAGCTCTTTTTGCCTGTGGGGTTGTGTGGGGTGGAGGGCTGCGTATTGGCCTCGCCGCGCCCGTAGAACTGCGGAAAGTACTCTTTCACTCCGTTGCCCTCAAAGTCCCAGCCCGTGCATTGGCCCAGGTGGCGGGGCGGGGTGTCCGGGTCGCCGCCACCAAAGGCGGCGGGCAGGGTCTGGAAGGCAGCGGTGGCCATGTTGAACAGCAGCTCGCGCAGGTGGGTGCAACTGGCCACCCCGCCCATGTGCTGCGCAATGGCCTGGCGCCAGCCGCGCGCCATGCAGGCGCCCACCATGCCCTGCAGGGCCGGGCGCGCCTGTGGGCAGTCTTGCAGCGGGTGGGCGTCCATGGCGGCTTCAATGGCGTGCACCACCAGCTGGCGGTCAATCGTCACCCGCAGCCACATGTGGTGGATAGGGTCCCCCGCCAGCCGAACGCCCTGGTGGCGAAACGAAGGCATGTCGTGCGCCTTGCTGTCGTGCAGTTCGGCTTCCATGTCCCACAGCCCGTCTTCACGTTCGTAGCCTTGGTAAGTGACGCGGCGAATATGGCTGGTTTTGCGAGGGACGGGCGCTGACAGGGACATGGGAAAGAAACGAGCGAAGAGCAGGAGAACAGGGGGAAGCGGGCGGGCGGCTTCAGCCGTGCTTGATGGCCACGGTTTTCAGGGTGGTAAAGCCGTACAGCGCCTCAAACCCCTTCTCGCGCCCGTAGCCGCTGGATTTGACGCCGCCGAACGGCAGCTCCACACCGCCGCCCGCGCCATAGTTGTTGATGAACACCTGCCCGCTGTGCACGCGCTTGGCCATGCGGAATTGGCGGGCGCCGTCGCGCGTCCAGATGCCTGCTACCAGGCCAAACTGCGTGGCGTTGGCCAGCTCCACCGCATGGTCTTCATCCTGAAAGGCCATGGCCGACAGCACGGGGCCAAACACTTCTTCCTGTGCCAGGCGGTGGCCCACAGGCACATCGCGCAGCAGGGTGGGGGCCTGGTAGAATCCGCCTTCGGGCGCCTCGTCCACCACCACGCCTTGCGCCACCATGGGAATGCCGGCCACTTGCGCGTCCGACAAAAAGTCCCAGACGCGTTGCTGCTGGCTTTGGCGAATCAGGGGGCCCACGTCCAGGTCCATGGCGGCAGGGCCTACGCGCAGCTTTTCAAAGGCCTGGCCCAGGCGCTCCAGCAGGGGCTCGTAGATGAGCGAGTCGATCAGCACCCGCGAGCCTGCCGAGCAGGTCTGCCCGGCGTTTTGCACGATGGCGTTGAGTACCACGGGCACGGCGGCGTCCAGGTCGGCATCGGCAAAGATGATTTGGGGGCTCTTGCCGCCCAGCTCCAGCGTCACGGGGCAGTGGCGCTCTGCCGCCACCTGCTGAATGATCGTGCCCACCTTGGGGCTGCCGGTGAAACTGATGTGGTCAATGCCGGGGTGGCGTGCCAGCGTATCGCCCACTTCGTGCCCATAGCCCGTCACGATGTTGATGGCGCCGGGCGGAAAGCCCACTTCTGCGGCCAGTTGTGCCACGCGGATCAGCGACAGGCAGGCATCTTCAGCCGGTTTCACAACGCACACATTGCCCGCCGCCAGCGCGCCGCCTACGCTGCGGCCAAAGATCTGCATGGGGTAGTTCCACGGGATGATGTGGCCGGTGACGCCGTGCGGCTCGCGCCAGGTGAGCACGCTGTAGCCGTCCAGGTAGGGAATGGTTTCGCCGTGCAGTTTGTCGCAGGCCCCGGCATAGAACTCGAAGTAGCGCGCCAGCGCCACGGCATCGGCCCGGGCCTGCTTGGTGGGCTTGCCGCAGTCGCGCTGCTCCAGCGCCGTCAGCTCGTCGGCATGCTCCAGCACCTTGGCCGACAGTTTTTGCAGCAGCCGACCCCGGTCTGCCGGTGCCAGGCGCTGCCACACCGCCTGGTAGCACTGGCGGGCGGCGTGCACGGCGGCGTCGATGTCGTCCGCGTTGCTGCGCTGGATTTCGTCAAAAGGCTGGCCGTCAGAAGGGTCGATCACCGCAAGCGTGCGGCCAGACGAAGACGGGACGGAGGCGTTGGCGATGTAGTTCAGTTGCATGGTGACATTCTGCATAGAAATCGAATGCGTGCTTACTATTTAGCCGAAATGGGCCATAGCGGCTGTGCTGCAAGCGACAGCAGCTCTCTTTTTGATAGCGCTGCTGGCTCGCCTCAGGCGTAGGTGCGGCGCAGCCCGGCCAGATCCATGATTTCGACCTCGCCGCGCTGCACGCGCACCAGCTGGCGGGCTTCCAGGTCTTTGAGGATCTGGTTGGTGGTCTGGCGCGAGATCGACAGCATTTGCGACAGCTGCTCTTGCGACAGTGCAATCACCCGGCGGGTGAGGCCATCGGCGTTCCACTGGCCGTAGCCCTCGGCCATCATCACCAGCCGGCGGGCCAGTCGCTGGGGGGCTGGCAGCAGGGCGGCGTCTTCCAGGGCAATGAAGGCGGTGCGCAGCTTGTCGGTTACCAGCAGCGCCAGGGCGTGCCAGTGTTCGGGGTGGCCGCGCAGCCATTCCTGCAGCGGTTCGTTGGGTATATGCAGCAGCGTGCAGGGCTCGGCCGCCACGGCGTCGTGGCTGCGCACATTGCCATCAAACACCGAAATTTCGCCAAACCACTGCGGGGGCTCCAGGCGGGTGAGCAGCGCAGAGCGTGCGTCGTCAGACCGCCCGCCCGTGCCTGACACGGTGAGGGCGCCACGCAATACGGCATACAGCCCGCAGGGTGGGTCGCCACGCAAGAACAGGGACTGGCCCACGGTGAGTTGCCGGATGCGGCCCATGCGCAGCAGTGCCGCCGCAAATTCAGGGGGCAACTGGGCGAACCAGCGCCCCGATTGGAGCGCGATGAGGTGGGCGGAGACTTCGGTCGTCATGCAGTCAGAGATCAGGGTCGGCAGGGCAAAAGGGCAAGCGCGGCAAGAGCCTGCGCCGGGAGGGGATGCTCAGGCGGCGCAGACGTGCTGTTGGCCAAGAAGCAGCAAGGGATGCTTTGCTGTGGGCATGGGCGCTGGGTGGCGCGTGGAGAAAGGCATGGACCGGGCAGGGTAGGCAATCACAAAAAGGGGCGGCTTGGGCGCGAAAAAAGGGGCAGAAACAGGGACTACAAGGGCTGCGGGCAGCGATAAAGCGCCAGTCCCGCACAGTCACAGGGGCGCTGTTGCCGCCTCTGTTTTTGTCGGCTGCACGACAGACGTTAACGCCTTTGGCGAGAGACATTGAATCCTGCTCAAAACAACGACTGGAGACACCCATGAAAACCCTGATCGATCACCTGGCGCAATACGCCGCCTACCACCGCGATCCGCGCAACATCCACACCCATTTTGTTGGCGTGCCCATGATCATGTTTGCCGTGGTGGTGTTGCTTTCACGCCCGGCGTGGTGGCTGGGCATGGTGCCCGTGAGCCCGGCGCTGGCCTGCGCCGTGGCGGCTGGCATTTTCTATCTGCGGCTGGATGTGCGGCTGGGGCTGGTGATGTCGGCCCTGCTAGCCGCCATGCTGGCGGGGGCGGCTGCTATGGCGCCCCTGGGCACCACTGCCTGGCTGGCCTGGGGGCTGGGGCTGTTTGCCGTGGGCTGGGTGATCCAGTTTGTGGGCCACTATTACGAGGGCCGCAAGCCCGCCTTTGTGGACGATGGGATGGGTTTGCTGGTTGGGCCCCTTTTTGTGGTGGCCGAATGGGGCTTTGCGCTGGGTTTGCGCGCAGAAGTACAGCACGCCGTGGAGCAGCGCAGCGGCCCAGTGCGCAGACGTGACCTGCGTCAGACGGCCTGAGGGTGAAGAAGGATTTTGATAAAAATAGCCTCCAGCGCTTTCCTGTCAAGCGCAGGTAGCTATGAAATCGATAGCGACAATGTCCTGAAGCGCGAGGGCTGAGCTGCGGCGTGCACCGCCTGCCTCAGCCGGTTTCACCCACTGGTGTGAAGCGGTGGCGGTTGTGCTCCAGCCACTGGGCCGACAGGTTGCTGGCCTGTTGGTTGGGGTGAAAGTCGTGGCGCCGGTAGTCCCGCCATGGTCGCCAGATGTGGCGCACCAGCCCGGCGGGGCCGAACAGGGTGCGCCAGGCACTGGCCCAGGTGCTGGGGCGGTACAGGCTGCCGTCGCGGTGCAGGTTGCTCAGTACCTGGCGCGTCACATCCACCAGAAAAGCCAGCGTCGTGCGCCGAAACCAGACCAGGCGCCAATGGTGGTTGCCCCCCAGTGCGGCGTACAGGTCAAACGCGGTGTTCTTGTGCTCGGCCTCTTCCGCGCTGTGCCACAGCCACAGGGTTTGCAAGCGCTCTTCGCTGCCTTGCAGCACCTCGGGGTGGCTCAGCAGCCATTCAGCCAGCATGGCGGTGAAGTGCTCGTTGGCAGCGGTCACGGCCAGGGCGTGGCGGGGGTCTTGTCCAACGAAGAGCTTGCGCTGCTTTTCGATGGACAACGCCCACAGGTTGCGCAGCCCCTGCTGCTCCAGGTGGTTGTTGAACAGGGTGTGAATGCGCCGGTGCGTGGCCTCTTGCCCCACAAAGCCGCGCACTTCGGCGGCGTACTGGGCTTGCAAATCTGGGGGCAGGGCCTTGTGGGCATCGCGCACCGCGTCGATGAAGAATTGCTCGCCCAGCGGAAAACTCATCGACAAGGCATTGAACAGTGCGGTGCGAAAGGCGTCGCCAGCGCACCAGTGCCGCGCCATGGGCTGGGCCAGGTCAATCAACAGGCGGCGTACGACCAGCTCGGTCATGGATATCTCCTTCTATCCTTCATGCGTTTGCCGTGCATGGTGGCGGTGAGGGGGAAGGGCGTCAATCCATGTTTGCGCAAGGGCCCGCCCTTGCCGGGGTTGGCAGGGCGGGGTGCGGTGGTTCAACCTGCGTGGAACTTGACCACCAGCGGCACGATGAGCAGCGCCACGATGTTGATGATCTTGATCAGCGGGTTGATGGCGGGGCCAGCGGTATCTTTGTAGGGGTCACCCACGGTGTCGCCCGTCACGGCGGCCTTGTGCGCTTCAGATCCCTTGCCGCCGTGGTTGCCGTCTTCGATGTACTTCTTGGCGTTGTCCCACGCGCCGCCACCCGTGCACATCGAAATCGCCACGAACAAGCCGGTGACGATGGTGCCCATCAGCAAACCGCCCAGCGCCTTGGGGCCCAGCAGCAGGCCCACCACAATGGGCACCACCACAGGCAGCAGGCTGGGGATCACCATCTCTTTGATGGCGGCAGTGGTCAGCATGTCCACGGCCTTGCCGTACTCGGGCTTGCCGGTGCCGTCCATGATGCCGGGGATGGTGTTGAACTGGCGGCGCACTTCCACCACCACGGCGCCCGCTGCGCGGCCCACGGCTTCCATCGCCATGGCGCCAAACAGGTAAGGAATCAGCCCGCCGATGAACAGGCCAATGATGACCAGCGGGTCAGACAGGTCGAACGTGATGGCCCGGCCGTAGCTTTCGAGCTTGTGGGTGTAGTCAGCAAACAGCACCAGCGCAGCCAGTCCGGCCGAGCCAATGGCGTAGCCCTTGGTCACGGCCTTGGTGGTGTTGCCCACGGCGTCCAGCGGGTCGGTGATGTCACGCACGCTGCTGGGAAGCTCGGCCATTTCGGCAATGCCGCCGGCGTTGTCGGTGATGGGGCCGTAAGCATCGAGCGCCACCACGATACCGGCCATGGACAGCATCGACATGGCCGCTACCGCAATGCCATACAGGCCCGCCAGCTGGTAGGCCACCAGGATGGCCAGGCACACAAAAATCACCGGCCAGGCGGTGGAGCGCATGGAAACGCCCAGGCCCGCAATGATGTTGGTGCCATGGCCCGTGGTGGAGGCCTGTGCGATGTGGCGCACGGGGGAATATTGCGTGCCCGTATAGAACTCGGTGATCCACACCAGCGCGGCCGTCAGCACAAGCCCGGTGGCGCAGGCGCCAAACAGCTTCATCTGGCTGCCGCTGGCAGTGATGGCGTTGTCCGGGATGATCCACAACGTGACGAAGTAGAACGCGATGAGCGACAACACGCCAGCAATCGCCAGGCCCTTGTACAGCGCGGGCATCACGTTCTTCATGCCGGGGGACGCCTTCACAAAGAAGCAGCCAATGATGGACGCGATGATGGACACCGCTCCCAGTGCCAATGGGTACACCACGGCGTTGACCGGGGCGGCGCCCACCATCAGTGCGCCCAGCACCATGGTGGCAATCAGCGTCACCGCATAGGTCTCGAACAGGTCGGCAGCCATGCCCGCGCAGTCGCCCACGTTGTCGCCCACGTTGTCGGCGATCACCGCGGGGTTGCGCGGGTCGTCTTCGGGAATGCCCGCCTCGACCTTGCCCACCAGGTCGGCGCCCACGTCGGCACCCTTGGTGAAGATGCCGCCGCCCAGGCGCGCGAAGATGGAGATCAGCGACGAGCCAAACGCAAAGCCGATCAGCGGGTTGAGCAGCGTGGCCAGTTGTGCCGTGGGCTTGAGGTTGCCATTGCCTGCCAGGAACCAGAAGAAACCAGTCACGCCCAGCAGCCCCAGCCCCACCACCAGCATCCCGGTGATGGCGCCGCCGCGAAACGCCACATCCAGGGCCGGGCCAATGCCCTGTGTGGCGGCCTGCGCTGTGCGCACGTTGGCGCGCACCGAGACATTCATGCCGATGAAGCCGCAGGAACCCGAGAGCACGGCCCCCACCACAAAGCCGACGGCCGTCGTCCCGTCAAGGAAAACGCCAATCAGCACAGCCAGCACCACGCCCACGAGGGCAATGGTCTTGTACTGGCGCGCCAGGTAGGCTGCCGCGCCCGCCTGGATGGCCGCCGCAATTTCTTGCATGCGCGCGTTCCCGGGGTCTTTGCCAAGAATCCAGCCCCGCGCCCAGATGCCGTAGGCCACGGCGACCAGTCCGCAGACCAGGGCCAATAAAAGGGGAGGGGTCATTGCTGTGCTGTCAGCCATTCAGTGCTCCTTCATATGCGGTTGCACGGTTGGAAACACGACGCATCGGTGGTGCTTCCGCTGCGTTGCTTCCTCGGGCCCCAGGGCGGGGCCGATTGGCCAACGGTCTCAATTTACAACCAAACCCCCTGTTGCAAGCGGGCAGAAAGGGGCATGCCTCTAAAATCAGGGTTAATCCCGACGCTCAATGGAACGCCATGCTTCGCGGGTTACTGTTGCAAACCACTATTTTCAAAAACATGTCCCTCAACAACGTCACCCCTGGCAAGAACATCCCCGAGACATTCAACGTGGTCATCGAAATCCCGATGAACTCTGACCCCATCAAGTACGAAGTGGACAAGGAATCGGGCGCGATTTTTGTGGATCGTTTCATGACCACCGCGATGCACTACCCCACCAACTACGGTTACGTGCCCCAAACCCTGTCGGGAGACGGCGATCCTGTGGACGTGCTGGTCATCACCCCTTACCCCCTGCACCCTGGCGTCGTGGTGCCCTGCCGCCCGCTGGGCATCCTGATGATGGAAGACGAGGCAGGCGTGGATGGCAAGGTCATTGCCGTGCCCACTTCCAAGATCCTGCCCATGTACGACCACTGGAAGAACATTGACGATGTGAACGCCATGCGCCGCAACGCCATTGCCCACTTCTTCGAGCACTACAAGGACCTGGAAAAGGGCAAGTGGGTCAAGGTAATTGGCTGGGAAGGCATTGATTCCGCCAAGAAGGAAGTCATGGACGGCGTGGCCAACTACCAAAAGAGCCTGGCCTGATTTAGGTCAATTGCGGTAACCGCCGCTGCGCTCACACTGCAAAAGCACCTGGGTATTTGCCCAGGTGCTTTTTTGTTGCCCGGAGCTGCGTCGGGCTGCCATTTGCCAGGGGTTCTGTGGGGTTGTACGCCGGACTAGTGGCACGGAATACACAAGTAAAATTATCAAATAAGTTGTATTTATCAAATTTAATGGATATATTTCATTGTGCATTGCAGCATGGTGATGTTGAACTTGGTTCTGGGGGGTGAAGTACCTGTTTTGGCTTGGCGGCACGCCGGCAACGGTGTTGATCGCAGAACAGGGCATCTGTCATGATGGGTGTGTACGCGCTCCCTCAATTTTCGGAGTTATCAATGAGCGATTCTTCCCGGCAACTGCCTCGGCACGCCCAGGGTTCCATGCACATCATGGGAGACCGCGTGATGTTGGCTGCCATCGTGATCAGCGCGATCACGTCAGTGGCGTTGGGCTTCAATTTCGTGGAATCAGGCCTGGCCTGGGGTGTGTCTGCCGTCTTGATGGTGGTGGCGGTCATTGCGTATGCCAGCGCTGCAGGCGCATTGGCTTCCCGGCTGGTGTTGGCCTTTGTGCAGTCGGCCTTCGTGGCGCTGCACATTCAGCTCGCACAGGGGCAGACCGAGCTGCACTTCGGTGTGTTCGTCACGCTGGCATTGCTGCTGGTGTACCTGGACTGGCGTCCCATCGTGTTGTCAGCCCTGGTCTTCGCGGTGCACCATGTGCTGTTCGACCGTTTGCAGGCCGCAGGTTTTGGCGTGTACTGCCTGACCGAGGCCAGCTTCGTGCGCACGCTCAGCCATGCGGTGTATGTGGTGATCCAGACCTCGCTGGAGGTGTTGATGGCTGTGAGCCTGGGGCGAACCGCCCGCGCGGGGCAGGAGTTGCGCAACCTCGTCGCAGCGGTGGACAGTGGTGACAGCATCACCCTGCATGGAGCCCGAGCCGTCCATGTCAGCACGCCGGCAAGCCAGGCCTTGCAAAGCACCCTGCTGCGCATGGAAGCCGCTGTGGTGGCTGTGCGCCAAAACTCGGAAAGCGTGGCCTCGGCCTCGGCCCAGATTGCCTCGGGCAACAACGACCTGAGCGCACGCACAGAGCAACAAGCCAGCGCCCTGGAAGAAACAGCCGCATCGATGGAAGAACTCGGCTCCACCGTGCGGCAAAACGCAGACAACGCCCGCACCGCCAACCAACTGGCCATGAACGCATCTACCGTCGCCGCCCAGGGTGGTGAAGTTGTGGCCGAAGTGGTCGAGACCATGAAAGGCATCAACGCCAGCAGCAACAAGATTGCCGACATCATCAGCGTCATTGACGGTATTGCCTTCCAGACCAACATCCTGGCGCTCAACGCCGCCGTGGAAGCCGCCAGAGCCGGCGAACAAGGCCGGGGCTTTGCCGTGGTGGCTGGTGAAGTGCGCAGCCTGGCCCAGCGCAGCGCCGAAGCTGCCAAGGAAATCAAGAGCCTCATCACCGCCAGCGTAGAACGCGTGGAACAAGGCAGCGCGCTGGTAGACAAGGCTGGCGCCACCATGACCGAAGTCGTCACTGCCATTCGGCGCGTGACCGACATCATGGGAGAGATCAGCGCGGCCAGCAGCGAACAAAGCGCAGGCG
>FWPV01000706.1_pt1 | contig 102535 bp, 91 predicted proteins | sample 2228371 | NCBI WGS metagenome assembly FWPV01 (sample SAMEA103939776, study PRJEB20133) | metagenome
CGGAGGCGTCGGGCGCGACGGCCGCCGCCTCCGCCCCCGCGGCCGGGGAAATCGCCGCCGGGATCGCCGCCTTCTTTGCCCGGCTCCCGGCGGAGCAGCGGGCGGCCGTGCAGCGGGCGACGGAGGGTCTGCTGGGCGGCGATTACGGCAGGCTCGACCTCGGAGGGCTCGGCGAGCGGCTTCGCGACATCGGCCGCCTCGTCCAGGCCCTCGAAGCCCGCCCGGCCGCGGCCCCCCTCCTCGAGGGCGTGCTCCGGCGGCTGCAGGAGAACCTGGAGCAGCTCCCGGCGGAGACCCTGGGCGACCTGGCGGTGGCCGGCCGGCGCCTGAAAATCTGGCGCGACGGCGCCGAGCGGGAGGTCGGCGAGGTGTCCGAACCGATGGCGCGCGCCGTCGACCTCGCCAAGGACCGCGCCGCGACGCGTCGCCGCCTGCGCGCCGGCGGGGGCGCAGAGCCGCTCTACCTCGCGCGCGACGCCGGAGCGCTCGCTTCCGCCTTCGATCTCCCGCCGGAGGAGATGGAGGCGATCCTGCGGCTGTTCCGTTCCTGCTTCGACGGCCGCGGCAATTTCCAGCGGTCGCTCTTCGAAAAGCGCGTGCCCGATCTCGCGCGCTTTCCGAAAAAGGTCTTTTCCGTCCTGTGGGAGTTTCTGCGCGACATGCCGCGCCGCGCCGACCGGCTGCCCTTTCTCAACGCGCTCCAGCTCGTGATCAAGGAGATCCGCCAGCCGCTCCAGGGCCTGCGCACCGTGTTGACGGATTTCGTGGGCGACCCGGCGCGCGTCGAATACCCCGACCGCAACGCCCTGATGCTCGCGATCCAGTTCCTGCGGCGCTACAACAAGGAGATCAACGTCGACATCGAGCTCACGCCGGAGGAGATCCTGCGGGTGCGGGATGGGCTGGACGACCGGGCCGTCGCCTACGCCCACTGGAAGGTGAACAACGAGTCGCGCCGCTTTCTCGCCAAGGCGCAGACGATCCGCAAAAGCCTCCTGGCGGCCCTCGATCCCGCGACCTCGGCGGTCTCCGGCCCGCCGGCCCGGTTCCTGCTGGCGCTCGAGCGCGAAGAGCACATCCTGCTCTCCCTGGTCGGGGGCCAGACGGCCGCCTCGATCCTGCACGCGGGGCTCTCGCTCTACGGCAGGGCCGACGCCGCCGCGCACCGGGCGGCCGCCGCCCTCTCGCTGGGCGCCGGGTTGCTCCAGCACCTCGCGGTCTTGATCCGGGGCATCGGCCGCGTCGGCGGCGAGACCGATCTGCTGCTCCTCGACCAGATCCGCGGCGAGGAGAAGGGCTTCCTCGAAAACGCCCCCGACGCGCGGACGGCGGCCCTGGTGCGCCGCGTGTTCGGCTGGATCGGGCCGGCCCGCCGGGAGATCGAGGCCCGCCTGCTCGGCGCCCCGCCGCCGGAGGCCGGGCTCGGCGCCTCGAACGTCCTCTCCAGCACGAACACGATCGACCTGTGAGGAGGCCTCAGGAGGAGGAGGCCGCCTCCCGGATCCGCTGCCGCGCCTGGTCGAGCGCGCGCTCGAGGTGCTCGGGCTGCGGGCCACCGCCCTGGGCCATGTCGGGGCGCCCGCCCCCGCGGCCGCCGACCGTCGCGGCCGCCTCCTGGATGAGCCTGCCGGCGTGGAACCTCCCGGTGAGGTCCGCGGTGACCCCCGCGGCGAGCAGCGCCTTGCCGCCGGCGACGCTGCCCAGCACGCACACCCCCGAGCCCAGCCGCTCCTTGAAGCGGTCGAGCATCTCGCGCAAGGCCGCCGGCGAGTCGGCCTCGACGCGCCGGACGACGACCGCCACCCCGGCGATCCGTTCGGCCTCGGAGAGCGCTTCGGCGGCGACCGCCGCGGAGCGCTTGGCCTGGAGCCGGGCGATCGTCCGTTCGGCCTCCCGCAGCTCCTCGAGCAGCCGGGCGATCCGCTCCGGGAGGGCCTCGGGCTTCTCCTTGAGGAGTCGCCCCGCCTCGCGCAGGAGGCGGGCGGTCTCCTGGGCCCGGTGGACGGCCGCCCCGCCGGTGACGGCCTCGATCCGCCGCACTCCCGCGGCGACCCCGCTCTCGGCGAGAATCTGGAAAAAGCCGATGTCCCCCGTGCGCGCGGTGTGGGTGCCGCCGCAGAGCTCGCGGCTCACGTCGGCCAGCGTCACCACGCGCACGCGCTCCCCGTACTTCTCCTCGAAGAGGGCGATGGCCCCGCTGCGCAGGGCCTCCTCCACGGCCATCTCCGCCGTCTCGGTGGGGAGGTTTCGGCGGATCGCCTCGTTCACCCGCTGCTCGACGCGTTCGAGCTCCTCGGCCGTGAGCGGCGCCCCGTGGGTGAAATCGAAACGCAGCCGGTCGGGGGCGACGAGCGATCCGGCCTGCTTGACGTGCTCGCCGAGGACCTGCCGCAGGGCGGCGTGCAGGAGGTGGGTCGCGGTGTGGTTGCGGGCCGTCGCGGCCCGGCCCTCGGCGTCCACCTGAAGGTGGACGGCCTCCCCGCGCCGCAGCACGCCCGCGCCGACCCGGCCGCGGTGGATGACGATGCCGGTCGGGTCGCGGCGGGTGTCGGCCACCTCCATTTCCCCGGACGGCCCGCGGATCCGGCCCCGATCGCCGACCTGCCCCCCGGATTCGGCGTAGAACGGGGTGCGGTCGGCGACGAGTTCCACCTCGCTTCCGGCCTCGACCCGCTCCACCTCGCGGTCGCCCGCGACGAGCAACAGGATCCGCCCCTCGGCCGCCAGGGTGTCGTAGCCCACGAACTCGGCCTGGAAGCCCTCGCTCGACAGGCGGCGGTAGGCGTCGCCGATGCGGTGAAACGAGGCGACCGAGCGCGAACGCGCCCGCTGGGCGTCCATTTCGCGCTCGAAACCCTCGAGATCGAGCCGGAGCCCCTTCTCGCGCGTGACGTCGCGCACGATGTCCACCGGGAAACCGTAGGTGTCGTAGAGGCGGAAGATGACCTCTCCGGGCACGACGGTCGCCCCCCGGGCGGCGAGCCCCTCCAAGGTGTCGTTCAGGAGGTTGAGGCCCGTGTCGAGCGTGTGGCGGAACCGCTCCTCCTCGTTGCGGATCACGGCGGCGATCGCGGCGGCGCCCTGGAGGAGCTCGGGGTAGGCCTCTCCCATGATCGTGAAAACCGCCGCGGCGGTCTCGTGCAGGAAGGGCCGCTTCAGGCCGAGGTGCCGCCCGTAGCGGACGGCGCGGCGCAGAATCCGCCGCAGCACGTAGCCGCGGCCCTCGTTCGCGGGGAGCACGCCGTCGCCGATCAGGAAGGCCGCGGCCCGGGAGTGGTCGGCGATCACCTTCATCGCCACGTCCGCATCCGGGCGCGACCCGTAGGCGATCCCGCTCAGCGTCTCGGCGCGGGCGATGATCGGGCGCAGCAGGTCGGTGTCGAAGTTGGTCTCGACGTCCTGCACCACCGAGGCGATGCGCTCGAGGCCCATCCCCGTGTCGATGCTCGGCCGCGGCAGCCGGGTCAGGGTCCCGTCGGGGGCGCGGTTGAACTGCATGAAGACGAGGTTCCAGATCTCGAGATAGCGGTCGCAGTCGCACCCCACGGTGCACTCCGGGCGCCCGCAGCCGTGGGCGGGACCGCGGTCGAGGATGATCTCGGAGCAGGGGCCGCAGGGCCCGGTGTCGCCCATGGACCAGAAGTTGTCCTTTTCCCCGAAGCGCACGATGCGCTCCTCGGGGAGCCCGATCTCCCGCCGCCAGATGTCGTGGGCCTCCTCGTCGTCGAGGTAGATCGAGGCGTACAACCGCTCCGCGGGAAGCCCGAAGCCTCGGGTGAGGAGGTCCCACGCGTACTCCACGGCCCGCTCCTTGAAGTAGTCGCCGAAGGAGAAGTTGCCGAGCATTTCGAAGAAGGTGTGGTGACGCGCCGTGTAGCCCACGTTTTCGAGGTCGTTGTGCTTGCCCCCGGCCCGCACGCACTTCTGGGAGCTCACCGCCCGCGCGTAGTCGCGCTTTTCCTCTCCCAGGAAGACCCGCTTGAACTGGACCATGCCGGCGTTGATGAACAGCAGCGTCGGGTCGTCCTGGGGGACGAGCGGGGAGCTGCGCACCACCTGGTGGCCGCGCTCGCGGAAGTAGTCGAGGAAACGCCTGCGGATCTCGTTGCCGGTCATGGGGTCACTCCTCCGGGGGGGCGGCGGGGGATTTCGACGTCAGGCCCAGGGCCTCCCGCGCCTTGGCCGTGATCGCCTGGCAGAGGTCGCCGTGTTCGGCCAGGAAGCGCTTGGCGTTTTCCCGGCCCTGGCCGATGCGCTCGCCGTTGAAGGAATACCAGGCGCCGCTCTTCTCGACGATGCCCTGTTCCACGGCGACGTCGAGGAGGTCCCCCGTGCGGGAGATGCCCTCGCCGTAGACGACGTCGAACTCGGCCTCGGCGAAGGGCGGGGCGAGCTTGTTTTTCACGACCCGCACGCGCGTGCGGCTGCCGATGATCTCCTGGCCCTCCTTGAGGGTGTTCACGCGGCGGATGTCGAGCCGGACCGAGGCGTAGAACTTCAAGGCGTTGCCGCCGGTCGTCGTCTCGGGGTTGCCGAACATGACCCCGATCCGCATGCGCATCTGGTTGATGAAGACGACGCAGGTCTGGGTCTTGGCGATCGTCCCCGTGAGCTTGCGCAGGGCCTGGGACATGAGCCGCGCCTGGAGCCCCATGTGGGCGTCGCCCATCTCCCCCTCGATCTCCGCCCGCGGGACGAGCGCCGCCACCGAGTCGATCACCAGGATGTCGACGGCGCCGCTGCGCACGAGCATGTCGGCGATTTCGAGGGCCTGCTCGCCCGTGTCGGGCTGGGAGACCAGCAGCTCGTCGCAGTTCACCCCGAGTTTGCGCGCGTAGGCCGTGTCCAGGGCGTGCTCGGCGTCGATGAAGGCCGCCACCCCGTCCTGGCGCTGGGCCTCGGCGACGGCATGAAGCGCGAGCGTCGTTTTGCCCGAGGACTCCGGCCCGAAGATCTCCACGACCCGCCCGCGCGGGAGACCGCCGATGCCGAGCGCCTTGTCGAGCGCCAGCGACCCGGTCGGGATCACCGGGACGCTCAGGATCGGCCGGCTGCCGAGCCTCATGATGGACCCCTTGCCGAATTGCCGCTCCACCTGACTCATGGCGCTCTCGAGCGCCTTCTGCTTGTCGACGGGAATGCCCATGGAAGCCCTCCTTGGTTGGTCCTCGTCATCGTCTCCGGCCGCCGGCGTCCGCCCGGGGGACGGCGCGGGGACCGGGGAAACCTCGCTCACGGCGCGGCGAGCCCGACGCGTGCGATTTCGTGGTACCGGGCGCCTTCCGGCCGAAGCTCGCTCTCGAAAAGCACGAGCGCCTCGACCGGGATCTCCCCCAGCGTCTGCCCGCGGTGCCGCGCGAGCGCCTCCGCGAGCGCCTCCGGCGGGCAGGCCCCGGGGAAGCGGCCGATCGTCAGGTGGGCCCGGAAGGGGCGCGGCTCGCGCGGGAACCCGCGCCGCGCGAAGGCCGTCTCGACCCGCCGCACGAGGTCCGCAAGCCGTCCGGCCTCGTCGGCGACCCCGACCCAGAGAACGCGGGCACGCCGCGGATCGGGAAAGACCCCCAGGCCCTCCGCCCGCACCCGGAAGCCCGCAACCCCCGCCCCCGCCTCGGCCAAGGACGCCACGGCCTCGTCGAGCCGGGCGGGCGCCGTTTCCCCGAGGAACTTCAGGGTGAGGTGAATCCCCTCGGGCCGCACCCAGCGGGCCGGCAGGCCGAGACGCCGACACTGCGCCTGGAGGGCGGCGAGCGCCTCGCGCAGGGCCGCGGGGAGCGCGACGGCGGCGAAGGCGCGCACCTCCCGGCGGAGGCTCTCCCTTCCGCCCGCGCCCCCGGTGCTCATCGGCCTCGCCCGGGCCGTTTCGCCGCCGCGGGGCGGCCCGGACCCTCGTTCGGCGGGGCGGCGGGGGGCACGGCGGTCTCCCCGCGGCGGGCCGCCTCGAATTTGCGCAGCACGCGCTCCTGGATCCAGTGCGGGTCCCACCACTCGACGGGATCCACGAAGCGGTGGTGGACGATCAGGCTGAAATGGAGGTGGTCTCCCGCCGCCAGCCCCGTGCTCCCGGTCCGCCCCAGGGGCTGGCCACGCGTCACCCGCTCCCCGGCGGAAACGTCGACGGCGCTCAGGTGCCCGTACATGCTGAACAGGCCCAGGCCGTGATCGACGAGGACCGTCTGGCCGTAGATCCCCAGCGGTCCGACAAACGCGACCACCCCGGAATTCGCCGCCGGCACGGGGGCCTGGGCGGTCGAGGCGAGGTCCACGCCGAGGTGATCCTGCTCGTCGATCGGCCGGCCCTCGTAGAGATAGGTGCGCCGATCGGCGAACCCCGCCCGCGGGGCCGCGTTCGGCAACCGCAGGAAGGCGCCCTCCCAGAGGATTTCGGGGCGGACGGTGCGCGTGAGCTCGGTCAGGGCGCGGTGGTTCTCCCGGCGCAGGTCGCGGTTGACCCAGAGGAAGGCCTCCTTCGGGTTGCCGGCCAGGCCGGGGGGCAGCGAGCGTTCGAACTCGGCGAGGACCTGGCGGAGGAAGGCCTCGCTCACGGGGATCGCGTCACGCCGGAAGCTTCGCTTGTGGAAAAAGGCGGGCAGGGGGACCTGGGTGCGGTTGCCGGCCTCGTCGCGCGCCTCCAGAGAAAGCGCCGGGGCGGCGGAGGTTTCGTGGGGCAGGGCGAAGAGGGCCGCGTGCACGAGCGGATCCTCGGGGAAAAGCCCCCCCCGGCCGGGGAAGAACTCCTCCCCCACGCGCACCCCGCTCTGCGGGCAAGGCTCCGAGAGACGGTAGACCGCCACCCCCGAGCCGCCGGGAGCGACCGCCGCCTGCGGCCCGAGGGGTTCGACCCGGGGCGGTCGGGTGTCGATGCGCACCTCGAAGCGTCGCTCCGCGACGTTGCCCCGCCCCCAGCCGCGCCACGAGCCGTCGGCCGCCGCGATGCGCAGCACGGCGGATCCCTCGGCCAGGCCCTGGATGCGCGGATCAAGGCGGACGCTGCGGCTCACGCGGGAGGCCGTGCCCGCCTCCGGCCGCGGCCCCCCGGGGGGAGGCTCCTCCAGCAAGACGATGTTGCGCCCGGCCTGGGTGAGCTCGACGCGCAACCGCCGCACCCCGGTCTGGGCATCCTCGGCCGTCACCGAAAGCTCGAGGGCCGGCCCCACGGCGGCGGGGACGTCGGGGTGCACGCTGAGACGGGGGGGGGTCCCCTCCAGGCGCCCGAGGACGAGCCAGAGGCCGCCGGCGAGAAAGGCGGCGGCGAGGAGGCCGAAGGCGGCGAAGAGCGGCCGCCGGATCGAGAACACGGACGAAGCCACGGGGGGAACGCCTTTCCGGAACGTTTCGCCGCAGGCTGCGGCAAAGCCAGCCCATTTAGCAGGGAAGGCTCAAAAGAGTCAACTTGACAGGCCCCGGCACGGCCCGTAGGCTCGATGGCTTGAATTCACGCGCAAGGTCACCCTCGATGCCCGTTCGCCGCCGATCCCTGCGCCGGCTCCTGGCCGCGGCGGCCGCCGCCGCGGCCCTCGCCGCGGCGCTCGTGTTCCTGCACCCCGCCCCCCGCGATGCCCCTCCCCCCGCACCGGATCCGCCGGCGGCCCGGGAGGAGATCCTCGTCGCGCGCGACTTCCGCCAGGCCTCGAGCGGCGAGGGCGGGGTCCAATGGCGGCTCGAAGCGAAGGCGGCCGAGCACCGCCTGCTCGAACAGCGCACGAGCCTGAAGGACCTCACGCTCACCTTCTTCACCGCGGACGGGCGCGAAGTCCGGCTCACCGCCCCCGAGGGGTCGATCGCGCCGGATACGGAGCGGCTGGTCGCCCGCGGGGGGGTGGACGTCCGCCGGGGGGACTACCGGCTGCGCACGGTGCGGCTGGAACACGACCGCCGCAGCGAAACGATCCTCGCCCCCGAGCCGGTCGAGGTGACCGGGCCGAACCTGCGGTTGACCGCCGACTCCCTGCGGGTCTTCCCGGGGAAGGCGACGGCCGAATTCGAAGGCCGCGTCCGCTTCCGCCTGCGGCCGGGCGAAGCGGTTGATTTTTCGATGGAGAACCACTAACCTAGTCCCCGTGAAGCCGCGGAATGCCCCAACGGAAGAGGCGGTGGCCGGGTGCGCGGGCGTTGCGGCCGATCAGGGGGCCTCCCCCGGCGCGGGGGAGGCCTTTGCGGTCCGGCTCGAGGCCTCCGGTCTCGTCAAGCGGTACCGGGGGAAACCCGTGGTGGACGGGGTCGACCTCGCCATACCGGCCGGCGAGGTCCACGGCCTGCTCGGGCCCAACGGCGCGGGAAAGACCACCTGCTTTTACATGTTGACCGGGCTGGTCGAACCCGACGCCGGGCGCGTGCGGCTCGCCGGGGTCGACATCACCGACGAGCCCATGCACCGGAGGGCGAGGCGAGGCATCGGGTATCTGCCCCAGGAGTCCTCCGTCTTCCGGCGGCTTTCCGCCCGGGACAACCTGCTCGCGGTGCTCGAGTTCCTCCCGCTCTCCCGGGAGGAGCGCGAGCGGCGGGCCGAAGAGCTGCTCGAGGAGCTGGGCATCCTGCCGCTGGCGGACCGGAGGGCGGAGGTGCTCTCGGGGGGGGAAAAGCGCCGGCTCGAGATCGCCCGGGCCTTGTGTACGAATCCGAGGTTCATGTTGCTCGACGAACCCTTCGCGGGGATCGACCCGCTCGCGGTCGCCGACCTCAAGGGCATCATCGACCACCTGCGTCGCCGGGGCATCGGCATCCTGATCTCGGATCACAACGTGCGCGACACCCTGCGGGTCTGCGACCGGGCCTCGATCCTGGTCGAGGGCCGGCTGATCGAAAGCGGCCCGCCGGAGGCCGTCGTCGGCAACGAGGCCGTCTGCCGCCACTACCTCGGGGAGGGGTTTCGTCTCTGAGATGGCTTTGGAACTGCGCCAGCAACTGAAGCTGACCCAGCAGCTCATCATGACGCCGCAGCTGCAGCTGGCGATCAAGCTGCTGCAGCTGTCGCGGCTCGAGCTGATGGCCACGATCCGCAAGGAACTCGAGGAAAACCCCGCCCTCGAGGAGGTGGTCGACGCCGAGGGCGAAAGCGACGTCGAGGGCATCGCGGGGGACGGGGAGCGGGTCGAGTTTTCCCCGGGGGAGCCCTCGCCCGCCGCGGAGCCGACCCTCGGCGCCGGGGAGCGCTCGGAGCCGGACTGGAGCGCATTTCTCGAGGACTTCAGCACCCCGCCCTCGCGGACCGCGGCCGAAACCGAGGAGCGCGAGGCTCCCAAGTACGAGGCCTTCGTCAGCCGCAAGGAGACGCTGAACGAGCACCTCTTGTGGCAGTTTCTGATGACCAAGCCGAGCCCCGCCGACGAGGCCGTGGCGAGCTACTTCATCGGCAACCTGAACCGCGACGGCTACCTCGAGGTGAGCGTCGAGGAGGCGGCGGCCGCCAACGGGGTCTCGGTCGAAGACGCCGAGCGGGTGCTCCGGGTGCTGCAGACGTTCGACCCCATCGGCGTCTGCGCCCGGGACCTGCGCGAATGCCTGCTGATCCAGGCCCGCTACCTGGGGTTCGAAAACACGCTCGTCACCGACATCATCCGCGATCACCTGCCGCACCTCGAACGCAAGAACTACAAGGCGATCTGCAAGGCGCTGCGGGCCTCGCCCGAAGAGGTCACCGCCGCCGTGAACATCATCAAGGGCATGGAGCCCCGGCCGGGACGGCCCTACGGCGACGAGACCCCCCAGTACATCACCCCGGACATCTACGTCTACAAGATGGACGACGATTTCGTCATCGTCTTGAACGACGACGGGCTCCCGCGGCTGCGGGTGAACTCCATGCTCAAGCGCGCCGTCGGCCGCGGGCGGCGGGTCGGGCCCGAGGCCGAGAGCTACATCCAGCAGAAGATGCGCTCGGCGGCCTGGCTGATCAAAAGCATTCACCAGCGCCAGAAGACCATCTACCGCGTCATGGAGAGCATCCTGCGTTTCCAGCGGGAGTTCTTCGAGAAAGGCATCGCCCACCTCAAGCCGATGGTCCTGCGCGACGTCGCCCAGGACATCGGGATGCACGAGTCGACGATCAGCCGGGTGACCACCAACAAGTACGCGCACACGCCCCAGGGCATCTTCGAGCTCAAGTACTTTTTCAACAGCTCGATCCAGCGCGAGGAAGGCGGCGCGATCGCCTCCGCGAGCGTGATGGAGCGCATCCGCCGGATCATCGCCTCCGAGGACCCCCGGCACCCCCTGAGCGACGACCAGATCGCCCAGATCCTCCGCCGGGAAAACATCCGCATCGCACGCCGCACCGTGGCGAAGTACCGGGAGATGATGCGGCTGCTGCCGTCGAGCAAACGAAAGATCCTCTAGGGAGGGGTTGCATGCAGACATCGATTTCGTTCAAGAACGTCGATTCCTCCGAACACCTGAAGTCGTATGTCAGCGAAAAGCTCAACCGCTTCGACAAGCTCTTCGACAACCCGGCGACGGCCCAGGTCGTCTTGTCCGTCGAAAAACACCGCCACACGGCCGAAATCCACATCACCGCCGACCGCATGACGATCACCGGCAAGGAGGAGACCGGGGATCTCTACTCCGCCATCGACATGGTCCTCGACAAGCTGGAAACCCAGCTCAAGCGGGGCAAACAGAAGATCCGCGAGCGCCGCACGACGGCCAAGGGCAAGACCCGCGCCATCCGGGAGGAGGCCGCGCCCCCCGCCGAGGGGGAGGCCCGGCGCGAGGTGCGCATCGAGACCCTCGACACCAAGCCGATGGACGTCGAGGAGGCCGTGTTGCAGATGGACATGAGCTCCCGGGACTTTTTGGCGTTCATGAACGCCCGCTCCTCGCAGATCAACGTGATCTACCGGCGCAAGGACGGGCACTACGGCCTGCTGCAGCCCCCGGGCTGAACGGCAGCGCAGCCGGGGACCGGGAGGCGGACCCCCGCCGCCCGGAACCCGGACCGGGACGACCCCGATCATGAAAATTCTCGATTTCCTTCCCGAGGAGGCCGTGCTCCCGGACCTGCGGGCGCGCTCCAAGGCCGAGGTGCTCGAGGAGCTCGCCGCGCCGGTGGCCCGGCTCGCCGCCATCCCCGTCGAGGAGCTGGTCGCGGTGCTGCTCGAGCGGGAACGGCTGGGCAGCACCGGGATTGGAGGCGGCATCGGCATCCCGCACGGCAAACACCGGCGGCTCGGGCGGCTGATGATCGGCTTCGGCCGCAGCCGGGAGGGGGTCGATTTCGAATCCCTGGACGGCCGCCCGACGCGGCTGTTCTTCCTGCTCATGACCCCGGAGAATTCCACGGGATCCCACCTGCAGATGCTCGCCCGCATCTCGCGGCTGCTCAAGCACGAGCCGTTCAAGGAACGGCTCCTCCAGGCCGCGGACCGCGGCGAGATCCGGGACATCATCCGGCAGGAGGACCAGGAGCCCTGAGGCCCCGAGAGAGGGCGAGGCCCCGCCGCCGTCATGGCCATGAAGCATCTGCCCCTGTACATCGTCACCGGGCTCTCCGGGTCGGGAAAGAGCGTCGCCGCCGCGGCCCTCGAGGACGCGGGGTTTTTTTGCGTCGAGAACCTGCCGGTCGACCTCCTTCCGAAATTCCTGGAACTGCCCCTCTCGCGGGACTCGGAGATCGCGGGCTTCGCCTTCGTGATGGACGCCCGCGAAAAGGGGTTCGCCGCGCGGCAGGACTCCGTCCTCGCCCGCCTGCGGCAGCAAGGGGTGTGCTGCGAGATCATCTTTCTCGAGGCCGAGGAGGCCGTGCTCGTCAAGCGCTTCAGCGAGACCCGCCGCCGTCACCCGCTCGCCCGCGATCGGGAGCTCGTCGCCGGCATCCGCCTCGAGGCCGAGCAGATGCGGCCGATCCGCGAGGCGGCCGACCACGTCGTGGACACCTCCCGGCTCACCGCGCACGAGCTCAAGGCGCGCATCCTCGACATCGCCCGCAGCCGCCGGGCCATCGCGCCGATGCACGTCCAGATCCTCTCCTTCGGCTTCAAATACGGCCTGCCGCTGGAGGCGGACCTCGTGCTCGACGTGCGCTTTCTCGCCAACCCCCACTTCGTCCCCGAGCTCCAGCCCTTGGACGGCGAGCACGAGCGGATCCAGGACTTCGTGCTGGGGAGCCCGGAAGGGGCCGAGTTCCTGGAGAAGACCCGGGATCTGCTCGATTTTCTCGTGCCGCGCTACGCGCGCGAAGGCAAAAGCCGACTCACGCTGGCGGTGGGATGCACCGGGGGCCGGCATCGGTCGGTGGCGGTCGCACGCCGGCTCTACGAGCACCTCGCCGCCCGCCACCCGGTCGTGCGGCTGGCGCACCGCGACCTCGAACGCGCGGAAGACCCGGCCGGCGAGGGCCGCCGGCCTCCCCGCAACGGATGGCAGCCATGATCGGAATCGTCGTCGTCACCCACGGTCAGCTGGGCGATGCGTTGATCGAAGCCTCGGAATTCATCCTGGGGAGCCGTCCCCCGGCCACGGTCGCCGTCTCGATCGACCTCAACCAGAACGTCGACCGGCTGCGCGAAAAGGTGGCCGCCGCCGTGAAGAAGGTCAACCAGGGGGACGGGGTGCTGATCCTGACCGACATGTTCGGCGGGACCCCCTCCAACATCAGCTACTCGTTTCTGGAGGAAGGCCGGGTCGATGTCCTCTCGGGCGTCAACCTGCCGCTCCTCGTCCACGCCCTCAGCCAGCGGGACAGGCTTCCGCTCGCGGAGCTCGCCGGCTCGCTGGAGACCTACGGGCGCAAAAGCATCACCCTGGCCAGCGGCATCCTCAAGGGCAACAAGCGGGGAGCGCCATGAACCGCTGGCGGGCCGAAGACGCGTCCGCCCGCGACCTGGAGCGGCTGGCCGAGCTCGAATCCCGCTGTTTCGCCGAGCCCTGGGGGCGGGAATCGTTCGCCGCCGCAGGGGGCGAAACCGCGGAGGAACACCTCGTCGTCCGCGCCGAGGAGAGCGGAGAGCCGATCGGCTACCTCCGCTACCGGCTCGTCGCCGACGAGGCGGAGATCCTGCGGCTAGCCGTGCACCCGGACTGGCGCCGCCGCGGCGTCGCCGCCCGGTTGCTCGAGGAAGGGCTGCGGCGGATTTGCGCCGGCGGCGCGCGGCGGGTCTTTCTCGAAACGGAGGCCTCCAACGCGGCCGCCCGTTCCTTGTATCGCTCGTTCGGATTTCAGGAGATCGCCCGCCGCCCCGGCTACTACCGTGCCGGCGGGGAAGACGCCGTGGTGCTCACCTTTCACGCGTAAGGAGGATTCCCGATGACGGTCAGAGTCGGCATCAACGGATTCGGCAGGATCGGCCGGGTCATGCTGCGCCAGGCCCTCAAAAACCCCAAGATCGAGGTGGTCGCGATCAACGACCTCACCAACGCCGACACCATGGCGCACCTGCTGCGCTACGACTCGGTGCACGGGACCCTCGCGGCCGAGGTGACCGCGCGGGGAGACGCGATCGAGGTCGGCGGCAAGGCGATCGCCATCCGCTCCGTGCGGGAGCCCGACAAGATCGACTGGAAGGGGTTGGGGGTCGAGATCGTCGCCGAGTGCACGGGACTCTTCACGAAGCGCGAGGACGCCGCGCGCCACCTCGCGGCCGGCGCCCGCAAGGTGATCATCTCCGCGCCGGCCTCCAACCCCGACCTCACGGTGGTGATGGGCGTCAACGAGCACCGCTACGACCCCCGGCAACACCACATCGTCTCGAACGCCTCCTGCACCACGAACTGCCTCGCCCCGGTCGCCAAGGTCCTGCACGAGCACTTCAAGATCCGCTGCGGGCTGATGACGACCGTCCATTCCTACACGGGCGACCAGCGCCTGCTCGATTTCCCGCACAAGGACCTGCGGCGCGCCCGGGCGGCGGCGCTGTCGATGGTGCCCACGACCACCGGGGCGGCGAAGGCCGTGGGCCTGGTGCTCCCCGAGCTCGCGGGGAAGCTCAACGGGCTCGCCGTCCGCGTGCCCACCCCCAACGTCTCGCTCGTCGACCTCGTGGTGCGGATCGAAAAGCAGGGGGTCACCGTCTCCGAGGTGAACGCCGCGCTGCGGCAGGCCGCCGAGGAGTCGCTGCGGGGGATCCTCGGCTATTGCGAGGCGCCCCTCGTCTCCTCGGACTTCAACGGCAGCGCGCTTTCCTCCATCGTCGACGCCCCGAACACCTACGCGGTCGAGGACCTGGTCAAGGTGCTCGCCTGGTACGACAACGAGACGGGCTATTCCACGCGCATGGTGGACCTCGCCGTGCTGATGGGGGAGATGCTCTGAACCTCGGGCGCCCGAGGCGCCGAAACGGAGGAGACCGCGATGGAACAGCGCCGGCCCCTGATCGCCGGGAACTGGAAAATGCACAAGACCTCGGCCGAGGCGGCGGATTTCGTGCGCCGCTTTCTCCCCCGGGTGGCCGGCTTCCGCGATCGGGACATCGTCCTCGCCCCGGCATTTCCCGCCCTCGAGGCGGTCGCCGCCGCCCTCGCGGGCTCGGCGGTCGCGCTTGCCGCCCAGGACGCCTTCTGGGAGGAGGAAGGCGCCTTCACCGGCGAGGTCTCCCCGCGGATGCTCGCCGCCGCCGGATGCCGCTACGTGATCCTCGGGCACTCCGAGCGCCGGCAGTTCTTCGGCGAAACCGACGAGACGGTCCGGCGCAAGGTGGCGGCCGTCCTCGCCGCCGGGCTCATTCCCATCGTCTGCGTCGGGGAACGCGAAGAGGAGCGCGAACGCGGCGAGACCTTTTCCGTCCTTGACAAACAACTGCGGGATGGCCTAAAAGACCATTTTACGGTCGATGCCGGGCGGATCGTGATCGCCTACGAGCCGGTCTGGGCCATCGGGACGGGCCGGACCGCGACCGCCGCCCAGGCGGAGGAGGCCCACGCCTTCCTCCGCCACCGGCTGGCCGAGCTCGGCTCGCCCGCGTTCGCGGCCGGTGTGCGCATCCTCTACGGCGGAAGCGTGAAGCCCGAAAACACCGCCGAGCTCATGGGCATGCCGGACGTGGACGGCGCGCTCGTCGGCGGGGCGAGCCTGCAGGCGGAGAGTTTCGCGCAGATCGTCGCCGCCGCGCACGCCGGAGCCCGGAAAGGAACCGCAGCCGAACCATGACGGTCGTCTTGATCATCGTGCACGTGCTGGTGTGCTTCGCCCTGATCCTGATCGTCCTGCTGCAGACGGGGAAAGGCGCCGACATCGGGGCCGTGTTCGGCAGCGGGGGAAGCCACACCCTCTTCGGGCCGACCGGCGCCACCACCTTTCTCAGCAAGGCGACCACGGTCGCCGCGGTGGTTTTCATGCTGACCTCGTTTTCGCTCGCCTACATCGCCAGCCGGCGGCCCATGGCCTCGGTCGTGACCGAGCAACCGCCGGCCGTGGTCGAAACCCGCGCGCCCGAGGCCCCCGCGGCCCCGCCTGCGGGCGAAGCCCGGCCTGCGGCACCGGAGGCCAAGACCCCGTGATCCGTCTCGTGCCCAAGTGGTGGAACCTGGTAGACACGCTATCTTGAGGGGGTAGTGGGGAGACCCGTGCCGGTTCAAGTCCGGCCTTGGGCACCATCCACCAAGAAAAGGCCGCAACCCGCTTGGGTTGCGGCCTTTTCCGTTCCCCGGAGAACTCCGCCCCGAACGGATCGTGCCCCGAGCCCAGGGAATGGAGCCCCCGCTGGGCGTCGTTTCGCGATCGAAGGCGCCTGCCGCGGTCGGTCGGGGTCACGGGAAGCCCTCGAACCGGACCAGCCGGTGTGCCGAAACCGAAGCGCCGCCCGGCGTGCCCGACGGGTCCTGCTTAGACGCGGCGCCTTCGTCCCGCGACGGCCCCCCTTGCGCACGGCCTTTTTCTCAAGCCCCCTCCTTGCGGGCTTCCCACGGCACGGACGGCGTGGCGAACATTCGGGCCCAAGCGGCGCCGGGCCTCGAGAGCGGTCCGGGAGAAGCGAAAAAGGCAACGGGCGGTTTGAGCCGCAGGCGACAGCGGCCGCCCTCCGTGACCGGCCCGTGACCGGCCGATAGAACCCCTCTTCGAAAAACCGATCCAGCGGCCTGGCTCGCCGTCGAGTGCGACGGCCGTGATCGTCCGCCCGCATTCCCAGGGCGGCCAAAAGCGCCGCGCTGCGCCGCGGGGCGGACCTTGCGCCGGTGCCTCCCCGCGCGACGCCCGCCCTTCCCAGGATCGAAAATTTCAAATCGAAGGAGCGAGTGGATTGAAATTTCCTATTTGAGATATCGACAAGGTTCGGTTATGGGATGTGCCTTGATCCTCGCGGCCTTGGCCGCCGCTTCGCCAATCCGAACCGGAGGAGACGTTTCGATGGCTGCCGTGAAAAACCTCTTGGCGACCCGATGGGGCATCATCGGGGTGGGCGTGTTCATCGGGGTGCTGGCGACGCTGCTGCAAAAGTGGGGGAATCCCGCCAACATGGGCATCTGCGTGGCCTGCTTCGACCGCGACATCGCCGGGGCCCTCGGGCTGCACCGCGCCGAGGTCGTGCAGTACATGCGGCCGGAGATCATCGGCTTCGTTCTCGGCTCGCTGATCGCCGCCTACGCCTTCCGCGAGTTTCGGCCGCGGGCGGGCTCGGCCCCGATCGTGCGCTTCGTGCTGGGCGCCTTCGCCATGATCGGCGCCCTGGTCTTTCTCGGCTGCCCGTGGCGGGCGCTCCTGCGCCTCGCCGGCGGGGACGGAAACGCGATCTTCGGGATCGCCGGCCTCGCCTTCGGCATCTGGATCGGAACGCTCTTTCTCAAGTCGGGCTACAGCCTCGGCCGGGCGACCCCGACCTACCCCGCCGTCGGGTGGCTTCTTCCCCTCACGATGCTCGGCTTCCTGGTTCTCATGCTCGTCTTCCCGCAGGTGCCCAACGAGCCCAAAAGCGGGGTCCTCTTTTACAGCGTGAAGGGGCCGGGAAGCCAGCATGCGCCGCTCGCCGTCTCGCTCATCGTGGGACTCGCGGTCGGGTTCCTCGCCCAACGCAGCCGGTTTTGCACCATGGGCGCGCTGCGCGACCTGATCCTCTTCCGGCAGGTGCACCTCTTCTCCGGGATGCTCGCCCTGCTGGTCACGGCCTTCGTCATGAACCTGCTCCTCGGCCAGTTCAACCCGGGGTTCGAAAAACAGCCCGTCGCGCACACGATGGGGCTGTGGAATTTTCTCGGCATGACGGTCGCCGGCCTCGCCTTCCTGCTGGGCGGCGGCTGCCCGGGGCGCCAGCTCTTCCTCGCCGGAGAGGGCGACGGGGACGCGGCCCTCTTTGTCCTGGGGATGATCGTCGGCGCCGGCTTCTCCCACAACTTCGGCATGGCGAGCTCGCCCGCCGGCATCGGGCCTTACGGGGTCGCGGCGGTCGTGACCGGGCTCGCCGTCTGCCTGTTCATCGGATTCACCATGCGGCAGAAAGCCGCCTGAAGGAGGATGCCATGGACCTCGTGGACGCCCGCGGCCTCTCCTGCCCGCAGCCCGTGCTTCTCGCCCTGGGGCAGATGAAGAAGCTCGGGAAAGGCAGCCTGGAAATCCTGGTCGACACCGACACCTCGGTCGAAAACGTGACCCGCGCCGCCGAAAGCCAAGGGTGGAACGTGAAGGACGTTCAGCCGGAGGGCGTCGGCTACCGGATGGTCGTCGAAAAATCGTGACCCGGCCCCCCCCATGTTCGGCTGGCTGAAACGCGGGGCCTCCCGCCGAGACGAGCCCCCGGCCGCCACGGCCGCGGGACGCGGGATCCTCGTCTTCGAGAACACCAGCGAGGTCATCCGCGCCGAACAGCGCCTCCGCGACGGCGGGCTGCCGGTGCGGGTGATGGGACCGCCCCCGGAGATCCGGACCGGCTGCGATCTCGTGATCGAGTTCCCCCTGATCGAGGAGCTCGCCGTGCGACGCCTTTTGGAAGAGTCGGGCTTGCGGCCGTTGCAGGTGGTGCCGGTGTCCGGCCCGCTGCTCAAGCCGGTCGATCTCTTCCAAGTCAAGGATTTCGGGGAGTTCCTCATGGTCCGGGCGGCCAACATGAAGCTCACCTTCGAGAAGGGATCCCGCCGCATCGTCAACGTCTCGGGCGGCGGGTGCCCCGATGTCCCCTACCTCGCCCGCGAGCTGGTCGGGAAAACCCTCGAGGAGGCCCCGGAGCCGCGACGCGTCGGGCACACGCTCTGCGGCTACGCGCTGCAGCTCGCGCTGGAAGAAAGCCGCAGGCGATGCTCGCCCTGATCGGTACCGTCCCCGAGCCCGACTGCGGCCTGCTCACGGGCGAGGCGGCGATGGAGCAAGGCGGCATCCGCGTCGGCGACGTTCGCGTTCCCATCACCCGGGGGACGCCGGCGCTGATCGCCGCCTGCCTGGCCGCCGGGCGGGTCCTCGGCTCGCCCGCGCCCGCCGTCGTTCTCGGCGGCGACATCGGGCGGGGCGATGGAAGCCGGCTCGTCTACCGGCACCTGGCCGAGACCCTCCCGCGCGGGGCCTTCTCCGTCCTCACCTTCCATTACCTCCAGCCGGATGTCGACTGGCACAACCGGATCCTGCTCACGCTCGAGGGGCTCCCGCGCCGGCCGCGGTTGATCGCCGATGCGGGCTACATGTACGCGGCCAAGATGAGCGGGGAGGCGGCGCGCTACGACCTCTTCACCCCGGATGCGGGCGAGCTCGCCTTCCTGGCCGACGAGGAAGCGCCCCACCCCTTTTACACCCGCGGCTTCATCCTGCACGAGGAGCAGAAGGTCCCGGAGCTGATCGCCCGCGCCTTCCGGCACGGGAACGCCGCGCGGTGCCTGCTCGTCAAGGGCCAAGTCGATGTCGTGGCCTGCGAGGGCCGGATCCTCGAGCGCGTGGCGGACCCCAGCGTCGAGGCCCTCGAGCCGATCGGCGGCACCGGGGATACCCTCACGGGGATCGCCTCCGCCCTGGTCCACGCCGGGTGGCCGGTCGCGGCCGCCGCCGGCATCGCCGCCCGGGCGAACCGCGAAGCCGGCCGGCTCGCCGCCCCCTCCCCCCGCAGCGGGGTCGAGGCGCTGATCGCGCGGATCCCCGCCGCGCTGCGCACGGTTCTTGATTCGGCCGCCCCCGTGCGCCATATTGGTGCGTGATGGAGCTCTGGTTTGTCTGCCCCCGATCGGGCCGGAGTTTCCGCAGCGCCGAGTACGAAATCGACGAATTCCGCGGCGTGGTCGAGGCCGCCGACGGCACGAAATCGCTCGCGGCCCGCATCCGGCTGCAGCGCCCCTGCCCCTTCTGCGGCGAGCGCCACGACTACCGGGCCGCGGATCTCCCCTGCCCTCTCGCGGCGGGATCCCGGGACGACGGAGCCTTCCCATGATCCCAACGGAACACACCCCCCCGGTCCGGCTGACCACGACCGTCGCCGGCGCCGGCTGAGCCTCCAAGCTGGCTCCAGGGGACCTGGACCGGGCGCTCTGCGGCATGCGCTTTCCCACGGACGAAAACGTGATCGTCGGGCTGGAGCGCGCCGACGACGCGGGCGTCTACCGCGTGTCCGACGAGCTCGCCCTGATCCAGACGGTCGATTTCTTCACGCCGGTCGTGGACGACCCCTATGCCTTCGGCCAGATCGCGGCGGCCAACGCGCTGAGCGACGTCTACGCCATGGGCGGGGTGCCGAAAACGGCGATGAACCTCGTCGCCTTTCCCGTGCGGGAGATGGACCTCGCGCTCCTGCGGGCGATCCTGCAGGGCGGGATCGACAAGCTGCGCGAGGCCGAGGTCGTGTTGATCGGCGGGCACAGCGTCGAAGACAAGGAGCTGAAGTACGGCCTCTCCGTCACCGGCTTCGTCCACCCCCGGCGCGTGCTGACCAAGAAGAACCTCCGCCCGGGAGACCGGCTGGTGCTGACCAAGCCGCTCGGAACCGGGATCGTGAACACGGCGATCAAGGCGGGGCTGGCGGAGCCGGCCCTCGTCGAGCGCGTGACGCGCACGATGGCCGAGCTCAACCGCCGGGCGGCCGAGCGGCTCGGCCGCTTCCGCGTGCACGCCTGCACCGACGTCACGGGCTTCGGTCTCCTCGGCCACCTGGCGGAGATGGTCTCGGGCTCCGGCCTGAGCGTGCGCCTTCGGGCGTCGGCCGTCCCCGTGTTCCCCGAGGCGCTCGCCTTCGCGCGCATGGGCCTCGTCCCGGCCGGCGCGCACCGCAACCGGGAGTTCCGCGAAACCATGGTCGAGTTCGCAACGGGCGTCTCCCGGGACCTGCAGGACGTGCTGTTCGACCCCCAGACCTCGGGGGGGCTGCTGATCAGCCTGCCCGCGGAAGAGGCCGCCCCGCTGTGCGCCGAGATCCGGGAACCGGGCGGCACGGCGGAGGAAATCGGCGAGGTGACGGCCGACCCCGGCGAGCGCATTCGGGTCGAGTGAGCGCGGAGCGCGCCCTGCGGACCAGGAAAGGAAGAGAACGGTGATGAAAGAAATCGACGCCCGGGGCCTGGCCTGCCCCGCACCCGTCCTTCACACCCGCGCGACCCTGCAGCAAGAGCGGGCGGAGGCCGTGCGCGTCCTGGTCGACAACCCGGCCTCGCAGGAAAACGTGCGCCGCTACCTCGAGTCCGAGGGCTTCGAAACCCGCCTGGATCGGGAGGGGGACGATTACGTGGTCGTCGGCCGCTGCGGGAAATCGGCCCCCCTCGCCGCCCGGCCGGAGGCGGCGCCGGCCGAGGCGGCGGCGGAAGCGGGCCGCAAGATCCTCGTCCTCTGCGGCGCCGACCGCCTCGGCCGGGGGGACGACGAGCTCGGCCGAAAGCTCATGGCCAACTTCGTCAAGACGCTCAAGGAGATGGGGCCGGATCTCTGGCGGCTGGTCTTCGTGAACAACGGCGTCAAGCTCACGATCGACTCCTCCGACGTCCTCGAGGACCTGAAAGGCTACGAGGCCGCGGGGCTCAAGATCCTCGTCTGCGGCACCTGCCTCAACCACTTCGGCCTGCTCGAGCGCAAGCAGGTGGGCGAGACGACCAACATGCTCGACATCGTGACCGCCATGCAACTGGCCGACAAGGTCATCTCGGTCTGACCCCCGCGCCCCCCCGCCGGGGCGCCGTCGGCCGAGGGACCGCCGTCCCGAACGCCGCTCAGGTGGACGCCATGAAGTACGGAGCCCGCAACCGGATCGCCGCCCGCGTGGAGAGCATTCACACCGGGGACATCATGTCGCTCGTCAAGTTCACCGTCCGGGAGCCGCACGAAATGGCCTCCGTGCTCACCACCGAGTCGGTGAAGGATCTCGGGCTGCAGGTCGGGGACGCGGTCGAGCTCGTGATCAAGGCCATCCACGTGCTTCCGGTCAAGCCCTGAGGACGCGCCGCGGCCGCCGTTGCTTTTTGGGGGGGCGGTGGTTATCATCGCCGCATGCCCCGTGACGGTGACCACCTGCCCGATCCCAAGGAGCTCGAGCGCGAGATCGCCGACTTCCTGGCCAAGAAATTCGGCGGCCAGGTGAAGGTGCTCTCCCCGCTCGTCATGACCGCGGAGGCCCCTGCGCCGCGGGCGAAGGAGCCCCCGCGCGGCGAGCCCATCCGCTTCGACCTCAAGCCCGAGGAGCTGATCGCCTACCTCGACCAGTACATCGTCAAGCAGGATCGGGCCAAGGCGATCCTGGCGACGAAGATCTGCACCCATTTCAACCGCATCCGTACCCTCCAGGAGCAGCCCGACCGCTTCGAGTCGACCACGGGGGCCATCAAGAACAACGTCCTCATGATCGGCCCGACCGGGGTCGGCAAGACCTACATGGTCAAGCTGATCGCGGCGAAGCTCGGGGTGCCCTTCGTCAAGGGGGATGCGACGAAATTCAGCGAAACGGGCTACGTGGGCGGCGACGTCGAGGACCTCGTCCGCGACCTCGTGCGCGAGGCCGGCGACGACGTCGAGCGCGCCCGCTACGGCATCATCTACATCGACGAGATCGACAAGATCGCCTCGGCCCGCAACCACCTGGGGGCCGACGTTTCCCGGACCGGGGTGCAGCGGGCGCTGCTCAAGCCCATGGAGGAGACCGACGTCGAGCTGCGCGTCCCCCACGACCCGGTCTCGATGATGCAGGAGATCGAGCGCTTCCGCAAAACGGGCAAGCGGGAGAAGGTCGCGGTCAACACGCGGCACATCCTCTTCATCGTGAGCGGCGCCTTCACCGAGCTCGGGTCGATCATCCAGCGGCGGCTTTCGCGCCAGGGGATCGGCTTCGCGGCACGCCTCCCGGAGCCGCGCGAGGCGGCCGCGCTTCTCGAGGAGGTGAAGGCCGAAGACCTGATCGAGTTCGGCTTCGAAAGCGAGTTCGTCGGGCGCCTTCCGGTCAAGGCCGTCTTCGAGCCGCTGCAGGAGGAGGACCTCTTCCAGATCCTCTGCAACCCCAACAACCCCATCCTTCTCGGCAAAAAGCTCGACTTCGCCGCCTACGGCATCGCCGTCCGCTTCGACCGCGAGTTTCTCCGCCGCATGGCCGCGCGCGCGTTCGCCGAAAACACGGGCGCCCGGGGATTGGTGAGCGTGATCGAGCAGGCGCTGCTCCCCTTCGAGCGCAGGCTGCCGAGCACGGCCGTCCGCCGCTTTCCCGTCACCGCCGAGGTGCTGGAGAATCCCGAGGGGCTGCTGGCGCGTCTGACCGCCGCCCCGGAGGATCCGGAGATCCACCGCCTCTTCGAGCGGCTCACCGAGCAGGAGCGGGCGGCGGTCCGCGAGCACCTCCTCGCCAACGGCCGCAGCCTGGTCGAAAAGAGCGGGCTCGCCCTCACGCCGGCCCGCGTGGAGGCGGCCGCCGCCCTCTACCTGCGGGAGGTCGTCGACCTCTTCACCGCCGTGCGGCGGGTCAAGGCCGCGGTCGACGAAATCAAGGAAATCGAGTTCCTCTTCTACCGCAACCACGATCTGAACATCGTGCTCGAGGACGATGCGGTCGACTCCCTGCTCGAGGAAGTTCTCGAGGAGGGGGTCCGGGCCGCAGAGCTCTTCTCCCGGCTCAGCCGGCAGTTCGAGCACGGCCTGCGGCTCGTGCGCGAGAAAACCGGCCAAAGCCGGTTCTTCCTCAACCGCCACGCGCTCCTCAACCCGGAGGAAACCATCCGCGCGCTTTTGGCCCTGCCGGCGCGGAACCGCAACGCCTCATGATCGGGATCTCCAAACTCTACTGCGGCACGGTCGAGCCCTCCGACGCCCTGCGCTACGGGCGCGAATCGGGGAAGCTCCCCTCCCACCTGCTGCAGTTCTCCGCCGACAAGAAGCCGGTCGTCGTCTGGAACATGACGCGCCGCTGCAACCTGCGCTGCATCCACTGCTACGCGCACGCCCGCAACCGGGCCGACGAGGACGAGCTCACCACCGCGGAGGGTCGGGCCCTCCTCGACGACCTCGCCGCCTTCGGCGTCCCGGTCGTTCTCTTCTCCGGGGGCGAGCCGCTCCTGCGGCCGGACCTCCCCGAGCTCGCCGCCCACGCCGTCGGCCGCGGCATGCGCGCGGTCATCTCGACGAACGGCACGCTCATCGACGCGGAAGCGGCCCGCACCCTCAAGCGCATCGGCCTTTCCTACGTGGGGATCAGCCTCGACGGGATGGAGGAGGTGAACGACCGCTTCCGCGGCGTCCCGGGGGCCTTCCGGGCGGCGCTGGAGGGCATCCGCCGCTGCCAGGAGGCCGGGATCAAGGTCGGCCTGCGCTTCACGATCAACCGCCACAACGTCGGCGAGATCCCCGCGGTGTTCCGCCTGATCGAGGAGATGGACATCCCGCGCGTCTGCTTCTACCACCTCGTCTACGCCGGGCGCGGCTCGGCGCTGGTCGACCAGGACCTCGGCCCGGAGGAGACCCGGCGCACCGTCGACCTCATCCTCGACGAGACCCGCCGGCTGCACGCCGCGGGCAAGCCCAAGGAGGTGCTCACCGTCGACAACCACGCCGACGGTCCCTACGTCTACCTCCGGCTGTTGCGCGAGAACCCCGCCCGCGCGGCGGAGGTTCTCGAGCTGTTGCGCTGGAACGAGGGCAACAACTCCGGCCGCGGCATCGGCTGCGTCGGCTGGAGCGGGGAGGTCCACGCCGACCAGTTCTGGCGGCACCTGAGCTTCGGCAACGTGCGGCACCGCCCCTTTTCCCAGATCTGGAGCGACACCTCGCACCCGGTGCTCGCCCGCTTGAAGGAGAAAAAGAAGTACGTGACCGGCCGTTGCGCCCGGTGCCGCTGGCTCGATGTGTGCGGCGGCAATTTCCGCGTGCGCGCCGAGGCCGTGACCGGCGACCTCTGGGCCCCGGACCCGGCCTGTTACCTGACCGACGAGGAGATCGCCCTCACCCACGGCCCCGAGCCCTGCCGGGCGGCGGGGGCCTGATCCCGATCCGCGAGGAGCCGACCATGCTCTTTCCCGACACCCGCGGCCGACGCCTGCGCCGCACCGAGGCCTTGCGGCGGATGGTCCGCGAAACCCGCCTTTCCCCGGACGACCTCGTGTGGCCGCTGTTCGTGGTCGGCGGCAAGGACGTGCGCCGCCCCATCGAGGCCTTGCCCGGGCAGTTCCAGCTCTCGATCGACCGGTTGCTCGAGGCCGCCCGCGAGGCCTACGGCCTGGGCATCCCCGCCGTGATCCTCTTCGGGGTCCCGGACCGCAAGGACGCGCTCGGCACCTCCGCCTACGCCGCCGACGGGATCGTCCAGCGCGCCGTCCGGGCGCTCAAGGACAAGATCCCGGACCTTGCGGTCATCACGGACGTCTGCCTCTGCCAGTACACCGACCACGGCCATTGCGGCATCGTGGAACGGGGTCGGGTCCACAACGACGCGACCCTCGAGCTCCTCGCGCGCACGGCGGTCTCCCACGCCAAGGCCGGGGCGGACCTCGTCGCCCCCTCCGACATGATGGACGGCCGCGTGGGCGAGATCCGCGAGGCGCTCGACGAAAACGGCTTCGAGGAGGTCGCGATTCTCGCCTACTCGGCCAAGTACTGTTCGGCCTTCTACGGGCCCTTCCGCACCGCGGCCGACTCGGCCCCGAAGTTCGGCGACCGGCGCGGCTACCAGATGGACCCGGCGAACGCCCTCGAGGCGCTGCGCGAGGTGACGATGGACATCGAGGAAGGGGCCGACATCGTCATGGTCAAGCCCGCGCTCGCCTACCTGGACATCATCCAGCGCGTGCGCCAGGAGTTCGACTGTCCCGTCGCCGCCTACAACGTGAGCGGCGAATACGCCATGATCAAGGCGGCCGAGGAGCGGGGCTGGCTCGACGGGACGCGCGCCATGATGGAGACGCTGACCGCGATCAAGCGCGCCGGCGCCGATCTCATCCTCACCTACTTCGCCCCGGAGGCCGCCCGTCACCTGCGCGCCGGGGGAGCGGGAGACGCGGCATGAGCCGCGGCGGCGACCGCGGGGACCCCCGGCCCGGGGAAGGACCGCCGAACGGCGCCGCCGGGGTCGCCGCCCTGCGCCTCGTCGCCTGGGAGACCACCCGGCACTGCAACCTCGACTGCGTCCACTGCCGTGCCGCCGCGGGCAAGGGGCCCTGGGCCGGGGAGCTCTCCACGGCGGAGGGCGTGCGCTTGCTCGAGGAAATCGCCGCGGTCGCCCCGGCGATCGTCATCCTGACGGGCGGGGAGCCGCTCCTCCGGCCGGACATCTTCGAGCTCGCCGCGCACGGCCGCGGCCTCGGCCTGCGCATGGTCATGGCGCCGAACGGCACCCTCGTCACGGCGGAGATCGCCCGGCGGATCGCCGATGCGGGCATCCAGCGCGTGAGCATCAGCCTGGACGGCGCCTCGGCCGCAACCCACGACGCCTTCCGCAACGTGCCGGGGGCCTTCGCCGGGGCCCTGCGGGGCATCGAGCACCTGCGGGCGGCGGGGGTTCCCTTCCAGATCAACACGACGATCAGCCGCGCCAACCTGGCCGAGATCCCCGCCATCCAGGAGCTCGCCGTCCGGCTCGGGGCCGTCGCCCACCACATCTTTCTCCTCGTCCCGACGGGTCGCGGCAAGTACATCGTCGACCAGGCGATCGACGCCGAGACCTACGAGCGCACCCTGAACTGGTTCTACGAGCAGCGGGGGAAAACGCCGCTCGAGCTCAAGGCGACCTGCGCCCCGCACTACTACCGGATCCTCCGCCAGCGCGCCGCCCGCGAGGGGCGATCCGTATCCCCGCAAACCCACGGCCTGGACGCGGTGACCCGCGGCTGCCTGGGCGGGATCGGCTTCTGCTTCGTCTCCCACGTGGGCGAGGTCCAGCCCTGCGGCTTCCTGAACACCGTTTGCGGCAACGTGCGCGAGCGCTCCTTCGCCGACATCTGGCGTCACAGCGAGATCTTTCTGGCCCTGCGGGACTTCGACCGGCTGCGCGGCAAATGCGGCGCCTGCGAGTTCAAGCGGGTCTGCGGCGGCTGCCGCGCCCGCGCCTTCGAGGCGACGGGGGATTTTCTCGCCGAGGAGCCCCTCTGCAGCCACCTGCCGCGCCGCGCCTGCGGCTGACGGCGCCGTTCCCCCCGGTCTTCCCGGCACCCGCTCCCGCTTTTCTGTTGCCAAGGGCGACCCCCCGCGCTATGAACACGGTCAGCCGGCCCCACCCGGGGGCCACGGCGCGCCCAGGGCCGATCTCCCCGGCAGGTGAGCCATGAAGATCCGCGACCTGATGATTGCCCACCCCATTTGCATCACCGCGAACGCCTCGATCCAGGAGGCGATCGAGCTCATGAAGGCGAACCGCATCCGGCACCTGCCGGTCGTTTCCCGGGGTCGGCGCCTCGAGGGGCTCGTCACCCTCGCCGATCTCAAACAGGGCCTCCTCCCCTCCATGCTGGGAGACGTCACCTTGAAGGACCTCATGATCGCCGACCCGATCACGGTGGCGCCGGAGGAGGAGATCGAAACCGCGGCCCAGCTCATCTACAAGTACAAGATCGGCGGGCTGCCGGTCACCAAGAACGGGCGCCTGGTCGGCATCATCACCGAGACCGACCTCCTGCGCGCCTTCATCGAAATGCTCGGGCTGCTCGCCACCTCCTCCCGGCTGGACGTGGAGGCCGGAAAAAAGCCCGAATCGCTCCGGCGGATGCTCCAGATCATCGGCGAGCACGGGGGCGACATTCTCAACGTCTTCATGACCCTCGAGAAGGCACGTCGCCGGGTCTACCACTTCCGCCTCGCCGCCTGCGACACGCAGCCGATCCGCAAGGCCCTCACCGACGCCGGGTTCCGCGTGGCGGCGGCGATCGACTGACCCCCCCGGCCCCACCCTGCCCCGCTCAATCGGGTTCCCCGACGGAATCGTCCTCCGCGCGGGGCGCCTTCCCCCGCCAGGGCCGGACCGCATGGCCCCGGGGGCCCAGCTCGACCACGACCGCGCCGTCGCGATCGGTGCGCCACACCGCGGTTTTCCGGCGGGCAAACCGCTCCAGCACCTCGGGGTGGGGCGATCCCCTGCCCCCCGCGCAGGAGACGATCACCGCCTCCGGGGAGACGGCGTCGAGAAACTCCTCCGAGTTCGAGCCGCGGCTGCCGTGGTGGGGGGAGAGCAGTACCGTGCTGCGGAGGCGGCCGCCGTGGCGCAAGACGAGTTCCCGCTCCGCGGCCCGCCGGATGTCCCCGGGAAGCAGGATCGAGGCGCCGCCGGAATCCAGCCGGAGGACGAGGGAGCGGTCGTTGGGATCGCCCCGCCGCCGGGATCCCGCCTCCGCCGCCGCCCCGGCGGCCGCGGGCGGATGAAGCACCTCGAGCGCCGCCCCGCCGATCGTCACCCGATCGGGGATGTCGCCCGGCCCGCGAACCGGGATCCCGCGCTCCCGCGCGGTCGCAAGAAGCGCGGCGTAGGACGAGAGCGGGCTCTCCTCCCCGTTCACCCAGAGCGAGCCCACGCGAAAGTGCCGCGCGATGAAGAGGAGCCCGTTCAGGTGATCGCTGTCCGGGTGGGAGAGGACGAGGAAATCCACGGTGGCGATCTTCTTTCCCCACAACACCGGGGCCACGACGCGGCCGCCGACGTCGAAGGCCGAGGGGTCGGAGACGCCGCCGCCGTCGACGAGGGCCGTTTTCCCGCCGGGGAACTCGGCGAGCACGGCCGAGCCCGCCCCGACGTCGAGGACGGTCACGCGGAGTTCCGAGCGGCCGAAGCGCTGCCAGGCCCACCAACCGGCATCGACGGCCCACCCCGCGAGGGCGGCCAGGGCGAGGAGCCCGCAACGGCGAAGCCGGAGCCGGCGCTCGGCCTCCCCGCCCGCGGGATCCCGGCGCCGTTCGGCCCAGGCGACGAGCAACGCCCCGCTCAGGGCGTAATACAGGACGAGCTCCACCTCCGAGGGGGTGACCGTGTGGAGGGCGGCGAAGGGGAGCCGCGAAAGCGCATCCAGGGCGGCGAGTCCCGCGGACACGAGGCCGCCGGCCGCGGCGAAGAGCATCTCGGCGGGCCATCCGCCCAGCGGGGAAAGCAGCGCCCCCCCCAACCCCAGGATGACCGCCCCCCAGCCGATGACGGGCACGGTGAGCGCGTTCGCCGGAAGCCCGACGAGGGGGAGGGTGTTGAAGCGGTAGAGCACGAGCGGCGCCGTGGCCCATGTGGCAAGCAGCGTGATCGCCAGGAACCGCAAGGCCCCCCGCCGCATCTTCGCGGCGAGGCCCGCGGCCGGAGAGCCCCCTCGCCCGGCGTCCCGCCGCCGCCCGCCGATCCCCCAGAGGATGGCCGCGGCGGCGGCGAAGGAAAGCTGGAAGGAGATCGAAAACAGCGCGGTCGGGGAGACCGCGAGGATCGCGAGCGCCGCGGCGGCGAGCGCGTTCAGGGGATCGGCCTCGCGCTCGGCCAAGGCGGCGGCCAGAGCGACGCTCACCAGGAGGAACGCCCGCTGCGTGGAGGGGGAAAAGCCCGCCAGCAGGGCGTAAAAGAGGACGGGGAAGAAGGCGAGCAGCAGGGCCCCCTTCCGCGCCCAGGCGGCATGGAGCACGGGCGGGATGCGGCCGAGCAGGCCGCGGAAGAGACGGTAGGCGAAGGCGGCGACCAGCCCCACGTGGAGACCCGAGATGGCGAGGAGATGCCCCGTCCCGGTGCGCTGGAAGACCTGCCGCAGCTCCGGGTCGATCGCGGATCGGTCGCCGATCACCAGGGCCTTGAGGATCGCCCCCGCGGGGCCGCCGACCGCCCGGTCGATCCGCTCCGCGATCCGGCGACGAAGGTCCTCCAGGCCCGCCTCGAGCCCGGCCTCATCCCCGGCTTGCAACACCTCGAGGTCGCGGGCCGCGAGAGCGACCCCCGCCCAGAGGCCGCGGTGCGCCGCGGCGCGCGCGGTGTCGAACCCGGAGGGGTTGTCGAAGCCGCGGATGCGGCGGATCGCGCCGCGGAGCGCGACCCGGTCGCCGTGCCCCACCGGCGGGATCTCCCGGCCGTAGACGACCACCCGCAGCAACCCGCCGGCGGCACGCTCGCCTGCGGCGTCGGCGATGCGCGCGACGCGCACGACGAAGCGGCGGCGGTCCTCGAACTCGAGCGGCCGGCCGTCCACGACGCCCTCGATGCGCAACGCGCCGAGGCCCGCGGCGTGCGACACGTGCGCCGGGGAAAAGACCGGGGCCGCCCAGGGCTGGATGGCGAGGTAGCCGAGAGCGCAGAAGAGAAGGAGCGGGGGAAGTCGCCCTCCCCCGGGGCGCCGAAGCGCCCGCAGCAGGGCGATCCCCGCGCCCCCCGCCGCCGCCCAGGCCGCGGCCGCCCCGCCGGGGGCGGCCTCGCCGAGGGCGATGCCGACCATCAGCGCGAGCGTGAGGGGGATCAGCGGCCGGTGAACGAAGCGGGCAGACGGCATGGTTTGCTTCCCGCGTCGGCACGCGGCGTCTCCCGTCGGCCGTCCCCCGCGGCGGCGGCCGCGTCAGCCGACGCGACGGATCTCCGCCCCGAGGGCGGAGAACTTCGCTTCCAGGGCCTCGTAGCCGCGGTCCAGGTGGTAGACGCGGTGGATCTCGGTTGTGTTCTCGGCGACCAGCCCCGCGAGCACGAGGCAGGCGCTCGCCCGCAGGTCGCTCGCCATGACCGGCGCCCCGGAGAGCCGCCGCACGCCGCGGACCGTCGCCGTGTCGCCCGAGATCACGATGTCGGCCCCCATGCGGCTCAACTCGCTGACATGAATGAAGCGGTTTTCGAAGATCGTCTCCGAGATGACGCTCACGCCCTCGGCGACGCTCATGAGCGCCATGAACTGCGCCTGCATGTCGGTCGGAAACCCGGGGTAGGGCTGGGTCTGGATGTCGACGCTGCGGAGCCGCTCCGGCCCGCACACGGTGATCGCCCGATCGCCGACCGAGATCTCGGCCCCCGCGCGGCGCAGCTTCTCGAGGACCGCTCCGAGATGCCGGGGCTCGCAGTCGCGGATCTCGACCCGCCCGCCGGTCACCGCCGCCGCGGCAAGGAAGGTCCCGGTCTCGATGCGGTCGGGAATGATCTCGGCCTCGACCGGATGGAGCTCGGCAACACCGTCCACGACGATTTCGGAGGACCCCGCGCCGTCGATCCGGGCGCCCATGCGGTTGAGGACCTCGGCCAGCGCCGCGACCTCGGGCTCGCGCGCGGCGTTGCGCAGCACGGTCCGCCCCTCCGCCAGGACCGCGGCCATGAGGACGTTCTCGGTCCCGGTGACGGTCACGCGGTCGAAGGTGAACTCGGCGCCGCGCAGCCGCCCGGCCCGGGCCGTGACATAGCCGTGCTCGAGGCGGATCTCCGCGCCGAGCGCCTCCATGCCCTTGAGGTGCAGATCGATCGGCCGCGCGCCGATCGCGCAGCCGCCGGGAAGCGAGACGCGGGCGCGCCCCATCCGGGCGAGCAGCGGCCCGAGAACGAGGACCGAGGCCCGCATCTTGCGCACGAGGTCGTAGGGGGCCTCCCAGCGGTTGAGCCCGGAGGCATCGAGGCCCACCTCCGCCCCGCGGCGCTCGACGGCCACGCCCAGGGTTTCGAGCAGCCCGAGCGTGCTGTCGATGTCGCGCAGGCGGGGAACCCGGCGATAGCGGCTCGCGCCGGCGGCGAGGAGCGAAGAAAAAAGGATCGGCAGGGCGGCGTTCTTGGAGCCGCTGATGGACACGGCTCCGGAGAGCCGGTTGCCGCCGCGGATGAGGATTCGGTCCATGGGGCGAGGCGTCGGGGTCCTTCTCAGAGCGGGGCGGGAAAAAAACGCGCTCTTTCGCCGGCCCTCGCCGGAAAAAGAGCGCGCCGAATCCGCCCCGCCGGGGGATCAAGGGTGTCCGTGTTCGTGCTCCTCCCCGCGGGAGGCCTGCCAGGCGGCCTTCAGGATGCAGTAGGTGAGGCCGATCCCCAGGATCGAGAGCGCATACCAGAGGGCGCCGTGGAAAACGAGGTGCCCGAGGTCCCAGACCCACTCGAAGCTGAAGGGAAACATCACCGGCCTCCTTCCGGCAGCGGGTTCAACTCCGCTTACTGGGGAAAGATCGGAAGATAGCGGTAGGAGAACGCGATCAGGATGATGCCGTAGGCGACCGGGAGAATCGTCGTGGCGATCTCCTGCCAGCTCGGGAAATAGGTGAACCACCTCTCAAAGGGCAGCACGGGGACGGCCTGCATCTGCAGGATCATCACCCAGCGGTTGAGGCAGGCACCGAGCACGGCGAGCAGCACGGCGAGAAACAGAAGCCGCCCGTTGCGGCGGACGGCGGGGGAGATCAGCATCAGGGCGGGAAGCACGCCGCAGAGGCCGACCTCGGCGACCAGGATCCACAGGCCGTAGGCCGATCCCGGGTTGTTCGTATAGAAGTCCATCAGGGTGAACCCCATCGCGGGGGCGGTCACCGCGGCCCAGTACACCGTGTCCACGATCTTCGCGGCGATGTAGGTCACGAGCATCCAGCCCGCGATCTTGGCCAGCAGATCGATCACGTTGTCCTTCACGAGCTTCTTGCGGGTCGCCCTCTCGGTGATGCGCGTCACGAGGATCGTGAAGCAGGGGCCGCAGGCCGCGGCCGACCAGGTGTAGAGAAAGAAGGTCCAGGGCCAGATCCCGATCCCCGAGCGGAAGCCGAAGGGCCGGCCGTAGAGCACGCCGCTCACCCCGCCGAGGGAGCCCTGGTGGAAGAAGGAGAGAAAGGCGCCCGTGGCGGCGAAGACGGCCATGATGCCGTGCATGTTGTGGGCGAGGTGCCGGAAGAAGGAGACGCGCTCGATCTGGCGGTTTTCGAGGATCAGCGGGATGTACTCGATCGTCAGCACCCCGAAGTAGCAGGTGAGGCAGAAGGCCACCTCGGTCAGCATGGAGTGCACGTTCGCGTGCCAGAAGATGAACCACGCGCGCAGCGGCTGGCCGACGTCGATCGCGAGGATGAGCAGGGCCGAGCTGTAGCAGACGAAGCCGATCAGCACGGCGTAGTTGATGATGTTCTTGAGCTCGTCCTTGCCGAAGATGTAGCGCAAAAGCCCCGTGAAGAACGCCCCGCCGCCCAGGGCGATGACCGCGAGATCCGCCCAGATCCAGAGCGCGAAGCCGTAGGCGTTGTTCATGTTGGTCTGGTTGAGGCCCTTGATGTAGATGAGGAACATGGCCACCACGCCCCACAAGAGCACCGCGCCCACGACCGCGATGAAGGCGAGGAACCGACCGAGCGGGCAACGCTCGACTCCCTTGGGTATCAGAGCGGAATCCATGACTGTTCCACCTCGTCGCCGGTTGGGGAGGGGTGCGGCCCGCGCTTCTCCCGCGCGGCCCCGCCCCTCCGATCCTTCAGCTCTTCTGCACCTCGTTGTCGCCCGCCCGGCGCACCCAGTCCCGGCTGGTCAGGTAGTAGACCTTGGGGTTCGTCCCCAGGCGCTCGAGCAGGCGGAAGGCCTTGGGGTTGCGCGGCCGGCCGCCGTGGGCCAGGTCCGGCTGGACGATCCGGTGCACCCGGTGCCGGGGGTCGTTCAGGTCCCCGAAGACGATCGCCCCGGCCGGGCAGGCCTGGGCGCATGCCGTCTGGTACTCCTCCTCGGCCAGCTCGCGCCGGCCCTCGACGTAGGCGCGGTTCAGGGCCGTCTGGTAGCGGCTGTAGCAGAAGCTGCATTTTTCGACGACCCCGCGCATGCGCACGGAAACGTCCGGGTTGAGCGTGCGCTCCATCCCCTCCGGCCAGATCGGGTCCCACCAGTTGAACTGCCGCACGTGGTAGGGACAGGCGGCCATGCAGTAGCGGCAGCCGAAGCAGCGGGTGTAGATCTGGCTGACGATGCCCGTGTGCATGTCGTAGTCGGTCGCCGTGGCCGGGCAGACCGACACGCAGGGGGAGTGGCCGTGCTCGCCCTCGCAGTGCTGGCAGGGCCGGGGGAGAAAACACTCCTCGGCCTGGGGGAAGGGCTTGCCGTTGCTCAGGCGGTAGACCTGCATCCAGGAGACGCTGAGCAGCTTGTCGGTGTCGTCGTCACGGAACGGGATGTTGTTCTCGGCCATGCAGGCCACCATGCAGGCGCCGCAGCCGGTGCACTTGTCGAGGTCGATCACCATCCCGTAACGCTTGTTTTTCGGTTGGTCCATGCGCTAACCCCCGTCTCCTCCGAAGGTTCGGATCGGTCGCGGTGCAACCCCGTCAGGCCCGTTCCAGTCTGGCGCGGATCCCCCAGCCGGCCTCGAGACCGGAGGCGGGATCTTCGACGGCGGCGAGCAGCCGGTTCGCGCTGACCCCCTTGCCGGCGAGGTAGCGGTCGTGGGCCCCGCGGCCCAGCCCGCGGGCCATGCCGACCAGGCCGGGGCGGATCCCCTCGGTCAGGTAGACCTTGACCCGGGCGCTGCCCTGCGGGGTCGTGAGCCGGGCGTCGGCGCCGTCGACGAAGCCGAGGTCGCGCGCCGTCTGCGGGTGGATCTCGACGCGGATGTCGTTCTTGAGGAGGATCTCGCTCTCGAGGGCCTTCACCAAAAACGGCGGCGCGCCGAGGGCGGCCGTCAGGCGCAGGGTGTCGAACGGAACCAGGGTGAGCTTGAAGGCCCCGGGATCGCCCGGCGCCGGCAACGGTCGATACGCCGCGAGCCGCTTGAGGTCGGCGTTGGCGAACTCGAACTTGCGGCTTGCGGTCTCGAAGGGCTGGGGCTTGAAGGTTTCCTCCACGGCGAAGCCCTTGCGGTGCAGGGTCTCCCAGGCCGCGCCCAGGGTCTGCCGCAGGCAGGCCTCGTGGCTCTCCCAAGGGAAGGCCGCGCGGATCGGTCCGCCGAGACGCCGGGCGAGGCGGAGGACGACCTCCGCGGTCGGCACCGTCGCGAAACGGGGCGGGACCACCGGCCGGGCGAGGCCGACCACGGGTTTCGGGTAGCCCGCCGCGCCGGGGACGTCCTCCCAGCGCTCGAGGTGCGTGGGCGCAGGGAGGATGTAGTGGGCGGCCTCCGCCGTTTCGTCGAGGAAGGGGGAGAAGCTCACGATGAGCGGAATCCGCGAGAGGGCCTTCGCCGTCCGCTCGCCCCCGGCCAGGCTGTAGAACGGGTTTCCGCCGCTCACGAAGAGGACCTGCACGGCGGGCCGATCCCCTTGGAGGAGCGCCTCGGGGAGGCGGTTGAGGAGATAGCGCGCGTGGGGGTAGCGGTCGGACCCGGCGCCGTCCACGCGCGGGGTCTGCATCCCCTTGGAGGCGACCGCGTCCATTTCCGGCTCGGGCCAGCGGATGTACTCCGGCTCGGGCACGGCGATGACCCCGCCCGCCACGTTGACGCTCCCGACGAGCGCGTTCAGGAAATGGACGGCGAGCGTCTCCTGCAGCCCGCCCGGCACCCTGCCCGCACCTCGGCCGCAGACGGCCAGCGGCCGCTCGGCCGCGGCGAACGCGCGGGCGAGCTCGACCACGGCCTTGGCCTCGAGCCCCGTGGCCTGGGCCACGGCCTCGGGGGAGAAGGCCTCCTGCAGCGCCTGCCGTTTCAACTCCTCCAGGCCCTGCGTGTGGGCGGCGACGAAGGGCTTGCGCTCGCGCCCCTCCTTCAAGAGGACATGGATCAGGCCCAGGGCGAGCGTCCCCTCGCTTCCCGGCAGGATCGGCAGCCACTGGTCGGCCTTGGCCGCGGTCTTGGACAGCCGGCAGTCGGCCTGGACGAAGCGGCCGTTGTTGTCCTTCAAGGCCGCTCGGGCGCGGAAGACGAAGGGCGGGGTTCCCCAGCCCTCGAGCAGGCCGCTTCCCAGGCTGAGCAGGAACGTCGCCCGCTCGATGTCGAAGCCGGCCGTGGCCCGCTGCCCCTGGGTGAGGTACAGCGCCGTCTCCCAGGCGTCCTGGGCGCACGGCGTGCGGATGAAGTTGGGCGAGCCGTAGACCGTGAGGAACCGGCGGCAGAGCTCGGCCGTGGTGCCGCGATCGGTGTCGGCGACCCAGGCCACCGCCTCGGGCGTGCCGGCCTCGCGCAGCTCGCGGAGAACGCCGGCGATCTCGCCGATCGCCTGCTCCCAGGAGATCGGCACGAAGCGGCCGTCGATCTTCTTGAGCGGCTGCCGCACGCGCCAGGGGCTGTAGAGGAGCTGCGCGCCGGCCGCGCCGAGCGGGCAGATCCCGCCGCGGTTCACGGGATGGTCGTTTCGCCCCTCGATCTTCACGACCCGGTCCTCCACGCGCCGCACGCGGATGCCGCATCCGCCCGGGCAGAGCGTGCAGGTGGAGTCGACGTACGTCGTCTCCCCCTTGGGAGGCACGGGGGTCCAGGGCCAGTTCTGGGTCCAGATCGAGATGTCGTCGGTCAGTTTCCAGGGGAGCGGGGAAAGCGCCGTGCCCGCCGCTCCGCCGAGAACAAACGCGAGGAAGCTGCGTCGATCGATCTTCATCCGGTCCACCCCTTGTGCGGCGCCAAGCCGTCGATGCCGGTTGGGACGGAGGTCACTTGTGGCAGACGAAACAGCCGTCCTTCTGTGTCTGCACGCTGCCGCCCGGGACGCGGGCCTGGGCGTGGCACTCGGCGCAGTCGTCCATCTTCATGCGGTCCCAGGAGTTGCGCTTGATGCCGGCGATGTTCCAGCCCCAGATGTCCCGGCTGTACCCGGTGATCCGGTTTTCCTGGTAGGGCCGGAGGCTCGTCGACTCCCCCATGGGGCCGTGGCAGACCGCGCAGTCGATGCCGCCCAGCCGCACGTGGGCCGCGTGGGAGAAAAACACGCAGTCCGGCTGCCGCGCGTAGACGAGCCAGGGCACCTCGCGGCCGGGCTTCACGTACTCCTCGACGAACCGGATCTCCTCCGGGTCGTCGCTGTTGGCCTCGCGATGGCACTCGATGCACTGGGCGAGCTTGGGCGCCCCGGAAAAGCTGCCGTCGGCGCGGAAGAAGTGGCAGCTTGCGCAGCCGTGGTCGACGATCTCGTTGTGCAGCGCGTGGTTGAAGTCCACCGGCTGGCGCTTCTCGGAGTAGAGCAGCGCCGGGAAGGCGATCCAACCGACGAGCAGGCTGGCGGCCAGCCCCAGAATGAAAAAGAGGATGATCGCCCCCCCGGCGCCATCCCCCTTCCCGCCGTGCCCCGGCTCCGACCGCGATGATGGTGCAGACGATTTCGGCTCTTCCATGGACACCCCGTCGCGCTGTGGTTGGTGAAGGTTCTGCGGCGTGACCGCACCCGCCCCCGTCGGCCCGCGAGCGGATGCAAAAATGCGTCGGTTCTGTACCCCAACCGTTTCCCGCTTGTCAAGCATTCCGCCGGTCGGGTCGGCGGGCGGTCTCACCCCGTCGCCTGGTAGCTGTGCAACCCCGGAAGCAGGTTCACGCCGAAGTAGGTGAAGAGCATGGCGCCGAAGCCGACGAGCGAGAGGACGGCGATCCGGCGTCCCCGCCAGCCGCTCACCAGGCGCGCATGCAGGAGGGTCGCGTAGACGAACCACGTGATGAGCGACCAGGTCTCCTTGGGGTCCCATCCCCAGTAGCGCCCCCAGGCGGTGTTCGCCCACACCGCGCCGGTGATGATGCCCGCCGTGAGGAAGAGGAACCCGAAAACGACGAGGCGGTGGGTCCACTCCTCGAGCTGCCCCGGCTCCGGCAGCCGCCCGGCCAGCCGCCCGGGCGCCGCGGCGCGGGTCCGCAGCAGGTACATGAGGCTCACCCCGAAGGCCACGGTGAAGGCCGCGTAGCCGACGAAGCAGGTGATGACGTGGGCGATCAGCCAGTTGCTCTTCAACGCGGGGATCAGGGGCTGAATCTTGTCGGAGATGTTGGGCGAAAGAGAGGCGTAGGCGAGCGCAAGAAAGGCGAGCGGCGCGGAAAAGGCCCCGATCACCCGGTGGCCGGAGCGTCGCTCGAGCACGAGATGCACGAGCACGATCATGCCGGCGAAGAAGACGAGCGACTCGTACAGGTTGGAGAGCGGCGCATGGCCCATGCCCAACCTGTACGACTCCGCCCAGCGCAGGAAGAAGCCCGCCGTGTTGGCGGCCAGCCCGACCGCCGCGGTCCAGGAGGCCGGGGCCTCGAGCCCCCGGCGGTGGAAGACCCAGGCCGCGAGGTACAGAAAGGCGGAGAGACCGTAAATCCACGTCGTGGCCGAAAGGAGAATCGAGCTCGTCATGAAGGTTCCTCTACCGGCGGCGGAGCTCCCGGGCCAGGCGCTCGACCGCGGAGGGCAGCGCCGCGCGGTTCTTGTTGGCGGTCATCGCGAGCACCGCCCGGCTCCCGCCGCCGTGCGGCTCCAGCCGGAGGCCCGCCTGGCGGTGGGCGCGGAAAAAGGTGACGTAGCAGCCGATCAGCATGAGGACGAACCCCGCGTACACCACCGGCACACCCGGGTCGCGGTTGACCTGCAGACCGGTGAAATGCCGCTGCTTGACCTCCTCGACGGCGATCACGACCTCGCCGCGGCGCATGCGGTCGAAGGTGGGGAAGCGGACCGGCAGGAGGACCTCGACCGCCTCGCCCTCCCGGGGGATGAGCCGCCCGACGAAGGCGTCCCCCACGGGGCTGCCGCGGAAACTCGCGTTCGGCCGCAGGTCGAGCAGAACGAAGGTGCCCAGCCCCTCGGGGATCACGAATTCTTCGCCCGGCTTCATCTCGCGCGTGTAGACCATGCCCGTCTCGCGGCTCGTGAAGCTCAGGCGCGCCTCGCGGCCCGGAAGCGTCCCGTAGCTCGCCTGGTAGATCGTGATCCCCCGATACTCGAGCGGGTCGTTCACGAGGACGTCCCGTCGCAGCACCTCCCGGCCCTCCTCGAGGAGAACGAGCCGGGAGCGGAACTCGCTCGGCGCGCCCGTCTCGTAAAAGCGGACGGTGAAGCTCTCGCAGCGGATGGCGAAGGGAAGCCGCAGGCGCTCCCCGGTGTTGCGCAGCTGGATCGTCTGCACGGTTTCGCCCTCGGGGATGTTCACGAAGCCGTCGAAGCCGAACCGCGACCCGATCAGGCCGCCGACGAGGAGCAGCAGCACGCTCGCGTGCACGGCGTAGACCCCCCAGCGCGACCCGCGGCCCGACTCGCCGAACAGGAACCGGCCGCCCGTCTCCGTTTCCCGGACCGCAACCCGGCGGAAGCGGCGGCGGAAAACGGGTTCGACCGCGGCAAGAAGGGCCGCCGGCTCCCGGGGGTCTTCGAAAACGGCGCGCGCCTCCGCCCCCTCGAAGCGGCGGGGCTCGGGGACGGGGGTCTTGCCGGTCAAGAGCGCCCACTGCCGCGAGATCCGCTCGGCCGAGCAGACGACGAGGTTCACGGCGAGCAGGAGGGCGAGCAGCTGAAACCACCAGGAGTGGTAGAGGTCGAAGAGGTCGAGCGCGCGGAAGAACCGGTAGCCCGTGTCGCCGAAGAGCGCGCGGTAGGTCGCCGGGGTCTCGTTCTGGGGGATCAGGGTCCCCAGGATCGAGGTCCCCGCGAGGAGCAAGAGCAGGACGATCGCGAGGCGGACCGAGGCGAACCCCTCCCAGAGGGCCGCACCGACGGAAGAACGGGAGGCGGTCATGGCCGTGAGGCTCCGGGCGGGGTCCCCGGGAGGAGAGCGCCCCGGGGATGCCGGGGCATCGCAGGCGGTCGTCGGGAAAGCTCCGGGAGATCGATCAAGGATGCGGTACCTCGACGTGGGATCATGGGGCTGGATAAAGCAATCCCGGGGGGATGTCAATTGCACCCCGGGGGCCTGGGCGCGGCCGTTTCCCCGCCCGGAGGGCCGCCCCCCCGTCGTTTGACCGCGGCCCCGGGCGGCGAAAAAGCTGCTGACCGGTCCTGGCCGATGTGGTAGGGAAAGCCAGGGCGGCGGCGCTTCGCCGCCCGAGTCCTCCGACCCCGGGATGTCCGCGCATGAACGCTCCCCCCACCCCCCGCCCCGCCCCGAACGCCGGGGCGGGGGACGGCTTGAACGAGGCCCAGCGGGCGGCCGTCGAACACGGCGAAGGCCCGCTCCTGGTCATCGCCGGCGCCGGCAGCGGCAAGACCCGCACGCTCACCCACCGCGTCGCGCGCCTCGTGGCCGAGGGGATCCCGCCGGCCGCGATTCTCCTGCTCACCTTCACGCGCAAGGCGGCCCAGGAGATGATCGCGCGGGCGATTCGGCTCCTCGACCGCCGCTGCGAGCGGGTCTCGGGGGGGACGTTCCACTCCTTCGCCCACCTCATGCTGCGGCAGCACGGCACGGCGATCGGGCTGCCCGCCGATTTCGCCATCCTCGACCGCAGCGACGCCGAGGACCTGATCGGCCTGTTGCGCAAGGAGATCGCGGGCCGCCCCGCCCGAGGCCGGCCGCTTCCCAGCAAGCAGACGCTCGGCGATCTCTTCAGCCGCGCCGTGAACACGATGCGGCCGCTCGAGGAGGTCGTCCTCGCCGAGTACGCGCATTTCGCCGAGCAGCTCGAGGAGCTTGAGGCCCTCTTCGCCGCCTACGAGCGCCGCAAGCGCGAGCACCACTTCGTCGACTACGACGACCTCCTCGTCCTCTTCCGCCGTCTGCTCGCCGAGGCCCCGGATGTGCGCCGCCGCATTTCCGGCGCCTACCGGCACATCCTCGTCGACGAGTACCAGGACACCAACCGCATCCAGGCGGACATTCTCGATCTCCTGGCCGAGGTCCACCGCAACCTCATGGTGGTCGGCGACGATTCGCAGAGCATCTACGCCTTCCGCGGGGCCGACTTCCGCAACATCCTCGAATTCCCCCGGCGCTTCCCGGGGACCCGCATCATCCGCTTGGAGGAAAACTACCGCAGCACCCAGCCGATCCTCGACCTGACCAACCTCGTGATCGGCCGGGCGCGCGAAAAGCACGCCAAGCGCCTCTTCACCCGCCGCGCCGGCGGCGCCCCGCCGCTGCTCGTCGAGGCCGAGGACGAAAACGCCCAGTCCCGCTGGGTCGTCGAGCGCATCCGCGAGCTGATCGACCGGGGAACCGACCCGGGCGAAATCGCCGTCCTCTTTCGCGCGGGCTACCACTCCTTCGACCTCGAGATCGAGCTCGCCCGCGCGCGAATCCCCTTCGTCAAGGTGGGCGGCTTCAAGTTCAGCGAGTCCGCGCACATCAAGGACACCCTGGCCCACCTGCGCGTCCTCGCCAACCCCTACGACCGCTTGAGCTGGCACCGCATCCTCACCCTGCTCGAGCGCATCGGGCCGAAACACGCCGAGGGCATCTACCGGGACATCGTCAACGCCCGCAGCGGCGTCGCCGGGCTCCTCGCCCGGCCCTCCCGGAACCCGGAGCTCGAAACGCTCAAGGGCCTCTTTCGCACCCTCGACCCGCAGGCGATGACCGTGGCGGAGCTCGGCCAGGAGGTCCTGCGCTACTACCTGCCCATCCTGCGCCGGAGCTTCGACGACCATCCGCGGCGGGCGAAGGACCTCGAGCAGCTCCTCGGGATCATGGAACGCTACCGCCGCCTGGAGACCTTTCTCGCCGACATGGCCCTGGAGCCGCCCACGCTCAGCGTGGAGGAGCGGCTCGTGGCCGAGCTCGAGGCGAAAGACCGCCTCGTCCTCTCCACGATCCACTCCGCCAAGGGGCTCGAGTGGCACACCGTCTTTGTCCTTTGGGCCTTGGACGGCAGGTTCCCCTCGCTTCACGCCCTGGCCGACGAGGAGGAGATGGAAGAGGAGCTGCGGCTGATGTACGTGGCCCTCACCCGCGCCCGCGAGGGGCTCTACCTCTGCTATCCGCGCGAGATCTTCGACCGCACGCTGGGCGTCGTGTTGAACCGGCCCTCGCGCTTCATCGACCGCATCCCGCGGCGGGTCTTGCCGAAAGGCCGGGTGGACCGGTACGGGCGCTTCTCCCCCGAGGAGGGGGGGGAGGCCCCCTGAGGGCCGCCGCGGGCGCGTTCAGTCGCTGAAAAAACCCCACCAGACGAAGGCGGCGAAGGCCGCGATGGCCGCGGCGGCGGCGAGGTAGGCCTTGAGGTGGAAAGGCCGGCGGGCGAGCCCCGTCGGGGTGACGGGCCCGACAGGCCGGCCGCAGGAATGGCAGGCCGAGGCCTCGAGGGGGAGGTAGGTGAAGCAGTCGGGGCACTTCTTGGTCAGGTGGGTCGACGCCGCATCCCGGGGCGGCGGCGCCGGACGGGCGGGTCGGGCCATGGGTCCTCCTCAGCGGAAATCCTTGCGCCGCTCGATCTTGCCGCTGCGGCGCAGGTCGTTCATCCAGGACTCCCAGAGCTGCGCCCGTTTCTGCCGCAGCAGCTGCTCCCGGATCCCCGGGCGCTCCCGCTCGAGGCCCGCGGGATCGGGCTCCCGGCGTCCGGCGAAGCGCAGCACGCAGGCCCCCTTCTCGGTCGGCAGCGGCTCCTCGGGAAAGGGGTTCCGCTCGGAGAGGGCGAAGGCCGCGCGGTTGACGGCCGGCTCGTGTCCCAGCCCCTCGATGGCGTCGCTTCGCAGGAAATAGTCCGTCGTGCGGAAGGCGACCCCGTGGGTTTTGGCCGCCGCCTCGAGCGTGGCCCCGCCCCGAAGGTCCGCCAGGAGCGCGCGCGCCTGCTCGAGCGCCCGCTCGGCCTGCTTGCGCCGAACCACCTCCGCCCGGACCTGCGCTTCGACGTCGGAAAGGTCCGGGATGCGCGAGGGCCGGGACTCCCGCAGCTGCAGCAGAACATAGCCGTCGGGGAGATCCAGGATGTCGCTCAACTCGCCGGGGCTGAGGGCGAAGGCCGCGGCCGCGAAGCGGTCGGGATCGGCGAGGCCCGCGGGGGGCGTCTCGCGCGGGAAGAAGTCGGTCGTGACCGTCTCGAGGCGGAGCTCGGCCGCCGCCCGGGCGAGATCGCCCGAGGCGAGCGCGGCATCGTAGAGGGCCTCCGCCTGGTCGTAGGCGAGGGTTCTGGCCCGCTCGCGCCGGAGCCGCTCGGCGATCTCCTCCCTCACCTCGGCGAATGGGCGCGTGCGCTCCGGGTTCACCCGCTCCACCCGGATCAGATGCCATCCGAAGGGCGTGCGCACGGGCTCGCTCACCTCCCCCGGGGCGAGGCCGAAGGCCGCCTCGGCGAAGGGGGAGACGACGTCCTCCCGGCGGAAGGGGGGAAGCAGCCCGCCCTGGTCCCGGCTGCCGGGGTCCTCGGATACCTCGCGGGCAAGCGCCGCGAAGTCCGCACCCTCGAGGATCCGCCGGCGAAGCTCCGCCAGGCGTGCCCGGGTCGCGTCGACCGCCTCGGCGCCGGCGCCCGCCTCGAGACGCAACAGGATGTGGCGCGCCTCGACGGTCCGCGGCAGGGCGAAGCGCTCGCGGTGCTCGTCGTAGTAAGCTTCGAGCTCCCGCTCCTCGAGCGCCACCCCGTCCCGGAAGCGTTCCGGGTCGAGGCGCACGAACTGCACCCGGACCTCGGCCGGCCGGCGGTAGGACTCGCGGTGTTCCTCGAAGTGCCGGGCGATTTCCTCGGCCGTCGCCTGGACCTCCCGGAAGCGCTCGGCCTCGATGCAGGCCCAATCGGCCTTCACGGCGAGGCGGTTCCAGGCGTACCACTCCTCCACCTCGCGCTCGGAAACCTTGGCGCCGCCGGTCACGACCTGCGCGAGCTTCCGCGTCATCAGGGACTCGCGCTGGAGCGACTCGAAGACCTCGGGGGTCATGCGGTTCAGGCTCAAGAGCTGCCGGTACCGGACGGGGTCGAAGCGGCCGTTCGCCTGGAAGGCCGCGATGCGCTGCACCGAGCGCGCGAGCTCCTCGTCGCTCACCTCGAGCCCGAAGCGCTCGGCCGCCTGCCGCAGCAGCAGCTGGTCGATCAGCTCGTCGAGGGCCCGGTTGGGCAGGTCCAGCGCCCGCAGCATCTCGTCGTTCAGGGCCGTGCCGAAACTCTGCCGCACCTGGTCGAGGATGCGGTTGTAGGTGCGGCGGTAGGCCTCGACGGCGACGGCCTCGCCGTTGACGGTGGCGACGATGCCCTCCTCGTGTTGGGTCCAGCTGCCGACCCCCCAGAAGATGAAGACCACGACGATGGCGAAGAGCAGGGCCTTGATCATCCAGGTGCCGGCATGCCGGCGCATGAAATCGAGCATGGTTCGAAGTCTCCGATCGCGAGGGGATGGGGGGTCGGGCGGCGGTGCCCGCGGGCGGTCTTCTCTCCGGGACGGCTCAGACGATCAGCCGCAGGGGGGCTTCGCCGCGGCTCAGCTTGGTCCCCACGGAGGCCGAGCAAAAGGCACAGAGATACTCGTACTTGTCCCCCTCGGGCAGAACCAGCAGCAGCCGCTTGCGGACGGGGACCGCCCGTCGGCAGCGCGGGCAGAAGAGCTCGGTGGCGTCGAAATCGCGGTAGGCCCCCGGGGGTTCCCCGTAGGCCCGCTGCGCACGAGGGTTCATCCGCTTCCTCCGTGGCCTGGATCGTGCCGCGCGGGGCGGCCGGCGGCGGAGTCGCCGTCCCCCCGCAACCCCGAGCGGCATCTTAAAAGCCCGACCCGCCTTTGTCAATGCGCGAAAACGCATTTGCCGTTGACAAGCCCAGGCGACTCGAGTAGAAAGTCGGGATCGATGCGCGTGGGGCTGTAGCTCAGTTGGGAGAGCGCATGAATGGCATTCATGAGGCCAGGGGTTCGACTCCCCTCAGCTCCACCAGTCCCCCCCTTCCCCTTCCCTGAACGTCCCGGCACTACGAAATCGGCGGCGCGGACCTTCCGGCGCGTGGGGTCGCTTCCGCCGCAGGCTCCCGCCCCGTACGGCCCTTGACATCCCCTGGCGAGATCTCATAGGAGTAACCAGCCGGCGTCCTCGGGCGCCGCGTTCGTTTTCATCAACCGCACGACTAATAAGGAGGATTGGGTATGAAGATGGCGCTCCGTTTCGCGTTCGCGCTGTGCCTGGCGCTCTCCCTCGCCGTTCCGGCCTCGGCCGAGTACAAGGCAACGATGAAGCTCGCCTCGACCCAGAGCATGGATCACCCCTACATGATCGGGGCCAAGAAGTTCGCCGACCTGGTCAAGGAACGCACCAACGGCCGCATCGAGATCAAGCTCTACCCCAGCAACCAGCTCGGCAAGGGCGAGCGCGAGATGACCGAGGGCATCCAGCAGGGCGCGATCGATCTGCTCGTCACCTCGACGGGCCCGCTCGGCGGCTTCAGCCCCTCGATCAACATCCTCGACTTCCCCTTCCTCTTCCGCGACAACGCCCACGTCGACCTCGTGCTCGACGGCCCGATCGGCAAAAAGCTTCTCGACGACTTCGAGAAGGCGAACATCAAGGCGCTCGCCTTCTGGGAGAACGGCTTCCGCCACCTCACCAACAACAAGGTCTCGGTGAAGAAGGTCGACGACGCCAAGGGCTTGAAGATCCGCACCATGGAAAACAAGGTTCACCTCGCCGCCTGGAAGGCGGCCGGCCTGAACCCCACGCCCATGGCCTGGGGCGAGGTCTACACCGCGCTCCAGCAGCGGGTCATCGACGGGCAGGAAAACCCGGTGGCCGTGTATTACGCCTCCAAGTTCTGGGACGTGCAGAAGCACTTCTCGCTCACCGCCCACGTCTACTCCCCCTCCCCCTTCCTCATGAGCAAGAAGACCTTCGACGCCATGCCCAAGGAGGACCAGGCGCTCTTCGTGAAGACGGCCTACGAGGTGGCCAAGTTCCAGCGCAAGGTCAACCGCGACGCCGAGGAGGACAAGCTCAAGGAGATCGCGAGCAAGGGCGTCACCGTGGTCCGCGACGTGGACCGCGAGAGCTTCAAGAAGGCCATGGCCCCGATCTACGACCAGTTCAGCGACCAGTTCGCCAAGTCGGACATCGAAGCCATCATGAACGCGAAATAACCGGCGTCGCCGGTTTGCCGCGGGCGCCCCGGCCACCGGGCGGCTGGGGCGCCCGCGTTCCGTTTTCGGGACGAGGCAGGGGCTCCCATGCGGGTACTGCAGGCGGTGAATCGGGTTCTCGTTTCCTTCGGCAGCTGGGGGACGATCCTCTTCATGGCCGTGATCGGGATCGTCATCCCCTATGAGGTGATCGGGCGCTACGTCTTCCAGAAGATGACCATCTGGTCCGGCGAGGTCTCGACTTACTCGCTGGCCTGGGCCTCAATGCTGGGCGGGGCGGTCGGGCTCAAAAAAGGCTACCAGGTGCGCATGGACTCGATCGTCGAGGCCGTGCCGCCCGGGCTGGCGCGTGTCTTCAAGTTCTTCGCCTACCTCGCCGCGCTCTTCTTCTTCGCCATGATGTTCGGCTTCGGGCTCTTCCAGACGATCTACAACTGGAAGCAGACCTCGCCCGCCATCGGCCTCGTGATGAGCATCCCCTACGCCGCGCTGCCCACCGGGTTCTTCATCATGTTCATGCTCACCCTCGAGGAGTTTCTCGCCTTCCTCGGCGTCGGCGCGAAAGGATCCGCGGCATGATCGCCGTCTTCGCCTTCAGCTTCCTCGGCTTGCTCTGCATCTCGGCGCCGATCACCGTCGCCCTGGGCGGCTCCGCGCTCGCCTACGCCCTGCTCAGCGGCGATGTGCCGATCACGACCCTCATCCAGACCACCTTCGGCGGGCTCGCCACCTTCCCGTTGCTCGCGATCCCCCTCTTCATGCTCGCCGGCAACCTGATGAACGAGGGCGGGATCACCCCCGACCTCGTGCGCTTCGCGCGGCTGCTCCTCGGCCACATCCGCGGCGGGCTGGGGCTCGCCACGATCCTCGCCTGCGCCATCTTCGCCGCCATTTCCGGCGCGGCCGTGGCCACCGCCGTCGCCATCGGGGTCGTCATGATCCCGGCAATGAAGGAGGCGGGCTACGACGAGGAAGTCGGCGCGGCGATGACCTCGGTCGCCTCCTGCATGGGCCCGATCATCCCGCCGAGCATCCCCTTCATCATCTACGGGGTCGCGGCGAACATCTCGGTCGGGGCGCTGTTCCTGGGCGGGGTGTTCCCGGGGTTGCTGCTGGGGTTCTCCCTCATGCTCTACATGTACTTCGTCGCCCGCAAGCGAAACTACCCCATCGATCCGCCGACCCCCCTGCGGGAGATCGCGATCGCGGCCTGGAAGGCCCTTCCCGCGCTCTTCATGCCGATCCTCATCATGGGCGGGATCCTGAGCGGAATCTTCACCCCGACCGAGGCGGCCGGGGTGACCGTGATCTACGCGGTGCTCGTCGGGGCCTTCGTCTACCGCAAGCTTCGGCTGCGCCGGATCCCGGCCGTTCTCCTGCAAGCGGGGCTCGAATCCGGGATGGTGATGCTCCTGATCGCCCTCTCCGAGCCCTTCTCCTGGATCGTCGCCGCCGACCAGATCCCCCAGCTGCTGATCGACTGGATCTCGAAGCTCACGACCTCGCCCTACGCGATCCTGCTTTTGATCAACGTGTTTCTCCTGCTTCTCGGCATCCCGATCGAGACCGCCCCCGGCATCGTCATCGTCACCCCGGTGCTCGCCCCGATCGCGGCCTCCATGGGCATCGACCCCGTGCACATCGGGATCGTGATCTGCCTGAACCTCGTGCTCGGGCTGGTCACCCCGCCGGTCGGGGCGGTGCTCTTCGCCGTCTGCGGCGTCTCCAACATCTCGCTCGACAAGCTCGGCAAGGCCGTCTGGAAACCCTTCTTCGTCGCCCTCGCCGTGCTGGCGATCGTGACCTACGTGCCCTGGCTGAGCACCTGGCTCCCCAAAACGTTCCTCGGCTACTGACACCGAAGCGGGGAGCGGGCGGCGCCTTGCAGCCGCCCGCTCCCCGTCGGCGGGCTTTCCGCGTCCGCCGCCCTGAGGAGGTCGATCCATGGCATCCGACGCCGCATCCCGCGGACCTTTCCGATCCTCGATCATGACCCGCGGCCTCGACCGCGCCACCCACCGCGCGCTTCTTTACTCGATGGGCTGGCGGGCCGAGCACCTCGAAAAGCCGATCGTCGCCGTGGTCAACTCCTTCAACGAGCTCATGCCCGGCCACGTGCACCTGAACGCGCTGTGCCAGGCGGTCAAGCTCGGGGTCGCCGAGGCGGGCGGGCTGCCGCTCGAATTCCCCACGATCGCCGTCTGCGACGGGCTCGCCACTGGCCACGCCGGGATGCGCATGCCCATGCCCAGCCGCGAGCTCATCGCCGACTCGATCGAGATCATGATCACGGCGCACGCCTTCGACGCCATGGTGCTCATCACGAACTGCGACAAGGTGACGCCGGGGATGCTCATGGCCGCGGCCCGCCTGAACATCCCCGCCCTCCTCCTCGCCGGCGGGCCGATGGACACGGGCTGCTTCTGCGGCCAACGCGTCTGCTACAACGATCTCATGGAGGCGGAGGGCCGCGTCGAGCGCGGGCAGATGTCCCCCGAGGAGCTCGCCCGGCTCGAGGAGGTCGCCGTCTGGGGGCCCGGCGCCTGCGCCATGATGGGCACGGCGAACTCGATGAACATCCTGACCGAGGCCCTGGGGATGACCCTGCCCGACGGGGCGCTCGCCCCGGCGACCTCCGGGGCGCGCATGGCGCTCGCACGCCGCGCCGGGCGGGCGGTCCTCGAGCTGCACGCCCGCAACCTCCGGCCGCGGGACATCCTCACGCGGGAGGCCTTCGAAAACGCGCTCGCCGTGGACATGGCCGTCGGGGGCTCGACGAACACCTGCCTGCATCTGCCGGCGATCGCCCACGCCGCGGGGGTCGACCTGGGACTCGAGGACTTCGCGCGCGCCGCCTCCCGCTACCCGCACCTCGTGCTCCTCAAGCCGGCCGGCACGCATTTCCCGCTCGACTTCTACAACGCGGGCGGGGTGCCCGCCCTGATGAAGGAACTCCTCGACCGGGGCCTCCTCCACGGCGGCGGCCTCACCGTGACCGGCCGCACCGTGGCCGAAAACCTCGCCGGCCGCCGCATCCTGGACCCCGAGGTGATCCGGCCGGCCGCCTCCCCCTTGAGCCCGACGGGCGGGATCGCCGTCCTGAAGGGCAGCCTCGCCCCCGGCGGCGCGGTCGTGAAACGGGCGGCCGTCGCCCCCGCCATGCTGCGCCATGCGGGCCCGGCGCGGGTCTTCGAGCAGGAGGAGGAGGCGCTCGCGGCGATCTTCGGCGGCCGCATCCGCCCGGGCGACGTCGTCGTCATCCGCTACGAGGGGCCCCGCGGCGGGCCGGGGATGCGCGAGCAACTCCTGCCCACCTCGGCGCTGATCGGCATGGGCCTGGGCGAATCGGTCGCCCTGGTGACCGACGGCCGCTTCTCGGGGGCGACCCGCGGGGCCTGCGTCGGCCACGTCACCCCGGAGGCCTACGCCGGCGGGCCGATCGCCCTCGTCGAGGAGGGGGACCGGATCGAGATCGACATCCCGGCGGGGCGGATCGATCTCGCGGTGCCCGCCCCCGAGCTCGAGCGCCGGCGGGCGGCGTGGCGACTCCCCGAGCGGTTGGCGCTCGAGCCGGGAAGCCTCCTCGAGCGCTACCGCCGGCTCGTCGGCCCCGCCGACCGCGGCTGCATCCTCGGCTGAGGGATCCCCGCCCCGGGCGCGGGCGGCAAGCCCCCCGTTTCTTGACTTGCCTCACCGCTTGGCATAAGGATGCGCTTCTCCGGGCGCGCCGCCCACCTCCGCGCCGAGGCCGCAGCCCCGGCCGGGCGGGCGCAGCCCGCGGTCCGCCATGAAAAAGACGAAGATCAGCGCCGTCCGCAACATCGGGATCATCGCCCACATCGACGCCGGCAAGACGACGGTGACGGAGCGGATCCTGTTCTACACCGGCCGTTCGCACAAGCTGGGCGAGGTCCACGACGGCGAGGCGATCATGGATTGGATGCCCGACGAGCAGGAGCGGGGCATCACGATCACCTCGGCGGTCACGACCTGCCCCTGGCAGGACGTCGAGATCCACCTCATCGACACGCCGGGCCACGTGGACTTCACGATCGAGGTCGAACGCTCCCTGCGCGTGCTCGACGGCGCCGTGGGCGTCTTCAGCGCGGTGGAGGGCGTCGAGCCGCAGTCGGAGACGGTCTGGCGCCAGGCGGACAAGTACCGCGTCCCGAAGATCGCCTTCCTCAACAAGATGGACCGCGTGGGCGCCGACTTCTTCGGCACGGTCGAGATGATGAAGGCCAAGCTGAACGCCCGCCCCCTCCTGCTTCAGCTCCCCGTGGGCGGCGGCGAGAGCTTCCGCGGCGTGATCGATCTGCTGCAGATGAAGCGCATCGAGTGGGACGAGGCGTCCCTGGGGACGGTCTTCCGCCTCGAGGAGATCCCCGCGGAGATGGCCGCCCAGGCCGCCGAGTACCGCGAGCGGCTGGTCGCCGCGGCGGCCGAGTTCGACGAGGCGCTGATGGAGGCCTACCTCTCGGAGCAGCCCATCGCGACGGCCGATCTGCTCGCCGCGATCCGCCGGGCCACGATCCGCCTCGAGCTCGTCCCCGTCCTCTGCGGCGCCGCGCTGCGCAACAAGGGGATCCAGCCGCTGCTCGACGCCGTGGCGCGCTTTCTTCCCAGCCCCATCGACATTCCCCCGGCGCAGGGGGTCCACCCCGAGACCGGCGAGCCGGTCGCGGTGCACGCGCGCGAGTCCGACCCGCTGGTCGCGCTGATCTTCAAGGTCTCCCTGATGGAAGGCCGCAAGCTCTGCTTTGCGCGCATCTACAGCGGCCGGCTGAAGGCCGGGGCGGAGGTCTACAACGCCACCCTGCGCCGCAAGGAGAAGGTCGCCCGCCTGCTGCGCATGCACGCCAACAAGCGGGAGCGGATCGAGGAAGCCGCCGCGGGGAGCATCATCGGGATCATGGGGCTCAAGGACTCCTCGACCGGGGACACGCTCTGCACGGCCGAACACCCCGTGATGCTCGAGCGGATCGAGGCCTACGAGCCGGTGATTTCGGTCGCGGTCGAGCCCAAGACCCACGCCGACCAGGAGAAGCTCGACGAGATCCTCGAGAAGTTCACCGCCGAGGACCCCACGCTGCGGGTGCGCAAGGACGAGGACACCGGCCAGACGATCCTCTCGGGGATGGGGGAGCTGCATCTCGAGATCGTGACCAGCCGCATGCAGCGCGAATTCAACACCAACGTGAACGTGGGCCGCCCCCAGGTCGTCCACCGCGAGACGATCGAGTCCCCGGCCCGGGCCGCGGCCGTCTTCGACCGCGACATCGCCGGGACCCGCCACGTCGCCGAGGTGGAAATCGAGGTCCGGCCGCTCCCCCGCGGTTCGGGCGTCTCCTTCACCGCCGCGATTCCCGCCGAGAGCCTCCCGGCCGCCTTCGTCGAGGCCGCGCGCAAGGGGGCGATGTCGGCGCTGGAAAGCGGCCCGGTCTCGGGCTACCCCGTGGTGGACGTCGCCGTCCAGCTCGTGCGGGCCACGCTGCAGGAGAACGCCAGCGAGCTCGCCTTCACCGTCGCCGCCTCCATGGCCTGCCGCGACGCCCTCGGCCGGGGGGCTCCCGTCCTGCTCGAGCCGATCATGACCGCCGAGGTCCTCGTCCCGGACGCCTTCTTGGGGGAGGTGATCGGCGATCTCAACGCCCGCAACGGCAAGATCGAGTCGATCGAGCACAAGGCGGGCGTCCAGGTGGTGACCGTGACCGTGCCGCTGTCGCGCATGTTCGGCTACTCGACGGCGCTGCGCTCGGCCACCCAGGGCCGCGGCACCTTCACCATGCAGTTTGCGCGCTTCGACCGGCCCTAACGGCCGCGTCCCTCAGCCGTCCTGCATTTTTTTCTCGGCCTGGATTTCGCGCTCGGCGTTCTGGAGCCCCTGCAGGAGGCGCTCGCGCAGGTCGCTCTCGGCGGCGTGGCGCAGCCCGTTGCGGAACTGGATCGCCGCGGTTTTGAAGTCCCGGGACTTGAAGTGATAGACCCCCAGCGCGTAGTGGGCCTCGCCCAGGCGGCCCTCCCGGCCCAGGGCCTGGCCCAGGAAGTAGTGGCCCTCGCGGAAATCGGGTGCGACCCGCGTGAGCTCGCGGAACAGGGCGATCGCCTCCTCGGTCCGTCCCGTCTCCTGGCGCACGCGGCCGAGGAAGAGCAGGCTGTCCGGATCCTGGGGGAGCCGATGGAGGGCGGTTTCCAGAAGCGAGGCGGCCTCTTCGAGCCTTCCCGCCATGAAGTGGGCCCTTCCCAGGTCGCGCAGCAGCCAGGGGTTGAAGGCATCCTTCGCGAGCAGCCGCTGGAGCTCGGCGGCGGCCTCGGCGGGGCGGTTCAATTTCAGGAGCAGAAGCGCGCGCCGATGCCGCGCGAGCGCGTGGTCCGGCTCCCGGACCAGGATCTCCTCCTGCCGGGCGAGCTCGGCGGAAGGGTCGGTCGTTTCGGTGAGGATCCGCGTGAGAAACCGCTCCCAGGCCGCCGGGTCGCCCTCCCGGCCCGGCTGTCCGGCCTCCGGGTGGTCCTCGATCCAGTTGGCGATGGCCGCGATGCGGTCCTCGATCGCCGGGTGGGTGAGCATGTAGGTGGGCACCTGCCCCTTCCCGAAGGCCTGCCGGGCACGAATCTTGCGCAGGGTTCGCAGCAGCCCCTCGGCCCCGTAACCGGTCTCCCGCAAATACTGGAGCCCGAGGTGGTCGGCCTGGGCCTCGTTTTCGCGGCTGAAGGCGAGCTGGATCGTCGCCCCCGCGGCGGCCGAGCCCATCATGGTGGCCGTGGCGGCGGCCCCGCTCCCGGCGGCGACGCCGAGGAGCATCCCCGCCGCCATGCCCGCGAGCTGGGCCCAGCCCACCTTCTTGGCGAGATCGATCTTCTGCGAGATGTGGCGGCTGGCCACGTGGGCGATCTCGTGGCCCAAGATGCCCGCGAGCTCTTCCTCGCCCTCCATGGCCGCGATCAGCCCGCTGTAGATGAAGACGTGCCCCGCGGGCGTGGCGAAGGCGTTGAAGGCGTCCTGCTGGATCACGTAGAAGCGGTACCGGAAAGGCTGGTCGGAGAGAGCGGCGAGAAGGCGCCTTCCCACGCGGTCCACGTAGGCGGCGATGTAGGGGTCGTCCGTCACGGGCATCCGGCGGAAGATGTAGCGCAGGATCTCCTGCGAGAGCTCCTCTTCCTCGCGGAAGGTGATCGCCCCGGCGGGCGGCAAGGGAATCAGGCTCGCGGTTAGCATGAGCGCCAGCAGGCGCATCCAGCGGCGGAGGGGGGGGATCGTGGGCATGGCCGTTTCCGTCTCTCCGGGGGGCGCCCGTTTCCGCGCGCACGGTGCGGCCGGGCGCCGTCCCCGGGCTTGAATATCGCACAGTTTCGCATTCTTTTCAAAGCGCGGGTTTTGTGGTAGAGCCGCCCCATGCCCAAGGTCCTCTGCATCGCCAACCAGAAGGGCGGGGTGGGGAAAACCACGACGGCGATCAATCTCTCGGCCTCGCTCGCCGCCCTCGAGCGGCGCACGCTTCTCGTGGACTGCGACCCCCAGGCGAACGCCACCTCCGGCCTGGGGATCGACAGGGCCGGGGGAGGCCGCACCCTCTACGACGGGCTTCTCGGCCGCACTGCCGCCGAGGAGCTGCTCCGGGAAAGCGAGCTCCCCTTTCTCCGCGTGATCCCCGCCAACGTGGACCTGATCGGCTTCGAGGTCGAGATGATGGGCGAGGGCGGGTGCGAAACGGCGCTGCGGCGGCTGCTGGAGCCCCTGCGGGGTCGCTTCGACCACATCCTGCTCGACTGCCCCCCTTCGCTCAGCCTGCTCACGGTGAACGCGCTCACGGCGGCCGACGCGCTGCTCATCCCGCTGCAGTGCGAGTATTACGCGCTCGAGGGGCTGGGGCAGCTGCTCGACACCGTGAACCGCGTGCGCCGTTCGCTCAACCCGGGGCTCTCCGTGGCCGGCATTCTCCTCACCATGTTCGACCGCCGGACCAACCTGTCCCAGCAGGTCGCCGAGGAAGCCGAACGCCATTTCCCCGAGCTCGTCTTCCGGACCCGTGTCCCGCGCAACATCCGGCTTTCCGAAGCCCCGAGCTTCGGAAAGCCCATCCTGCTCTACGACGCCTCCTCCGCCGGCGCCCAGAGCTATCTCGAGCTCGCCCGCGAGATCCTGGATCCGGCGCGGGAACGGCTCGCCGCCGGGAGGTAGCCCGCATGGAAACCCCCGCCCCGCCCCCGGACCCCCCCGCCAAGAGGAAAAAGCTCGCCCTCGGCCGGGGGCTGGGTGCCCTGCTGCCCGCCGCGCCCGCCGCCGGCGAGGCGGCGGACCGCGATTACTTCCTCTGCGACATCGACCTCATCCGGCCCAACCCGCTTCAGCCCAGGCGACGCTTCGACGAAACCGAGCTCGAGGAGCTCGCGGCCTCGATCCGCACGCAGGGCATGCTCCAGCCGCTCGTCGTCCGCCGCGGGCCGGCCGGCTTCGAGCTCGTCGCCGGCGAGCGCCGGCTCAGGGCCGCCCGGCGCGCCGGCCTCTCCCGCGTCCCGGTGGTCCTGCGCGAGGTGAGCGACGAGAGGCTCCTCGAGGCCTCGCTCGTCGAGAACATCCAGCGGGCGGACCTGAACCCCCTGGAGGAGGCCGAAGCCTACCACCAGCTGATCACCCGCCTGCACCTCACCCAGGAGGAGGTGGCCGCACGGGTCGGGAAAAGCCGCTCCACCGTGGCGAACGTGCTGCGCCTCCGGCAGCTCCCCCCGCCCATCCGGCAGAGCATCGAGGCCGGGGAGCTCAGCATGGGGCACGCGCGCGCGCTGCTCTCCTCGGAGAACCCGGCCCACCAGCTCGCGGCCTGGAAGGAGGTTCTTCGCCGGAAGCTCTCGGTGCGCGAGACCGAGGCCCTGATGCGGCGCCTGAACGAAGCGCCGAGGGAGCGGCGCGTCCGCCCGCGGCGGCCCGAGGCGCTGCACCTCGAGCGCCTGGCGGAGGACCTCTCGCGGCTCCTCGGCACCAAGGTGACCCTGCGCGCGAAGGGGCCGCGGGGACGGATCGAGATCGAGTTTTACTCGCCCGACGACCTCGAGCGGCTGATCGAACATTTCCGCCGGGGGTCCCGCTAGCGCCCTGCCGCGGCCGCTTCGCCCATGGCCCTCCATCTGCTCATCGACGGCTACAACGTGATCCGCCGGTCGCCCGAGCTCGGCCGCATCGACCGCGAGGACCTCGAACGCGGCCGCGAGGCGCTCCTGGAGCGGCTGGCCGCCTACCGGCGCCTCCGGCCCCACCGCATCACCGTCGTCTTCGACGGCGCGGGCGCCCCCGGCGGGCTGCCGGAGCGCGACCGCCGGGCGGGAATCCGCGTCCTGTTCTCGCGCGGGGGCGAAACCGCCGACCGGCTGATCGCCCGGCTGGCGCACGAGGAAGGAGAGGCCGCCCTCGTCGTCACCTCGGATGCGGCCCTGCGGCGCACGGTCGTCGCCGGCGGGGCCGAGGCCGTTTCGGCGGAAGACTTCGCCGCCCGTCTGGAGCTCGCCCTCCACGGCGGCAAGGCCGAGGACGGGGAGGAGGGCCGGCCCGAGGGCGGCCGCCGTCTCGCCACGCGCAAGAAGGGCGCCGCCCGACGGGCGCCCAAGCGGGAGCGCCGAGCCCGCCGGCGGGCGGCGAAGCTTTGAAGGCGCCGGAATGAAAATCGTCGTCGCCCGGATGTCCGGCTTCTGCATGGGGGTGCGCCGCGCGGTCGAGATGATCCTCGACGCGCCGGAGACGCACCCCGGGCCGATCTGCACCTTCGGGCCCCTGATCCACAACCCGCAGGTCCTCGAGCTGCTCGCCTCCCGCGGGGTCCGCACCCTGGAGGCGATCCCGGACCGCGCCGAGGGCACGGTGCTGATCCGCGCCCACGGGGTGCCGCCCGAAACCAAGCGCCGCCTGCGTGAGGTCGGCTTCCGCGTCATCGACGCCACCTGCCCGCGGGTCGTGCGCGTGCAGTCCATCATCCGCCGGCACGCCCGCAAGCAGCACGCGGTCATCATCCTGGGGGACCCGGAGCACCCGGAAGTGGTCGGCCTGCTCGGTTACGCGGGGGAACGGGGCGTCGTCGTTTCCAGCCTCGCCGAGCTCGAGCGCCTGCCGCCCTTTCCCGAGGCCATCCTCGTCGCCCAGACGACCCAGAACACGGCCCTCTTCCAGGAGGCGGTCGCCTGGCTGGCCCGACGGCGCCCCCACTACAAGGTCTACCGCACGATCTGCGACTCGACCGAACGCCGCCAGGAAGAGGTGATGCGGCTTGCGGCCGAGGTGGACGCCCTGATCGTGGTCGGCGGCAAAACCAGCGGGAACACCCGTCGGCTCTTCGAAATCGCGCGCGAGACGGGAAAGCCGGCGTTTCACATCGAGGACGAGGGCGAGCTCGCGCAAATCGACGCCGGGCTCCTCGCCCGCTGCCGGGCGATCGGGATCACGGCCGGGGCCTCGACCCCGAACTGGGTGATCCGCAAGGTGATCCTCGCCCTGGAAAATGCGGTCTACCGCCGCAAGTCGGCCCTGCACAAGGCGTTCTACGCCCTCATGCGCGCTTCCCTCTTGACCAACGGCTACATCTCGATCGGTGCCGCGGGGCTGTGCCACGCGGCGAGCCTGCTCCAGGGGATCGCGCGGGAAACCACCGCCTGGGTGGCGGTCGCGTATCTCTACGTTCAGTCGATGCACATCCTGAACCACCTGACCGGGAGCCGGGCCGACCGTTTCAACGAGCCGGACCGGGCCCGTTTCTACGAGCGGCGCAAAATCCCGCTCACCGCGATCGCCCTCGCCTGCGGCGCGGGCGGGCTCTGCCTTGCGCTGTGGCAGGGGGCGGTGCCGTTTGTTCTCCTGCTGGCGATGAGTTTGCTCGGCCTCTCCTACCGCGTCGCGATCTGGCCGGCCCGGCTCTCCCCCCGGGGCATCCGGCGCCTCCAGGACATCCCCGGCTCGAAGACGGTCCTCATCGCGCTCGCCTGGGGGGTGGTGACGGCGCTCTTGCCCGCGATCGCGGCCGGCCGCGCGGGCGAGCCCGGGGCGGCGATCGCCTTCGCCTGGATTGCCTCGCTCGTCTTCGTGCGCACGGCCTTCTTCGACCTGCTGGACATGCAGGGCGATCGGCTCGTGGGCAAGGAGACCATCCCCATCCTGCTCGGCGAGCGGCGCACGCGGCGGATGCTCAAGGCGATCCTCGCGGTCCTCATCGCCGGGCTGCCGCTGGCGACGGGGGCGGCCGGGCTGCCCGCGATCGGCCATCTCCTCGCCCTCTCGCCCGCCGCGATGCTCGCCGTGCTCCTGGCCTGGGAACGCGGCGCCGTGCTGCCCGGCGTGCGGCTCGAGTTTCTCGTCGAGAGCCACATCCTGCTCGCCGGCGCCCTGGCGTTGCTGTGGGGGGGAGCGACGGGCTGAACCCGGGCCGGCCCGTCTCGGGCGGGGTCTTTTCAGGACTTGAGGCGGAAGGGCGGCTCGGTCCCGGCGGCAAGGCGCCGAATGTTGTCCGCGTGGCGCCAGGTGACGAGAAGGCAAACCGCGACGGCCGAGGCGGCGAGCGTCCCCGTCCCGCCGAGGAGATGGACCGCAAGGGGAAGCGCGGCCGCCGCGGAAAGCGAGCCGACGGCGACGCGGCGGCTCGCCAGGAAAGCGAGCAGGAAGACGGCGGCCGCGCACCCCACCGCGGCCGGGGCGAGGGCGAGGAACCCTCCCGCCGCGGTCGCCACCCCCTTTCCCCCGCCGCGGAAGCCTCCGTAGACGGGGAAGAGGTGCCCCGCGAAGGCCAGGAGTGCCGCGGCCGTGGGAACGTGGGCGAAGGGGGCCTCCGGCCCCGGGAACCAGGCGAGTGCGGCCGCGACCGGGAGGAACCCCTTCAACCCGTCGGCGGCCAGGGTGGCCAGCCCGGCGGCGGCGCCGGCCGTGCGCGCGACGTTGGTGGCGCCGATGTTGCCGCTGCCGGCGCGCCGCGGGTCCGTGGAGGAAAAGAGGCGCGCGAAGAAAACCCCGAAAGGCACCGCCCCCAACAGGTAGGAGCCGGCGAGCAGGCCGGCCGCGGCCGCCGTCTCCGGGCTCATGGACTCCCCCCGGGGATCGAGGCCGCGCAAGGAGGGGCCGAGGAGACCCGATGGCGATGGACGACGACGAACCGGTGCCGGTCCCGATCGAGGACGTGATCGATCTTCATGCCTTCCACCCCCGGGACATCCCCGATCTCCTCGAGCACTGGATCGCGGAGTGCGCGCGCCGGGGGTTTTCCTCCGTGCGCGTGATCCACGGCAAGGGAACCGGCCGCCAGAAGCTCCGCGTGCAGACGATCTTGAGCCGCCATCCCCGCGTGCGTTCCTTCCGGGACGCACCGGCGGAAGCGGGCGGCTGGGGGGCGACCCTGGTCGAGCTGGACGCGGGGCCTAGCCGCCGCGGCTGATCCGCCTCAGGACAACCGTCGCCGCACCTCGAGCAGGACCTCGGGGCCGCCGAACGATCCCGCCTTGGTGACGACCGCAAGGCCGTCGTAGCGGCCGCCGGCGATGCGGCCCAAGGCGACGCCGCTTTCGATCTCCCGCTCCAGGCGCACGGCCGGGGCGTCGAGCCGCGCGAGCACCGCGGCCGCCGTGTCCCCCCCGGAGAGAAAGAGCCCCCGCGGCGAAACCCGCGCCACGAGGGCGGCGACGAACCGGGAAAGCCCCTGCGCCAGGAAGTCGGGATCCGCCCCCTCCGGACCCGCCGCCGGCGGGGGAAGCCGGAGCAGCACATCCATGCGCGCCAGCCGCTCGGCGGCGCGCTCGAGGACCGCCTGCCCGTCGGCCGAGCCGGACGGTCCGCCGAGGATCGCGGCGGAAAGCGTCTCCCCGTGCACCCCGCCCGAGGCGCAGAGCCGCTCGGCCTGGGCCCGCAGACGCTCCGAGGCCGACCCGCACACCCAGAGAAAGCCGCCCCCCGGCGGCCAGGGCGGCGGGGGGGCCTCGGTGGGCCCGGGTGGCCGGGAAGCCGTCATCCGGACGATCGCCGCGGCGAGACCCGCCGCACCGCAGGGCAGCACCTCCGGGAAGCGGTGCAGGAAAAGGCGCGCGACCGCCTCCAGGTGCCGCTCCTCCAAGGCGTCGAAACAGACATGCACCGCGCCCTCGCCGAGCAGGCTTGCGACGGCCCGGGCGGCCGACTCCTCGCCCCCGTCGAGCACCTTCCAGGAAAGATGGGCGACCGGTTTCGCGGCCGTGCGGGCGATCCGGGTGGCCAGGCGCGAATCGCTCACCGGAACCAGGGGGTCGCGGGCCATCTCGGTTTCCGCGATCGGCCGGCCGTGGAGCCGGTGGATCCCGTCCTCGGTCGTCCGCCCCTGGGCGGGGAAGGCCGGGGCGATGAAACTCGCCTTCGCCCCGAGGGCGTCGAGCACGGCCTCGATCTCGGCGCCGATCGGCCCGCGGAGGGCGGAGTCGATTTTCTTGTAGACGCGTCGAAAGCCGGCGCGGGCGACGGCGCGGGCGACCGGAAGAAGGATCGCGGCGGATTGCCCCGCCGAGAGCGCCCGCGTCCCGGTGTACACGGCGATCCCGCCCGGTTCGGGGGCGAAGTCGAGTCCGCCGCCGCGGCGGCCGTCGACGAGGTAGAGGGGAGCGGCCAGCGGCAGAAATTGAATACCCGTGTCCGCCGCCCCGGTGAGATCATCGGCGATGACCGCCCAGCCGCGCGAGGATTCGTCCGTCTTTTTTCGAGCGCCTTCCGCCATGCTCCAGCAACGGCATTCTAGTCCCGATGCCGGCAAAGATCAAACCCGGCGGAGGGGGCCGCCGCTTGCCGCAGGAGCGGCGGGGGGCTATGATCCGCCCGTTGCGTCCGGGGAACCGGGGCAGCGGGAACGAACGATGCCGGATGCGCTCAATCTCGCCCTCGTCCTCTCGGGCATTCTGGTCCTCCTTCGGCTGCGGGTCCCGCTCAGCCTGACCCTCATGGCCAGCGGCGCGGCTCTCGGTTTGCTCTACCGCCTTCCGGCCGATGCCTGGATGGAGGCCTTCGGCCGCGCCTTGGGGAGCCTCGAAAACCTCAAGCTCGTGATCGCCCTCGAAGGGGTGCTGCTCTTCAGCGCGGTCATGAAAGAGACCGGGGCCATGGCCGCGGCCGTCTCCGCTCTGCGCGGGCTCTTCGGCGACGTGCGCCTCTTGCTTGCCGCGCTGCCCGCGCTGGTCGGCCTTCTCCCGGTCGTCGGCGGGGCGATGCTCTCGGCCCCGCTCGTGGACGAAGCCTCCGGGGAGATGGACCTTCGGCCCGAGCGCCGCACCTTCCTCAATTACTGGTTCCGCCACATCTGGGAATATTCGCTGCCCACCTTTCCCGCGGTCTTTCTCACGGCCTCGATCACGAAGGTGGCCGTCCCCGAGCTCGTGCTCGCCGGGCTGCCGCTCACGGCCGTGGCCGTCGCCGCCGGGACGCTGGTCGGCTTTCGGGGTATCGCCTCCGGTGCGGCGGGGGCCTCCCCCGCGCCGCCCGTCGCCGGCCCGGGGCGGGGGGTGCTCGGCGTGCTGCGAAACCTCTTTCCCTTCCTCCTCGTCGTCACGGCCACGGCGGGGTTCGAAATCCACCTGGCCTGGTCCATCCTCCTCGGCATCGCGGTCGCCGCCCTGCCGCGACGGCTCCCGGCAAAGCGCTGGCCGGGGCTTCTCCGCAGCCACCTCTCCGTTGACCTTGCGCTCCTCATCTGGGGGATCATGCTGTTCAAGGAGACGCTGCAGGCAAGCGGCGCCATGCCGCGCATCGCCGACGACCTTTCGGGCCGGGGGGTGCCGCCGATCCTGCTTGCCCTCCTTCTGCCGGCCACGATCGCCTTTCTCACCGGGTACACCACGGCCTTCGTGGGCTTGAGTTTCCCGGTCCTCGTCCCCTTCTTCCCGGATGGGGCCCTTCGGGCCTGGCACGTGATGTTCGCGCTCGCGGGTGGAATCGCCGCCCACATGCTCTCGCCGATGCATGCCTGCCTGGTCATGACCCTCCAATATTACCGCGCCGCCCCGGGAAAGGCCTACCGCATGCTCCTTCTCCCCGTCCTCGCCGTGCTGCTTACGGCGGCGGCGCAGCTGGCGCTGGTCGGCTGGCTGCTCGGCTGACCGCCCCCGGCGGCGGACCGGGCCCTCGGGCCCCGGAACTGGCGCCAGAACGCCTGCATCCAGCCAAGATCGAACCCTTCTTCCGACTCGCGGTGCGCGGAGGCGAGCCGGTGCCACGGGAGAATCGGCTGCCGGTGGTGCACGCGGTGACGGTTGGGAATGGAGGAGGAGACCGGCGAGCCACCCCGAAAGGCGCAGGTTCAACGCGCAAAACCGCTGCCGCGGGTCTGTGCCGTAATGGGGCAGGTTGTTCGCGGTCGAGACGAGAAAGGCCCGACCCGCAAGCACGGGAACCCAGAGGGTCGGTCCGGCGCGGTAGGCCCGGAGGGCGAAACCCAAAAAGAAAAGGGCCGCGAGGGCCTCCCCGCGCCACGCCCACCGCACCGCCGGCCGGGAAAGGGTTTCCGCGAGCGTTTGCAGGATCTCCCGCTCATCGACATCCGCCCGGCGGAATTTGCGCTCGATCAACCGCCGCAAGAGGGGGTGAGGCAGGAGGGCGGCAGGCCCGCTCAGGAGCTCGTGGAGATAACATCCGCCGCAACGATTGAGAAAACAGCGCGTGCACGCCTCGAAGCGGCCGGTGCGCGTGGGGTCATAGAGGTCCGGCCGCTAGATCGGAGCCCCGTTGTAACCACGATGGGGAGATACCCGAGGTTCGTTAGGCTTCGATGAGCGCCGGGCTGGGGAAAAGATCAGGGATGGCGACCGGGTACAGGGGGAGGGGTTGAAATGATATAAGAATGGACGTCCCCTATTAGAACTGGAGGCCGAGGCGGAGGCCGAGGGTATCCATCCCCTCGTTGGGGTGGGCGAGATAGCCGTTGGAGACGTGGTCGAAAAACAGCGAGAGGCGGTAACGGGGGCTCAGGATGACCCCGGCCTCGACGGGAACGCGAAAGAGAACGCGTGAGCCCAGGCTCTTGCGGTCGGGGTCCTCGGTGTCGAGGCGGCCGTCGTGCAGCGCAAGGCCGATTCCCGTGTTGCAGAAGAAGCCCTCGCCGAAGAGCCGCTCCCAGAGAAGCCCCGCGTAGGCCTTGCTCGTTTGACCCTCCAGGTTGAGGCTTCCCCCCACGGAGGAGAGCACTTTCCCGCCGAGAAGTTCGACCCCGGGACGGTCGAAGAGGATCTCGGCGTTCAGGTCGGCCCCGCCCTCGGCCCGCGAGCGGCTCCAGAGCCCGCCCACGTCATGGGCGAGTACCCCGAAGCGCAGCCCGTAGATTCCTCCCGCCGCGCTCGGCCGGGGATGCGCAGGGCCCTCCGCCCGACCCGGCTGCGGCCAGAGAGCGAAAAGCGCCGCCGCGGCGAGGAAGGCGAGCCCCGCCGCGGCACCCGACCCGCCGGGCCTTCTCTTCCGGACATGCCCGCGCCGGGGAGAGGCGTTTCGCATCCGGAGCCTACTTTTTCACGGGGATGCCGGGCTTGAGCGGCTCCTTGTCCACCTTCGGCCGGGCGAGATCGGCGGGCTTGACCGGCGCGGGCTGGACCCATTGAATCTTGTCGAAATTGCGCACGTTCTGCCCCTGGAGAACCCCCTGCCAGCGGATGTCGACCTTGGCGCCGTCGAAATCGGCGTCCCGGAAAACGGCGCCCCCCAGGTCGGCACCGGTCAAATCCGCGCGATGGAACATCGCCCCCGTGAAATCGGCGCCGGAGAGTCTCGCCCCTTTCAGGTTCGCAAAGCTGAGGACCGCGTTCCCCAGCCGCGCCCCGGAGAGGTCGGCCCCGGAGAAATCGGCGCCGCTGCACGGGGCGATCGTCAGGTCGGCCTCCTTGAGGTTTGCGCTTTTGAGGACCGCCTGGTTGAAATGCGCGCCGTGGAAGCTTCCCTTTTCGAGCTTTGCCCCCTCGAGCTTCGCCCCGTCGAAGACGACGCTCCACAGGCGGCAGTTGCTGAAGTCGGCCCCGCGGAAATCGACTCCGCCCACGTTCATGCGGCGAAGCTGGCTCAAACCGCTCAAATCGGCGTTGCGCAGGTCGTTCGCCCCGGCCTCAAGCCGCTCCACGTCGGATGGATTGAAGGCCGCCGCCACGAGCGGGACCGCAAACGCAAACATCACCGCCAGCCACCGTCCCAACCCTCGCATCGCAGAGCTCCTCCCTCGGTTGGATTCCACGCCTCGCAGGCCTTGGGGGGAGTCCCTCGCCGGCGAATCCCGGCCCAGGCTCCCGAAGGCCGTGCCATCTACGTTCTTCGGCCGATTTTTTCAAGCCTTGAGCCGGGCTCTCTTTCCTCGCGCAAGGAGGGGGCCTCAGGCGAGATGCGCCCCGTGTTCGGAGAGGAGATCCTTGAGAAGGGAGCGGTGGCAGCGGCGTTCGTCCGCGCAGTAGCAGCCGACCGAAAAATCCGTCTGCCGCGAAAGCGCGGCGAGAAGCTCGAGAAGCCGCTTCTTCTCCGGCCTGCTCATCTCGGCGCGATAGCGCCGGGCGAAGCGCTGCCAATGCTTCTCGTCCGCCTGGGCCGCCATCCGGCCTTCCTTCAACAACGCCTCGCTCGGGGCAAGCTCGGGGAGCCAGACGTCGTAGAAGCCGCGGGCCGCGATCTCGGCCTTCGGCAGGCCGCGCGGCGGCCGCCTGACCGTCCCGATGCGCACCCCCTCCCCTTGCCCCCGTTCGCTTCCGAGCCGCACGATCCGGATCGCCATGGGTCCCTCCCCCGGCAGTACCTTTGCTGGGACGGTCGGGAAAGCCGCGCCGAAAGAGGAAGCAGCCGCCGCCTCGCCGCCCGCGATTGAGTTTTCGCCCCGGCCGTGTCATCAGGGGCCATGGCGGCACGCTTTTCCCCGCGACCCTCTCCGGCCCACCTCACCACGGCCATCTGTTTCACCCTCCAGGCCCTCGGCGTGGGGACCTACATCGCCTTCGGCGTCTTTTTCAACCCCCTCATGGAGGAGTTCGGCTGGCCGCGGGCGGCCATCGCCGCCGCCCCCGCGGCCGCCTTTTTCGTCATGGGGGTCTTCGGCATGGCCGTCGGCCGCCTGAACGACAGCTTCGGCCCGCGCCTTCTGCTCACGGCGACAGCGCTGCTCTTGGGCCTGGGCTGCGTCCTCATGGCGCAGGTGTCGACCCTCACGGGCCTCTACCTCTCCTTCGGCCTGATCTTCGGCATGGGGCTCAGCGCGGTCGACGTGCTCGCCCTCACGACCATCGCCCGCTGGTTCTCGGCGCGCCGCGGTTTCATGACCGGGATCGTCAAGGCGGGGACCGGGGCCGGGCAGTTCGCCGTCCCGCTCGCGGCAGGCGCGCTGATCGCTCTTTGCGGCTGGCGCTGGGCGATCGCCCTGGTCGGCTCCACCGTCGCGGCGGTCCTGATCGTCCTCGCCCGGTTCCTGCGCCGGGACCCGGGGGACGGGTTCCCGGCGGGATCCGCACCCGAACGCCGCGGATCCGAGGCGCCGGGCCTATGCCTTTCCCGCGTCTTCCGGGCCGCCCCGTTCTGGGTCCTCTGCACGATGAACCTGACCCTCGTCTCCTGCCTGATGGTCGTCATGCTGCACATCGTGCCCCACGCCCGCGACCTGGGGATCCCTCCGCTTGCGGCGGCCGGGGTTCTCTCGACCATCGGCGGGGTGAGCATCCTGGGACGCCTGGCGAGCGGGGTCCTGATCGACCGGCTGGGCAGCAAGAAGGTGATGCACCTCGGGTTCTGCCTGCTCGTGAGCGGGCTGCTTTGGCTTCAGTTTTCCGATCGCCCGTGGATGATGTACCTCTTCGGCGCGGTCTACGGGTTGGCCCACGGGAGCTTTTTTACCGCCATTTCGCCTCTCGCCGCGGAATGGTTCGGCATCCGCTTCCACGGGACGGTCTTCGGCATCGTCGCCTGCTTCGGCACAACCGGCGGCGCGGCGGGACCGATCCTCGCCGGGCACCTCTTCGACGTCACCGGAAGCTACCGCACGGCCTTTCTGATCCTGACCGGCCTCGCCCTCGCCGCCTGGGGGATGCTCGTCGCGCTCCGGCCGGTGAGGAAGCCCTCCGCGGTCGATTCGCTTTCCTGAGGCTTTCGCCCTCTCGGTGCCCTCCCCTTCGAGGCAAACCTTTTCGGGGACACAAGCGGTCTTATCTTGCTGCTGCGCATTTTGGCCTGCCAAGAGGGGGACCAAACGATGGACACCGTGACGCAAGTCGCCCTGGGGGCTTCCGTCGGCGAGGCGGTCCTGGGACGTCAGGTCGGCCGCCGCGCCCTGCTCTGGGGCGGGGTCTGCGGGCTCCTCCCCGATCTCGATCTCCTCGTCCCGCTCTCGGATGCGGTCGACCGCCTCACCTGGCACCGCGGACCGAGCCATTCGCTCTTCGTTCTGGCCGCGGCGACCCCTTTCATGGCCCGCCTGATTCTCGCCCTCCATCCCTCGACCGCGGCCCATCGCCTGCGATGGATGGCGCTCGTCTTTCTCGCCTTCGCCACCCATGTGCTTCTCGACTGCTTCACGGTCTACGGGACCCAGATCTTCTGGCCGCTCCCCACCCCGCCGGTCATGTGGTCGACCATCTTCATCATCGACCCCGCCTATTCGCTTCCGCTCCTGGCCGGCGTCCTTTCCGCGCTCCTCCTGCATCGGACGCCGCGCGGCCACCGCCTGAACGCCGTCGGCCTCGCGCTGAGCTGCCTCTACCTCCTGTGGAGTGTCGGGGCGAAGCTGTATGTCGAGCGCGCCGTGCATGCCTCGTTGGCCCGCCAGGGGATCGCCCACGAGGCCCTGCTCACCACCCCGACCGCCTTCAACACGCTCCTCTGGCGCGTTCTGATCGTGGACGGCGAGGGCTACGCCGAGGGGTACTATTCGCTCCTAGACGGCGACGCCGAGATCCGCATGGCGCATCACCCGGCGAACCGCGGGCTGCTTCGCGGACTCGAGGACCATGGACCGGTCAGGCGCCTCCTGTGGTTCACCCACGGCTTCTACGCCGTGAAGCGGGAGGCCGGCGGGATCGCGATCACCGACCTGCGCATGGGCATGGAGCCCGACTACACGTTCCGTTTCCGCGTGGCCGCGGACGCGGCCCCTGATCCCGTCCCCGAGCCCGCCCGGCGGCTCCGAAGCCCGCGGGACCTCCGGATGCTCGGCTGGATCTGGCAGCGCATCTGGAGCGATCGGCCCGATCGCGGGGTCATATCGTGAATGATGAATTCGTTTGACCGGCGAAGTGAGGCTGGGTTCGAGGCGATTCCCGGCGAGGCCGCCCTGTCTCAAATTGGAGGAATAGTTGGACCAGCTCGCGCGGGTCCCTAGCGGGGTGGCCGGAACGGGGGGGTATCGGAGGATGGCCCGGCGCTATGCCGAGGAGGAAGGAGGGCTGTGGGAGAATGGGCGTCACGGGATGGTGCCGGGCACGCCGAAAAATGCCGACCCCTCCGAAAAAGACCGACCGGTTGGCATGGAACTAAAAGGAGATCCCCCTCGCCGACGCCCTTCCTACCGAAGTTGCCGCAAAGATCTCGATTCGCATGCGGTAGACCTCGGCGTGGGCAGGGGAGCCCGCCTTCGCCGGCGGCACGAGAGAACGACCAACCGGCCGGACAGCGCTATTGAAGGCGAAAAACAAATGTCAAACCGCGCGTGAATGGGAGCTGAATGCGCCCCGGAAGCGCGGCATCGATGGCTTCGATCATCTCTAGGACCTCAAAGGCTTCATCGAGGCCGTGGAATGGACGATCCGTCGCTCCGGGAAGACCATATCCCATTCAAATCCGAGCGTTTGTCGAGGAAAAGCAAGAGGTCTCTGTCGCCTTACCTCGCAAGCTCGCAAAAGCAAAGGCCGGATCATGAGCAGACACTTTGCGAACGCCAACTCCCTGTTGACAGCACCGATCGCCGAGATGTAGACCCGTTTTCATCTCAACTTCTTGGCGTGTGAGCATGGTCGCGAACTGCTCCTCGCTTCTATCCGATGCAGAAGGAGGTGAATCATGAATCTGCGGATTTTATCTATGCTCCTGTGTGCTTTTCTTCTTTTCGGCGGCATCCAGGCGAAGGCCGCCGAGTATCCCTCAAAAGTGATCACCGTGATTGTGCCCTTCGCCGCCGGGGGTCCATCCGATACGATCGCCCGACTGCTGGCACAAACCATGAGTTCGTCTCTCAAAACCCAGGTGATTGTGGAGAATGTCGCCGGGGCCGGAGGGACCATCGGAGCAGCCCGCGTCGCGACATCGTCGCCGGATGGGTACACGCTCTTCGTGCACCATATCGGCCATGCCACCGCTCCGGCCCTTTATCGCAAATTGCCGTACAATCCTGTCACCGACTTCGAGCCCATCGGACTAATTAACGACGGTGCGATGACGATCGTCGCGCGGAAGGATTTTCCGGCCAAGAATCTCAAGGAACTGATCGCGTATGTGAAGGCGAACAAAGACAAGGTCAACTTGGCCAATGCCGGCGTGGGCTCCGCCTCCCATCTCGCCGGACTGCTGTTCATGTCCGAGATCGGGACGGACCTCACCACGATCCCCTACAAGGGCACCGGCCCTGCCATGAACGATCTTCTCGGTGGCCAGGTGGACTTCATGATCGACCAGACCACCAACACCACCAGCCACATCAAGGCCGGAAAAATCCAGGTCTATGCCGTCACCACACCGAAACGGCTCCCTTCTCTGCCGGATGTTCCGACCATGGACGAAGCCGGCCTTCCGAACTACAGGATGACCGTCTGGCATGCGCTCTATGCGCCGAAGGGAACGCCAAAGCCGATCATCGACAAGCTCTCAAAGGCCCTGCAGGAGGCGTTGAAGGACCCCAATCTGAAACAGCGCTATGCGGAGCTGGGTGCCGAGGCCGTGGCGCAGGATCGCGCCACACCGGAGGCCTTGGGGGCGCACCTCAAAGCCGAAATCGAGAAATGGGGGCCGATCATCAAAAAAGCGGGGGTCTACGCCGATTGATGGGTTTGGTGGCGTTATGGGGTGATCTGGACCGAGAACGAGCAGGGAGACCGAAGTGAATCCGATCGCACGAAATCCAAAGGATTTTCTGACCGGATTGATTTACATCATGGTCGGGTCCGGGGCCCTCATCATCAGCCAGGAATACGATATGGGCACTGCGGTAAAAATGGGGCCGGCGTATTTCCCGACCCTTCTGAGCGGCTCGCTGATGGTCATCGGCATGATTTCGGTGCTTCGCTCCTTTTTCAAGTCGGGCAGCCCGATCGGTTTTATTGCGTGGAAGGGACTTGTCATGATCCTTGCCTCAACCGTTCTGTTCGGGATGATCGTGCGCGGTGCCGGAGTGCTGATTGCGCTGCCCGTTTTAGTGATCCTCAGCGCCGCTGCAAGCGCTCGCTTCAGCTGGAAAGCCTCGCTCGCCGAAGCGGTCGGGATAACCGTTTTTTGCATTGTCGTTTTCCTTCAAGGCCTTGGGGTGCCGCTTCCCATTCTGGGGTCGTGGTTCGGAAACTGACGGGATGCTCTCTGCTGAGGCGTTATGGAACTGCTTGCCAATCTCGGAGTAGGCCTCTCCACCTCCCTCACGCCGCTTAACCTGCTCTATTGCCTGGCAGGCGTCTTTCTCGGGACCCTGATCGGTGTGCTGCCGGGCTTGGGTCCCACGGCGACGATCGCCATGCTGTTGCCGGTCACCTTTACCCTACCACCGGTTTCGGCACTCATCATGCTGGCGGGCATTTACTATGGCTCCCAGTACGGCGGTTCCACGACATCCATCCTCGTCAATGTGCCCGGCGAGGCGGCCTCCGTCGTCACCGCACTGGACGGCTACCAGATGGCTCGTCAGGGCCGCGCGGGCGTGGCTCTCGCCACATCTGCAATCGGATCCTTTTTCGCGGGCACGGTCGCAACCGTCGTCCTTGCGCTTTTTGCCCCGCCATTGGCGACCGTCGCGCTCAAGTTCGGTCCTGCGGAGTTTTTTTCCCTCATGGTTCTGGGGCTCCTGGCCTCGATCGTTCTGGCCAGGGGATCGCTCCTGCACGCCACCGGCATGGTTGTTCTGGGATTGCTCTTGGGGCTGGTCGGCACGGATGTCAATTCCGGAATCCAACGGTTCACGTTCGGGCTGCCGCGCCTGGCGGATGGAATCGGGTTCGTCGTCGTTGCCATGGGAATGTTTGGTCTGGCCGAGATTACCCGGAATCTTGAAAACGAGGAAGGCCGTGCGACCGTGGTGGCAAAAGTCGCGAATCTGATGCCGAGCCGGGAGGACTGGAAGCGCATGATCGCCCCCATTTTGCGGGGGACGGCCATCGGTTCAGCCCTCGGCATTCTGCCCGGCAGCGGCTCCATTCTCGGGTCCTTTGCGGCATATGCCATCGAAAAGAAGGTCTCGAAAAACTCCAAGGAATTCGGGAAAGGTGCGATCGAGGGTGTTGCCGCCCCGGAATCGGCCAACAACGCCGGGGCCCAAACCTCGTTCATCCCCATGCTCACTCTCGGGATCCCCTCCAATCCTGTGATGGCACTCATGATTGGTGCAATGATCATCCAGGGGATTCAGCCCGGACCGTCGGTGATCACCGAGCAACCGCAGCTTTTCTGGGGCGTCATCGTCTCCATGTGGATCGGCAATCTTTTCCTCGTGATCTTGAACCTGCCTTTGATCGGTATTTGGGTCCGTATTGTCAGTGTGCCTTACCAGTTGCTGTTCCCGGCGATTCTCGTTTTTTGCGGCATCGGTGTGTTCAGTCTCAACAACACCGAATTCGATATTTTTGCCATGGCCTTCTTCGGGCTGGTCGGATACCTTTTCGTCAAGCTGGATTGTGAGCCGGCCCCCATGCTGCTCGCTTATATCCTCGGCCCGATGATGGAGGAGTACCTGCGCCGGGCATTGTTGATTTCGCGCGGCGATGCTACCGTTTTCTTCACGCGACCGATCAGCGCGACGTTGCTCGCTCTCGGCGCCCTCGCGGTGATTGCCGCAAGCCTCCCGGCCTTGCACAAAAAGCGTGAAGAGGCGTTTCGCGAGTGACGCCTGTGGAATCGCCATCAAGCGCTTTGCGTTACACGCCGCCTGCGCCGGCAATTCGCCAGCCACCATGTTCGGATTTTGTGAATGCGCCTTCCGATCTCCGAACCGCCATTCCGACTCGGCAGCTGGCGTCTCTTCCTGTTGGGAGGGCACGCGGTTATCGCCGTCGGCCCCCCGGGGAAAAAGCGGCTCTGCCCGTGAGCGCTGCCTTGCGGTTGAGGATCACGTGAAGCAGAACGTCGCCCCGCAATTCCGGCCCGCGCACACTGCCTCTGAATGCCTCCCGGAAGAGGCCTGACTGCAGCGCCAGCTGAAGGCGGTGCGGGATGCCCTTCCATCGGCAGACGCCGCTCGTTTCCCTGAACTTCACGCCCCAATCGCGCTGCGGCTCACAGGGGGCGCTTGTCGTCCCAGTCGACCGCGACGTTCAAGGGCCTCTGGTGCTCTGCGACGCTCTGTCGCCCGGCAACCCACGATCCAAAAGGTCAAAAGGGGTCACATCTTGAATTGTGGACGATTTCGACCTGCGGAGCGAGGCTGGGCCAAGAGCGATCCATGGCCCGGCCGTGGCGCGTGGTATTGGAGGGCGCGTTGTATCACCTTCCCGCACGGGGGGCCGAAGGGCGCGCCATCGTCGCCGACGACCTGGACCGCAGGCGACTGCTGGAGACCTTTATCACCTGCTTGTGCCTACCCGGCAGGCGAACCTCTCCCGGGCCATGCACCGGTTGGGGACGACCTACACCCAGCGCTGCAACCGGCGCCACGGCCGGAGCGGGCATCTCTTTCAGGGGGGTTTCAAGCGCCTTCTTAGGGACCTATCTTCTGCGGTTCTCATTCTCCATCCACCGCAACCCCGTGCGGGTAGGGCTGGTCGCCAAGCTGGCCGATGACCCCTGGAGCAGCGACCGGGCCTATGCCTGTGGGGGGAGAGCGCCCCGGATTGGTTGGTGACCGGCCTGATCCTCGCACGGTGTTCGGGCAGGGGTCCTCATCGGGCTATGAGGAGATCGCCCGCCGTTATGCCGAGGAGGAAAGGCGGCTGTTTGAGGATGTGTCGTCGCGGGATGGCATTGGACACGCGGGAGTTCGTCGAGCGGCGGCGCTGCACGCAATTTTCTGGGGGATCGAGCCGGAAGAAGCCCAGAAGCGGGCTATGCCCGAAAGCCTTGGGGAAAGGCCCATGTAAATCGGGCGCGTGCATCCTTTGGCCGGAAAGAGGGGGGATTGAAGCGGAGAGGAGGACTCCGGGGCGGGGGTAAAGGAAGGGCGAAATCCGGTGGCCTATGACCTATGCAACACCGGATCCGGATGATTCGGAAACGAAGCGATCGGATTGCCCCTGGAACCGGATGGATCCGCGGTCGGCCACACCTTACCGCCGGCACGAAAACGGTTCGACGACGAGAACGGCCCCAGGCTCACCCTCGAGGCGCTTCAATCAAAATTCAACGGTTGACCCCGCTGATTCTTACTTCTTGCTGATTCTTGCTTCTTATCGAGGCGCCGAGTGGCCGGGAGCTGGAAACTAAAAAACCTGCTGCACACACAGCAGGTTTTTTAACTGGTGCCGAGGGACAGAATCGAACTGCCGACACGGGGATTTTCAGTCCCCTGCTCTACCGACTGAGCTACCTCGGCACGCAAGATGATGCCGCACGAATGCCCGGTTTTGTAGGCAACCCGCGGATTCTTGTCAAGATCTTTTTGTCTTGGCCCCCAAGTCGCCGGCCAGGTGCTGAAGCAGGGCGGCTGCCGCCGCGGCCGCGGTTTCGGCGCGGAGCACGCGCGGCCCGAGGCGGCGCAGAAGAAAACCCGCCGCGGCGGCCTGCTCCGCCTCCTCGCGGCTGAAGCCCCCCTCCGGCCCCAGGACGGCGAGCACCGAGGCGACCTCCCCCCCGCGCACATCGGCCCCCGACAGCGGCTCCGAGGCCCCCTCCCAGAAAAGAACCCGCGCCTCCCAGGCGGTCTCCGCGGCGAGCAGCCGGTCGAAGCGGATTCCTTCCCCGATCTCGAGGAGAACCCCGCGACGGCATTGCTTGAGCGCCTCCACCGCGATCCGCCGCCAGCGCTCGAAGCGAAAAGCCTCGCGCCCCGCGGCGGGCTTGACGACCGCGCGTTCGCAGACGAGCGGGATCAACCGCGCCACCCCGAGCTCGGAAAGGGTGCGCACCAGGCGGTCCATCTTTTTTTCTTTGAGCCACCCCTGGGCGATGCCCAGGCGCAAGGAGGGAATCCCCGCGGCGGGGATTTTCTCGCGGATCTCAAGCTCGATGCGGCCCGGCAGCATCCGGTCGATCACGGCGCGATACTCCAGGCCGCGGCCGTCCACGAGCCCCACCTCCGCGCCTCGCGAAAGCCTCAGCACATGCCGCGCGTGCGCGGCCTCGGCGCCTTCGATGACCGCCCGCGCACCCTCCACGGCCGAAGGATCGACGTAAAAGTAGCGCATCGCCCCTTTCTCCACCTCGCTCGTGGTCATTTCTACGCCGTTTTTCCCCGACCGGCAACCGCCGGAAGCCGGTGCAACTTGCCAGAGGATGGGGCCCGTGATAAGCCTTGCCGAGGGAAATTGCGCCCCTGCGCCTTGGAAACGGCCGAGGCGGCGGGGCCATTCATCATTCAGGATCTGTCCCGTTTGCCCGGGGGTGGAGGATCGACCATGAAACAGGATGACCCGCCGCGGCATCCCCAGCCCGAGCCGTCGGAGGATGACGAGGAAATCATCGAGCTCGTCGACGAAGTGGCCGAGGAACAGGACCGGTCCGCGGCCGAAACGGAGCCGAACGCGGCATCGGAGCTCCCCGAGCTCGACCTCTCTGGCCTGGACGAGGAAGGAAAAGCGCAGGAGGCCGATGAGATCGAGCTTCTCGAGGTCGAGGAAGACGCCTCCGAAGAGGATCGGTTGTGGCTCGAGCAACTCGAGCGCGAGCTTCTCCCCCCCGATTCCCTGACCAACGACGAACGGTCCCCGATGTCGGAGCCCGCCGCCTTGGCAACGGGGGAGGGACTCGAGACCACGGCCGCGGACATCTTCGCCGCCCACCTCGAGGCAGCGGCCGAAACCCCCGAGCCCGACGAAGGCCCGGCCGCGGCCCCGGCGGCGCCACCCATCCCGCCGGCCGCCCCCGTCGCCCCCGCCGCCCCCCAGGTCCCGGCCCTCTCCGAGGAGGCGATCGAGGCCGCGGTCGAGCGCGTGCTCGCGCGCAAGCTCGGCTCCGACATCCCGAGCGCCGTGCGCCGGGCGATCGATGAGGCCGTCACCCGCGAAATCGAGCGCGTGAAACGGCTCATCCTCGAAGAGGACCCCGAGGCCGAGCCCTGAGGCCGCACGCCGAACCTGCCGCGTCCCCGAATCCGCCGGGATTGCCGAAGCCTTTCCCATCTGCTATGGAACCCCTGCCCCGCGGGAAACGCGGCGTCTTTTTCGCTCTTCGGGGGGCGTCCAAGAAAGGGGATTTCCGGCCATGGCCACGCCGAGCTTCGAGAAAGCCTACGAGCCGCACGAGGTGGAGCGGCGCTGGTATGCGTTCTGGGAGGAAAACGGCCTCTTCGCCGCCGAGGAGGAAAGCGACCGGCCGAGCTTTTCGATCGTCATCCCCCCGCCCAACGTGACCGGCGTTCTCCACATGGGCCATGCCCTGAACAACACCCTCCAGGACATCCTCTGCCGCTACCGCCGCCTGTGCGGGGACAACGTGCTCTGGATGCCCGGCACCGACCACGCCGGGATCGCCACCCAGAATGTCGTCGAGCGCAAGCTCGCCGAGCGCGGCCTCACCCGCCAGGCGCTCGGCCGCGAGCGCTTCATCGAGGAGGTCTGGCGCTGGCGCGAGACCTACGGCAGCGCGATCATCCGTCAGCTCAAGCGCCTCGGCGCCTCCTGCGACTGGCGGCGCGAGCGCTTCACCATGGACGAGGGGCTCTCGCGCGCCGTGCGCAAGGTCTTCGTCGACCTCTACCGCGAGGGGCTCATCTACCGCGGCGACTACATCATCAACTGGTGCCCCCGCTGCCACACGGCGCTCGCCGACCTCGAGGTGGAACACGAGGAGGTGGACGGCCGCCTCTACCACATCCGCTACCCCTTCGCCGGCGCGGCGGGCGGGCTCACCGTGGCGACGACCCGGCCGGAGACGATGCTCGGCGACACGGCCGTCGCCGTCCACCCCGAGGACGAGCGCTATGCCGCCCTGCCCGCCTCTTCGGTCATACTTCCGCTCATGGACCGGGAGATCCCGGTCATCCGCGACCCCTACGTCGAGCGCGGCTTCGGGACCGGCGCGCTCAAGGTGACCCCGGCCCACGACCCCAACGATTTCGAGATCGGACGGCGCCACGGCCTGCCCGCCGTCAAGGTGATCGGCGACGACGGCTGCATGACCGCGGAGGCCGGCCGCTTTCAGGGGCTGGACCGCTTCGCCTGCCGCACCCGGGTGGTCGCCGAGCTCGAGCGCCTGGGGCTCCTCGTCGAGGTCCGCCCCCACCGGCACGCCGTCGGGCACTGTTACCGCTGCCGCACGGCGATCGAGCCCAACCTGTCGCGGCAGTGGTTCGTGCGCACCCGGCCCCTGGCGGAGCCGGCGATCGCGGCCGTGCGCGAGGGACGGACGCGCATCATCCCGGAAACCTGGGCGAACACCTACTTCGACTGGATGGAGAACATCCGCGACTGGTGCATCTCGCGCCAGATCTGGTGGGGGCACCCGATCCCCGCGTGGACCTGCGCCGATTGCGGCGAGGTCCACGTGGCGATGGAGGCCCCCGGCCGCTGCGCGCAGTGCGGGGGAAACGGCCTCGCCGCCGAGGAGGACGTCCTCGACACCTGGTTCAGCTCGGCCCTGTGGCCCTTTTCGACGATGGGCTGGCCGGAGGACACGGCGCTCCTGCGCCGTTTCTACCCGACCTCGGTCCTCGTCACCGGCTTCGACATCCTCTTCTTCTGGGTCGCCCGCATGATGATGATGGGCCTGCACTTCCTCCGCGACGTTCCCTTCCGCGACGTCTACGTGCACGCCCTCGTGCGCGACGAGGAAGGCCAGAAGATGAGCAAGTCCCGCGGCAACGTCATCGACCCGCTGGAGGTGATCGACCGCTACGGCACCGACGCCTTCCGCTTCACGCTCGCCGCCTTCGCCGCGCAGGGGCGGGACATCAAGATGAGCGAGAAGCGGGTCGAGGGCTACCGCCACTTCATCAACAAGATCTGGAACGCGGCGCGCTTCGCGCTGATGCACCTCGAGGGCGCGCACGACCTCCCGGCCGCGGCGGAGCTCTCCCTCGCCGACCGCTGGATCCTCTCGCGGCTGGCGAACGCCGCCCAGGAGACGCGGCGGGCCCTCGACGCCTACCGCTTCAACGAGGCCGCAGCGGCGCTCTACCGGTTCGTCTGGCACGAGTTCTGCGATTGGTACCTCGAGGCGGCGAAACCCGCCCTCCAGGACCCCGCGCGGCCGCGGCCGCGGGATGCCGCCCGGGCCGTGCTCGGCCGGGTGCTGCGGGATACGCTCGTGCTGCTGCACCCCTTCATCCCCTTCGTGACCGAGGAGATCTGGCACCACCTCCCCGGGACCTCGGGGTCGGTTTCGCGCGCCGCCTTTCCGGAGGCTTCCGGGTTCCGGGACCCCGAGGCCGAGGAGCGCATGGGAATCCTGATCGAGACGGTCACGGCCGTGCGCAACATCCGGGGGGAAACGGGCATCGCCCCGGGCCAGGCCCTCGAGGTCTCCGTCCACGCCGGCCGGCCCGAGGTGCGCGAGGTGCTCGCCGCGCAACAGGAGCTCGTGATGCGGCTGGCGCGGCTGTCTTCGCTCGCCTTCCTCGACACCCCCGCCCGGCCGCGGGGGGCGGCCACGGCGGTCGCGGCGGGGGCGACGATCTACGTCCGCCTGGAGGGCGTGCTCGACTTCGCCCGCGAGGCGGCCCGGCTCGAAAAGGAGCTCGGCAAGATCGAAAAGGAGCTCGCCGCGATCGAGCGCAAGCTCGCCAACGACGACTTCCTCGCCAAGGCCCCGGCCGAGGTGGTGCAGAAGGTGCGCTCCCAGCGGGCCGAGCTCGGCGAGCGGCAGGAGAAGCTCCGGGCGCACCTGGAACGGATCCGCGGGTATGATTCCGCTTCGTGACACGATCGCGGCCCGCTCGCGGCCGCTCGTCACCCGCGGCCTGATCGCGGTCAATGTCGTCGTCTTTCTCGTGCAGCTCGGCCAGGGGCCCCACCTCGACCGCTTCATCTTCCTCTACGGCCTCGTCCCGGCGCGCTACTTCGTTCCGGAGTTCGCCGAGTACTTCACCTTCGGCGAGCAGGCCCTGGCGCTCCTCTCCTTCATGTTCCTCCACGGCGGCTTCGGCCACCTCCTGGGCAACCTGTGGTCGCTCTACATCTTCGGCGACAACGTGGAGGATCACCTCGGGCCGCTGCGCTACCTCGCCTTCTACCTCCTGAGCGGGCTCGCCTCGGGCCTGGCGCACATGCTGATCTACCCCGAATCGACGGTCCCGACGATCGGCGCGAGCGGGGCGATCGCCGGGGTCATGGGGGCCTACTTCCTCCTCTTCCCGGGGGCGCGGATCCTCACCCTGGTGCCGATCCTCTTCATCCCCTACTTTTTCGAGATCCCGGCCTTCTTCTATCTCGGGATCTGGTTTTTGCTGCAATTTCTGAACGCGGCGGGTGCCTCCGGCGAGGCGGGCGGGGTGGCCTGGTGGGCGCACATCGGGGGCTTCGTCTTCGGGATGCTGCTCGTGAAGATCGCCGACCGTCTCCCCCGGGCCGGCCTGGGCGACCCCCTGCGGCGGCTCGCGGCTACCCCGCGCACCGACCGCCTGCGCATGCTCCACCCCGAGACCCAGGGGGATTCCGGGGACCGGCTCGCCGTGCTCACCGTCTCGCCCTGGGAGGCCGAGCTCGGGGCCCGCAAGCTGATCGCCGTCCCCGGCCGGTTCGGGAACCGCATGCTCCGGGTCACGATCCCGCCGGGGGTGCGCGAGGGGATGCGGCTGCGGCTGCGCGGTCTGGGGGCCCCGGCCGCGGACGGAAGCCGGGGGGATCTCCTGCTCGAAATCCGGATCCTGCCTTCTTGAGGGGGGCTCAGCCGGAGGCGGCGGGTTCCCTCGCCGGGGCGACGATCACGGAGACCCGGTTCCGGCCGGCTTCCTTCGAGCGGTACATCGCCTGGTCGGCGCGGCGCACGAAGTCCTCGAGGGGCTCGCGGGGGGAGTACTCCGTCACCCCGACGCTGATCGTGTTGCTGACCGGCGGGCCCGGGCACGGGTAAAAGAGTTCGGCCTCGAGCGTGGCCCGGATCCGCTGGGCGACGGTGCGGGCCTCCTCGGCACCGGTCTCGGGCAGGATCACCGTGAATTCCTCCCCCCCGTAGCGGTAGGCCGAGTCGTTCGCCCGCAGGCAGGACTTGAGGATCTGGCTGAACCGCACGAGCACCTTGTCGCCCTCGAGGTGGCCGTAGGTGTCGTTATAGTGCTTGAACCGGTCGATGTCGATCAGCAGGAGCGACAGGGGATGCCGGTAGCGCAGGGAGCGGTCGATCTCGAGCTCGAGCTGGTGGTAGAAGTGGCGCGAGTTGTAGAGCGCGGTCAGGCCGTCGGTGACGGCCATCTTCTGGAGCTCCTCGAGCATGCGGTTTCTCTCCTCGGCGAGTTCGCGCTCCCGGAGGACGCGTTTCACCCGCAGCAGGAGCTCCTCGTAGCGCAGCGGCTTGACCAGAAAGTCGCTCGCCCCGCGTCCGACCGCCTCCTCGTAGGAATAGTCGCCGCCGTAGCCGGTCATGACGATGACGTCGCTCCGGCCCTCGCGCTTGACGGCCTGCGTGAGATCCAGCCCGCTGATCTCCCCGCTGAGCTCGATGTCGGTGATGACGAGATCGAAGTTCCCGCCCCGGATGCGGGTGAGCCCCTCTTCGCCCGTGAGCGCCGCCTCGGTCTCGAAGCCCGAGCGGTTCAGGTATTCGCAGAGAACCTGGCAGACGTCGACCTGGTCGTCGACGATCAGAATCCGCTTCCGCTCCACCACGCCCCCGTCACGCGCGACGGCGACGCCCCGGCCCCCGGCTTCGTGGGCCCGCGTCTTGACAGCCGCCGTCCCGGGTTGCTAATCCCGCCGCGTTGCGCAATAGTGTCATGATACCGGCGAACGGTCGCCGCGTCAACGAGCCCCCGGCCCTGCGGCACGCCAGCCCGGTTCCGCCCCCGGCCCGCGGCCCGGGGGCGCGCGGGATCCCCCGAGGATGAATCGCATCCGCAACTTCAGCATCATCGCCCACATCGACCACGGCAAGTCCACCCTCTCGGACCGCCTGATCCAGGCCTGCCGCATCGTCCCCGACCGCGAGTTCCAGGACCAGATCCTGGACACGATGGAGATCGAGCGCGAGCGCGGGATCACGATCAAGAGCCAGACGGTGTGCCTGCCCTACGAGGCCCGCGACGGGGCCCCCTACGTCCTCAACCTGATCGACACCCCCGGGCACGTGGATTTCACCTACGAGGTCTCGCGGGCGCTCGCGGCCTGCGAGGGGGCGCTGCTGCTCATCGACGCCAGCCAGGGGGTCGAGGCCCAGACACTCGCGAACCTCTACCTCGCCCTGGAGCACGACCTCGAGATCCTGCCCGTGATCAACAAGATCGACCTGCCCTCGGCCGACCCCGAGCGGGTCCGCCGCCAGATCGCCACCGACCTGGGCCTCGATCCGGCGGGCGCGCTTCTCGTCTCGGCCAAGGAGGGGACCGGCATCGCGGAGCTCCTCGAGGCCATCGTGACGCGTCTCCCTGCGCCCTCGGGCGACCCGGAGGCGCCGCTCAGGGCGCTCATTTTCGACTCGCACTACGACCCCTACCGCGGCACGGTGGTTTATCTGCGCCTCTTCGACGGCAGCCTGAAAAGCGGGGACACGATCCAGCTGCTCTCCAACGGCGCCACCTACCGGGTGGAGGAGGTGGGGATTTTCCAGCTCCGCCAGGTGCCGGTCGAACGGCTCGCGGCCGGCCAGGTCGGCTACCTCACGGCGGGCATCAAGACGATCCGCGACGTCCGCATCGGGGACACGGTCACCCACCGCGACCGGCCCTGCGCAACGCCGCTTCCGGGCTTCAAGGAGTTCAAGCCGGTCGTCTTCTCCTCGATCTACCCCGTGGCGGCCGACGACTACGAGGAGCTCGCCGCGGCGCTCGAAAAGCTGCGCCTGAACGACGCCGCCCTCGTCTACGAGAAGGACACCTCGGCCGCGCTCGGCTTCGGCTTCCGCTGCGGCTTCCTCGGCCTCCTGCACCTCGAGGTGGTCCAGGAGCGGCTCGAGCGCGAGTACGGCCTCTCGCTCATCCTCACCGCCCCCTCGGTCCGCTACCGCATCCGCCTGCGCGACGGCTCCGAGATCACGATCGACAACCCCGCCCTCTACCCCGACCCGGCCTCGATCGAGGCGACCTTCGAGCCCTTCATCCGCGCCACGATCCTGGTCCCGGAACGCTACATGGGGGCGGTGATGAAGCTCTGCCTCGACCGGCGGGGGGTGAGCGTGAACTACCAGTACCTCACGAGCGACCGCCTGGAGATGGTCTTCGAGCTGCCGCTCGCCGAGGTGATCTACGACTTCTACGACCGGCTCAAGTCGATCACCCAGGGCTACGGCTCCTTCGACTACGAGTTGATCGACTACCGGGAGACCGACCTCGTCAAGCTCGACATCCTGATCAACGGCGAGCGCGTGGACGCCCTCTCGCAGCTCGTCCACCGCGACCGGGCCGTCGCCCGCGCCCGCGCCGCCTGCGAGCGGATCAAGGAAGAAATGCCACGGCAGATGTTCAAGATTCCCATCCAGGGCGCGATCGGCGGCACGATCATCGCGCGGGAGACCGTCTCCGCGCTGCGCAAGGACGTGCTCGCCAAGTGCTACGGCGGGGACGTGACCCGCAAGCGCAAGCTGCTCGAAAAGCAAAAAAAAGGCAAAAAACGCATGAAGATGGTCGGCAAGGTGATGATCCCCCAGTCCGCCTTCCTCGCCGTGCTGCGCAGCGACGAGGAGTAGGGCGGACCCGCCGGCCCCGCTCAAGGAACCGACCCCCATGGGCAAGACCATCGCCGAGAAGATCTTCGACGCGCACGTCGTCGACCGCCCGGCCGAAGACGTCTGGGTGCTTTCCCTCGACGCCGTCTTCGGCCACGAAATCACCACCCCGCCCGCGATCCTCGAGCTCGCCCGCCGCGGCAAGGACCGGGTCTTCGACCCCGCCCGCATCAAGGCCGTGATCGATCACGTGACCCCGGCGAAGGACGGGAAAACGGCGCTCCAGGGGAAGATCCTGCGCGACTGGGCGCGGCGCCACGGGATCCGGGACTTCTTCGACGTCGGCCGAAACGGCGTCTGCCACGTGCTCTTCCCCGAGCAGGGCTTCGTGCGGCCGGGCTACGTCGTCGTCATGGGCGACTCGCACACCTGCACGAACGGCGCCTTCGGGGCCTTCACCCCGGGCGTGGGGACGACCGATCTCGCCGTCGCCCTCCTCAAGGGGGTCTGCGCCTTCCGCACGCCGCGCTCGATGAAGATCGTTCTGCGGGGAACGCTCGCCCCGGGCGTCTTCGCCAAGGACGTGATCCTCGCCGTCGTCGGCCGGATCGGCGTCGACGGCGCCACCGACCGCATCGTCGAGTTCGACGGGCCGGTCGTCTCCGCGATGGACATGGAAGCGCGCATGACGCTGTGCAACATGACCGTCGAGGCGGGGGCCACCTGCGGCATCTGCCGGCCCGACGAGAAGACGGTGGACTACCTCTGGGAGTTCATCCGGGGGGAGTACGCCGACCGCGCGACGGCCGCGGCCGCCTTCCGGCGGTGGTGGCCCGACCCGGACGCCGCCTACGAGGCGGAGGTCGAAATCGACGTCTCCGGCCTCGAGCCGCTGTGCACCTTCGGCTACAAGCCCGACCGGGTGAAGCCCGTGCGCGAGCTCGCGGGGACGCCGATCGACCAGGTCTTCATCGGCTCCTGCACCAACGGCCGCTTGAGCGACCTCCGGGTCGCCGCCGGCATCGTGCGCGGCAAAACGATCCACCCCCGGGTGCGCGGGATCGTCTGCCCCGCCACCCCGAAAATTTACGCCGCGGCGCTGCGCGAGGGCCTGATCGAGGATTTCCTGCGGGCCGGCTTCTGCGTGACCAACCCGACCTGCGGGCCCTGCCTCGGCATGAGCACCGGGGTGCTGGCCGAGGGCGAGGTGTGCGCCTCGACCTCGAACCGCAACTTCAACGGCCGCATGGGCAAGGGCGGCATGGTGCACCTCGTGAGCCCCGCGACGGCCGCGGCCTCGGCCCTCGCCGGGGCGATCGCGAATTCCCCCCTCGTGGAGGCCACCCGGAGGACATCATGAAGACCTTCGGCGGCGCGGCGCGGTTCCTCGACCGCGACGACATCAACACCGACGAGATCATCCCCGCGCGGTACCTGACCGAGGTCGAGCGGGAGGCGCTCCAGCCCTACCTGCTCGAAGACCTGCGGCTCGAGGGGTTCGACCCCCGGCGCGACCTGGCGGGCTGCGGGGCCCTCTTCGCGCGCGCCAACTTCGGCTGCGGCTCCTCCCGCGAGCACGCCGCCTGGGCCCTCGAGGCAAACGGCATCCGCCTCGTGGTCGCCTCCGGCTTCGCGCGCATCTTCCGCCAGAACATGTTCAACTGCGGGCTCCTCGCCCTCGAGCTCCCCCCGGAGCGGATCGACGCCCTCTTCCGCCGGTTCGCCGGCCGGCCGGGGGTGAGCGCCGTGGCCGACGTCGCCGGCGGCATCCTCACGGTCCAATGCGGGGAAGAGGCCGAGCGGATCCCCTTCGCCGTGGGCCCCTTCGAGCGCGCGCTGCTCGAGGCGGGCGGGTGGCTCGAATACGCGGATCGCCGCTATTGATCGCGGCGGAGAAAGGAGCGGCCGTGGCGGGCGCAACGATCGCCGTTCTTGCGGGCGACGGCATCGGACCCGAGGTGATGGCCGAAGCGCTCAAGGTCCTGAACGCGGTCCGCCGGCGCTTCGGGCTGGAGATGACCTTCGAGCAGGCCCTGGTCGGCGGGGCGGCGATCGACGCCTGCGGCGAGGCCCTGCCCGCAGAAACGCTCGCCCTCTGCGAGCGGGCCGACGCCATCCTCTTCGGCTCCGTCGGCGGCCCCCGCTGGGAGCGCCTGCCCCCCGAGCGTCAGCCCGAGCGGGCCTCGCTGTTGCCGCTGCGGCGGCGCTTCAACCTCTTCTGCAACCTGCGCCCGGCACGGGTCTTCCCCAGCCTCGCCGCCGCCAGCCCGCTGCGCGCCGACATCGTCGGCGAGGGGTTCGACATCCTCTGCGTGCGCGAGCTGACCGGCGACATCTACTTCGGCACCCCGCGCGGGCGCGAGGGCTCCGGTCCCGAAGAGCGCGCCTTCGACACAATGGCCTACCGCCGCGGGGAGATCGAGCGCATCGCCGAGGCCGCCTTTCGGCTCGCCCGCGGCCGCAGGCGCCGCGTCACCTCCGTGGACAAGGCGAACGTGCTCGCGACGAGCGTGCTCTGGCGCGAGGTCGTGACCGAGGTCGGCCGGCGCCATCCCGACGTCGCCCTCGAGCATCTCTACGTGGACAACGCGGCGATGCAGCTCGTGCGCCGGCCCGCGCACTTCGACGTGCTGCTTTGCGGCAACCTCTTCGGGGACATCCTCTCCGACGAATGCGCCATCCTGACCGGCTCCCTCGGGATGCTTCCCTCGGCAAGCACCAACGAGCGGGGCTTCGGGCTCTTCGAGCCGGCGGGGGGCTCGGCGCCCGACATCGCCGGCCGGGGGATCGCCAACCCGATCGCCCAGATCCTCTCCGCGGCCTTGCTTCTCCGGATCGCGCTGAAGCAGGAAGCCGCCGCGCGGGCGGTCGAGCAGGCGGTGGAGGGGGTCCTCGCGGCGGGCCTGCGCACGGCCGACATCGCCGCCCCCGGGGAGCCCGCCGTGGGCACGGCCGCGCTGGGCGATGCGATCGCCGCCCGCGTCCTCGACGCCTGAACGCCCCGCTCCCCCCCGGCCGACGGCGGGGCGGCCGCTCAGCCCGGCCGGCCCTCCCCGCCCCGCTCTTCCCCGCCCGCTTCCCGCCGGCCCGCCCGCCGTCCTTCCTCGTAGCAGTGCTTCCCGTACCAGTCGATCTGGCGGCAGATGCCGCGGATGATCTGGACTTCCTTCGCCCGCAGGCGCAGGCGCGTTCCGAACTGGCGCAGGTTGTTCATGAAGTAGTCGGGGTTCGAGGGGTTGAGAAAGCAGATGCGCAGCAGCACCTCCTTGAGCTGGGCGTACATCGCGTCGAGCTCGAAGCGGTTCGCCAGCCGCGGGACGAACTCCTGCACCTCGCGGGGCTCGGCCTGGAAGAGCTCCCAGCAGAAGATGAGGACCGCCTGGGCGAGGTTGAACGAGGCGAATCCGGCCGTGGGGATCGTGGCGAGCACGTGGCAGAACCGCAGGTCCTCGTTGGTCAGCCCGCGGTCCTCGGGGCCGAAGAGGAGGGCGACCCGGTTTTCGCGCGCGATCGGAAGCAGCATCCGCGCGATCGCCTCCGGCGTGTGCACCACCGCGCGCTCCCCGCCGCGGCGGGCGGTGGTCCCGACGACGAAGTGAAAGCCGGCGAGCGCCTCCTCGAGGCGCCCGAACACCTCCATCTCCTCGACGATGTCGAGCGCCGGGCCCGTCGCCGTCTTGCAGACGCGCGTGAGATCGCAGCGGGGCGGGTCGACGAGGATCAGCCGCCTCAAGCCCAGGTTGCACATCGCGCGGGCCGCGGCCCCGATGTTCTCGGGGATGTTCGGCTGCACGAGGACGATCGCGACGTGCTCCGGGTCGAACCCCTGCCTCATCCGCCGTGGATCTCGAGCCGGTTGAAGAGGTAGGCGATTTCGAAGGCGGCCGTTTCGGGCGCATCCGAGCCGTGGACCGCGTTCTTCTCGACGTCGGTCGCAAAGCGGCGGCGCAGGGTGCCCTCGGCGGCCTTGGCCGGGTCGGTCGCGCCCATGAGCTCGCGCCAGCGGGCGATGGCGCGCTCGCCCTCGAGGACGAGCGCGACCGCGGGGCCCGAGCTCATGAAGGCCGTCAGGCTGTCGAAAAAGGGGCGGCCGCGGTGGACGGCGTAAAAGCCCTCGGCCTGGGCGCGGCTCAGCCGGATCATCTTCAGGGCGGCGATCCGGAGCCCGCGTTCCTCGATCGCGGCGAGAATCTGCCCCGTGAGGCGACGGGCGACGGCGTCGGGCTTGACGATCGCAAGGGTCTGTTCCATCGGGGGGTCCTTTCCGTTGCCGGACGTTTGCGGGGCCGGTCCTACCATCGGGGCGGGCCCGAGTCAACCGCGGGCGGCCGGGCCCGGAGGCGGTTGACACGCCGCGGTCCCGCTTTTTATAATTTTTCGACTCCCGGATCCGCCGCCGCACGGAGGTCCCATGCCGATCTACGAGTTCTATTGCGAAGGCTGCAACACGATCTTTCAGTTCTACTCGCGGGTCGTCAACACCACCAAGCGCCCCAGCTGCCCCCGCTGCCGGAACCGGGTGCTCTCGCGCCGCCTGTCCATGTTCGCCGTGACCGGCCGGGCACGCGAGGAGAACACGGCGGACGACCTGCCGATCGACGAGACCCGCATGGAGGCCGCCATGCAGGCGATCGCCTCGGAGGCCGAAAACCTGAACGAGGACGATCCCCGCCAGGCCGCCCAGCTGATGCGCAAGCTCACCCAGGCGACGGGCCTCGAGCTCAACCCGCGCATGCGCGAGGCGCTCGAGCGCATGGAACGCGGCGAGGATCCCGAGGCCATCGAGGCCGAGATGGACGACGTGCTGGAGGGCGAGGACCCCTTCGTGCTGCCCGGCAAGAAGGGGAAAACGCCGCGTTCGGCGCGGCCGGCGCCCCGGCGCGACGACACCCTCTACGATCTCTGAGACCTGCCGCTCCCCGCGGTGTCTCCCCCGCGGGTGCGGCCGGAGCTGAGGAAGCGATGAACCCCGAGGTCTGGACGCGGATCGAGGCACGGCAGGGCGACATCACCACCCTCGCCGTGGACGCCGTCGTGAACGCCGCCAACACGAGCCTCCTCGGCGGGGGCGGGGTGGACGGGGCCATCCACCGTGCGGCCGGCCCCGAGCTCCTGGAGGCCTGCCGCAAGATCGGCGGCTGCCCCACGGGGGAGGCGCGCATCACCCCGGGCTTTCGGCTGCCGGCCCGTTGGGTCATCCACACCGTGGGTCCCGTCTACCGCGGAAGCCCCCGGGATGCCGAGCTCCTCGCCTCCTGCTACCGGAACAGCCTCGCCCTCGCGGCGGAGCACGGCGTGCGCACGATCGCCTTTCCGGCCATCAGCTGCGGGGCCTACGGCTACCCGATCGCGGAGGCGGCGCGCATCGCCTTGGGGACGACGGCCCAGGAGCTCTCCGCCCGCCCCGGCATCGAGCGGGTCCTCTTCGTTCTCTTTTCCGCATCCGACCTCGAGGTCTACCGCCGCCTGCTCGCGGAACCGCACCGGATCGCCTGACCCCTGCCGGCCGCTTTTCGATTGACAGGGCCGCAATCCGCACCTATTCTACGCCGTCCCGCCGCGGCAGGGTTTCGCGGCGGGCTTGAATCTTGAAGAGGAGGCCCCTGTCGATGGTCGAGGTCACCCCGCTCGCACACGAGCAGATCGCCGAGTATTTCAAGCACCGGGAGCGCAGCCCCATCCGCATCTTCTTGAACGAGGGCGGCTGAGGCGGCCCGTCGCTCGCCATGGCTCTGGATGAGCCGCGCGAAACGGACGAGGTCTTCCACATCAACGGGTTCCAGTTCATCGTGGACAAGGCGTTCTACAAAAAGGCCCAGCCGATCACGGTCGATTTCGTGGGCTACGGCTTTCGCATCACCTCCAGCCTCCAGCTCGGCCAAGGCGGCGGCTGCGGCGGCTGCCAGGGCTCCTGCAGCACCGGAGATTGACCCCCCCCTTGCAAACGACACGGGCGGCGGAACCGACCGCCGCCCGTTTTGATTTCGACACCCCCGCCATGGTAAGGTCGGGGGGTGTGGGGGCGGTGCGCCGCGCTTCGCCGCCCTGATCGGAGGCCGGGCACGATATGGCCGTTGCTTGGGGCATTTTGCTCGCAGGGGTCGCGCTCGCGATCGGATGGATCCTCGTTCGGCGGCGGCGTTCCGCTGCGGCGCAGAAACCCGTGGTCTACGAGTGCACGGTCTGCGGCGAGCGGGATTGCGACTGCCGCAAATCCGGTTCCTGAGCCGGGGAGGTGGGCATGAACGGGTTCATGGACATCGTCCGGGGGCGCCGCAGCGTGCGCAAGTACGAGCCGCGCCCGATCCCGCAGGAGGCCCTCGACACGGTGCTCGAGGCGGTGCGCTGGGCGCCCTCCTGGGCAAACACCCAGTGCTGGGAGGTCGTCGTGGTGCGCGACCCCGAGCGCAAGCGGCGGCTCCAGGAGACGCTGCCGGAAAAGGGAAACCCCGCGCGGCCGGCCATGACCGAGGCGCCGGTCGTGCTCGCGCTCTGCGGCCGCCTGCGGCGCTCGGGCTACTACAAGGACGAGGCGGTCACCAAGTTCGGCGACTGGATGCTCTTCGACCTGGGGATCGCCTGCCAGAACCTCTGCCTCGCGGCGCACGCCCTGGGGCTGGGAACGGTGATCGTGGGGCTCTTCGACCACGACCGCGCACGGGACATCCTCAAGGTCCCCGTCGACTGCGAGCTCGTGGCCCTGGTCCCGCTCGGCTACCCGGCGAACGTCGGCACCGCGCCGCGGCGCCGCGAGATCGCCGAGTTCGCCCATTCCGAGACCTTCTGACGGGCCCCGCGGCCCGGTGATCGGCCATGGCCTCCCCCGCGGCCGAGGCGGTTTTGCACTACCACCGCCGCACGAAGCACCGGCTGGACCGCTACGCGCGCTCGCCGGGGTTTCTCGACTGGGACAACCAGCCCGACCCGTTCCGTCGCTACGACGGCTGCGAGCGCACCGCCCTCCCGCTGGCCGAAGAAGACCCGGCGGGCGGGCCCCTCGACCTCTACGAGGGGGCGGCAACGCCGCGCCCCCTCGATCGCGCGGCGATCGGGTGCTTCCTGGAGCTCTCCCTGAGCCTCTCGGCCTGGAAAGCGGCGGGCGGCTCGCGCTGGGCGCTGCGCATCCCCCCCTCGAGCGGAAACCTCCACCCGACCGAAGGCTACCTGGTGCTCCCGCCCCTCGACGGGCTGCCGGCCGGGCTGTACCACTACCAGCCCTTCTGGCACGCCCTCGAGCTCCGCGCCGCGGCGGGCGATCTCCTCGCCGCGCCGACCGCCTGCGGATCCCGGCCCGCGGGCTTCCTCTTCGGCTTGACGAGCATCTTCTGGCGGGAGGCCTGGAAGTACGGGGAGCGGGCCTTCCGCTACTGCCTGCTCGACGCGGGCCATGCGCTCGCCGCGGCGCGGTTTTCGGCCGCGCTTCTCGGCTGGCGGCTGTCGCTGCTGACCGCCCCCTCCGACGAGCAGACGGCGGCCCTCCTGGGGATCGACCGCACGGCCTTCGCCGAAAACGAGGAAGAGCACCCCGAGCTCCTGGCCTGGGTGGCGACCGACCCCTCCCTCCCGCCGCCCGCCGCACTGCCCGCCGCCGCCCTCGACGCGGTCGGCCGCCTCCGGCTCGCGGGCGTCCCCAACCGCCTGAGCGCGGATCATGTCGCGTGGCCCGAGATTTCCCGGGCCGCCGCGGCCTGCCGCAAGCCGGAAACGCCCCCGCGCCCACCCTTCCCGCAAGCGGCGCGGCCCTGGCTTCCGGGCCCGGAATCCCCCCTTAGCGCCGCCCGGATCCTTCGCCGGCGGCGAAGCGGCCTGGCCTTCGACCCCCGCCGCGGCCTGGACCGCGAGCGGTTCCTCGTGCTCCTCGACCGCACCCTGCCCCGGCCGGGGAAGGCGCCCTTCGACGCCCTCGCCGCGCCGGCCGAGGTCGATCTCTTCCTCTTCGTCCACCGCGTGGCGGGCCTACGGCCGGGGCTCTATCTCCTCGTGCGCGGCGAGGGGCACGAGGCCCTCCTCCGGGGGGCGATGGCGGCCCGCTTTCGCTGGGAGCCCGTCCTGGAGGGGTTTCCCCTCTTCCTCCTCGAGGAGGGCGACGTCCGGGGGCTCGCCCGCATGGTGAGCTGCCACCAGGAAATCGCCGGCGACGGCGCCTTCAGTTTGGGGATGATCGCCCGCTTCGAGGAGGTGGTCCGCCGCGAGCCCTTCCGCTACCGCGAGCTGTTCCGCGAGTGCGGGATGATCGGCCAGGTCCTCTACCTCGAGGCCGAGGCCCACGGGTTCCGCGGCACGGGGATCGGCTGTTTCTTCGACGACGAGGTGCACGCGGCCGCGGGTCTCGAGGGCCTCTCCTTCCAAAGCCTCTATCACTTCACCGTCGGGGCCCCGATCGAGGACCCGCGGATCACCACCTTGCCGCCCTACGGCCACCTCGACACCCGCTGAGGCGCACCTTGCCTCCGGTCCCGGCCGTGCCTAGTGTGGCCCATCACCCCCCGCGCGACCCGCGGGCCCGAAGGGCAGGCGGGACCGAGCCGGCGGGGGGGGGTGGAGGTCGCCATGGCCGCAAACCGGCTCGCCCGGGAAAAAAGTCCCTATCTCCTCCAACACGCCCACAACCCGGTGGACTGGTATCCCTGGAACGAGGAGGCCTTCGCGCGCGCGCGCGCGGAAAACCGCCCCATCTTCCTTTCGATCGGCTACGCCACCTGTCACTGGTGCCACGTCATGGAGCGGGAATCCTTCGAGGACGAGGAGGTCGCCCGCCACCTCAACCGCACCTTCGTCTGCATCAAGGTCGACCGCGAGGAACGGCCCGACGTCGATGCCGTCTACATGGCCGCCTGCCACCTGCTGAGCGGCTCGGGCGGCTGGCCGCTCACCGTCTTCCTCACCCCGGAGCGCAGGCCTTTCTTCGCCGCCACCTACATCCCGAAACGCGCCCGCTTCGGCCGCCCCGGCCTGATCGAGCTCTGCGAACGGGTCGCCCACCTCTGGCGCGAGGACCCGGAGAAAATCCGCCGCATGGCCGAGGACGTCCGGGGCGCACTCGGCGTCGCCTTCGCCTTCGACCCCGGCGCCCCCCCCGGGATGCGGCTGATCGACCGCGCTCTGGACGACCTGAGGCTCTCCTTCGACGCCCGTCACGGCGGCTTCGAGGCGGCCCCGAAGTTCCCCTCCCCCCACCGGCTCCAGCTGCTGCTCCGCGGCTTCGACCGCACCCGGGACGCCGGGCTGCTCGAGGCGGCCGTGCGCACGCTGCACGCGATGCGCCTGGGCGGGATCTGGGACCACGTCGGCTTCGGCTTCCACCGCTACTCGACCGACGCGCGCTGGTTTCTGCCGCACTTCGAAAAGATGCTCTACGACCAGGCGGGGATCGCGCTCGCCGCCGTCGAGGCCTGGCAGCTCACGGCGGACCCCCTGCTCCGGCGCACGGTGGAGGAGACCTTCCGCTACGTGCTGCGCGACATGCGGGCGCCCGAGGGCGGCTTCTTCTCGGCCGAGGACGCCGACAGCGAGGGCCGGGAAGGCAAGTACTACCTCTGGCCGCTCGCGGAGTTCCGGGACGTCCTGGGGGCCGAGGAAGCGCGGTTCTGGGAACCGGTGTTCGGCCTCACGGCCGAGGGGAACTTCGCCGAGGAGGCGACGGGAAAGCCGACCGGGGAAAACCTGCTTGCGCTCGGCCGCCCCCTGGCCCGCTGGGCGACGGAGCTCGGCACGACCGAGGAGGCCCTTTGGGCGCGCTGGGAGGAGGCCCGAAAGCGGCTCTTCGCCGCGCGGGCCCGGCGCGTCCGGCCCCTCAAGGACGACAAGGTGCTCACCGACTGGAACGGCTGGATGATCGCCGCGCTCGCCGCCGGCGCGCGCGTCCTGGGCCGGCCCGACTGGCTCGCGGCGGCCGTGGGGGCGGCCTCGTTCCTGCGCGCGCACCTCGTCGCACCCGGAGGCGGGCTCCTCCACCGCTTCCGCGAGGGCGAGGCCGCCGTCCCGGGCCAGGCCGCGGACTACGCCTTTCTCATCCACGGGCTGCTGCATCTCTACCGCGCCACCTACGACGTCGCCTGGCTCGAGGAGGCGGTTTCGCTCCAGGAGCGCATGCTCGCCGAGTTTTGGGACCGCGATGCGGGAGGCTTCTTCCTCACGGCCGAAACGGCGGAGGAGCTTCCCGTGCGGCCCAAGGAAATCGCCGACGGGGCCCTCCCCTCCGCGAACTCGGTCGCCTTCACGAACCTGCTGTGGCTTTCGCGCCTGACCGGCCGGAGCGACCTGGCCGCCCGGGCCGACGAGCTCGCGCGGGCCTTCGCCGGCACGGTGGGGCGCCGGCCCGCGGCGTTCGCCTTCTTCCTCTGCGGCTTGGATTTCGCCCTGCGGCCCGGCGAAGACCTGGTCATCGCCGGCGGCGCCGAAGCGGCCGCCGTGCTCGAGGCCCTGAACCGCGCGTGGGCCCCCAACCGCCTCGCCCTGTTCAAAAGCGAGGAAAACACCGCCCGGCTCGCGCGGGTTGCGGGGTTCACCGACGCCCTGGCGGTCGCCCGCGGCGAGACCCGGGCGCACCGGTGCGTGGGCGGTTCCTGCCGCGGCGAGGCCGGCGACCTGGAGGAGCTTCTCCGGGGCCTTCAAGCGCCGGGGAAGCGGTGATGACCCCGCGCGAGGTCTCGGCCCTCCGGCGACGGCTGCTCGCGTGGTACGACCGCGAGCACCGGAGGCTGCCCTGGAGGGGGGCCCGGAACCCCTACCGCATCTGGGTCTCCGAGGTCATGCTGCAGCAGACGCGCGTGGAGACGGCGATCGCCTACTACCGTCGTTTCCTCGAGCGCTTTCCGACGGTCGCGCGCCTTGCCGCCGCGCAGCCGGAGGAGGTGCTGAAAGCCTGGGAGGGGCTGGGCTACTACGCCCGGGCGCGGAACCTCCATCGCGCGGCGCGGGCGCTCGTGGAACGGCACGGGGGCCGGCTTCCCCCGGAGCCGGAGGCGTTCCGCACGCTCCCCGGGGTCGGCGACTACACCGCGGCCGCGGTCTACAGCATCGCCTTCGGCCGGCCGCTTGCGGCCGTCGACGGAAACGTGCGCCGGGTCCTCGCACGCCTGCTCGCCCTGGGACTCGCGGTCGATTCGGCCGCGGGCGGGCGGCGGATCCGCGAAACCGCGGAGCGGCTCTTGGACCGGGATCGGCCCGGGGATTTCAACCAGGCCCTGATGGAGCTCGGGGCCCTCGTGTGCACCCCGCGCCGGCCCGCTTGCCCGGGGTGCCCCCTGCGGGCCTTGTGCCGCGCCGGGCGCTCAGGCACCGCCGCCCACTACCCGCGGAAAGCGCCTGCGCGCCCGGTCCCCACGGTTCCCGTCGCGGTCGGCGTGATCTTCAAGGACGGCCGTGTCCTCGTCACCCGCCGGCCGGAGGCGGGGTTGTTGGGCGGCCTGTGGGAATTCCCCGGCGGCAAGATCGAGCCGGGCGAAGCCCCCCTCGAGGCCTGCCGGCGGGAGCTTGCCGAGGAAACCGGCCTGGCGGTGGAAGGGCTCGAGCCTCTCGGCATCGTCCGCCACGCCTACTCCCACCTTCGCGTGGTGATCCATGCCTTCCGCTGCCGTTTCGCCGCGGGGCGCGTGCGGTTGCGGAGCGCCGCGGCCCACCGCTGGGTTTCTCCCGCGCGCCTGGGCGAACTCGCCCTGCCCCAGGCGACGCGGCGCCTGCTGCCCCTCCTGGGGGCGAAGGGGAAAACGGGGGCCCGATGACCGAGGTCCTTCTCATCCAGCCGCCCCTGAGCGACTTCTACCTCACCGCCGGACGGACCTCGCCCTACGGGCTCGCCGTCCTCGCCGGAGCCCTGCGGCGCGAGGGCTTCACGGTCGGCATCGTGGACGCCCTCGCCACGAACCGGCGGGCCGCGATCCCGCCGCCCCCCGAGCTCGCCCCCGCCGCTTCGCTTTACGGCCCCCCCGACCGCTCGCCCTTCGGGCTCTTTTCCGGGTTCTTCCGCTTCGGGGAAAGCCCCGCGGAGGTGGCCGAACGCGCGGCCCGCAGCGGGGCGCGGCTGGTCGGCATCTCCTCGCTTTTCACCGCCTACGCCGGCGAGGCGCTCGAGGTCGCCCGCGCGGTCCGCGCGCGGATGCCCGGGGCGGCGATCGTCATGGGCGGCCATCACGCGACGGCCCTGCCCGGGGAGGTGCTCTCCTGCCCGGCGGTGGACTTCGTGCTGCGCGGCGAGGCCGAGGAGAGCCTCCCGCGCCTCGCCCGGGCCCTCCTCGGGAGCGCGCCGCCGGAGGGGATCCCCGGCCTGTGCCGCCGCGGCCCGGAGGGCCGCCCGGTGATCGTCCCCCCGGCGACGGTCGAGGCGTCGCGGATCCCGGCCCCGGCGCTTGATCTCCTGCCGCCGCCGCCCGGGCGCGGCCGCGGGCGCGCGGTCGTCGTCGCCGGCCGCGGCTGCCCGATGCGCTGCTCCTACTGCTGCGTCAACGCCGCGGCGGGCCTCCCCTGGAGGCTGCGGCCCGTGGCGCAGGTGCTCGCCGAGATCGAGACCGCCGTCGAGGGACACGGCGTGCGCTTCATCGACTTCGAGGACGAAAACCTCACCCTGGACCGCCGCTGGTTTCGCCGCCTCCTCGCCGGTCTCCGCACGCGTCTCGCCGGGCGGGGAATCGAGCTCCGGGCCATGAACGGGCTCTTCCCCCCCAGCCTCGATGCGGCCCTGGTCGCGGAGATGGCCGCCGCGGGGTTCCTCGCCCTCAACCTCGCGCTCGCCACGACCGATCCCGCCCAGCTCGAGCGGTTCCGGCGGCCCGACGTCGCCGCGGCCTTCGACGGCGCTCTTGAGGCCGCGCACGCCTCGGGGTTGACCGCCGTCGGCTACCTCCTCGTCGGCGCCCCCGGGCAGGACCCGGGCGCCTCGCTCGACGATCTTCTCTGGCTTGCCCCGCGCCGGGTGCTCGCCGCCGTCTCGGTCTTCTACCCCGCGCCGGGCAGCGCGGACTGGACGCTCTGCCTAAGCCGCGGGCTGCTCCCCGCCGCCGGCGGGGCCCTGCGGGCGACCGCGCTGCCGGTCGAGGACACGACCACCCGGCTGCAGGCGGTGACGCTGCTGCGGCTCGCGCGGCTGCTCAATTTCGCCAAGGCCCTCTGCGATCGGGGAATCGAACTCCCCGCCGGCCGGGAGCGGGATGCCAAGACCCTCCCCGCGGCGGACCGCACGGCGGCGGGTCTCCGGCTGCTCTCCTGGTTTTTCGCCGAGGCGCGGCTCTACGGCCTCTCGCCCGCGGGGGCGGTGTGGGAGCACCCGGTCGACCGGGAGCTTGCGCTCCGTTTCCGCGACGGGCTGCTCGCCCGGGGCGTCCGCGGCGTCTCCTCGAGCGCCCCGGCCGCCTTTCCGCCGGGCGGCGGCCGGGTCCCCTCTTGAAAACCGCTGCAGGCGACCCATTATAATGGGCGTTGGCCGAAACCCGTGTCGATTTCGACGCCCCCGTTCGCCCCAAGGAGGATTCGCATGAGCGTTCTCGTCGCCCACCCGGCCCCCGACTTCAAGGCCCCGGCGGTCATGCCGGACGGGACCATCCGCGAGGATTTCACCCTCTCCGAGCTTCGCGGCAAATACGTGGTCCTCTTTTTCTGGCCGCTCGATTTCACCTTCGTCTGCCCGACCGAGATCATCGCGCACGATCACCGCATGCCGCAGTTCCGCGAGCGCAACGTGGAGGTGGTCGGGGTGTCCATCGACTCCCACTTCACCCACTTCGCCTGGCGGAACACGCCCGTCGCCGAGGGCGGCATCGGTCCGGTCCAGTTCCCCATCGTGGCCGACATCAAGCACGCGATCACGCGCGCCTACGGCGTGGAACACCCCGACGGGGTCGCCCTGCGCGCCTCCTTCCTGATCGACCGCAACGGGATCGTGCAGCACCAGGTGGTGAACAACCTCCCCATCGGCCGCAACGTCGAGGAGATGCTGCGGGTGATCGACGCGTTGCAGTTCACCGAGATCCACGGCGAGGTCTGCCCGGCCGGCTGGCAGAAGGGGGAATCCGGCATGAAGCCGACGCCGGAAGGCGTGGCCGAGTACCTCTCCCGGCACGCGAAATCGCTGTAGTCCCGGGCGGGACGACGCGCCCCGGGCGTCAGAAGAGCTGCAGCCGCTCGCGGTAGGTCCGCACCACGACCCGGGGGTCGTCGGTGATCACCAGGCAGTCCGCCGCCCAGGCGGGGGCGCGGCCGACGCGCACCATCTCCTCCACCTGGCGGCAGATCCCCGCCCAAAAGGCGCCGTGCCGCTCGGTGTCGAAGAGGATCACGGGGACCGGCTCCTGGATGGAGAGCTTCATGTTGCACAGCGTGATGCCCAGCTCCTCGAGCGACCCGAGGCCGCCGACGTTGAAGATCGGAAACGAGGCGATCTCGAACCACTTCTGGCGGCTGTGGCGGCAGGTGGCCTGAAACACCTGGCAGAAATCGACCTCGGTCGTCATCGCCTGGTCGGTGATGTCGAGGAAGTTCGCCCCGGACAGGATGCCGCGTTCGCGGGCGAGGCGGTTCGCCTGTTCCATGACGCCGCTTCCCCCGCCCGTCACGATCCCGATCCTGCGCCCCCAGAAGCCGATCAGGGCATCCATGAGGTCCCCGAGGCGCGCGGCGCCCGCGCGGGAGAGTTTTTGGTTGCTCCCGTAGAAGGCGAACAGCATCGAGGTGTGGAAATCCGCCAGCCGCTCCGGGACGACGAAGTAGCCCATCCCGTCGCGCACGGTGTGCACCATGAGCCGCCGCGTGAGCCCGCTCACCCAGAACACCTCGATCCCGAAGGCGTGGTACTCCTGAAGCCGGTTGTGATCCATCTGCGACAGAAAGGGCCCGTGCTCGCAGGAGGGCTCGAGAAAATAGAGCCGCTCGATCCGCCCCTCGCAGCCGAGGTTGATGAGCTCGCGGTGTTCGACGAGGTTGGGGAAATAGCGCGTGACGAGGACCGCCCGCCCCTCGGGCAGGCTTTCGCGGAGCCGCTGCGTGGCGTAGCGGTGGGCGCAGCGGCTCTGCGGGGAGAAATCGCGGCGGGCGAGCGTGCAGGCCGCGCGGGGCACCTCGCAGGCCTGCGGCGGGCCGTTGTGGAGAATCGCCGGCGGCCGGGGCGGCTGTTTCGCCGCGGGCAAGACGGCGATCGGCCGGTCCACGGCGCGGCAGGTCGACCGCGGGGGGGCGGCCATCTTCCGCTTGAGGCGCATGAGGGCCTCGTAGGAGAGGGCGCCTTTGGCGCGGACCGGGGCGCGGGAGGCCAAGGGCTTCGCCCGGGCGGCGCGGTAGACGCGCGCCGTGATCAGCGGGTTCACGATCGGGTGCTCGCTCTGGTTGATGATCTCGAGGTAGATCCGGATCCCCCGCGTCTTGATGGGGTCGAGGACGGTGGCGGGAAGGTTGCGCCCGAGCGAAAAGCCGCTCTGGAGCACGACGAAGTGCTCGTTCAGGTACATCGAGCAGGTGGTGATCAACCCCTCGCCCGGCGCGATCGCGACCGCGGGCACGGGCACGCGGACCTGGTAGCGGTTGAGGAGCTCGCGGCCGTCTTCGCGCAGCAGGATCCTGCCCAGCACCTCGCGCGAAAGCGGCTGCTTGAGGCGGCAGGCCACCTTGTGCGGGGCGATGACGATCGTGCCGTCGCTGGAAATGGCGGTCGAGGCGGGGAGCTTCATCTCGGAGCGCTCGACGGCGGCGAGCACCTCCTCGGAGGAGAGCAGGGCGTCGGGGTCGCAGAACACGAGGCGCCCCACGGGGAGCCCCGGGGTGAAGAACTCGGAGAGCGCCGCAAGCGCCGGGTAGCCGGGGATCACGGCGGAGGCCTCCAGGGTGAGCAGGGCGCAGCCGCCCGCGAGGCGCGCCGCGCCGAGCGGCTCGTTTTCGATCTGCACCCCGAGGCGGGCGATGCGGGAGCGCTCGCTGAAGAGCAAATGCTCGGGCCGGCGGCGCAGGAGCTCGGCCAGCTCCCCCTGGAGCCCGAAGGAGGTTTCAAAGACGATGCGCCGGCGGTCGGCGTGCAGGATCCGGGTGATCACCCCGTCCTCGGATTGCAGCAGGCCGCGGTAGGCGTGGTGGTTGCCGGAGATGCGGGTGGCGCTCATGGGAAGGCTCCTCGGGGGCGCTCGCCGCGAACGCGGCGGGGAAACTCATCCTATCAGGGGAAACTCCGGGTGAAAAGGCCTGCGGCGAAACTCGCCGGCGACCGCGGGCGAGCGGAGGACGGGCCGGTCCCCGAGGCTGGCCTCAGAGGACGGGTTTTTCGACGAGCAGGTTCTCGATCATGCGCAACAGCGAGCGACTCGCCGGCGCTTCCTCCTCGTCGAGAATGCCGCGGCGGATGTCCTTCAAGAGCCGGTCGTCGATCACCCAGCCGAACCCCAGCCGGTCGAAAAAAACGATCACCTCGTTCCCCGTTCCCATGCCGACCCCCCCTCCGAGGGCGACCCGCCCTCGCTCGGGCGTCGCGGCCGCCTGAGTATCCTATCGCCGCGAAGCGCGGCCGACTTTAGCGCCTCGGGAACCACGGCATGACGGCGCCTGAAGGCTGTGGTACAATGGTCCTTCGAAGCATGGCACCCCACCCCCCCGAACGATCCGCCGCAGCGGGGCCCGCCGACCGCGCCGCGGCGGGGCTCTTCCTCACCGACCTCGACGGCACCCTGCTCGGGCCGGACCGCACGGTCTCCGAAGCCGACCGCCGGGCCCTTCTCGAGCTCGCCGCGGCCGGGGTCGCGCGCGCGGTGGCGACAGGCCGTTCGATCTATTCCCTCCGGCGCCTCGATCTCGCCTCCCTCCCCGTCGACTACCTGATCGTCTCGAGCGGCGCCGGCATCCTGGAGCATCCCTCGGGGAAGCTCCTCCGCGCGGTCTCGCTGGAGCCGGAGGCTGTGCGGCGGGCGGTCGGGATCCTCCACGGGCTCGGGCTCGATTTCATGATCCACGAGCCGATCCCGGAGACGCACCGCTTCCGCTACGTCGCCCGCTCGGCCGACAATCCCGATTTCGCCGCCCGGATCGAGCTCTACCGCCCCTTCGCCCGGCCCGCGGAGGAGGACCCGCGGGCGCTCGGGCCGGCGACCCAGATCGTGGCCATCCTGCCGCCCGAGCGTGCCCGCGAGGGGCTCGAAGCCGTGCGCCGCGCGCTTTCGGGGCTGACGGTCGTCCGGACGACCTCGCCCCTCGACGGCCGCTCCACCTGGATCGAGATCCTGCCGCCCGGCGTTTCCAAGGCGGGCGCCGCGGCCTGGCTGGCCGCGCGGCTGAAGGTTCCGCGCCGCCGCACGGCCGCGGTCGGAAACGATTACAACGACCTCGAGCTGCTCGCCTGGTGCCCGACGGCCTACGTCACCGAAAACGCGCCGGAGGAGCTGCGGCGCCGCTTTGCGACCGTTTCCGCGAACGGCCGCGGCGGAGTCGGCGAGGCGGCCCGCCGCTTTCTCGCCGCCCTGCGCGGCGTGCAACCTCCCTGACCTCGAAGGGCGGGGCGTTCCGGTGTCCGATCGCAACGACCCCCGCCGGGAAAGGAGATCGTCCGCGCATGGGCATCGTGGTTCATTCGACGTCGTTGCTGCACGAGGGGCGCGTGTTTCGCATGGTGCGCGAGCGGGTCACGCTCGAAACCGGGGCGGAGGCCGTGCTCGACTACATCGTGCATCCGGGGGCCGCGGCAATCGTCCCGCTCGCCTCCGAAGACGACGTCCTGTTGCTGCGGCAGTACCGCCACGCGGCCGGGGGCGCCCTCTGGGAGATCCCGGCGGGCACCCGGGATGCGGGGGAGGAAGCCCTCGCCTGCGCCGCGCGCGAGCTCGCCGAGGAGACCGGGTTCACCGCCGCCGCCTGGCGGCGGCTGGGGGTGATCACGCCCGTCCCCTCCTACTCCGACGAGCGGATCGAGCTCTTTCTCGCCTCCGACCTCCGCCCCGCGCACCAGAAGCTCGATGCGGACGAGGTGCTGGAGGTGCACCGGGTGCCTTTCGCGCAGGCGCTGGCGATGATCGACCGCGGGGAGATCGTGGACGCCAAGACGATCTGCGGGCTGTTGCTCGCGGAGCGGCACCTGCGGCGCGCGCCGCTTTCGCCCGCCTGAGGACGTCGGGTCAATCGCAGCGCTTGCCCGTCATTTCCTCCACGCGGACGCGGAAGACCGCGGTCCGTTCCACGGCGTCGGGGGCGACGGGGCCGGCCGTGGGCGCGTAGCGTGCGGCGATGCGCTCGAGGGCGCGGCGCTTTTCTTCCCGCTCCTCGATCCGCTCCGCACGGCCGAAGGCGATCACGCTCCGGTAGCGCATGCCGAAGGCGCAGGCCGACTCCCCGCGCTTGAGCGCGACCCCCGCCTCGAGCTCGATGCAGACCGCGGGGTTCCGCTCGAGGATCGCGAGCTTGAGGCCTTCGGGGGCGCTGTGGAAATAGAAGACCCCCTCCTCGTAGGCGAAGCAAAGCGGAACGACGTAGGGCCTCCCGAAATCGCTCATGGCCAGCCGGCAAATCGCCGCCTGGCGGATGATCGCCTCGATCTCTTCCCGCTGCCCGATCTCGCGCTCCCTGCGCCGCATGGACAACCTCCTTTCCCCCGGACGGACCTCCTCCCCCTCCACGCGTCGGCCACCCGCGCCGCACCCGCGGCGGAGGAGGGCATCGTAGCCGCCCCTCGCCTTCACGGCAAGCCCGTCCCCCGCGAGCCGGGGCGGCGGGGCGGCCGTCCCCTATTTGCGCAGGGCGGGGAGCACGGCGACGAGGCCGGCCAGGAACCAGAACGGCTCCATGATGCGCACGAGGATGAAGGTGTTCGTCCCCAGGGCGTGGACGATCAGCCCGACCAGGCCGGCGATGAAGCCCATGAGGAGCCCGCGGAAGAGGGGGTCCTCGCCCGCCTCCGTGAGCCGCCGCCGGGCGAGGCGGAAGACCGAGGCGATGAGGAAGACGAAGGCGGCGAGGCCAGCGAGCCCGGTTTCCGCCAGGACCCGCGGGATCTGCGCGTCCACGAAGGCGTAGCCCGTGACGCCGTGGCCGAGAAGCGGGTGCCGGGGGAAATCGCGGAAGACCTGCTTCCAGCTCTGCAGCCGGGCCGAGGTCGAGGTGTCCAGCCGGAGGTCGCCGATGCGCAGCTGGCCGGGCTCCTCCGGCTGGTTGAAGGTGTAGAGGATGCGCTGCTTGGCGACCTCCGGCATGAACAGCGGGCTGAGGAGCAGGCTCAGCCCGATCAGCCCGAGGGCGATCAACCGCCGTTCGGTCAGGACCCCGAGCACGAGGAGGGCCGGGACGGCCGCGAGGTAGGAGGAGCGCGACTGGGTGAAGACGAAGGGCGGGACCATCACGGCCAGGAGCAGCAGCAGCAGGTTGCGCTTTCCGGGCTCCCGGATCTTCGCCGCCATCCCCGCCGCCACCATGCCGACGAAGAGGAGGTAGCCGCCGAAGGTGTTCGGCTCCTCGGAGGCGCCCTCGAAGGGGGCGCTCACGCGGCCGCCGCCGGGGATCTGGAAGATCCCGGCCACGGAGACGATCCCGGCCGTGAGCAGCAGACAAACGAGGAAGCGCACGGCCTGGCCGCGCTCGCGCACGTGGTTGGCGACCATGAAGTAGACGATGAAGTACTCGAGGTACTTGAGGACGAAGAGGGATCCCGTCTTGGGGTCCACGCGGCCGGCCATCATCCCGATCGCCGTGGAGACGACGCAGCTCACCATGTAAAAGAAGATCGGCTTGTTGAGCGGGGTCCGCAGGAAGAGCCCCAGGTCCTTGATCACCGCCGTGCGGGCCAGCCAGCTCAGCCCGACGAGCACGAGGACGAAGTCGTCGGCGCGCAGCGTGACCCCGCGGCGGAGCGAGCTGCCGGCGGTCTCGCCCACGATGAACTCCGGGGAGAGGAGCATGAAGAAGACGAGGAGGTAGAGCCCCCACTCGGCGCGCAGGAAGGTGATGATCACGAGGGCCGTGGCGCCGAGCGCGAGGATCACCTGGAGCGGGGCGGCCTGGGCGGCGAGCGCGGCGGCCGCAAGCCCGAGGCTTCCCAGCAGGAGCGGGTATCCGAGGGTGCGCACCATGGGCGGGTCGATTCCGAAACGGGGGTTGTTGGCCTTCCCTTCCTGCGGGCTCTCAGGGCGGGGCGAACCAGGAGAGCCAGGGTTTGAGGCCCTCGGGCAGCGCCTCCCGCAGGTCCTCCCCCAGGATCCCGAGCACCGCCCCGCAAAGCAGCACCGCGGCCGCCGCCGCGCCGAAGGCCTTGGCGTAGGGGGACGGTCCGGAGAGCCGCGGCAGGCGCAGCCGCTTCGGGTGCGCCGCGGCGGCCGGGTCGGCGCCGTAGTAATAGTGGGAATGGTAGCGGAAGTAGTCGGGGCCGGCCTCGGGCTTCACGTTGTTCAGGATGACCCCCAGGACGCGCGCCTCCACGTTGTCGAGGGTGGACTTCGCCCGCTTGAGAACCCCCCGGCCGATGCGGTCGACGGTGTAGACGAGGAGCACGCCGTCCATGAGGGGGGCGAGCTCGGTGGCATCGGCGACGGGCAGGACCGGCGGGGCGTCGACCAGGATGAAGTCGTAGGTCTGTTTCGCCTCCTGCAACAGCTCGCGAAACCGCTCGGAACCCAGGAGCTCCGTCGGGTTGGGCGGTTTCGTGCCCGCCGGGATCATGTGCAGGTTGTCCATGCCGGGGGTCTTGAGGACCTCCTCGATCTCGAACTCGCCGAGCAGCACGTCGGAGATCGTGCCCACGACCTCCTCGCGGCGGTAGTCGCCCAGGACGTAATCGCTCAGGCCCGGCGAGCGCGGCAGCCCGAAGACGCGATGGACGTTCGGCTTGCGCAGGTCGGCGTCGATGAGCAGCACCCGGTTTCCCGCCTGGGCGAGGCTCAGGGCGAGGTTGACGGCGTTGAGCGTCTTGCCTTCCTGCACGAACGCGCTGGTCACGAGGAAGAGCTTGCCCTTCACCTCGAGGCGCAGAAACTGCAGGTTCGCCCGCAGGGCGCGGAAGGCCTCCGCGCCCTGGCTCTTCGGCTCGTGGTGGGTGACGAGGTCCCCGCCGCGGCTGCGGGCCGCGCGCGGCTCGGCCTCCGCCTCGCCCGGCGGGGGCCTGCCGGGCGCCTCGAGGTGCGGGATCACGCACAGCACGGGCACCTGGAGGAGCGACTCGACATCCTCGATGGTCCCGATCGAGGTGTCGAACACCTCGGCCAGAAAGGCGACGACGATGCCGAGCACCACCCCCACCACGAGGCCGGTCAGGACGATCATCACCTTCGAGGGGATGTTGAAGGGTTTTTCCGGGGGAAGCGCCGGCCGGACGATCGAGACCTCCTCGAGCTTCCCCGACTCCTGGATCAGGACCTCCTGGTGCTTGCTCTTGAGCTGCCCGTAGAGCGACTGCTGCAGGTCGACCTCGCGTTGCAGCCGGGACAGGAGCAGCCCCTTCTCGGGGAGGTCGGCGTTGTCGCGGCGCAGCCGCTCGAGGCGGGCGCCGAGGTCGGCCTCGCGGGCGGCGACGACCTGGAGCAGGGCCGAAAGCTCGCGGCGGACCTCGGCTCCGGCCGCCTGGATCTGGGCCGTGAGTTCCTCCACCTGGGGGTGCTTCTCGGTCAGCGTGGTGAGCAGGCTCTGGCGCTTGAGGTTCAGCTCGGCCAGCCGCGCCCGCAGGGGCTCCAAGGCCGGGCTCGACGGGGCGGCCAGGACCGCGGCCTGCGCGGGGTCGCCGCGGGGGGAGTCGAGCGCCCGCAGGGCGGCCTCGATCGCCCGCCGCTCGCCCTTCGCCCGCTCGTGTTCCAGCTCGAGCCCGTGAAGACGGCTCAGGGTGTTCGCCGTCTGGGCATCGAGGGCGAGGACGCCGTGCTCCTCGCGGAAGCGCTGCAGCGCCGCCTCGGCCTCCCGCAGGCGCTCCCCGGTGCGGCGGAGCTGCTCCTCGATGAAGGCCCGGGTCTCGAAGGTGCGCTTGTTCGCCTGCTGGATGTTGTAGTCGCGGTAGGCGCGGGCGAGCGCGTTGGCGATCGCCGCGGCCGCGGCGGGCGAGTCGGCGACCGCGCGCAGGACGATGATGTGCGCCCCCTCCTGGGTGCGGGCCTCCACGCTCTGCTTGAGGCGTTCGATGCTCGCCAGCAGCGCCGGCGCGTTCTCCTCCATGCCCGCACCGGGCCAGCCGAGGGCCGCCACCGCCTCCCGGAGGACGGGGTGGCTCGTCACGATGTAGGCGTGGGTCTCCATGTTCTCGGCCTGGCGCCAGTAGCCGCCGGTCAGGATGGAGGCGAGGTTGGAGAAGCGGTCGATCTTGATCGCCGCGGTCGCCTCGTAGAGGGCCGCCGGTTCCCGAAACTTGGCGAAACCGTAGCTTCCCAGGCCGACCAGGAGCACCATGAACAGGATCGAGGCCCGGCGCTTGCGCAGGATCCGCCAGTAATCCCTCAGGTCGACGTCGTATTGGGCCATCGGCGGACCCCTCCTCACCTCACCCCGGTGATGTCGGCTGCGTTGCGCCAGTCGATGATCACCCGCGCCGGCCACAGGACCATTTCCAAAAGCGGCCGGATCTGGTCGTAGAAGAGCTTGACGTCGCCGAGCGGGCTGCGCGGCACGTAGACGAGGTCTCCGCCGGCGAGCAGGAGGTTCTGGGAGCGGTCGCCGCGCTCGATCAGGCGCCCGAGGTCGGCGGAGAGGATCTCGGGCTGGGTGATGTCGCCGCGCACCACCCGCGTGTCGGCGCGGTAGGCGTAGGGGGTCGTCCCGCCCGCCTCGGAGATGGCATCGAGCAGCCGCATCGACTGGCCGGCGAGGCTGTAGGCGCCCGGCTTCTGCACCTCGCCGAACACGTAGACGCGCTGGGTGTCCTTGGTGAGCGTGGGGATGAAGACCAGGTCCCCGTCGTCGAGCACCGCGTCCTGCGCCGGGTCGCCGTGGAGGAGAGCCTGGTAGAGGTTCAGGGTGAGCGTTTCGCCGCTCTTGCGCCGGACGCGGACCGCCTTCAGGTCGGCGTCGGGGTGCGTCCCCCCCGCGGCGGCGATCATTTCGAGCACGGTGGTCCGTCCCTTGAGGCGGTATTCGCCCGCGCCCTGCCCCGCGATACCGCCGCGTCCCATGGCGCCGAGCAGCCGGACCGTGCGGCTGAGGTGCTCCTTCACGCGGATCTCGATCCGCGGCCGCCGGAAGAAGGACTTGAGCCGCTCCTCGAGCGCCCGGCCGGCCTCGCCGGCGGTGAGCCCGGCGATCGGGAACTGCTCGACCAGTCCGAAGGAAATCTTCCCGTCCGCCTGGACCGGGACCTCCTGCCGGCTCGCCGTCGTCCCCTCCCAGAAAAAGATCTCGATCAGGTCGCCGGGACCGATCTTGTATTCGACGACCCCGTCGACGGTCTTGAACACCTCGTTTTCCCGCACCCCGCCGCGATCGCGGGCGGGCTCCGGCCCTGCCGCCCGGCCTGCGGCGGCCGGGGGCGGCCCGCCGCGGAGGGCCGGCCGTGCCAACCGCAGCAGCCCCTCGCCCCAGTGGGCGGCGGCGAAGAACGCGGGCCCGCCGCGGTCTCCGGCCGGGACGGCCAGGCCGTAGATGTTTCC
>FWPV01000709.1_pt1 | contig 102292 bp, 75 predicted proteins | sample 2228371 | NCBI WGS metagenome assembly FWPV01 (sample SAMEA103939776, study PRJEB20133) | metagenome
AAAATGACTTCAATATATTAAATAAAGCTCACTGTTAATATAAATTTTGAATTAAAAAGTTTGAATTTTTTTGTTGACTTTTATATACCAGCTTAATTCGTGAAATTAGCGGTCCAGGGGTTTTGGGGCTATCGCTCGTCCAGGTTAGTCAAATGGATAAGTTGGTGGTTGGGATAGAAATTTAATAAGGAGCATAGCTGATGAATCATTTAAGTCAGGCGGAGTTGGTGCTTTATCAAAGCAAAATCGGACTATCTTTGTCACAAAAAAAGAAAGTGGCCGAGCATTTGCAATTGTGCCGCCTGTGCCATGAAAAATTAAATGAACTTCAAAGTGCTACGACAAAAATATCCAAAGAAAATGTGAAGGCCTGTCAGGAATTCCAGCAAAATTTAGAGTCATATCTGGATGGGAAGCTGGAACCTCAACAAGCCCTGATGATGGAATTCCACCACAACGAATGCGACCGCTGCCAGCAGCTTTATCAGTTAGTGGCTGATGTGCCCGATTGGGAAACGGCTGCGACGCCAACCGTCCCAATTCCCGTGAGCGCTCAGGAGAAAATTGAACGCGCGGTTCTCCAGGCATTGAAATTAGATTCTTTGCGCCAGCGGGCCAGAAAGGCATCGGAAAAAATCGTCTCAGCCATCGATGGCCTTGTGGCCAGGTTTATCCTCGACTTCCGCCCCATCTCGCCGGCCATGGTCTTCCGAGGCGACCAGCCCGATGAAATGAAGGTGATCGAGCATCCTGGCGGCAATTTGCATCTGGCAACGGGCCTAAAAAATGTGACCCTGGAGCTGACTTCCATTTTTGAAGAATTCAAATTAACAGGGAAGACAGATGATAACGGAGAAATCGTTTTTGAGAAGTTAGCTAAAGGAGAATATATCGCCAGCGTGGCTGGCTATCGCTTGACCGAAGTAAAGATATGTGAGCCTGCGAGTTAAGCCGTCTGGAGTTAAGCCGTAAGGCTTTTATTCTTCTTTTCCCCCCTAAAAAAACCGAACACTCGCAGAATAATATCTTTGAATTTCATTTAGAAACCGAACAATATCGTACCCCAATCCCATTGGACAAATTGGTAATTTGTCCTACAGGGTTGGGGATTTTTGTTATTTTTGATGGATGAGCGGATTAAACTAAAATTCTATTCCGTTTATTAATTTGTAGATCAATTCATAATCAAAATTATGCTAACTAAGAGGAGGCTGCTATGTACAAATATTTTTCATTTGCACTCGCGCTTGGCTTCGTTGCCATTTCTTTTGCGGGAACAATTCATGTTCCCGCTGATTATCCCACCATTCAGCAAGCCATCAATGCTGCAAATGACGGCGACATAATTATGGTGGCACCTGGAACCTACAATATTAGCTCAACTATTCTGAATAATCGTGTCAATAATCTTCAATTATTGGGTTCACGAGAGGAGGATGGCAGCAACGCTAGCATCATCAATGCTGCTGTAAATCCTGGAATGTATGTAGCTATCAAATTTTTTGGAGTTAACGGTTGTACAATTTCTGGATTTGAAGTCAAAAATGCTCATTCAGGCATCTCATTGGAAAATTGTAAGAATTGCCTTATTACCAGAAATTACATTCACGATAATGATCAGGCGACCTCGTGGCATGGCGACGGCATTGAGATCTTTCGCTGTGAAAATATAGATGTCACGTTCAATATTATCGCTCATAATGAATTTCATGGAATCGAGTTGCAATACCAGGTAAAAAATATCAATATTATCAATAATACCATTCTCCAGACCTATGGCCATGATGGTATTGCGCTTTATGATTACCTGGTAGATGTCACCATCAAAAACAATATCATTGCTTATTCCAATGAAGAAGGCATTGAGTTGGTTTATTTATGGCCAGGTTCTCCTGTTAATTTTATCAATGATTATAATTGCTTCTGGCAAAATGGAGGGGGTCCAATCAGGCCACCTTTTACAATTGGTCCTCATTCTGTTTTAGCTGATCCCCTCTTAGTTGATATCCCCAATCATAATTATTACCCTCAGCCAAACTCACCTTGCTTGGGAAGTGGAGAAGGCGGAACGTTCATTGGTGCTTTGGGACTACCAAATGAAGCTCCAGTAGCCGATGCTGGCACCGACCAAACCATCGAAGCCACCTCTCCTTCAGGTGCCGAAGTCAACTTAGACGGCAGTGACTCTCACGATCCCGACGGCGATCCGCTCACCCATACCTGGCGGGAAAATAGCACCATCATTGCCGGACCGACCAGCAGTCCGACTTCACAGGTCACCCTGGCGCTGGGAAGCCATACCATCGAGCTAACTGTGGATGATGGCAAAGGCGGTACTGATGATGATGAGGTTCTAATCAATATTGTTGATACGACTCCACCGTCTTTAACTGTCGCATTGAATCCCAACGTGCTCTGGCCACCCAATCATAAAATGGTCGCCATTCATGCCACTGTCACTATCAGCGATGCCGTTGATCCGAATCCCACTTTCGTTCTGACTTCAATCGAGAGCAATGAACCAGATAATAGTCTTGGCGATGGTGATAAACCGAACGACATCCAGGAGGCGGATTGTGGCACGCCAGATCTTGATTTTAAGCTACGGGCCGAACGTTCTGGCAAAGGTGATGGTCGCATCTACACAGTGACTTATAGGGCAACAGATGCTTCTGGCAATGAAACCAGCACATCAGCTACCGTCACGGTGCCGCATGATATGGGTCAGTTAGGTTCTGCACCGACCAACTACGATCTGTTCGCCAATCGCCCCAATCCATTTAACCAGGAGACCGAGATCAGTTTTCAGCTTCCTGCAGCCGAGCATACGGTGCTAAAGATCTTCAACACGCTGGGACAGGAGATCAGGACGATCGTTGATCAACCTCATGAAGCAGGCCATCATTCGGTTCGCTGGGATGGTCGGGATAACAATGGCAATCTGGTGGTTTCGGGCACTTATTTCTATCAAATCAAAGCAGGTGATTTTGTAGCGACAAAAAAATTAGTGGTGTTGAAATAGATAGTAGGACAAATTGGCAATTTGTCCTACATTTCGCTGAGATTGCTAAAATAGTCATAGCAATCTGGTGGCTTCGAGAACGTATTCGAACAAAATCAGGGCGGGCGATTTTGTGGTCATCAAGAAGTTGGTGGTTTTGAAATGACACCTAAATTTCCAAATTGATTTCTACTAACTCTAATGAGCGATAATTGAAACACCTGGAGGCCAAGAGATGGCAGCGAATCCCTGAGTTCTCAGAGATAAACCCGAATCATTTGCTTTGTGATCTCAGCGCTTGCCTGGTGTGATCTGTATCCGAAGAAACCTATTCAATAAATGGTGATTTCATTTTAGAATTTTAGATAACAAATCATAATTCTTTTTTGAGGGGAGTGGCAACTATGAAAAAAAAATTATCTAATATGATGGGGATAATCATCTTCGTTTGTATGTTAATAGTGCTTCTTACACCGCGCCTCACTTTAGCCCAGTACACTGTGGGAGATACTGTGGCCAATTTTACTCTCAGAGATATTGAGGGCAATAACGTTTCTTTGTATAATTATCGAGGCTCATGTATTCTGCTCTATTTTTGTGTAACATGGTGTCCCGATTGTACTGCGGAGGCGCCCATTGTGGAGACCAATATTTGGCAATCATATCGCATGCTTGGATTACAGGTTCTCGGTATCGATATTAGCGAGAATGCCACAAAGGTCTCAAATTGGGTTAACTCACTCGGACTCACCTATCCCTGGCTTTTAGATCCGGATGCTCTTATCTGGGCAAAATATACCAATCCTTCTAACTTGGTTCCATATTACGTTTTTATAGATCCAACAATGTTTATCCGATATACTAAAATTTCATATAATGAATCTGAACTCAAAGCTGTTATTGAAGAATATTTACCAATCCATGGCAATGTAATTCATGTTCCAGCAGATTATCCGACGATTCAAGACGCCATCAATGTAGCCAATAAAGGGGATACAGTACTGGTGGCGCCGGGTATTTATAACCTCAGTAGCTCGATTATGAATGATCGGGTCGATCATCTTTTTTTGCTTGGCTCACGGAAAGACGATGGCAAAGATGCAAGTATCATTACTGCCCAAGGAAACCAGGGGATATTTACTTGTATTTTCTTCCAGAATGTCGCCGGCTGCAAAATTGCCGGGTTTGAAATAACGAAAGGTTCTTCAGGGGTTGTTTTTGAAAAATGTCACAACTGTCTGCTCACTAAAAATTATATTCATAATAATGATGAATTATCCGCCTGGCATGGAAACGGCGTCGGTATTTTCAATAGTCATTCGATCGATGTCACATATTGTGTGCTTGATAGCAACGAGTTTCATGGCATTCAGCTTGAAAATTCTGAATCCATTAATATCATCAACAATACGATTCTGAATGTCTATCGATATGATGGCATTGCATTGGGGGCAAATCCCAAAAAAATGACCATAAAAAATAACATTGTTGCTTTTACGAACGATGAAGCGATTGAGCTAACCGGCACGCCTGAAGATTTTATCCATGACTATAATTGTTACTGGCAAAATGGCAGAGGTCCAGTTAAGGGACTTCCCCTGTCATCCCATGAAATGATTGTGTATCCAAGGATTGCGGACATGACCCGGCATGATTATTATTTGCTACCCGATTCCCCCTGTCTTGGCGCCGGTGACAAGGGTGTTAATATTGGGGCACTAGGGGCGAAGAAATATGTGAAGATTTATTCCATCTCCGATATTCCCAATGATCAAGGGAAGCAGGTGCGAGTTATCTGGGAGCCGGATTATTTCGATGGTCGGAGCAATTTAAAGGAAATCACCCATTATGCGCTATGGCGGCGGGTGGATGATCAACGACGATCATCACATTTGAAATCCTATCAGGTCAAGGAAATTTCTAAACTCATTTCTGAATGCACTTCTTTAAACAAAATAACCAGTGGACTTATAACTTCGAAAAATGAGTTGTGGGATTTTATTTCTTTAATTCCAGCCTGTCAATTTAGCCAATATTCTTATGTGGCACCAACACTGGCTGATTCCACTGATGCTGGGATTCCTTATGCAGTATTCATGGTTTCGGCTCATTATTCCGACCTGAATGCATTTGTATTCAGCGATCCAGACAGTGGTTATTCGGTGGATAATCTGGCGCCGTCACCGCCTGCCGGGTTAACTATTTCTCAGCACCAAACCGGCGGCACATGGCAAGCTGTCGTTCGATGGAAACATGTGCCCGATGAAGACTTTAACTATTATCGACTCTACCGTTCGACCAAGGAGGGCTTTGATCCAACCTCGGTCACGCTCTATGCAACGACCAGTGACACCTTTTTTGTGGATACAAAAATTGACTTTGGAGAAAACTATTTTTACAGAGTTACTGCTATCGATTTTTCCGGGAATGAGAGCGATTACTCTGATGAATGCTCGATTGCGGTGAATGTAGCGAGCCTTGGGCATCCATTGTTGCCCACCGAATTTGCCATGTTTCAAAATTATCCTAATCCCTTTAATGCAGCGACCAACATCAATTATCAACTACCTCGTGCCTCGCAGGTGTTCATAACAATCTACAATACTTGTGGTCAGGAGATCAGAACACTGATCAATGCAGAAAAAGCGGCTGGCTACTACACGATTCAGTGGGATGGAAAAGATGACCAGGGTCATCAGGTGGGCACTGGAATTTATCTGTGCCAGATGAGGGCGGGAGGTTGTACCTTGACCAAGAAGATGGCGATTGTAAAATAGGGGGGCAATTCCCAAAAGGAGGAACCTTAACGAGCAAGGGCGGCTAAAGCTGCCCTTGCCCTACTTTTTTTCTCATGCAGAAGCAATGTCAGAATCATTTAAATCATTGTGTGGTTAATTTTTCTGCTATCAATCATCCAGCTTTTTCTGCAGCCTACAGAATGACATTTTCGATTCCAACCAGCCTTTTTATGGCAGGATGATTTTTAGCAGAATAATTAAAAATCGGACTGCTCTGATTATCCTGCTATCAATCATTTTGTTATTAATTATTCTGCTGCAAATCATCCTGCTGTAAATCGGCCTGCTATCAATCGTTCTGCTTCAATCATCCTACAGCGCGCAAAATTAAAAATCAAACCATCGATTTACTTTAATCAGGAACACATTCTCCGCCTTAGCACGGAATAGCCGGCGCATATCCCTTCCCAGCGCGAACGTGCCATTTTCTTCCACGACTTCGGACTGATTATGCGCCCATACCAGGAAAATAGTAGACCCGGGACGATATTCCCAGCGCACCACCAGATTGGAGCGAAACTCTTTGAAATTGAAGTCGTCATTGCCATCCCAGGCATAGCTTTGGAACCGATCATCATACTTTTCGGCGCGAGGAGCCACTACCTCACGGTAGTTGGCATAGCGGCCAGCAGCAATAAATGGCATCCCATAGAATTGTATGCTCAGGTCCGGGGTGAATGAGTAATTGAACCGAGTAGTAAGGTAAGCGATCTTCATATCCAATCGAGCAAAGACATAGTGGGGACCGCTATCATCCCAGATCTCGTCGACATATTGGCGGTCATTGATCGACGGATTGTAGCCCATGGAAAAAGACAAATTGAAACGGTCCGAGGGTCGAAACACGAGTTCGGGTTCCACTCGCTGGGAGCGACTACCATGCAGATCATTGGAATAATTGCCGAACACTTCAAATGCCACTCGTTTTTGCTGATCGCTATAGCCGCCGAACCAAATGCGATAGCGCCCCGGCAGCACCACTCCAGGACCACCGCGCAGAAAATCGGTATCGAACATTTGTGATTCTTTTTCAAAGCCACTAAAGATTCCCCAGTAATTCAAGAAGCGCAACTTAAAATTGATATTGGCACCGGACATAATATGATCGCCGCCATAATTATAAACGGAATAGGCTGAGCTATTGATATGGTAATTCCGAAATACCCGACCGGGTTTAAATTCCCGGTAGCCCACATGAGCGAAGAGAATCGTCTGGTCCGCCGAACGCATAAATCCCATGTCATTGACCTCAAATCCTGGTGATCGGGTGGTGCCACCGCTGCCAAATCGCCAGTGTCCACCGGCAATTTTCCCGGCGTACCAGGAACCACCAAAGCCGGCCAGTGAGGTCCGATTGGGATCAAACGTCACATAATGATTATCCGGCCGCTGGAAATAGCGGGCCGAAGAAGTCTGGGCCTCGATCATCGCTGCCGGATCGCCGGTAATATAACTGCCAAGCAGGCTTGCCTGGAGCATGTAATTGTCGCCGCGGGTTCGATGATTAAAATCAATCCCCCCAGCCGTTGCCGTCCGATTTAGCCAGTTCAAATTCGCCGTCGGGATGTCGCGCAGGACATTCGTGATAATCCCGCCCAAAGTGGTACGACCTTCCTGAAAATCCTTTTGCGCACGCATCAGAAAATAGTTGGTCCATGGCTCAACAATTTCCTCATAGCGTTGCCCGTGATCTTGAATATCAGCCTTCATTTCCCCGGTCACCGCTTCGAGGATTCCGAGCGACCAGCCATGTTTGGTCTTGCCAGATAATTTGGCAGCACCCCAGATATTAGTCCATTGCGGCTGATCGATAAAACCGTCATCGGATAATTCTGGTTCGTGATGGGGACTGCGGCCGATGCGGCGAGAATAGAACAGCGTCTCCTGCCCCATGTCGCCATCACCGATGCCAATGCCATAATTGAAAATCTGGCTACCTTCGATAAAGAACGGTCGTTTCTCTCGGAAAAAGGTTTCGTATGCGGTTAAATTCACCTCAGATGGATCTGCCTCCACCTGACCAAAATCGGGATTGACAGTTAGGTCCAGCGTAAAGTTGCTGGTCACGCCATATTTCAGATCTCCACCAATGCGATAATTCATAAATGGACCGGTTCGGAATGGATTGCCAGCCTCTTTGGGATAGAAGTTACCACTGGAAACGATGTATGGCAATATTTGCAGCCGCTTTGGCTGTGGCAGATCGCGCAGTCCATTCAAACGGCCAAATCGGGAAACAAAAGCGCCAGCGTCTTTCGGTATGAACTGCCAGAAAGCTGTTTCGTGATTTTTATTCTTGATGCGAGCCGCCTGAATGCCCCAATTTTGAACATCCTTATTGGGAAATCGCAATTGGCTCAAAGGGATTTTAAATTCAGCCACCCAGCCCTGGGGAGTGATTCTGGTCTTCACGTCCCATACCGCATCCCAACTGTTATCCAGGTCACCCGAATTATCCATCTGGCCGTCCAACTTCACACCCGCTGGATTCACGCCAAAGGCAAACGCCGTCCGCTTATCATCGTAGCTATCGATGATCACCGCCAACCAATCGCAGGGAATATCACTGTCCCTTCGTGAGAGATAACTCGTAATTTCGGAAGGATCCTTCTCATAAGCCACCATGGCCACATAAATGGCGTGGTCATCATAAGCCACCTGAAACATCGTGGCTTGCGAGGCAGGCTTCCCTTCATCTGGTTCCTTTTGATAAAAACCCTCGCCAACCTGGGCCTGCTGCCAGACCTCCTCATCTAAAATCCCATCAATCTTTATCCTGCCTGAAACAACTCGCTTGGCCTCAATTTTTTTGATCGACTCGGTCAGATTTATTTGCTCCTTATCGGCTTGGGGCTGAGCAAATCCTAAGGTTAATTGGAACAGCAGCCAGACCAGGATATTCCATACCACACTTAATTGAACAAACGGATTCCTCTGCTTCATGAACTTTTCCCTCAATATCTATGCCTTGATTCAGCTTATGCGGATGCATCATTAACGAAATTTGATCACCGATGTTGCATTGAATTTCAAGATTAAAAATAATTCCTCTATCCCGTTCTTGATGAATAATCTCAAAAACAGGCTACACTATTGTTATGATCGCGCAAGCAGGCACCTGAGATAACCAGAAATTTGAGACATCACTACAAGCAGATCAAAGGAGGAGACGTCTACGGCCAGTGGGATTGCAATGCAGCTACTGGCGAACAGCAGTCACAGCCGCTTTTTTTATTTTGATAAATGATTTCCTCCATTTTGAAGCACATATCTGAGATGTCGACCCAGCTTATTGGATAGCTAAGTCCGATCAGTCAAAATTCTCTTTCAACCAAAAACGAAGATGATCGTTCTGCAAGCTTGCATAGATCAAATAAATTTTAATTTCGCGTCAGCTCTATACCCTTATTGCATGGGTATTATCTAATAAAATGAGCGAGTCCAGGCTTAATTGGGCAGAAGAAACGAGTCAAGAACAAAGAGCGCTATTGATGGAGGGGATGAAATCATTGTACCCACAAACATGAGGATATTTGGAGGTTCGATATGATTTTTTGGTCACGCCATGGGTCAAAATATTCATCTGAGTGATATATCCATGCTTCTGCAATATATATCGAATTGGCTGAGATTTAGTTGAATTGAATGAGGTTCCCATGTATTAAAATTGCCCCCTGATAATCATCCAAAGAACAGCGATAAACACCGCCAAAAGACTGATGGCCAGGTTGCGCTTGATACGACGGTTCAACAGATCCAGCAATCGGGTGTTTTCTTCGTCATACACTTTTAAGATTTTCTCGAATTCTTGGATCCGCTCTTCGTGTTTTTGGATGTAATTTTTCACCGCTGCTGATTGCTTTTTAAACAAATCAGTGAGTCGTTGGATCGCTTCGCGAGGCACAATTTCGAAATCGTTCGCATCGAGCAATTTGGATTCTTTGAGTGCTGCAAACGCGTCGTTCCCACCAGCATCTAACGCCGAAGCGGTCCCCTCGGCGTCGCTCGATTGTTGACTTATTTTCTGCTGGATTTCTTTGGTGAATTGGTCCATCTGGCTTTTCATTTCCGCAATCGCCTTCGTGACGCGCTCACCAAGCATACGAATGCCTGTAATCAATTCCTCTCTCAGCTTTTCTGGAGAAATGGCTTGTTGTGCGGCCAATCCGTTGCCCAGGCTTTTTAATTGCTGAAGCTGCTGGTCGTGCTCGGCAATCTTTTGGCTGATTTGCTCGAAGTTCGTCATCAGAGACGGGGATGTGCGTTCGGCATCACTAATTTGCTGCTGGATTTGCCTGAGTTGCAAATCAGTGTCCTGGACAAATCGTTTGAAATGGTCCAGTTCATTTTTCATCGCCATTTCGAGCTGATTGAATCGTTCCGCGAGCTCCGCCTGGTCGGTTCGCAATTCATCGAATTTCTTTTCAAACGGTGCGAGTGCGGCTGCATTTGAAATTTGGGAGTCGTTATTGGAATGATCGGCTCCGTCTGCTACCAAATCCACTTCGCTGGCCAACCCATGGTTCATTGACACGCCACCCTTCTTAAATTCAATTCCAAAAATTCTGTTGATCGACATATTCGACTTCACCTGCTCGTTCTCAGTCGTGTCGAATAGCCTTTGAACGAGCGAAAGTCGCCTCCACAATCCAGCTCGGCCGATTTTTTAGCTCGACTGCTACCACATCAGTGGCTGCATTTTTTTGTAGGATATTGATGTTGAAGGTAATGAATACAAGCTGGTCAAATGTAAGCAAAAAAAGATTATTTGTCAATCTTTTTCTTGGGCTATGTTGTTAAGAAACGATGATCCTTCCTCAAAATGAGGTTGAGTATATCGAGTTATCACCAATTAGAATATATGGCAACGACAATTTGGTAATTCAGCGAACGACGAATGAATCCCTTGCTCGGCGCTGCCAATCGATATCATCAAATCAATCTAACAAATGGCCGGCCTTCTTCTTTTTGGTATCAAGATAGTTGATATTGTAAGGGGTTGCCGGCATTACGATCCGCTCGCGACGCACGATCTCGATACCGCTGTCCGCCAAAGCCTTAAGCTTTTCCGGATTGTTCGTGTATAATACAATCGATTTAATCTTCAACAGCCGGATCATTGCGGCTGCAATCTCATAGGTCCTTAAATCATCCTTAAAACCAAGCGCCACATTTGCCTCCACCGTATCCAGTCCTTGCTCCTGAAGATGGTAAGCCCGGATCTTATTCGCCAAACCGATCCCCCGACCCTCTTGCTTCAGATACAATAATGCAGCTTTATCCAATTGTGCAAAGGTCTTTAAAGCATGCTCCAATTGATCACGACAATCGCAGCGCAATGAGCCAAAGATATCCCCAGTTTGACATTGAGAATGCACCCGCACTGGCACAGCCGTAGCGTTCTCCAAGACGCCTCTGGTAATTGCCAGATGCTCTTTTTGGTCGCGGTTGTTTTGAAATATCGCAATATCGAACTCACCGAAACGCGTGGGCAAATGGGCGCGCGCCACTAATGCAACACAAACATCCGTATCAGCGCAATACCCGCCTTTCGCCATGCAATAATATTCCGGAGAAAATAATTTCCCTTGTTTTTCTAATTGCTTGATAATCTCGCTTCGCTCGCCCACAAACCGGCAAGCGCCAGGCATCTCTATTTCGTTATCTTGCATATTAGCTCATCCTAATTAATATCGCTATTCAATCCTGTCAAAGCTCGCACAGACAAATGGATCCTCGTTGATCCGCACCGTTCAGGCAGCAATTTAACTTTTACCATTTAATTTGTCAAACTGCGAATCCAAATGAAAATGGACTTCACGCCCACTATCTATCTAATAAAAGCAATTCGACCGTTATAAGCATAGACACAACAGTGAACTCTCTTCTTTGTACCGTTTGATAGGGAAACCAGGTTGCGCGCACCAAATTCAAGGTTCAGGTTAATTCCACCATCGTCATTCCCATATCTCCCAGGCTCCACTTGGGGAATCCTTTGCTTTTGACGCGAAGATTCTTATCGAGATATTCATGGATCGCCTGGCGCAACGCTCCAGTACCCTTGCCATGAATGATATATATTTTTTCGAGCCCAGTCAGAATCGCTTCATCCAAAAATTTATCTACTGCCATAAGCGCCTCGTCCACGCGAAGGCCGCGTACATCGAGCTCATCCGTCCTGGCAGGCTCAAAATTCACGCTAACCTTTCCCTGGCGCGATGTTTCGGCACGCTGCTGGGTTGCCCGAAGCTCCGAAACAGGGACTTTGATCTTTATGTCACCAGCCTGAATCAGCACCTTCCCCGAGCTGTCTGGCTCTCCAATGATCGTCCCAATGGACTGATAAGTGGTCCAAAGAACCTGTTGGCCGGGAGATATTTGATCCATGGCCAGGGGCGTGGAATCTGAGGTTTCTGGCTCGCTCGGAGGACGCACCTGTTGCTGAACGCGTTGCAGTTTCTCCTGCTGCTGTTTGATGAGTTGATGGGCGTTTTGAATGGCGGCGCGGCTGGCCTGCTCCTCTTTGATCTGCCGAATGGCCTGCTCTATGGCTCGATTGGCTTCCTCCACAATCTGCCTGGCTTCATCGATCGCCTTACGCTTCAACTCCCGCTCATGATTGAGCAATTCATCATATTTCCTTCGGTAGAGCTGGAGTAGTCCATCCAACTCGCTCTGTTTGATCGATAATTCATGCGATATCGACCGATTGCGCTGAAGGCGATTTTCCAGGTCCTCAAGCAATTTTTCGAAGCTGCTCTTCTTTGAGCCGATCAACTCCCTCGCGCGATCCGTGATTTGTTCAGGTAGCCCCCATCGTTTGGCGATTTCATACGCATAGCTCGAGCCAGGAATCCCGAGGCGAAAATGATAGCTTGGCTCCAGAGTCTCCCGATTGAACTCCATAGAGCCGTTTTCCACTCCTGGGGTTTCATGGGCAAAAACCTTCAAGGCGCTTTGATGGGTCGAGACAACGGTTAGACAGCCAATGGCCGTCAAGCGCTCTAAGATCGCGATTGCCAATGCAGCTCCTTCATCTGGATCGGTGCCAGCGCCGATCTCATCGATTAAAACCAGGCTTGAAGGGGTCACATGATCCATGATCTCGCGCAGATCAGCAATATGCGATGAAAAAGTCGATAGATCGTTTTCGATGGATTGTTTGTCCCCAATGGCGGCAAAAATTGCTTCAACGATCGGAATATTGGAGCTGGGATCGGCTGGAATATGCAAACCACAAGCGCACATGAGACACAACAGACCGATCGTTTTCAATGCTACGGTTTTGCCCCCGGCATTGGGGCCGCTGATCACCAGCGTACGAAACTGTTCGCCCATAATTAAATCGAGCGGCACGACTGGCCGACCAGCTTCGAAACGGAGCACAAGCAAGGGATGTCTGGCTTTCACCAGTTCCAGTCGATTGTCATTATTGATCGCTGGCTGGGCGCCATTGATCTGCTGTGAAAAACGAGCCTTGGCATAAATAAAATCCAACCGTGCTAATGCGGTCATGGTTTGCAACATCGACTGAAGGTGCTCGCGAATCAGATCGGTCAAGCTGGTCAAGACGCGCTCGATCTCGCGCCGTTCCTCCAGCTTCAGCGACCGCACCTGATTGTTCAGCTCAAGCGTCTCAAAAGGTTCAATAAACAGCGTGGAACCAGTGGCCGATTGATCGTGGATGAGTCCTTTGACGCGGCTTCGATGCTCGCTTTTCACCATCAAAACCAATGAACCGTCCCGCACGGCCACAAGGTTTTCCTGCAGATAGCCGCTTCGCGATAATTCACCCATCAGGGTTTCCAAGCGCTTCCGAATGCGTTGCTCCTGAACTTCGATCGCGCGCCGCAAACGATTAAGCTGGGGACTGGCGCTATCCAGAATTTCCATGGTAGTGGGATCGATGCATCGCGAAATTGCCTTTTCGATCGCTGGAAAAGCGGAGATCTGGCTGACAATGCGCGATAAATGCGGGTACTTCTCATGCCGTTCGCGAAAATAGTCGCTTACTTTTCTCGCCACCTGGCAAGTGGCCAGCACGCGCACCAATTCTTCTGGGGTCAGGAAATTACCAACGATTTGGGCTTTGCGGAGCGCCTGTCGAATATCCTGCAGATCGGACAATGGCAAAGGGTCATCGAAATCCAAAATATCTCGCAGTTCGGTTACTTCGCTCAACTGATGATCAATCGTGCTCTTGTCCGATAGTGGACGCAATTGAAGAATCAGCTCTCGTCCAGCAGGGGTAATGGCAATCTGGGATAGGTGCTCAAGAACTCTATCGAATTCTAATGTTGAAAATGTATCGTTATTCAAAATGACCAACCATGCTATCTTGAACGATAAAAATCGATTAAATCCTGCGCTTCACCGCGTCGCTCAATGGGCTGTCCCGAGAGACTTTCTTCAATCTCCCGGAATAATGGCTTATAGGTAGTGCGAAAAATGATCTTGGCAGTGCTATACGCCAGGGGCAAAACATTTTTCATCGGGTTGAACAGCATCGATTGTCGAATCTCTTTGTTGATCGGATTTGAAAATGAACCGAGGGATATCAGCGCACAGATCAAGCCGACAAATATCGATCCCTTCACCAGCCCGAAAGCGAGCCCTGCCAGGCGATCCATATTTCCAAGCGCAATTGAAAATTTGATCGCTTTTAAAAATTTCTGCGCCAAATAATTGAAGCCCAGCACCACGGTGGTGAAGATCAAGATAAAAACCAGCACCATGATAAAGGTCGGCGATATGTTGAGCGCACCATAAATCGGAATGGTTAAATCGGACATATAGCGAAAAGCGATTATTAGCCCGAGTATTGTTCCGAATGTTTGGGTGAACTCATTAACGAAACCCGCTTTATAGCCGCGATAGAGGAAATAGGATAAAACGATGATGATTGCCAGATCAATTATCGCTATCGATGCTTCTATCATGATTGATTTCCACAATTAGTTTGTCACAGCTCACTCATTCATTTATGCGCGCAATAACATCGCTAGATTGCTTGGCCCGCAAATTGTTATGCAATTCTGTCGCAAGGCTTCGCAACACCACCAACTTTGTTTCATCTATGCTAATGCAACCAATGCCAATATCTATCTTAAGACCCCGACCAGACATTCTGGTTCTCGGAGTTATCAGTCGGGAAACATCTCTTTGGCGATCGTTGGACCAATTGTTAAGGATCCATTTATCTTGAGAGGACCTGAGGAATAGCAAAATTCCAACACGATCATTAGCAATGGTCCAACCAAGGTCACCATTGAAACAAAAAAAGCGAATAAAGCATGCCTCAGCCCTATTCACTTTTTCATAATTGATTTCGTTCCAAAGCTAAGCTAATTTTTCTCTCACCAGTTGTTGCACCTTTTTGCCATCGGCTTTGCCCTTCAATTGTTTCATCGCTTCTGCCATTACTTTGCCCAGATCCTTGAGACCAGAGGCTCCGACAGCAACGATGATTTCATCGATCTTCGCGGCAATTTGTTCATCCGATAATTGTGCTGGCAGGTACTGCTGAATAATGGCCAGTTCTTGTTGTTCCTTTTCTGCCAGGTCTAACCGATTGGCCTGCTGGTAAGCATCAATGGCTTCTTTTCGCTTTTTCGCGGCATTCATCAGTACCTGCAACTCCTGGTCAGGCGTCAGCTCTCCTCCCGAATCAATTCGCTCGTTTTTCAATTGGGAGATCAGCATCCTGATCGTGCTCAATTTCACTTTATCCTGAGCCTTCAGAGCTTGTTTCATATCTGTTGTCAGTTGTTCAAGTAATGACATGAAGCGACCTCCACAGTTGATTGGCTCTTTAACCCCAAATTGATTCTCGGACCAAAGAAGCTGACGAAGCGGTCTCGCTTAGTAGTTTTCCATCATTTGCATCTTGCGCATTTTTCGCTTCGCTGCGTTCATTTTTCGCTTGCGACGTTCGCTCGGCTTTTCAAAATGCTGATGCTTTTTTATCTCGGACATCAACCCAGCCTTTTCGCATGCCTTGGTAAATCTTCGAAACGCTTTCTCGAAATTTTCATTATCCCTTACCTTGACGCTAGGCATTAACGACTAACCTCCTCTCGTTTGTTTTTTGGTTATGAATTTTGAGTTGCCGAATATAAAAAAATAATTGGTTAAAATCAAGTTTTTTTTCTTGACAATTTCAGCCGATCATGGTTCCGATGCAATTTGATCTTGGCCCGATGCAGAATGATGGCACAATTCTCTTATTGGACATGACATTTTGATGGTGATGCAGAATACTTCTGCCACTGTCTGATCCCATTATCGTCTGGACGCAACCAGGTCCCATTGTCATGATATGATAACTGGGAAAAACAGTGCCTCGTTTTGGCTTGGTCATGCACTCACCAAAATTAATTATTGACATTTTTGTGAATTAATCTTATATTGGGCTGTTTTGCGGAATGCTTCATAGCATAGCTGGCACTGTGTTGTGGATTACAACACCCAATCCTAAACAACTGAGTGCATTGAGTTCATCTTGTTCGAGCGAGGAACAGAAATTGACCGATTATAAGCGCTTTGAGGAATCGTTGCAGCGGGATATAACCCGCATTTCCCAGACAGTTATTGAGATGGCGAAACGGGACGAGAAGGCCATTCAGGATGCAATGACCGCTCTGGTGGAATATGATCGCAAACTGGCCTATTCGGTGATCTTTCGGGATCGATTGATCGACGAATTGGAGACCGAGTTAGATCGGCTCTGCCAGGAGTTCATCGTGCGGCATCTGCCGGTCGCTGGGCATTTACGGTTCGTTTTTTCAACGATCAAGATTGTCAATGATCTGGAGCGGATTGGTGACTACGCAGAAAGCATTGCGCGGCAGGCGGTGTTTCTCAGCTCGATTGAGCCGTTGCCAACAAATAAAAGCTATATCGATAGCTTTCTCGAGCTGGCCAATCTTTGCATTCCGATGTTGCGCAAATCGATCCAGGCTTACGAACAGCGCGATGCCAATCTGGCGCGAGAAATGATGGTACTGGAGAGTCAGGCCGATGCTATCCGCTCGGCAATCAATTCGCTATTATTGGAATTGGAGCAGCGAGGCGAAATACCGCTGGAGGCACTGAATTCTCTCTTAACCATCGCTCGAAGATTGGAGCGCACCACTGATCAAGCCAAGAATATCTGCGAAGAAATCATTTACATGACCACAGGAGAGGTGGTGAAACATTTAGGCGCCGATCGTTTCAGGATTCTATTCGTCGATGAGGATAATAGTTGCTATAGCCAAATGGCGGAAGGAATTGCCAGATCGCTGAAATTGCCCAATTTCAGTTTTAGCAGCGTTGCCTATAAACAGGCAAAGCCGATCGATAAACGCCTGGTGAAGTTTATGGCTGAAAAAGGCATCGACATTTCCGATCAAACCTCAAAAACCATCGTGGATATCCCCAGTATCGAACATTATGAGGTGATGATCGCTTTGACGCCCCATATTCAGGATATCTTGCCGCCCACGGCTACCCGGACAATCAAACTATTTTGGCCGGTCTCCACTGCTGAGAAATCGAGTTGGAGTGATAAAACTATCTTTTCTCGGTTTGAAAAATCATTTCAGTATTTGAAAGACCAGATCCAAGAATTGGTTCATGTGATGGTAGGAGAAAATGATATTTCCCCCAAAAAGAATTCGGCGAATAGCTAATCATATTCTCATGAGCATTTCTCCGCTCGCTTCCATCTCTTGCCGCTTTGTACTGGTCTTGATGATGTTATTGAGCTGCACCAGGACCGCACCTGATGGAACGATTCGCCATAAGGTAGTAATTCAAAATACTGGTTCCGACACAATGGTCAATCTGGCCCAAGCCTGGGCCGAAGCTTATGCAGAAATTGAACCAACGGTGTCTGTGGAGGTCTCTGGCGGCGGCTCGGGCACCGGGATAGCGGCATTAATCAACGGCACCGTGGACATTGCCAATTGCAGCCGCAAGATTGAACCACAGGAGCTTGAAAAAGCGCGGAAAAACACTGGCAAGGAGCCAATAGAATTTTTGGTTGCCTACGATGCTATAGCGGTTTACGTGCATAAAGATAATCCATTGGAGGAACTGACGATTGAGCAACTGGCTGATATCTATGGGGAGCATGGCAAGATTACTCGCTGGTCGCAATTGTCGGTGACATTGCCCAAAGGGGCGCGGGACAAAATTATATTGGTCAGTCGTCAATCTAATTCCGGCACCTATCACTATTTTCGGGAAGCGGTTTTAGGACATCGTGGCGACTTTCGGCTGGGCACATTGGACCTCCATGGGTCCAAGGATGTTGTCGAATTGATCTCCAGAACTCCAGGGGCTATTGGTTACAGCGGCATGGGCTATGCAACTCCGAACGTTAAAATGCTAAAAATCGCCAGGAGCAGCGGTGATCCAGCCTATGCACCCACGATCGAGAATACTATTTCTCAGCGGTATCCTATCGCTCGGCCATTATTTATGTACACCCTTGGCAATCCCAACGAAACGGTTAAAAAATACCTGGAATGGATCGTCTCGGCCCAGGGTCAAAAAGTTGTAATCGATAATGGTTTTGTCCCTTTGAAACTTCATTCGATCAATGGTCAAATTGAACCAGGCAACGAGGCAGGTGGAACATCACAATGACCTTTCGACATCGTACCGAACATCTCTTAGAATTAGCGATCGAGCGCATTATCTGGTTATGCGGGGTGAGCGCGATATTATTTGTTTTTGGGATTTTCTTTTTTGTATTTCGTGAGGGAGCTGGTTTCCTGTTTCATGGCTTTGATCCCATCGAATTTTTCACCAGCCCAGAGTGGTACCCTACATCGCAAACGAATGTTCGCTACGGCGTTTTGGCGCTCATTGCAGGCACTGCCAGCGTCACCGTTTTGGCGATGCTCATAGCGGTTCCTTTTGGTTTAGGAGCCGCTATTTTTATCTCCGAATTCTGCTCGCCTCGCCTTAAGGAATCATTAAAAATAGTTATTGAGCTATTGGCCGCGATCCCATCCGTCGTTTGGGGTTTCATTGGATTGACTGTCATGAATCCGATCATTATCAAACTGTTTCATGCCCCAATCGGACTCACGGTGCTCAATGGCGGGGTGATCCTGGCGCTGATGAGCGTCCCAATAATTGTCTCCATCGGCGAAGATGCGCTCAAAGCAGTTCCAGACTATTATCGTGAGGCGGGCATCGCTTTGGGGGCAACCCGCTGGCAATTGATCTATCGGGTGCTGCTGCCAGCAGCCAAGAATGGCTTGCTGGCCGCTGCGTTACTGGGTGTTGGTCGTGCTGTGGGCGAAACCATGGCCGTTCTCATGGCTACGGGTCATTCGGTAAGAATCCCCACAAGCATCCTGGACTCCGTCAGGACGCTCACCGCCACCATCGCAGCCGAATTAGGTGAAGCTCCAGTGCATTCCGAGCACTATCAGGTGTTGTTCATTATCGGCATTTTGCTATTTTCAATTACGTTTGTGGTCAATCTAACCGCAGACCTGATTATCAAAGGAATTCGGAATCGATAGCTCCAGAAAACGGCTTCAGTGTGCGTGCTGCGTGCAGATCGGCAAACTGAATTTCATGAATTGCCCGAAGCACCGCCACAAGGGCGAGAGTTCCAACCGAAAAGCTTTGGATGCTTAAACGGCGACCCGAATATCGAGGATGGATGAAAGTTTCAGTTATCATGATTTCTGATTTCATTCATTCACTTTTTCGCATCGAGGAAAAAATATTAGCTCAGATCGGGTCTATGCGCATTGGCCTAAGGCGATGGAATCGTTTCTAATCGTGGAATGAGTTACCAGGACTGTGTTTCATTCCATCGAAGCTGATTGGAGAAGCGATCAAAAAATGATCGATAAAGCGCGCGACGCTTGAGGCTCTCAATGGGCCCTTATCCCGGACCTGATGTCGAGCTGTTCGATTGTACATTATTTTTCAGTGCTGTTCAACTTTACACATGATCATTTAATTTTTCCATGGAGTGCTATATCAGATTTTATGTTCAAAGAAACTGATTTCGATCGGAAAAAGCGATCGACAGAATTGGTCGCGAAAAGCCTGTTTCTTGTGATGACGCTGCTCATGATCCTGCCGTTACTGATCATCGTTGGTTATTTATTCTATAAAGCATTCCCCATACTATCACTCGATTTTTTATTGAAAAATCCCATCCGTGGAATGCGTGCTGGCGGGATATGGGCACCGCTGTTAGGGACTTTGTATCTAATCGTGATCTCACTAGTCATCGCCGCGCCAGTGGGTGTGCTGGCCGCAGTTTATTTAAATGAATATGCCAAAGAATCCTGGTTCACACGGATTATCAATCTGGCAGTGGTAAATTTGGCCGGCGTACCCAGTATCGTTCATGCGCTGTTCGGACTGGGCGCGTTTGTTTTGTTCATGGGGATTGGCCGATCGATTTTGGCCGCGTCACTCACACTGGCGATCATGACCCTACCGGTGATCATCGCCAGCACGAAAGAAGCTTTGGCCTCGGTCCCCCTGGCGTTCCGTGAGGCATGCTGGAACCTGGGAGCAACTCGCTGGCAGACCATCCGGCATGTCGTGCTACCAAATTCTATCAGCGGAATTCTAACTGGAATTATTTTGCAGGTATCCCGAAGCGCAGGCGAAACCGCACCCATCATGTTTACCGGCGCGGTGTTCTTCAAGGCGATTGAAGAGGGCAATATTTTCGCCTATGGGCTGTTTGACCAGTGCATGGCTTTGTCCATGCATTTGTTCACCATCTCGACCCAGGTCCCCAACGTCCCAGAAGCTTTGCCGTACGGAACAGCAGTCGTGCTGTTGGGCACTGTCCTGCTGGTCAATGCTTTGGCGATTATTTTCCGAGTTTATCTCAGATCGAAAAAGAAGTGGTGATGAATGATTGATATTGAAATCTTGAGGACTCGAAGATCAAATGCCCTGAAGCGCTTTTTCATGATATCAAAAATCAGGTTTTAGATTAAACCCAAATTTCTAAATTGAATTTATCTGATTTTTAAGATTGTTAATCGAATACCTTGCGGGACACAGAGAGCACAGCGACTCACTGAGTTCTCAGAGATAAACTCGAATCATTTGCTTTGTGATCTCAGGGTTTACTTGGTGTTCTATGTGTCCAAAGAAAGCTTTTTAATAAAAGATAATTTCATTTTAGAATTTTAGGTTAAATCTAAAATTCTAAAATGGACAAGGGTAGAAGAATATAAAGCCCCCTGGCCCTCGAAGCAAACGGAATGACGCGGAAGAAGAAAAATGATTTCAGTGCATTTTTGTGTTCCGCGGGCGTCTTAAAGATTAAATTTTCATCTTAGAATTTCAGGTGAAAATTTAGGTTGCAATCGAAGCCCTTCACCAAAAAAGATCTAAGCAAGGACGAAGAGACTGATGGTTCATCAAAAATTGATCCTGGTTCAGGCTGTAATTTCGTTTCCAAAATTTCATTGGTCACAAAACAAGCACTGTCACGGAATAGCACTTTAAAAATTTTTTATTTTGGACAAGCGTGGTGTCGAATCATAAAAAAATCGAAATCGCAAACTTAACCGTTCGTTACGGCAACAGAGTAGCGTTGCACAATATCACTTTGGATGTATTCGAGAACGAAATTTTGGGCATCATTGGCCCTGCGCAATCCGGCAAAAGCACCTTGCTCAAAGTGATCAACCGAACTGTCGAGTTCATTCCATCAGCACATATCTCTGGGACCGTGATGATTAATGGCCGCGATATCTACCAACTCAAAAATGTGTATGAACTACGACGCCAGGTTGGAATGGTATCGCCTTTGCCAGTTGGCTTGCCGCTGTCGATCTACGATAATGTCGCCTTCGCGCCACGGATGGCTGGCATTCGCGACAAAAAAAGCCTGGATGAAATCGTCGAACGTTGCCTTATCCAGGCTGCGCTCTGGGACGAAGTCAAAGATCGGCTTCACACGCTCGGGACCCGTCTTTCTGGCGGGCAACAGCAACGTTTGACCATTGCCCGAGCCTTATCGCTTCAGCCCTCGATTTTATGCCTGGACGAATTTTCCATCGCCATTGATCCGGTCACGACCATGCGGATCGAAGATGTACTGAAATCATTGCGCTCACAGATGACCATCATTCTGGTGACCAATCTGGTTCAGCAAGCCCGTCGCCTGGCTGACCGAACCGCCTTTCTTCTGGCTGGCGAGTTGATTGAAATAGATAAAACGGAAGTCATCTTTTCGGATCATCCAGCGAATCAGAAAACCTATGACTATGTGAACGGAATTTTCGGATGAGTCAAAACCATTATTGCATAGAAACGAAAAATCTGAATCTCTGGTACGGTGACTTTCAAGCGCTCATCAATATCAATACCCGGATATCTCAGGGAAAAATCACAGCACTCATCGGTCCATCCGGCTGTGGAAAAACCACATTGTTGCGCTGTTTCAATCGCGTCAATGAACGATATGGCAATGTGAAAACCACAGGGGAAATCAAAATCTTGGGCAAAAACATCTACGATCCAGATGTCTCGCTCATCGAGCTGCGCAAAAATGTCGGGATGGTGTTTCAGCGGCCCAATCCGCTACCGCTCTCGGTTTATGAGAACATCATTTTCGGCTTTCGCATCCATCAACCGCGCAACACCTATTCCAAAGCTGCTGCCGATGAAGCGGTGCAGTCCGCTCTGGAAGCGGTTGGTTTGTGGAATGAGCTCAAGGACAAGCTTCATGTTAAGGCCACCAGTCTGCAGTTGGAACAACAACAGAAGCTCTGCATCGCTCGCCTGTTGCCGCTAAAACCGCAGATCATCCTCATGGATGAGCCGTGCTCAGCGCTGGATGTAGAAGCAACCCGGCAAATCGAGGAACTGATGTTCCAACTGGCTGGCAACTACACCATCGTCATCGTCACGCACAATATGGCTCAGGCGCGAAGGGTCAGTGACGAGTGTATTTTTATGTTGCTTGGCGAACTGATTGAACATCGGCGCACAGAGGATCTATTCATCAAACCGGCCGATCCTCGCACAGCCGATTACATCGAAGGGCGATATGGCTAATCCGATTTGTGAATCAATCGATTCCAAAAATCAACGTTGACCACATGAATCTTCAAGGAGTGATCATGCAACCAAGCTACGATCTTTTGTTAGAACGAAGCGGCATCTCATTTCCGCTCATCGGGTTTTACGATGCACCAGACACCGCTCCTTTTGCGCCGCTCACAACTCCCAAAGCTGGAACCCGCAGTTGCATCTTTTCGTTCTTTCATCGCTGGCTGGATGGATTCACGCTCCATCTCACCAGCAAAAATTTCGGCTGTGGTGGCGCTGGTCGCTGGATTTTCTGTCAGGAAACCAGAAATCGCCAGGATTTCATCAAATTTCTGGTCGATGAGGAAGGGCTGAAGGCCTCCCACTCGCTGATGAACGAATGGATTGATTATGCGAGGCCCTATGAGCCTGAATATCCCAACATTCTCATTGGGCCACTCAAGCCAGGTCAATATCAGTTTCTGAAAACCGTCACTTTCTTTGTTCGCCCGGATCAGCTTAGCTTATTGATGATCGGGGCTCAATATGATAGCGCGCCCCAAGACCCTCCGCCAGTGATCGCACCATTTGGGTCTGGGTGTTCGCAATTAGCCCCACTGTTCCGAGATTTTTCGATCCCGCAGGCGATCGTTGGCGCTACCGATATCGCCATGCGACAATATTTGCCAGCAGATTTGCTTGCGTTCACTGTTACCCGTCCGATGTTTGAACGGCTCTGCCGATTGGATAATCGCAGCTTCCTGTTCAAACCATTCTGGGAGCGATTAGTGGCTGCGCGAAATCGTTCGCAATCCTGAAGGAGAATTTAGATGTTATTCAGCCAACGAGGAAAACACTGGCTGACTCAGGGTCATAGCGCATCGACATTTGATCCGTTATTTGCATTTGTCCATAAACGAGAGCGTTCGCATTAATGATAAATCTTCAGATTGTTCTGATCGCGCGAATTCAAAGTCGCAAAATTGAATTACCCCAAACGAGCCTGCCTGGCTGGGCAGTCGTAGCGTTTCTTTAGTGGATCGATAAGCCTTATTCCATCCTTTTGGAATTGCAATCAGCATCCTATGAAATCATAAAAGCAGATTATGCAGCATACCTTAGAAGCATATTTGGACCAAGAACTGGTCTTTTATAGCGATGGAAAATGGTTGTACCCGCTATTTGAACTGGAGAGATTCATCACATCCCATCAAATCGATCCTGCTCGATTGATGATCATCGATAAGATCGTCGGCCGCGCCGCCGCTCTGCTCCAGGTGCAGTTCGGCATTAGAACCGTGAACGCCAGGCTGATGAGCAAACTGGCCCGGGATGTATTCGATCATTTTAAGATCAACTACCAGTTCGAACAAATGGTAGAGCGCATCCAATGCCGAACAGAACAATTGCTCCAGGATGAGCTCGACCCCCAACGCGCCTATTCTTTGATCTACCAGTTGGCAAATAAAAAAAATCGGTGATCTCATTGATCACCGATTCTCAATTCTTGCCATAAATTTGATGAACTTTTTAGCGTCACTACTAAACCACTGGGACACGTTTTTCATTCTGATTCAGGCTATACAGTGTCCGTTTCTTTCCGCGGATATTGATTTTCTCTTTGTAAACCGGGACACCTAAATGTGGGATGATCTCCTTTGCAATGAAGTTCCCCATTGCCGCCGGATTCTCAACATCGTATTTGGGTAATCCCAGCGATTTTATTTTCTCTTTGTTGTCATTGATGATGGTTTTGATCAGCTCTTTGCCGGTAACATCCTTTTGTTGAAGGATTTCTAAGACCTGCTTTCGTAATTCCTCCATGACCATTGTTGTTCCTCCTTAAACAATGATGTTATGAACAAGTGAAAAGCCAAAAGCTGGTATCAGAACGAAAACCATTCCAATTTAAAAAACACAAAATATATCAAACTTTGATCGAGATGTCAAGTATAATTTTTGGCATTTCTGTTTTTTTATTTTGCTTGATTTTTGAAACTGAATTCTGTATTTTCCCTTGTGCTTAATAACTAAAAATCATGACACGCCTTATATGACAGTAGATGATACGGAACGATAAATGGAGCGAGGAAAGCGAATTAAATTTATCTACAATCCCCATTCTGGATTTATTCATCCGGAACAATATGTGAAAAGGGTGATTAACTATTATTTTCCGAAGAACCTTTGCAGTTGCGAATACTTTGTGACCGAGGGAAAGGGCCACGCTTTTGAAATTGCTCGGAAATCTGCTGAGCAAGGGGACGACATCGTAGTGGCCATCGGAGGCGATGGTACGGTGAATGAGACCGCATCTGGTTTGGTCAATTCGGATACGGTACTGGGGATCATGCCAAATGGTTCTGGGAATGGGCTGGCTCGGGGTTTGGGGATTCCGATCAGTCTACGTCGTGCTGCGAAGATCATCACCCGCGGGTCCATTCGAACGATCGACGTTGGGCTGGCGGAAAATCGCTACTTTTTTGTGATCGCCGGACTCGGATTGGATGCGATGATCGGCAAGCGATTTGAGGAGGGAAAAATTCGGGGGCCAGCGCCTTATTATATCGCTGGCGTGCGCGAGTTCTTTCGCTATCGCGAGCCAGAATATGTGATCAAGTTCGAGGGGCAAACCATTCGGACTCGCGCGCTGGTGGTAGCAGTGGCCAATACCAAGCAATATGGCAACAATGCCATCATCGCCCCAAAAGCGCGACCCGACGATGGCCTGCTGGACCTTGCCATCATCGAACCGACCAGCTTTGTCTCTGCGGTGTACTATTTGCCATCTTTGTTTACTGGTCATATCGATCGCGCACCGTTCACCAGAATCTATCGGGCGACAAAGTTCAAGATCATCCGAGAGTTCCCAGCTCCTTACACTTTGGATGGCGAGGTTTTCGAAGGAAAAAAGAATCTCTCCATATCGATGCTTCCCCGTGCTTTGAAAGTGATCGTTAATGACCCTGATTTTTGATCCGATGCCGGGCGGTTTCAATTCAGCTGATTGATTGGAAAGCTAAGTGACTAATAGAAATGTTATCACAATCGGATATATCATCTCCAACAAGGCTTGCGCCTGTTTATGGAGAGAACATATCGGTTTGACAGCTCCATTTTCTGCCTTTAGAAATAATATCAGCGTTATGGTCCATTAAGAACAAACTGGTTATCGCGGGGAGCTTTTCGACCAATCAGCCATCCATGCATGGTGGGAATGCGATTTTGTTCAACTGGTGTTTAATCTTGCAAGTGGTCGGCATTCGCTTTTAGCTTGCGCATTTGAAAATTGGGGAAGTGTTGTTTTGCGGCTATCATCGCTATTTGTGAGAATCGATCGTTATATCGAACGCTTTTTTCAGCATGGCAATCCCGCTTTGGATCGCTGTTCATGGATCTGTTTCTGGCATCAACCGATCCTTGAAAAGCGAGTGTCGGTGGCATCGAACATCAGGCCAAATTTTGGGGAATATTTTTCTATTTCGCATCGTTAAATAGACGACACCGCGGTTCAACTCATTACCATTCACCAGCAGGTTTAGCACCATGAGCAAAAGGACTATTCTTCTCGGTGAAATAATTTATTTATGCCTGGCTGTCAGCATAGGGTGGTCCCAAATCAGTCAGATCACAGAGGAGCGGGCATTTACAGCGGCACGGGGCGCCTATCAGGATCGATTGTATAAAATGGCCATTTCTCAATTGACCGATTTCCTGTCGCGATATCCCAATAGTGCTTACGCCACGACAGCCGCTTTCATGTTAGCCGAATCCTATTTTCAAAGCGGCGATTATACGAGAGCTATTGAACACTATCAGAAGCTGATCACCAGCACGCCTGCCATCCAATATCGCCAACCCGCTATGATTCGTATCGGCGAAAGTTACTTCCATCTCAATCAATTCAGCCGCGCGCGCGAGATCCTGAACCAATTCCTCACCACTTATAAAAATCCCGAATTTGAGGACGATGCACTCTATTGGCTGGCAGAGACCGAATTTCGAATGGGTAATCAATCCGAAGCCCTGAGGCTATACCAATCCATAGTGGACCGATTTCCGCAAGGTGGGATGGCCGATTACGCGCTTTATTCCATCGGTTTTATTCATGAATCGGACAAGCGTTATGATCAGGCACTGGCAGCTTATAAAAAATTGATGTCGGACTATCCCAATAGCAAGCTCTATGCTGTTGCGGTGTATCGGATCGGTTTTGCGGCGATGAGCAATGGCGAGTGGGATTTCGCCATTCGGCTGCTGTCCACTGCGATCGAAAAATATCCAACTGATCAGTATCGCGATCGCGCAGCGTTCCTGATCGCTGAAGCCTACTTAAATCTGAGACAATACGATCAGGCCATCTCCCATTATCAGCAATTGATCAGCCAGAAAACCGCAGGCGATCTCGTTGATGATTGTTACTATGGGATTGGCTGGGCCTATTTGCAGCAACAGAAATACGATTTAGCGATCGCCGCTTTCGACGCGCTGATCCGCAATCAACCCCAAAGTCCACTGGCCCCCAGCGCGTTGTATCATCAAGGTCGCAGCTATAACCTCCAGGGACAACCGCAATCTGCCAGAACGATCTTTAAAGAGTTGCTTGAGAAGTATCCCGCCAACGAAAAAGCGGCTGAGGCTTATTACGAGATCGCCATCATCGATTTCAACGAAGATCGATTTGAGTCTGCGCGTTCGTCGTTCGAACTGATCTTGAAGGCATATCCTAAGAGCCGAGTTGCTGGAGAAGCCGCTTTTATGCTGGGAGAATGTTTTCGGATGATAAAGCAATTGGACTTGGCAATTAAAGCCTACGAATTGGTGCTGAGTTACTATGCCGCTTCAAATGCCATTCCCAACACGCTGCAAAAACTTGCCTGGTGCCTGATTCAACAACAGCGTTACGAATCCGCGCTGGATCATCTGGATCGCCTGTTGGTGCAGCATTCCGATCATGAGATCGCTGATCTCGGTTGGTTTTGGAAAGGGGAAGCGCTATTCCATTTGAATCGTTATGCGGATGCCAGTAGCGCATACGAGACAGTCATTAAAGATCATCCGGGAAGCAGCAAATTGGCAGAAAGCTACTACGGCCTGGGATGGTGCCATTTGAAGCTCCATAATTTTGCTCAAGCATTGGCGGCTTTCGAGCGCGCTGGGCAACTTGCAACGGACGTCACCATCAAAGCCGATGCAGTGCTGCGCATCGGTGATTGCTATTTTAATTTGAAGCAATACGAGCAGGCCATCAATCACTATCGGCGCGTCCAGAATTTCAATATCCCGATTGATGATCGCGCTGAAGCGCAATTCCAGATCGGGCAATGTTATCTTCGTCAGAATGACTATCGAACCAGCGCACTGGAGTTTCAAAAGGTGCTCGAATTTTATCCCACCAGTCGCTGGGTGGCTGAGGCGAAGTTCATGGTCGGAAGGGCGCATTTTCAAGCTGGGGACTATCATTCAGCGCTCGCCCATTTTCAAAAGGTGATCGATCAATTCCTCAGCAGCCCATTCGTTGCTGATGCCCTATATGCGCAAGCCGACTGTTATTATAACATGGGACATTACGACAAAGCTATCGAGCATTATCGTCGAGTTATCGATCGATTTCCCAATGGCGATCTGATCGATGATGCAGTGAGCGGGATTCAATGGTCATTGCTGCAACAGGGCCAAACCGAGGCTGCGCTGAAGATCGCCGAGGAATATATTCAGAAATATCCCGGAACTAAATTCGCCGCCAATGTGCAAAACCGGCGAGCCGAGCTGCTGTTCAATTTGAATCAGTTCGACCGCGCCATCGAGCAGTACCAGAAACTGCTACAAGAGTTTCCAACGTCGGAGCCGGCTGCGGCTGCCTGGTATTGGATTGGGGAAAGCTATCTGAAAATGAATGACCCATCACGCGCGCTGAATGCCTTTCATCGGCAAGTTACAAACTTTCCGAAGGACCCAATGTCGCCTATGGCATTTCTGAAGATCGGAGAGCTTTATCAGCGTCAGCAGGAATATGAGCGGGCGATCGAAATTTATCAACAAATGGAATCTGTTTATGCTGGCACCGAGCGGGCTGGCCAAGCCCAATTAGAAATAGGGCGATGTTACGCAGCATCGAATCGGATTGATGCCGCGCTATCGATTTTCAAACAATTGATCGAGCACTATCCCGATACAGAACTCAATTATTGGGCCAGATTAGAATTGGGCAAAGCCTACCTAGATCAGGGACAATTTGACCTGGCTGCACGATTGCTCCAACAGGCGGTTGATTATCACGTTCCAGAATTATCTGCTGAAGCCCAATATTGGGTGGGCGAGCTTTATTTCAAGCAACGCGATTATTCCAAAGCCGCCATTGAATACCTCAAGGTAAAATATCTGTTCCCCACCGAGCAGCAATGGATCTTACGAGGGATTTTTCAAGCAGCCATTGCCAATGAGCAGCAGGGCCGATTCGGTGAGGCACGGCTGCTATATCGCACCATCATCGAGCAATATCAGGATAAAGAATATCAACAAAAAGCGCATCGCAAATTACAAGAAATCGCCGGTAGATAAATGAATCGAGCACTCTATCGAATCAGCTATGGCCTTCTCTTATGGGGCTGGCTCTTATATAGCCCGCCCGGCCTGGAGGCCCAGGCCCAGTCAACGCAAGTTGATACCACCCGAAAGGTTGACCAGAAATTGCTACCGGGCTCCGAGCCGGCGCAGCTCCAATTGCCCGATGTGCTGATCTATGGCAATGATCGATCTCTGCGCATCAGCGGCGACAAATTGTCCCAACCCTGGGATGACGCCAGGCCGATCTCCCCTCAAACCGGCTATCAGCCAATGCTGGATGAGCTGGATCCCGCAAAGAACAAAAATCAGCTTCAGTCACGGTCCAAGGGGATCGGTTCGCGAACCCTGTGCCAGCTCGATATCGGTCGGTTCCAAAAATTCAATATTGCCGCTGGCCATTGGCAAGACATCAGGGACTACCATTTCGGCGCTCATGGGACGTACAATCGCAGCAGCGGGCAATACAAAAACAGCCAATTTTCTCAGGGTGCGGTGCAGGCACAGTTCAGCTTTCCCCCCACACCTCAGCTCACGTTTTTCAGCCAATTTGATTTTTACTGGGCGAATTATGGGTTATACGGATCGACCATCGAGGATTTGGAGCGTCGCAAAATAGGGGGTAGCCTGAAAATCGAATCCCAATGGACCATTGATATCGAGCAATCGGCCAATTTCGGATTCGCCTACCAGCAAACGAACTTCCACGACAGCAATGGCGATGAATTCGATTCCAAAGGCCGGTTGCGCCATATTGGATTGACCGCAGGCTATCAAACCAATTACTGGAATATCCCAATCCACTGGCGCGCTGGCTACGAATATCAGGGTTTGACCCACCGCGCCACCGATTCGACCAACTCAAAAAATTATCTCTATCTGGGCGCCTCCTCTTCATTCTCGTTCAAAGATTATGTCACCATTCGGCCGAGCGTTTTGTTCGAGAACCTGGATGTGAACGATTCGCTCTCCGCGTATCAACTATGGCCATCCATCGAACTGGTGGCTATGCCATTTTCTCAGCTCGGCTTAAGGTTGAGGGTGAGCAAAGAGCTTTCACCCTACAATTACGTCGAGCTTGTTGAAAAAAATCCGTTCCTCTCGCTCAGGACTATTTTCGTCCCGATGCGCAATGAGCTGGAACTGCGAATCGGGGGAGAATATACCCCAACTTCATCCCTATCTTTGAACGCCGAGGTGATTCGGCAAAGCTGGCGCTCCTTTGGCTTTTGGGTGCGAGAGCCGGATCTGGGATTATTGGAGCTTGGGGAGTTCGATAAGGTTCGGCTTACCACGCTGAAATTCCAGACCCGCTATCGGCTATCGCCCCGTGCCAGCCTGGACGCCAGCCTCCAGTGGCAATTTGAACAGATCGACCAGGACTCAGCGGCCCAGGCTGGCGACCGCGTCCCCTATCTCGAGCGCTTGCGATTGCCGCTGAATCTCGATTATCAAATCGACCGATCCACCCGAGCCGTGGTTTCGATGGTAATCATCGGGCCACGCTACGCCGATCGCAATAACACGCAACGATTGGCCGGCCTGGCCCTGATTTCAGCCCGTTGCGACAGACGACTGATGAAAAATATCACAGCGTACGGCGAGATCAATAATCTGCTCAATCAAAAATACCAATTGTGGGAAAAATATCCCGGCCAGGGATTTTATTTCGAGATCGGACTCAAAGGCAATTGGTGATTGCATTGGAATCGATTCAGAAGCTAATAGCCACTCGCATCCTGGGATTGAACTGAATTTATGCCGATCGAAAATAGAATCTCCTTGCCCGCACGATACAGGGAATGAAAACGAACAGCGCCTTGGGTACGTTTACGTGTGTCCCAGGGAGCATTTATCATAATCATCTTCATTTTAGAATTTCAGCTCATAAAAAATTTTCAGGCCACAGAATTGGAACCAACACAGAAATGAAGTTGCAAAAGACTTCTTTTCTGGGCGAGTTCTTTTTTCCGTGTCCAATAACTCTGAGACCTTTCGTTTCTGAGCGAAATAAAAATTTTTGGGCCACAGAATTAGAACTGACACAGAAAAGGAGTCCCGAAGGGCTTTTTTCTGTATGAGTTCTTTTTCCGTGTCCAATAACTCTGAGACCTTTCGTTTCTGAGCGAAAAAAATATTTTTGGGCCACAGAATTAGAACTGACACAGAAAAGGAGTCCCGAAGGGCTTTTTCCGTGTGAGTTCTTTTTCCGTGTCCAATAACTCTGAGACCTTTCGTTTCTGAGCGCAATATCAAAATTTCTAAAATGGACCATGGGCGTGAAATGTAAGACCCTTTGCCAACGCAACACATAAGGAATGACGCGAAACAAGAAAAATAAAAAGCGCTTTCGGTGCATTGTCATGTGTTCCGTTGGCGTCTCACAAATGAAATTTTCAGTTTAGAATCACAGTTTGCATCATAAAAAAGGGTGGTTCACCATTAAAACAAATCAATTTTGGATCGCCGTCAGCCTGCCAGTGACCATAGAAACCGAGGACGCCATTGCCAATTTTCTCTTTGAACTCGGAGCGCAGGGCTGCTATCAACAGGAATCTTGGCTCTATGCCTATTTCTTAGCGCAAGAGTGGAATCAAAACAAGGCCGAGCAATTGCGCCTCTATTTGCAGCAATTGGCAGAACTGCAATTTGCGGTTCACCCGGAGTCTATTCGGATCGAACAAATCGAGGCGCAAGATTGGAACGCTGCATGGAAAAAGAATTTGACTCCCATAACGATTGGGAATACGTTTCTCATCAAACCGACCTGGATCGACATTCCCGCTGAACCCGGGCAACACATCATTGAAATTGATCCCCAAATGGCGTTCGGCACTGGTTTTCATGCCACCACGCAATTGATGCTGCGCCTGTTGATCGCACACCTCAATAAGCCGGCTCGAATCCTGGATGTGGGTACCGGAACAGGCATTCTGGCGATTGCCAGCGCTAAATTATGCCAGGCAACCATCGTCGCTTTCGATAACGACCCAATTGCAGCCGCAACGGCGCTGAACAATTGTCGCATCAATCGCGTCGCTGATCAAATTCTCATTTTCTGCGGCACCCTGGATGCGTTGAGGCCAGCCCAGTTCGATCTGCTATTGGCCAATATCAATCGGGCGATCATTCTTGAATCTTTACCGGAAATTTCGCGGCATTTAGCTCGAACAGGTCGGGCAATCCTTTCTGGCATTCTTAATGAAGAGAAAACACTGGTCGAGCAGCAGCTTGTGCAGTATGGTTTTCGCGTGATCGATTCTGCAGAACAGGATGAATGGACGGCAATGGTCGTTACCCATTCGAAGCCTTGAACGCTTTGTTACCCAACGCCATTCGCGTTTTCAAGCGCGGCGTATAAAAAATATTATTCGCTCAGCACTGATCGCGCTGGCTGATTCGTCCGTTATGATCCGTCCCAGTCTGTTGTTCCGCTGCCAGTCAAATTCGGCCAGCGTTTAAGAGGTCATTTCAGTTTTTATTTGGAGCGACCAATCGATCATCATTGATTTGGTCGTGGATCTGGTGGGTGATCAAACCATCCCCATAGCCCCGATAGAATTGGAGCGTCATGAGAAAATGCTTGCTGATAATCTTCCTGTTTATGCTATTGATTGGTAAAAGTGAAGCGACTGGGAAACGCCTATTCATCGATTCAGTCAGAGTCAATTCGGGACGGTTGAGCCTGGATTTCCATGCAGAGGACATGCTCGATGAAAAAGTTGTGGAAGGATTACAGCGAGGCCTCACGAGTACCATCGAATACCAGATTGAATTATGGGAGAAACGCGGCAAACTGATCAATCATTTGTTAGGCCAGCGGTCCATCCGGTTGAAGGTATTTTATGATCCCTGGGAACACAAGTATGTGATCATGAGCCCTGAGGAGAAACGGCTGACCAGTTCGCTGGAAACGGTGAGACAAAGGTGTTCGACGGTTCAAAATTGCGAGCTCATTGCCATCGACGAATTGAAATCGAAGCATCGTTATTTTATTGAGGTCAAACTGATCTTAAAGCCGCTTTCGCTGGAAAATTATCAGGAGATCAAGCACTGGCTCAGCGGGAAGGCCAAGGATTTTAAGTTGAACGATCTGGATGACACGCAAAAACAAGAGCAGCAATTCAAAAGGGGCTTGTTTCGGCTGTTTCTGGCGCTCACTGGCTTTGGTGATCGCGTCATATCAGGAAGAAGCCCCGATTTTTCAGTTGAGGACGGGATGATCCGCTGGGACAAACAATAAAGCTATTCAATCCTTTTTTGAAGGTCTGCATGAGCAGCTTGATTTAACACATTTTTTACCCGGTCGAAATCGATATTGCGACCCGTCAATACCGCCACGCAATTTTTCCCCTCGACATTAATTTTGCCAGATAGCAGGGCAGCCACACTAACGGCGGCAGCACCTTCGACCAGCGTGTGATGATATTGGAGTAACCATAAGATAGCCGTAATAATTTCTTGTTCACTGACCAGAATCAAGTCGTCCACGTAGCGCTGGATGGTGGAGAAAATGGCGGGGCTCACCAACCGACCAGCCAGGCCATCAGCGATGGTCTCTTCAATTGGGGTCTCCACCACCATGTTCAATTGCAAAGCGCGATACATTGCTGGTGACGCCTCGCTTTGCACGCCGATAATGGTGGTTGCTGGATTGCGCTGTTTAGCGGTGATGGCAATGCCAGAGATCAATCCTCCGCCGCCAACGGGCACCACAATTATATCCGGCTGAGACAGATCGTGAAAGATTTCCATGGCAATGGTGCCCTGTCCCGATATCACTTCCGGATCGTCGAAACCAGAGATAAAGGTCAACTGGCAATCGCGAGCGATCTGCATCGCCACGTCCTCGGCCTCGTCATAGTCGCGGCCCGCCTGAATAATTTCGATGCCATACTGGCCGAGCATCTGCACCTTGGTCTGCGCCGCATTCACTGGCAACACAATGCGGGCTTTGATCCCCGCAATGGCCCCGGCCAGCGCGACACCAAGCCCATGATTCCCGGCAGAAGCCGCGATTACCCCTCGCTCCTTTTGCTCTGGGGACAGGGCTAACATCCGAGTGAGCGCCCCCCGCAGCTTGAACGAGCCAGTCTTTTGCCAGTGCTCCATCTTCAAAAAAACCTGCCCGCGAGTAAGCTGCGATAACAGCCCACATGGCTCCAGCGGTGTTTTTCGAATATATTGTTTAATTAATCGATAGGCTTTCTTCGCCGAAACATTCGCCGGGGAATAAGCAGACATGCTCACCTCTCGTTTCATTCAATCCTATTGCTAATTTCACCACAATGCAGAATTATCTTGACCGCGTCTTCAGGCAGAACAACTTTTCACCTTGCCAATTACAGATTCCTATTGCGATGCTCGTCTGGCACTGCTTCGAATGGCAGCTTTCCTAAACACGATTCTCGCCGCAAAGTCAATTTTGGGTTCGCCAGCTAACCAACGCGGCAAACGTTGGGAATGATAAAAAATTCATCCCAAAATGTCAAGCAAAATTCTTGTTGACTTACAAAATTTTTGTCTTTATATTTTCGCGTATCTCCTCTCACTTAGTCAGATCGTCGAATTAGCTAATTTATGACCCATCAATGTCTCCCCTGTCTTCCGATCTTACGGGCACAGGCTTAAAAGGAGGGAACGACGGCATATCCACCTTTGAAGCGACCGAAGCAAAAACCCGCCGCGGTCGGGGATTCAGGGGATGTCAACAGCAAATCTTACTGAGTAGTATTGCTTAGGGAACAGAAATAAGGATGCTTGCGTGCGCAGGCACGACGATATAGCTTATTTTCGACATTCTGCAATCAGAAACAACTAACGCTTGAATGAACCAATAGGCATGCCATGATGGGTTGTTTTGCTGAAGCCATAAATTATCTACCCCCGAGTTGTCGCCGTGCAATTGCTGCCCGAGTGTATTGGGTCCTCCTCCTCGCATTCATCAGTACAAATACAAATGTGTCGTGGTGCCAGGAAGTTACCGGGGCAATCCAAGGCATCGTATTGGACGCTCGCAACCACGTACCTATCAGGCATGTCCTCGTGCGGCTTAGCCCTGGACCATTCACGACCCTCACCAAAAATACAGGCACGTTTTCCCTGACAGACTTGCCGCCTGGTCAGTATGAGATCCAATTCGTCAAAGATGGCTATCTCGCCGCGATCTTTATGCATCAACAAATCGAGGCTGGGAAGATCAATAAGCTTTGGGTAGAGTTAGTTCCCCATCACGGCTTGTCTGGGGATGTCATTCAGATCGGCGGGATCGAAATCGTGGCGAACAAGGAACTTCTGCCGGACAAACCGGAGACAGCCACGCTGATCCATTCCAGTGATCTCGAGCATATCCAGGCGACCAGCCTTGCCGATGCATTGGACCTGGTGCCTGGCATCGAGCTCAGGAATCAGCCTCATCTCAAGGCGCCAAGAACCGCTCAGCTTCGCGATCCGCGGCCCGCAGATCTGTTCTCGGCATTTGGGACAAAGATCATCATCGATGGTGTGCCCTATACCAATAACTCGAATTTGCAGGGGCCTCTGCTGAGCGGCGTCTATACCGGCACCGGCAATGGCGTGGATCTGCGGGAGATCCCAGCCGATCATATCGAGACCATCGAGGTGATTCGCGGCGTAGCTCCAGCCGAGTACGGCGATCTGGTCACCGGACTGATTAAAGTAACTACCCGCGCCAGTACCAAACCCGGCCAGCGCTTCAAAGCGAAAAACAATCCCGATACCAAAGAGCTCAATTGGGATGGCACTGTTCGTCTGGGACAAATCACGGCCAATTACAATTTGAACTGGGCTTATAGCCAGCGCGACCTGCGCAGAGACAACGATAACACCCAGCGGCTCGCTGCCCAGCTCAAGGTTGTCGGCAGATCAGCAGATCACAAACGGTCGAGCCAGAGCCTGTTCAGCTATTCCAAGCTCATCGAAGCAGTGAGACAAAATCCTCAGGACCCCGATGCCCTGGAAAGCATCAATCGGGGATTCCGATTCACCTTTAGCAATCAAACCAGCCTCCCCATCGCCTCTCAGCATGGCATTCTATCTAACCTCTTCATCAATTACCGGCGGCATGATTCCTACAAACAGTATCGCATTGTGGCGGACAATCGGGTGGTTTCATCTTTGATGTCCCCTGGCACTACGGTGGGATTTAAGCCCGATCACTCTTATCTCTTTCAATGCACCACGCTCGGCGACGAGCTCAGTTTTGGACATGACATCCACTGGCGCTGGGACTTTTTTATTGGCCATTGGTTTCATGCGGTCAAATTGGGCCACCAGTTTCAGTTCGATGAAAATTTCGGTGAGGGCCGTCGGTTCGATCTGCTTCACCCCGATCGAATCGGCAATCGTCCCCGACGATTTGATGCAATCCCTGGCCTGTTCCAACAAGCTTTCTATTTCAACGATCAACTCACTGGTCGATTGGGCAAGGAATTTACGCTCGACCTGGGCTTTCGGCTGGAGCGCTATACCTCGGATCGCTGGCCTCATATTCGGTTTTTCAGATCAAACCATGGCATTTTTCTCAACCCAAGGCTGAATCTGGCCTATTTTTTAGCTAATAAAACGCAATTGCGATTGGCTTATGGCCAATTTTCCAAAGCCCCAGCATTGAGTTACAGTTTCCCGGACCCAACTTATCTCGATGTTTTAGATGTCACGCCCAGAATGAATGAAAAGGATACCCTATTGATCCGAGACAGCCTGATCACCACTTATGTTTTCGAGGGGGCCAATCCCAAATTAAAAGGATATCGGGAGCGAAAGCTCGAACTTAGCTGGGATCAGCAGATCGCTGGAATCGGAATCTCGCTGACTGGATTCCATTCCAGGCGTTACGCCGAACCTGATCTTGAACAGATCCCTGTCTTATACTTCAAGTATCTGCGGCTGAGTGCGGATGACCTGAAAGGTCAGGCCGTGCTCGATACGCTCATCTCCCATTACCTAACCAATATCAATGCGGGCTGGGCTAAATTCAACGGGATCGAACTGGTCGTCAGGAGCCGACGTATGCCGAAACTCAATCTCGATGGCAGTGCCATGGTCAGCTATCATCATGTGACGAACGGCTCTACGGCTTCATTCTGGGGAACGCCTTTTGCCGATTTTACGATTCCAAAATACCGGCAACCGGTTTTCTCCACCCAAAAATTGCTGTTGACCTATCAGGTGAACTACATTTCCCCTGTGCTGGGCATCTGGATTTCGCTGCTGGCGCAACAGGTTCCCTTTCATCAAACACAGCGCCGCAGCTATGCCGACTCGTTGGCCATCGCCTATTATGATGGCTTGAGCGGTCAAACCATCGACATTCCCGAATCAGCGCGTGATGATCCCGGCTACGAGCGTTATCGGCTCAGCAAGGTCCCTCACAGTGACAGAGCTCACCGATTTCCCAGCAAATGGCTCATCAATGCTCGGGTCAGCAAATCGCTGTTCAGCGGTGCAGAGCTCTCCCTTTATGTCAATAACTTGTTCAACGATCGCGCTTACTATCGTGACCCTTATGATCCAGAGCGCTACCTTCCTGGAAATCCAGAGATTTTCTATGGGATCGAGTTCAGTATGGTTATCGACCACCTGCTGAAAAGGAGGCCATGATGAAGCAAATCGTCCTTTTTTTCTTTATTGTCTCAGCCGTGTCAGGTGCGTTTTTTTGCGCATTAGATAAGCCAACCAGCATTGATGGAACGTTGGCAATCAACCTGGTAGTCGTGGATACGTCTGGAACCGTTGTGCCAGGAGAAGTTGTACCGGTCCCCAACGCCCGGCTTTATATCCTTTCCACTGAATACAACTTATTTTTTCAAGATGAAACCGATGATCAGGGGTGCTTTGCGTTGCACCATCTATTGGGCTCTTGTTATCAAGTGACTGCTTATAAATATTTCGTCCACGATCTGCAGAAAAAGTCAAACGGGCTGCTGTTAACTGGGACGCTGCGAAAAGATTTTTCGCGCAAGCGCTCTAATTCAGATATTGATACATTGCGCATGGGTTTGATGGTCCCAGCGGGACTGGTGATCAATGAGATTTATTACACAGGTGCACCCAATAGCAACAATTACTTTTCCGATCAATACATCGAGCTTTACAACGCCTCATCGAAAACGCAATATCTGGACGGGCTATTTCTCTGTCGCATCAGCGGTGATAAAAATCAAGGCAATCAGCTTGTTGCCTTAGAGTATTATCAGTTTCCTGGCACTGGAAACGATTTTCCCGTCGAGCCGCAGCAATTTGTCGTCATTGCCCAGGACGCCATCGACCATGTGACCGAGCGGAAGGTCAAAACGAGCATCGATCTCTCCCATGCCGACTGGGAATTTTATAACAAATTTGCCAGTGATATCGATAATCCGCAGGTCCCGAACCTGGAGAATCGCGCTCCATCAAAGATCGGGGATGATTTCATCATCAATTTGGGCAATGATGAAGTGGCTTTGATCCGGGCCGACGATGCAGCGCCCGTTGAATACTATTATCAAAAAGGCAAGCCCACTCCATATCGAATTTTTCGAGTCGATCAGGTGATCGATGGCGTAGAATATAGTGTAGATCCCAATATCGAGCAGATAAAGGCGTTCGACGTCCGCATCGATGCCGGGTATGGTGGGCTTGGGATCGAGAGATACAGCGGGCATTCCATTGAGCGGCACGATCCCATCACAGGCGGACCAGGCTTCGATACTAACAACAGCAGCTTTGATTTTAAGCCCCTAAACCGACCAACGCCAGGTTGGCAACACAGCGCTGCGGATATCTATACACCGAATGCGATATTCATATCCAAACGTGCTGATGATAAGGTCAGAAAAACGCGCTGAATCAGCCACAGCATGCCAGGGCTACAGATCGATTCACCTTCAGGCGCCTTTGCGGCTGCTATTCGCCGAGAAGGGGCCATCGCATTTTTATCGAGCAATTATCAGGAAAATTAAGAAGAGCAGATGGATGCCTGTTGCCATGAGAACTGGGTCGGCGAGCTGTGATCAAACTTCTATTGCCATCAATGCTAAAAGCGGGAGGTGAGATCGAATTTTTTGTTAGGAAAACACCGAGCAGGTCTAATACCTCGCGGCTCAGCAGCCTTTGGTTCAGTCAATCGATGGGGGCGAATATTCTGTGGCTTATTCCACTATGCTATGGCCCAGCGCTTTTTGCATTTTTGCGCAAGTGCTCGGCTGCCCGAAATATACTCCATAGATTATCGATTGCGGTCAGACCGCGCTGGGGATCAAAACTGACAAAAAATTGGCTTGCTATTTGTGCCGCTGTTTTGTATTATCTGCTCGAATCAAATTGGTTCTTGTTGCAAAAATCGAAACTGAGAGAAAAGATGTCATGCCCATCCGCAGTTTAGCGTTATCACGAAAATTGTCTTTTTTGACCTCACCTCGGTGCTTTGTTGATAAAGCGGAGATATGATGGTTTGAGGTCTGAAGTGGCAAAGCCAGAGAAAATCGCCCTTGCCGAGATTGTTGATGATTTCGTTCAGCCACTTCTTTGCGGATGGGAATAAAGGCCCATTGGCAGACAGGCATGGCGGGATGGCTTATTTTTGACATGGTGCAACAAGAGCAGGTCAGCAACTCACCCTTTGCAGCTCGCGATGAAAGTTTTCTCGTTGACATTTATTTTCGCCGTCATTATTGTTTTTGATGGCTATCCCCAATTTCAACAAAGCTACAGCCGGTTTGAACGGAATCTTATCTTATCCGTTGATTCCAGCACCACAGTTTATAGCTTCCCCGATGGTTTTCTGATCAGCGGCTCGGTCCGAGTATTTCAGGATAGCGTGGAATTATCACCCGGCGAGGATTATCTCATCGATTATACCGGCGGCAAAATCATACTGAAACGAATTTCAGGGCAGCAGTTGTTACAAATCTCCTATCAATTCATTCCACTGCAATTGCAACGCCAATATTTCAACCGCGAGCTAATGATTTATCAACCGCAGGACTCATCCACTTTGGTCGTCCGTCGCCCGGTCGTTTCGCGGCGTGCAGGGGCGGAAAGCGCTTCATCGCTGAGACAGAACGGCAGCATAGTCAGGGGGATTAGCATCGGCAGCAACCAGGGGCTAAAGCTGGAATCTGGGCTGAGGATGCAGATTTCTGGCAAAATTGCCGATAAATTGGAGGTTGTTGCCGCGCTGACGGATCAGAATACGCCCATTCAGCCGGAGGGCAACACGCAGACGCTCCAGGAGATCGATAAGGTATTCATTCAGCTCAAGGGCGAAAGGTTTCAATCGACCTTGGGCGATTACTATTTGAGCTTTGAGGGAACGGAGTTCAGTCCGTATAACCGCAAATTGCAAGGGGTGATGGGTTCTTTTGAACTGGGCAAAACGCGGGGGGCGATTTCTGCGGCGGTCTCGCGGGGGAAATTCACCACCAATTATTTTTTGGGTCAGGAGGGAAATCAAGGGCCATATCAACTCAGAGGCGACCGAGGGCAGATCGATATCATCGTGCTGGCGGGCACCGAAAAAGTCTGGATCGATGGCCAGCTGATGACCCGCGGCGAAAACAACGATTATGTGATCGAATACAGCAACGGCCAAATCACCTTCACGCGGCATCGGCTCATTACGGCCGACTCCCGGATCACGGTCGATTTTCAATTCTCAGATCAGAAATTTCAGCGCAGCCTGTACGGCATCGATATTTCAACGAGCACCCATGATGAGCGCTTGAAATTCGGCGTTCGCATGCTTCGTGAAGCCGATAATAAAAGCAACCCGCTGGATTATACCCTCAACGAGGCGAACCGGCAGCGCCTGCAGCAGGCTGGGGATAACCGGGATTCCGCCTTTGTTTCTGGGGTCAATTACGTCGGGCAGGGCAAAGGCAATTATGTCGCTGTCGATTCGGCAGGTGTAACATTTTATCGATACATAGGGCCTGGTCTCGGAGATTACAATATCGGTTTTCAATACGTCGGTCCCAATAAAGGTACATATCAACTGGTCGGCTATGCCAACTATCGATATGTGGGGCCAGGAAAAGGCAATTATCTGCCGGTCATATTTTTGACTCCGCCAGAAAGCCATGATCTCATCGATTTTTCGCTGACCTATCAGCCCGGAAAACATTTTCAGATCAATACCGAGCTGGGAGTGAGCCGATTTGATCGAAATTTGCTCTCTTCAAAAGATGATGATGATAATGCTGGGGTGGCGATGATCGCCCGATTGGGCGTTAAGCAGCAGCCGATTCACATTGGAGGCAAAAGGTTCGGCAAATTGGATCTAACTGGACGCTATCGGCGCGTCCAGCGGCAATTTCAATACATCGATCGCTCTGAGGAGGTGGAAAAAAATCGCAAATGGGATTTGACCAGTGCTTCTCCCAAGGCTGAACAGATCATCGAGCTTCAAGGGGGCTATTTTCCGGCCGAGCCGCTCAAATTCACTGGCGCCGTTGGCGAAAACCGGCGCGGCGATCGTTTTTTTTCCCGGCGCTGGGAATTGGGTTCGGAAATGCTATTTCGACAGTTGCCCCAACTTGTTTACCGCATCGAGTCCATCTCAAGCGATGCGCCCGCGCTGCAGCGCACCAGTCGCTGGATCCGTCAAAATGGTAATGGCCGCTATCAGCTCTGGAAGCTGCAATCATCGCTGGATTATCAGGCCGAAGAGAAGCAGGAGCGCTTTCAGGATTCGCTGGCGCTGGGATTTCGCTATTTTGAGGTCGGCCCGATGCTCAAGCTGGCCGATTGGCATAAGATGAGCCTCTCATTCGGCATCAGCCAGCGCCATCAGGATAAACTGGAAGCTGGAAGTTACAAACCCGAGTCGGAGGCCCTCACCCAGACCGCCGGCTGGCAATTGCGCGACTGGAAACGATTATCCCTGGCATTTCAATATACGCATCGTGAGCGCAATTATACAGATCCATCGATAGGCCGAAAGCTGACCGATCTGGCCGACCTGCGAGCCGATTATTCGGCGCTCAATCAGGCCATCACTACCAACTGGTATTATCAGGTTTCAAACACCCAGGTCGCAAAACTGGAGCGTATTCCCATCAAGGTCGAGCGCGGCCAGGGAGACTATCGCCTGAACGAGGATTCCACCGATTATGTCTATGACGCGTTGTTCGGCGATTACATTCTGCGGGTCCGGGCAACCGATCAGTTTGTCCCGGTCGTGGAGCTCCGGGCCAGCAGCACCATCAAATTCCAGCCAGAATTGATGTGGAGATCGAGCAGATCGCCGCGATACAAAAACATAAAGAAATGGCTGTCGTTTCTTTCCACCGAGACCTTCGTCCAACTGGAAGAAAAGACCCAGGAGAGCGACGTCTGGTCCATTTATCGATTGGAGCTGTCCAAATTTCTCAATGAAAGCGCCACGATCTTTGGGACCAGGAATTTCCGCCAGGACTTATATTGGGGGAAGAACGACCGGCGCTTTTCGCTTCGGCTGCGATATAACGAACGGCTTAGCCTCAACAACCAATATCTGGAAGGAAAACAGAATTTCAATCTAATCGAGCGGGAGCTTCGGGTCAAGAGCCAGCTCTCTCAGAAATTGAGCGCGCAGTTGGATTATCGCCGGCGACAGGATCAGAAAAAGTATGGCATTTCGTTGCGGGACAAAAATATTTTTGCCAATGAAGCCGATCTGGAATGGTCCTATCGTCCGCGCCAGGTGATGGAATTGGCGCTGAAATTGCGCTGGTCCCAGGCCGAAAATCGGGGTGCCCTGCCCGTCAATATCACGCTCTTGGCCATTGCGCCGCAGGTCAATTATTCGTTTCGCGCCAGGGGACGGTTCCGCGCGGAGTTAGAATTGAATCGCGTGGAAGCATCCCCTAAAAACGCCATTGTGCCATTTGAAATGGCCTCAGGCAGCCGCGCTGGCACCAATTTAAAATGGATCACCTCGTTCGATTACAACGTTTCCCGCTACCTGCGCGCCTCGGTAAGCTGGAACGGCCGATATGAACAGTATTTGAGCAAGCCCATCTACACCCTTCGCGCAGAAATGCGGGCATATTTTTGATTGTAAGCGGGCGACCAGGCATGATCTGGAAATCATAAATTCGGGACCGATGCGCTCATCACACATCTTTGAGAGATCTGGCCAACAGCCAAGCTCAGATCAAAAAAACTCATGATAGTGTCAGGTTCGATATTTGAATTCGATCTGACCGCGCAACATCGGTCGTTTTGGTCAAAGTAGATCGACCCAATTGAATTGACCATCGGGATCATCTAAAAAGAAAATGTCCATGCAATTTTCAAAATCAATTTTGATCGCGCTCACGACCCTAGTCATCGGGGCTTCGGTTTTTGCTCAGCAAGATACGAGTCGTATAGCTATTCCAAAATGGAAGATCGAAGGTCATCGCAAAATCTCTCAAAAAGAGATCGAGACGATTTTGCCGCCGGGCCGGATGACTGCCGAGCAGATCAGGAATGGGATCGATCAAATCCTCAAGCGATATGCAGACCAGGGATTCTTGTTCAGCCGGATCACCGTGGATGAGCAACCGGATCATTTCACCATGCGCATCATGGAAGGGCCATCCTTGGGCGTTCGCTCGCTGCAAATTCATAGCAATGATTCATTGATCGATCGGGAAATCGCCTGGCGAATCGACCTTCGGCGCAAAGGGTCTGCCGGCGAGATGATAGAGTTCAATGTCGATCAAATGCTCAATTATCTAGCCAATGCGGGTTATCCGTTCGGGCAGATTTCTATTGACAGTCTGGTGCTCAGCCTCAGTGACGACAGCGCAAAGGCCCTGCTCGATTGCCATGTTGCGGTTCACCCAGGCCCCAAAGTAACCGTTGACTCGATTCTGGTCCGGGGCAACACGACCACGCGTCGGGCAGTGGTGGTTCGGGAAATGCGATTGAAGCTGGGCGAGCCCTATCAGCAGACCCGCATCGATCGAAGCCGATTGCGGCTATTGCGGAGCAACCTGTTCGAGCGCGTCGATGAGCCAGAGATCTATCTGGATCAAGAAGGGCATGGCCTGTTGGTGGTCACGGTCAATGAGGGGAACCCCAATCAGTTGAATGCGGTGGTGGGTTATACCCCATCAACCAGGACCCATGAGAAGGGCTACATCACTGGTTTGATCGACGTGGGCTTCAGAAACCTGCTCGGAACCGGGCGAAGTGTGGAGGCCTATTGGCAGAAGAAGGACCGCCGGAGCCAGGAGCTTCGTTTTCATTACATGGAGCCCTGGGTAGCTGGCTATCCGCTGAACGTGGGCGGAGGGTTTCAGCAGCTCATTCAAGACACTTCGTTTATCCGTCGACAAATTTCTTTAGAGATCGAACTGCCATTTTTGGATGTGCTGAGCTTCAATTCCCACTTAGGCAAAGAGGATGTGCTGCCCGATTCCATCGGGCAAATCCTGTATCAACTGCCTCAAAGCCATTCGTGGTTCAGTCGCTGGGGGTTGAATTATGACACGCGCAACGATCCTCTGAACCCCTCCCGTGGCGTGCTTTATCAGACGCAATTCGAATATGCGCGAAAAACTGTCAAAGCGGCACCATTGCTCGCCGAGCGTTCGGTTGAAACCGGCAATTTTCGGCGCGAGCGCTGGTTCGTTGACCTTGAATTGTTTCTTCCCACGTTTCGCTGGCAGACCGCCATGCTGAGCGTGCATGGACGACAGGTGAAATCCAATGAAAGCGCGGTGTCGCTATCGGACCTATTTCGACTTGGCGGCACGCGATCGCTGCGGGGCTATCGGGAGGACCAATTCTTGGGCGAAAAGATCGCCTGGCTCAATCTCGAGTATCGCTATTTGCTGGCACCGCGATCCCGCGCCTTCGCCTTTTTCGATGCCGGGTATTTTTATCATAAAAATCGCGCCCAACAGATCAGCGAGGGCTATCGCTATGGCTACGGCTTCGGCTTGCGCATCGAAACCCGATTGGGGATCATTGGCATCGACTACGGGCTGGCCAGCGGTCGCAGCCTATCCAATGGCCTCGTCCATGTGGGGTTGATCAACAAATTTTAGCAAAACTGGCGCAGGTGAACAACGAAAATTTTTTCTGATTCAATAGGTGAGTCAGCCCCGTCGATCAATTTTGTCGCTGTCATCGCGATCCCCATATAGCGATTAACTGGTAGATGAGCGAAGCCGAAGATGATCTTTGGCGTACCCTTTCCCTTCTGCATGTTTAGACTGCTTCAGCATAAGTTGCTTCGCAACGGTTGTTACGAGCAAAATTTCTTGACTTCCATTCTCGAGCTGACTCAGCAGGGCAGCTTATTCTGCTGGAACAAATGGCGCTGCTTCAATCAAAACTGACCAAATAGAAAACGCCTGCACTTATTCTCGACCCTCGCGAGGCGCCATGCCTGAAATGATGGCAACCTTCTAATCATAATGCCAACAGCCGTGCTGCCGATCGATTCAGCGCTGAAATACGATCTTGCCGGCGACGATCGTCAGGTCCACCTGGGCATTGAGAATTTCTTTCGGCTGAATTTCGAACAAATTGCGATCCAGGACCACCAGATCCGCTAATTTTCCGACTTTGATCGATCCCTTGATATGATCTTGAAACTCTGCATAAGCTGAACCCAGGGTATAAAATTCGATCGCCTGGGCCAGGGTGATTTTCTCATCTGGAAACCAACCGCCTTCCGGGCCGCCTTCCGGAAATTCGCGCGTGACCGCGGCGTACAACCCCAGCATCGGATTCAGCGGCTCCACCGTCCAATCGGTGCCAAAAGCGATTTTCACTCCAGCTTTGACAAAGGAATTGAACAAATACGAATGTTTCGCCCGGGCCCCGATCCGTTTCTCTGCCCAGCGCATATCATCGATACAGTGCGATGGCTGAATCGAGGCGATGATCCCCAGATCATGATACCGCTGAATATCATTCGGCAAAACCACCTGCGCATGCTCGACGCGATGCCGCGCATCCCGCTTCCCATTTGCCTGAAACGCCTTTTCGAAGGCATTGAGGATCCAGGTATTGGCCTTATCACCAATAGCATGGGCAGCAATCTGCAACCCTGCTTTATCGATCGCAGTGATGAAATCGTACAGTTCCTGTTCACCATAGATCGGAATTCCTGAGGTGGCGGGATCATCTGAGTAGGGCTCGTAAAACAGGGCTGTGCCGGCCCCCATCGAGCCGTCGACGAACACTTTCATTGTGCCGACACGCAACATGTCATTGCCGAAATTGGGCAATATGCCAATGGCCTCGAAATTTTTGTAGAGATAACCATATCGCCAGGCATTGATGCGAAGCGTTAGCTCGCCCTCGTTCAAAAGCTCCTGATAGACCGCCAAATCAGCCGCCGAGCTGTTATCCTGGATGCTGGTAACCCCCAGGCTATTGGCATGCTGGATCGCTGCTTTGATCGCCTGTTTCAGTTGCGCTTTGGTGGGGGAAGGGATCACGGCACTGACCAGACTCTGGGCATTGTCCTTTAAAATGCCTGTGGGTTCCCCGGTTCGTGGGTCCTTTACGATTTCGCCGCCTTGGGGGTTAGGCGTTTGTTTCGTGATGCCCGCCAGCTTCAACGCCAGACTATTGGCCAGCGCAATATGGCCGTCCAGGCGCTGCACCAGCACTGGATTTTCTCTGGTGACCGAATCGATCAACGCTCGGGTCGGATGTTTTTTTGATGGCCACGCTTCATGATCCCAGTTGCCATTGAGGATCCATTCGCCCGGCTTCAATTTAGCCGCATAATTTTTGATCCGCTCGACAAACTCGCGTTCATCTTTGGCATCGCGCAGATCGATTCCCAACAAGTAAAATCCCCCATCCGCAAAATGGACATGGGCATCGTTGAATCCGGGCAGCACCAGCCGGCCGGCCAGATCGACCACCCTGGTTTGTTTGCCCGCTAATTTTTGAATGCGCTTTGTCTCGCCCACGGCAATGAACTTGCCTTCCTTTATGGCGCAGGCCTGGGCCCACGGTTGATCAGCTTCCACCGTGTAAATCTTGCCATTGATCAAAATGAGATCCGCATCGCGCTGCACTCGTTGTCCCGAACAAGCCATGACGAGCAGCCCAACCATCACCGCAATTGCCTTGAGTATTTCCATCGGAGTCTCCCTGAATTAGAACAGCAAAATTGAAATTCACTTTTTGATTCTTGAATATGAATGAGTCAATGGTTATCATTATTCATGATGAATAGGCTTTCGAAAAAAAATCGTTTTTTCAAACAAAGCTTTGGGCATAATAATTGGCAGATGCGCAGTCAAAACTAGCATCAACTCAGCGCAATATTTCAGGGCGCCATGGTTTGGATGCAAGAGGGCGAATGGATCTGCCATGTAATTGGCGCAACACTACAAACCAGAGATGACACCTGTTGAGGCGAACTTTTTTTATGAGAACATTTATACAATTTTTTTGGCAAACAAGGATCGAGCCGTGCTAATTTGTTTTGGATCCCTCTGGCTCTGGCTCTTTTTCCCAGGCCTTGATCCCGTCCTTCATCCAATCGGGTACTGGGGCGCCTTTGAGAAAATGATCGAAAAATTGCTGCATTCTAACCGTCCAATCCCGTTGATTGACCCGTTTTCTCAGCCCATGCGCCTCGCCATTGTAATTGAACATATAGGCCTCTTTGCCCAATCTTCTGAGGGCCATGATATATTCAATCCCCTGATACCACGGCACCGCCCCGTCCTCGTCGTTGTGAAGCATCAACAGCGGAGTCCGAACTTTATCAGCCCAAAAGATGGGTGAGTTCTGAATATAGCGCATCGGGACTTCCCACAAGCTGGCGCCCAAGCGGCTCTGGGTGCGTTCATATTGAAACTGACGCACCATGCCGCTCTCCCAGCGAATGCCGTTATAGGCGCTAATCATATTGGCTACCGGTGCGCCTGCGACGGCTGCCGCAAAAATATGGGTCTGCGTCACCATGTACGCAATCTGATAGCCGCCCCAAGAGTGCCCCTGAATACCGATACGGGCTGGATCGATATACCCCTCTTGGATCAACAGATGAATGCCCGGCAGAACACATTTTAAAGCATCCTGGCCAGGATAACCCGTATCGTACTCAATATCCGGCTGCCAGATGATGTAGCCATTGCTCACGTAATAGGACAGATTGATTGACGTTCCCGGTGACGGCACGATGAAACGGTGCAGGCCTTCGTGCAGGGTTTCATAGATATGAACCAGCAACGGGTATTTCTTATTGACATCAAAATCATCGGGCTTGATCAAAATGCCTTTCAAGGGCTTGCCATCGGTGCTGAGATAATGGCGCAACTCAGCTTTGCCCCAAATGAATGGCGCTAATTGGCTTCCAAGTTCCGTGACCCTTCGGATATTTTTAAAATCCAGATCGCTGATCCACAGGTCAGGGAATTCATCGAAGCTGGCGCGCGTAAACAATAGCCGATCGCTGGATTTCGCTTTGATCGGTCGGCCAAAACTTTTGTCCATCATTAGCAGTTCGACTGGAGGAGCAGCGCCATTCACTTGATCTCGGTAGAATCCAGACGCCATGGTCATCTGATTGGTCGCAGCGAGCAACATGGGCTTATTTGGATCGATGGAGGTCTCCTCGGGATCGAGTTTGACATAGCGGAACGAAATCTGATTGCTTCTCCCAAAATTTTCGGTCACGGTCCGGGCATTCGATCCATCGGGAATGATCTCCCAGATATCATAGCGATCATAGACCAGAATCGACCTGTCCTGAGTCGTCCAGCCAGCAATGCCATAGGGTCGTGCTGGCTCGGGCGTATCCCAATCCTCTCGCTCAAAGCGCACCTTGAGTGGCTCGGTGATGTTCACCGTCCTATTCGTCCTGATATCGTAAACGAACCAGTGATTGTTCTCGAACCAATAGAGGTATTTTCCCTGCGGAGAGAGACTGGCCGTGCCGAGCAGCTCCGATTTAACCAGGGTTCGCTCCCCAGTTTTCGGATCGATCTCATAGACATCATGATAGGTTCCCTCCCATGATACCCGTTTGGTGTAGGGCCAGGGATTATTGGCGTACGCGATTTTCCCGTCCGAAGAGAGTTGAACATCAGGTATTCCCTCATCGGCCAGTTTCACTAGCTTCCTATGATCGATAAAATAGATCGCTTCCCAGGCATTATCGCGCACCTGATCGGCCATTTTTTTCTGTTGAGGTTGCGGATAGGGATCGTTCCAGTGCCAGAGATCGAACTTCGCTCGCTCTTTGTCATCGGCTTTGCGGCTGGTATCTGGGATCTCTTTGATGCCGAAAATTACCACCGAACCATCCTCGCTGAAAACAATTTTGGACTTGGCGCTCACGGCCATTCCAGCGACCATTCCTCGCGTCGTCCGATGGGAGACCCATAAAGTTGCTTGCCGATCGCCCACATTCCATCCGTACAGATCATATAACGGCTGTTTGGCTTGATAATTATCTCGATCCGTGAAGAACGCCATTCTGGTCTCCTTTTTGTTCAATTCCCATCCCTTATAATTTCCCTGCCCAGTCAGCAGCGGGGTGCTGACAGAATCTCCTGGCCTCACCGTATAAATCCCGTCGGTTTCTGGCATCTCTTTGCTGGAAACAATGTACAGCAAATAAGCCCCATTTTTGGTGAAACGATAATCCAGCACGGATTGAAAAATCATGCGGTTCGAATCTGCCAGCGATTGGAGCACTAACGGTGTCCCATAATCCTTCTTTTTCTCATCTTTGATCTGTTGCCCGGCGATTTGTTGTTCGCTCTTTTCCTTGCTTTCGTCAGTTGCTTCGCTTTGCGTTTTGGCTTTGCCAATATCTTTCAGATAAGCAAGCCAACCAGATGCCTGTTCTGGCAGTTTGAAGCTCTTCACGCTATCGACCACAGTGACTCGACCATCGGACAAAGATAGAATCCCCAGCTTCAGCACCGGCCTGGTGCGGTCGCTTTTCTTATTTTCTTTTTTGATCTTGCGAACCGAGTCCACTTGCGCCTTGTTCGGTGATATGAGAAAAACCAGATGCGATGCATTGAATGTTATCTGAGGCTTTGCCGCTTCCTCTGCATCGGTCCCTTCCCCAGAGAACCCCACGGGATAGCGAAATTCGATGTTCCGATCAGGGTTTTTCGCCACCAACACCGCGTCACCATGCTGCGGCGTGTCAATATAATAAACCCAATTTCCGTCTGGCGAAAGCTGCGGATTATGGATCGATCGCCAGGAATCGTAATCATCATGGGTCAGTGCTCTTTTGGCGATCCCATCTTCCGCTCTGGCCGAAATCGAACAGGCTATCCAAATTGGTTGAAGCAACATGATCAAGATGACGCTTTTCATTAACCGCGACATGAGGGACTCTCCTGAATTGGAAAAATTATTGATTCAAAAAGCACTTTAACAAATAGGGAAAATGCGCATAGTTTTTGAGGATCAGGTTGGGAGATACATTCTGATCCGATTGCCTTGTGAAAACTGGTTAAGAAATTACACATAAAAATCACCTTTGTCAACTGAATTTTTGACCAAATTCTCTATTTGGGGCAATGGCGGCAGCATAACTTTTTGATGCGGTGAGCATCCATGAAATTTTGATCTCAAAGACGCCCCCGTAACCCACGAAAATCCACTGAAAGCCTTTTTTGTTTTTCTCCTTTCGTGTCGTTCCGTGTGTTTCGTGGGCAAAGGGCCTCTAATTTTCACTGGGATTGTTCATCTATAAATTTTGATATTGGTGTTAGAATTGTTGGACACGGAAATAGAACTCACACGGAAAAAAGCCCTTCGGAACTTCTTTTCTGTTTCGGCTCCAATTCCAGGGCCTGAAAATTTTTGCGCTCAGAAATGAAAAGCCTCAGAATTATCGGACACGGAAAAAGAACTCACACGGAAAAAAGCCCTTTGGAACTTCATTTCCATGTCAGTTCCAATTCCATCTAACAGTTAGACCATTTGACAGATGATTCTATGCGCAGGTATCAAAGGGAGAGAGAGTTGAATTGGGGAGGGATCAGTAATCAGTAATCAGTATTCAGTATTCAGTATTCAGTGATCAGTATTCAGTGATCAGTGATCAGTATTCAGGTTGATGGATAAGTATATTGGAGGAAAAATGATTTGAGCAAGTATCAATGATAAAAAAAAGCGCGCCAGGCGGAAAAACCACCCGGCGCGCTGAAGATCACTTCGCCAGGACCATCTTTCTCATCGCACGATGCTCTGGCGTGGTAAGGACGTAAAGGTAAATTCCGGAGGGCAAGGTCACCCCATTTTTATCTTTTCCATCCCAAATCACCTCATAGCTGCCAGCTTCTCGCTGCTCATTGACCAGGGTTCGGATCGTCTCACCCAGCAAATTGACAATCTCAAGCCTGACCAATCCCGCTTTGGGCAATTGGAAGCGAATGGCCGTGGTTGGATTGAACGGATTGGGATAGTTTTGCGCCAGGACAAAGTCTTTTGGCTTTGTTGCGAGGTCAGATTCATTATTGGTGGTTGACTCGGTCAAAAAGACCTCGAATTCACCCAGGTGAATTGGCCCGGTTTGAGGCGCCAGCACCCGCAGCTTGACGTATTTGGCAGAAATCGGGGCGAACTCAAACCGTTCGTAAGCTCCAGTCGCGAGGGTAGTATCGAGCACGGTGAGAAAATCGCCGGCATTCGTCCCTGTTGTGGAAACCGCGATCTGGAAACGGCGGATCCATCGCTCCTCGTAGCCAATGTCGGTATCGGAGAGCAGGCCGATGGCGCTGATCTTTTTGGTGCCGCTATGATTGACCGCAAAGGTGATCGAGGGTTGCTCTCCAATCAGGACCGCCGTGCCATCCCAGCCAGATAGATCTCCATCGGTCGCCTTGCTGTGATCATTCTGCGGCAAAGTGGCTGGCGCTTCCACCACCTGGAGTTGGGCAAAACCTTCGGGCGCATGCACCCGAATGAAATCGGCTTTGATCACGGTATCGATCTTGGAAGCAAAACTTGCGATCAATTGAACGCTGTAGCTTCCCGGAACGGTATAAACATGGTGAGGCGCTGGCTCATTGCTGAAAGTGCCATCGCCAAAATTCCATCTCCAGGCCAACGCGGTCTCACTCGACAGGTTGATGAACCTGACCTCCAGCGGAGCGACACCACTCATGACGGAGGCATCAAAGTGGGCAACGGCACCGGATCGGATCCGAAACAGCCCATTGCTGATATCGAATGGGTCACAATCGATATCCGCCACCTTTACCAGGCACGAGTCGCTGAGCACATAAGGAACCTTCCAGAGATAGCTCCCATCATTGGCGGTGCGGGAGACAATGGTCAGCCAATTTTTCCCACCGTCCTTGGAATATTGAATTTTCACAAAGTCCACTTCATAGCCGCTGGAAAGCCATTTGATCTCATAGTAGCTTCCTGCGGTGAGTTGCTCTCCGCCATTGGGCTGGATCACCTGCCAGATCAGAGCCGGCTTGATCGAGAATACTCGATCACTGATATCAAACGGATCACAATCGAGATCGGCTACCTTGATCAGGCAGCTATCCGAAGGTGAGTTGGGAACCGTCCAGATGTATGCGCTATCATTTTCGGTGCGGGAAACGATGTTCTGCCACGTCCGACCATTGTCAATGGAGAGTTGCAGCTTAACCGAATCGATGAAGCAGCACGCGTGCCATCGAATGGTGTAATTGCTTCCCACCAGGAGACTTTCCCCTCCGTTCGGCTGAAGCACTTTGACGAAAGGCGGCGCACAAATGGTAAAGGCTTGATCGCTTACATCGAACGGATCGCAATCTCGATCGGCAACTTTGACGCGACATTGTTTCGAATTCACCGATGGCACAGTCCAGAGGAACGAGCCATCGTTGTTGGTGCTGGAGACGATATTCAGCCAGGTGGCACCGTTGTCAATCGAGTATTGAATTTTGAGCGAATCCAAATAGCAAGCGGCCTCCCATTTGATCTCAAATTGATCGCCAGCTTTGAGACACTCCCCCCCGTTTGGGGCCAATACGGTGATAGGCGCTTTATTCCAAATCGTAAAGGGATGATCACTCACGTCGAACGGATCGCAATCGAGATCGGCAACTTTGATGAGGCAGTTGTTAGAATGTACATTTGGCACGGTCCATAAATAGCTGCCATCGTTCGGGGTGCCAATTACGATCATCGACCAGTTTTGGCCGCCATCCTTCGAGAATTGAATTTTCACCGAATCCAGCTTGCAAGAACCTTCCCATTTGATTTCGAATTGTTGACCAGCCTGAAGACATTCACCACCATTTGGTGACAGAACAGTCACGGCTGGCTTGTTCCAGATCGTGAATGGCCTGTCGCTGATGTCCTCCGGATCGCAATCGAGATCAGCCACTTTGATCAGGCAATTGGTGGAATGAATCTCCGGCACAGTCCACAAATAGCTCCCATCGTTCGGCGTGCCATAGACGATCATGTTCCAATCCTGGCCGCCGTCAGCCGAAAATTGGATTTTGAGGGAATCGAATTGACAACTGGCAGACCATTTGATCTCGAATTTTTCTCCCGGGGAGAGGCACTCGCCGCCGTTGGGCGAGACCACGGTGATCGGCGCTTTGCCCCATATAGTAAAGGGATGATCGCTAAGGTCCTCGGGGTCACAATCCAAATCAGCCACTTTAATCAGACAATTGGTGGAATGCACCTGGGGCACGTTCCAAATATAGCTGCCATCGTTCTCGGTGCCATAAACGATCATTGTCCAATCTTGTCCGCCATCGATGGAATACTGGATCTTGACTGAGTCCAAACAGCAGCAGGCCTCCCACTTGATCTCCCATTTTTCTCCAGCCTTGAGGCATTCCCCACCGTTCGGCGAAATGACCGTTACCAGTGGTTTATTCCATATTGTGAAAGGATGATCGCTCACATCCTCTGGATGATGATCCATATCTGCAACTTTAATTAAGCAGTTCTTTGAAAAAACGTTTGGCACCGTGCAAATAAAGCTTCCGTCATTTGGCGTGGCATCGGTAATTGAAGTCCAATGGTTCCCGCCATCGATGGAGTACTGAATTTTGACCTGAGCGATTGGGCCGGTGGAACTCCATTTTATCTCTTGCTCAGAACCGCTCAGCCAGCATTCGCCGCCGTTCGGGGAAATGATAGTGATGGTTTCCCTCGGCGCAATGATGGAAAACATGGCATCGCTGAGGTCGCAGGGGTGCCCGTCGGCCTTATCGGAAATCTTGACCAGGCAGGTATTGGACGGCGTATTGGGCACGATCCAATCGTAAACGCCATCGTTGGCCGTCGCCGAATCCACCAGCGACCAGCTCACGCCACCATTGATCGAATATTCAATTTTGACCTCGGGGAATGTTCCCGTCCATTGCCAGCGAATTTGTTGCTGCGTCCCCACCGGCCATTGCTCGCCCCCATTGGGCGAAGTGATGTGGATACTCTCGATCACCGGGGCGACGATGGCAAACGGTAGATCGCTTTGATCGGCTGGATGACCATCCTTGGCATCTTCCACTTTCACGCGGCAGAGGGTGGAGGGATCATTGGGGATGATCCACGCAAAATTGCCGTCATTTGGGGTGCTCGGCGTAATAACTTTCCACTGCATCCCGTTATCAGTGGAATAGGATAGTTTCACATGGGTAATGACTCCAGTTGATGTCCACCGAATGATTTGGGTGCTACCCACGAGCCAGTTTTCGCCGCCATTTGGGGCAACGATCGTTAATGTGGCAGGAAACGGCCTGAACGGGCATTTGAATAGATAGACGATCCCAGCATCGGTGGCGGCGGCATCGCTGCCTGGCGCAGCGACTATCACATCCTGGGCACCATCACGATCAAAATCACCCACACCAAGCGCCTGCCCGGCGTTATCCTGCGCCTTTTCCCCTACCATTAACACCTCCGCCGTCGCGAGGGAAACATTTTGTTCCCAATCGGCCCTTTTTCCCGCAATGAAATGGGTCTTGCCAGCTTGATTGCCGTTGTGGCTGTTCAAAGATGCTCCGATCAATATATCAGCTAACTCATCCCCATTCAATTCGGCGAGCACGACCGAAGCGCCAGCGTTATCTCCGGCTTTTTCGCCCAGAAAAGAAGGTGCGTTCCTTTCCAGCACCATATCGGCTGACCAGCCAGACGCTTGACCCTTGACCAGATAAATTTTTCCAGCCATATCGGGCAACTGAGCAGTAACGGCAAAATCATCGAATCCATCCCCATTAATATCCGCGCCGTTCGAAATCGATTTTCCCAATAGATCGTTTGCAGCAAACCCGATGAATGTCGCATTCGCCTGCATTCGCTGATCGAAATTCGGTCGACCGAAAAATACATACACCTTGCCAGCGTCTCTTTTATCCTTTTGGTCATGATATGGGGCACCGATGGCGAAATCTGCCAGCCCATCCTTATTGACATCACCAATTCCCGCCACCGACATGCCAAACAGATCCAATGGGGCTTCAGAATTGAAGATGACATCCGCCTTTGCCAGAACGATGTTCTTTTCCCACGCGCTTGTTTTGCCAAAAATCAGATAAGTTCTCCCCGCATCGCTTCCATTGCTATCGTTCCGGGGCGCACCGATCAGCAGATCGTTAATGCCGTCTCCGTTGACATCGCCGGCGGCAGCGACCGCCAGACCAGCATTATCGCCTTTTTGCTCCCCCCAAAACACAACATCGGCGCTATCCAATTTAACCGTGGCCGGCCAACCACCTTTCCTGCCAAAGAAAAGATAAATTTGACCGGTCCCGCTGTTTTGCATGGGAGCCGCGATGATGAAATCGGGAACACCATCCCCATTCACGTCCCCAGCGCTCGCCACTCTCATCCCAGCCTTATCCTGGGGACGGGACCCCAGAAATGTGACATCGGCTTTTGTTAACGGTGTTAAAGGTGCTGGCATTTCAGCCGAACCAAAGATCAAATAAGCCGCTCCAGCCCGGAGCCCTCCTTTGCTGTTTTCTGGCGCACCAATCAGCACATCCTCATATCCATCATGATTCACATCCCCCACAAACGCCACATCCCATCCAGCCAGATCATTCGCTGCCTCTCCCGTCACAGAAGAAGCATAATAAAAATTCATTGCACTTTCCTGTGCAATTCCCTCAGCGACAGATTGAGATAACATCAAGCTCAAGATAGCAAAGAGCCAGATTAAATCCCATATCTGCCTCTCTCTGAACTGCCATTTTGGATGTCGCATAATACCCCCAAAAGTTGAAATGAATCTGAAAGTTGAATTGCAGAAAAAAATAACAGCCGAGCAGACTGGACGCTCGAATTGCTATAATCTTATACCCTCAACGCCATACGAATACGGAAAAAAGAATCGGCCGATTTTAGGCCGCCTAAAATGGGGGAATGCGCCTGAGCAAATTGGCTTGAACCCGAAATTCTAAAATGAAAATTTGTTTCAAGACACCCATGGAAGACATAAAATATGCTGATAGCTTTTTTTTCCCTCCTTTCGTGTCATTTTGTGTGTTTCGTGGGCAAAGTTTTTTTTCTTTCATTGCCATGATTCATTTTAGAAATTTCGATATTGGTATCAGAATTGTTGGACACTGAAACGCAACTCACACAGAAAAGAGTCCTTCAAAAGTACATTTCTGTTTCAGTTCCAATTCCATGGCCTAATTTTTTTGGGGACACGGAAAAAGAACTCTCACAGAAAAAAGCTTTTTGAAAAATAACTTCAGTGCCAGTTCCAATTCCGTGGCCTAAATTTTTGGGGGACACGGAAAAAGAACTCTCACAGAAAAAAGCTTTTTGAAAAATAATTACCGCGTCAGTTCCAATTCCGTTGCCCGAAAATTCTTTTGTTCTCAGAAATGAAAGGTCTCAGAATTGTTGGACACGGAATATGAACCCACATAAAAAAGAGCCCTTCGGAACTCCATTATTGTGTCAGTTCAAATTCCGTAGCCAAAAATCTTTATTGTCTGATATTCTGAAATCGAACAAGAGGCCACGGAACACACATAAGTCCACTGAAAGCCTTTTATTGTTTTTCTCCTTTCGTGTCATTCCATGTGTTTCGTGGGCAAAGGGTCTTTAAGCGGGGATCGGAATTCAGGTATTTCGAGGCAAGATTAGGACCTCTGCTCTGATAACGAAGAAGCATAATTTTGGACGGTAAGATCTAAAATGGACGCCCGCAGCGCAGATCAGATTAGCATGGACGGCCATTACCACAAAATGATAGTCCACAGATCGATTGTAAAAAAATCAGATCGATTAGAAAGGCGACATGCTCGTTCGATCGATTATGATAATTTCCGTTAACCGAAACCGCTTTTGTGCTATCCTCTATCTCTCTGGCAAATTGGCAGCGCTTCGATATTGTCATCTGCCAGCCTCACGAATGGCAGACTCTGGTCCAACATTATTGCAGGCGTCCATTTTATCATTGTAATACGGAGATCGGAACTAGGTTGAGCTGATCGTCGAAACCATTTCCCTAATTCAGGCATTAGCTTCGCATTATTTGCACTCAAGCTCATCCCGATCGGGCAGCTTCGGAAATGGAGCATGAGGTTCATTTTGGTACCAGAACGCCACCGAGGAAATATCGTCCTGAAGCGGCAAATAACGCCCTCCGGACATCCATCCCAACGCTTGAATGGTCACTTTCAGATCTCTTTCGAAGCGAATTGGGTCCATAATATGCCAGCGGTATAGCCCGAAGCGCTGTTGTGAATTCCAGAGACCATCTGGTTTTAAAACCTGCGGCATTCCAGAATAAGGGGTGGTAAATTCTTTGTACTGGTTATCCACTACGAAACCATAGGAGCCGCAGAAATAGTCCTCAGTGCCCGTGCCGCAGATCGTCGGGAACTCCTTGTCTCCATCGATAAAGAATTTGATCTCACCTTCCCCCCACCAGCCGCTGCTATTGGACCCCCAGCACATGTAGGTTCCAACATAATGTCCCCATCCCTTCACGCCATCGAGGATCGTATAAACTTCTTTGTAGCGCAATGGATTAACCCTGCGAAACTGGGCATGGAAATAGGCGGCATTCTCGGGCACGTCGGTGAGCGTGTAGTTGATTTGGTAGTAAAGCGTCATTCTGTTATCATCGAGGTTTTCCATGGTGATTTTGCAGGATTTTCGGAACGGCATCACCCAATAGCAATTGAACGCGCTACCGGGGTTGACGCAGACGGGCAGTGAGCTCACCTGAGCGTATTTTCCCCAGCCGCAGGCGAAGAAGTCGCCCACTGGGACTTCGACGGACGGCTGTTTTTCACCGTCCCAATAGAAGCGCAAAATCGAAAACCGCCAGTTGCCGGTCGGCGTCATCCAGATTTGTTGAATTGCGCCCGGGCCCTGGATCTCTGCCAGTACGAAAGTCTGCTTGGGTTCGATGTGGATATAAGGGGAGACCTTCCAGCCTTGCCCCAAATCTCGGGCCGCATCCTTTGCCAATCCGTCCACCGACATCCCAGCCTTGCCCTTCTCTCCAGTAAAATTCTCGGGACTGATAGAGCGAGTTTTGGCCCTGGATAGCAATGGCAGATTACTCATGCTCATTTCTAAACCATTGAAGGTTGCAGATTGACCATAAAGAGACGACCAAACAAGCAAGAAGAGAACGATGAGAGTCATAGCTTTGTTCATGAAAGCCCTCCGAGTTAAGTTGATTGGTATGATTTGGTGGATTGTTGAATTTCGAAGCAGTGCCTGGCTTTCAAAATTTAACCATTTTTAGCTAAGTGTCAAGCATAAAATTCTTAGCGACGCAATTTATCTTCTCAATTCTTGCTGATCTCATCTTTAGCTTGCCCCTGAAATTCTGAGAGGAAAACCCTTATCTCAGGATTCCCTCGAAACACTCGAAAAGTCACTAAAAGAATTTTTTCCTCTAAGATTTCGTGGTGGCGATCCATTCATTTTACAGGCAACGTGTGCCATTTTCAATGGTCATGGTTCAAATAAGAAATTTAGCTTGCATTTCATTTTTGTTTTGTTAGATTAGTGGCTAATTCAATTTGAATGATCTGAACGAATGATTGCATAAAATACTTTCGTTCAAGATCAGTGATCGCTCCAACAACTCTCAAGCTGGGATCTCAGATGAAACCAATCATTTGCGTTACAATCTGGAACGAATTCATCCATGAACGACAAGACGAACCAGTCCGGCGAATCTATCCTGATGGCATTCATCAGACAATTGCCCGATTCTTATCGGTTCACTCCGACCTTGTGATTACAACAGCCACCCTGGATATGCCAGAACATGGATTGACTGAAACAATTCTAAATTCGACCGACGTGCTGATCTGGTGGGGGCATAAAGCCCATGATCAAGTGAGTCATGACGTCGTAAGTCGGGTCCACAAAAAAGTGTTAGAAGGCATGGGCTTAATCGTACTGCATTCTGCCCACTATTCGAGGATTTTTAAGGCACTGATGGGGACCAACTGTTCCTTGCGCTGGCGCGAGGCGGGCGAAAAGGAGCGATTATGGAATATCGCGCCCAGCCATCCCATTACGGCTGGCATTGGCGATTATATTGAATTGCCCCATTCCGAGATGTACGGCGAGCGATTCGATATTCCCCAGCCCGATCGAGTGATCTTCATCTCGTGGTTCCAGGGCGGCGAAGTGTTTCGCAGCGGCTGTTGTTGGGAGCGCGGCCATGGCCGGATTTTCTATTTCAGCCCAGGGCATGAGACATATCCGATTTATCATCATCCGGAAATTCAACACGTCATCACCAATGCCGTACGATGGGCCTGCCCCCGCGTGTTAAAACCCGATCAGTGCCCAAAAGTCGATCCGCTGGAAAATTTAAGGGATCACCCATCCTCAGACCGATAGATCTTGAAATGCAATGTTGCAGTTCTAATTTTTCTTCGCTGCAAAGCTGCTTAGATGAAACGATCATCGGCTTTCCAGCGTTGAATTCGCAATTTGTAATAAGCCACAAGGCCTTTTTCTTGATTCGATCGCGATCCGATTAATTGTTTGGAGCGCGACGTGCTATTCATTTTAAGGTCAAGCTTCAGAAAACCATGGTCGAAGGAATCATATTAGCCGCGATTACCGGGATATTCTGGTTTGGCAATGGCATTATCTTCAGCTACGCCGTGCGAAGATCACTGAATTTTTTCGCCATCATGACGGTCTCCACTTTTACAGGGGCCGCTTTGTGCTGGATGTTTCTGAGCCGGCCGACACTCATCGTCGATGGCGCAGCGCCTCGATTGACCGATTTGGCCATTGCGATGCTGTCGTCAGGAGCGATTGGAACCATCGGCGTGATCCTAATGCAGCGGGCGATGCGCATCGGCCATCATGGGATGGTATGGACGATCTCCCAGTTCGCCTTTATCGTGCCGTTCTTATTCGGTGTGCTGGTGCATCATGAGCCCGTCGCCGGGATAAAGCGGTTGGGGATATTCATTGTGCTGCTGAGCCTGCTGGCGATTGGAACAGGAGAATCCCGGCAGCAAAATGGCGCTCGCAAGTCATCGATCATCTGGTTTCCGTTGAGCCTCATCGCTTTTGCCGTTTTGGGCATTCATCAGACCGTCACCCTGATCCCTAACTTCTGGCAAAATTGGGAGGACACAGCCAATCTGCGCGGTGCTATGTTGAATAGCGGCTTCTTTATCAGCTATTTCCTTGTGCTACTCGTGACCCGGAGCCGGCTCGATCGCCGCACGATCAAACTGGGCCTATTATCTGGGATCATCGTCTTTGTCAGTCCGATCACCTTATTCGGCGCCATGGATATACTGGAGCAACACAAGATGCTCTCGATGGTTTTCCCTTTAGCGGTTGGTATCTGTATCACTGCTTTTATCTGTTACAGCGCCTTGTTCTTGAGAGAACATTCCTCTTTCATCTCCATCGCAGGAGCTGGGGCTGGGATCGCTGGATTAATTTTAATCGCAATCTGAAGGGAGCGAAGCATGAGCCAACTGGCAATTCTGGGCGGCAAGCCGATAACACAAAATTTGCTTGATAGATATGAATTAAAATTACGCCCTGATCTGGAACGAAAATATCTGTTAGAAGCATACGATAGCGGCATTTGGGACGATTGGCCGGGAACGGATTCGATGGCCGCTCGATTTGAACGAGAATGGGCGGCATTTCACCAGTCGCCATTTTGCGCATTGCTAACCAATGGCACCCACAGCCTGCAAGTTGCCTTAGAGACCCTGGATATTGGATATGGGGATGAAGTGATTGTCCCAGGCCTTACATGGCAGGCCACTGCCAGCGCCGTGTGCGATGTGAACGCCGTACCGGTGTTAGTCGATGTGGATCCCGAAACTTTGTGCATCGATCCACAAAAGATTGAAGCGGCAATCACCCCGAACACACGCGCCATTATTCCAGTTCATCTCTACCATCGCCTGGCCGATATGAATGCCATTCTCGCGATGGCCAAAAAATATCATCTTCATGTGATCGAAGATTGTGCCCATAGCCATGGCTCGATCTGGAGTGGGAAAAGTGTGGGCACGATTGGGGATTTTGGATCATTCAGTTTCCAGCGCTCCAAATTGATCAATGCCGGGGAAGGCGGCGCGCTCTTAATGCAACAGGAAGAATATTACTGGAAGGTGATCAGCCAGCGCAGTTGCGGTCGGGAGCTGAAAAACGGCATCAAAATTCATAGCGGCAATTATCGCATGACCAGCTTTCAGGCCGCCATCCTGCTCGGCCAATTGGAGGCCCATCGGACCAATGCGCCATTGATCGACCGCAACGGTATCGCGCTGGACGCAGCGATCGCCGCTGCCCCGGGAGTGAAACCGTTGCGCCGCGATCCACAAATCGAGCGACAATGCAGCTATGCATTTCTGTTCTTGTATGATCCCGAGGCCTTTGATGGGCTCGACGTCGCGATCTTTCGCCACGCACTCTCGGCAGAACTCGGCATTCCATTTGATACCACCTATACCCCATTGAACCATAGCGAGGTCTATTATCCCCACACGAAGCGACGGCATCATCTCAGCCCGGCTTATCGGCAGGCCATTGATCCTTCGCGTTGGGAGTTGCCTGTTGCCAATGACATCTGGAAAAATAAAGCCGTGCTAACGCCCTGGCGCATTTTTGGTTGTCCGGCTGATCGTGCTCATCTTTTGACCGATGCGATTGAAAAGATATATACCCACCGCGCTGAATTATTGAAGATTTGATCGAATGAACAAACGAATCAGGATGGGCTCCGATATGATCACTTTGTTCAGCATGATGTTGAAGCGGAGAAAATCGAAAATCCCATCCTCAAAAACCCTCATGAATTGAGGTCCCTAAAATGATTTCTTGATGAAGAGATGATTAATAAGCGAATTTCTATTCCCCAATTGGGTCCATTAAAACATCTTCTCGAACAGCGCATAATGGTCCTTATTCATCCCCAATTGCTCGTAAACCCTTTGGGCAATCAAGTTGCTTTGATCCACATAAAGCCGCAATCCACGAATCTGAGCGCTACGAGCCAGTTGTTCAATATGCTCGAACATCTGCTTGAAAACGCCCCGCCTGCGATAGGCAGGATCGACATAGACGCTATGAATCCACCAAACATCGCCATTGCGCCAGTCGCTCCATTCCTTTAGAATCAACAGACAGGCGATCGGTTGGAGGTTGTCTTTGGCCAAAATATAGAACCCGCGCTCGGGATGGTCAAAAATGTAGCGAACGCCTTTGGCCACTTGCTCTGGATCCAGGGTAATCCCCTCGGTCTCCAACGCCATCGCGATCTGCGCTGTGGCGATCCAGCTTACATCTGCTGGAGAAGCATAATCGATTTGGATAGCGGATCGCATGGATGACCCTCCTCTTTAAGGTTCAATGCTTCATTGGATAGATGAAATTTTGACCCATTTTGACCCGCTGAACGCTCCCATCTGGCCCAAGCTCGAAGATCAACTTTTCGCCGTTGCCGTTTTCACCGGTCATGCGAAAAGTATGTTCAGCGATGGGCGTAAGTTCAATAACGCCGGCCATCGGGTCATCTTCGGGCGGGTAGTCAAAGCCATATAGCACCAGCCGGTTATTCAGGATCATGACCTCATATTCCCAGTCAGTGGGATCGCAATATCTGCCCAAATAATTCTTCCATTCGCTCGGCGGGGAGGATACTGGTGACACGACTCGCGTCGCCTCTTGAATAGCTGGCGCAATAGTATCGTAGATATGATTGGCGAGGAAGCTGGGCGCGCCATCATCGGCATTGATGAAGACGATAACCCCGATTTTTTCCTCGGGACAAAACGTGATCTGGCTGCGATAGCCAGCTACCCATCCACCATGGCCAACAAAGGTTCGCTGATTGCGGTGAGAAATGCTGAATCCCAATCCCCAGCCGCTTTGCCAGTTGGGTTGCAACCAGTGAACACGGTGCATTTCCCGTTTGCTGCTGGCTTTGAGCACTCGATCGCCGCGGGGCTCGTTCATCCGAAATTGCCAGGCGATGAATTTCGCCAGATCCTCGACGGTCGAAGACATATTCGCCGCTGGGGTAAGGCCCTTTGCATCGGTGAATGGCATGATTTTGCGCATCCCATCGGGCAGACGCCGTCCATATCCGATGGCAAGTCGCGCCCGAAACTCGTCCGTCAAGTTCACGCAGGTGCTGGTCATTCCAAGCGGCTGGAGAATGTTTGTTTCAATATATCTCGCATAATCCTGACCCGAAATTCGAGCGATAATTTCGCCCAATAGTGCAATTCCGAGATTGGAATACTTCCATTTTGTCTCTGGAGGATAAATCAGTTCTTGATCGGGCAATTTTTGGATGATCTGTCCCAATGTCGGGAACTGGTGATCGGTCCAATAGGGAAAATCTGCTTCGCGCGGCAGCCCTGCCGTATGGCTCATCAACTGCTGAATCGTAATGATTCCAGCATCTGAAAATTGGCTCTGGATTTTGAACCAGGGCAAATATTTCTGCACTGGATCATCGAGTCGCAATTTGCCCTGATCGCGAAGCTGCATGATGCCAGTGCAGGTGAATAGTTTGGTTATTGAGGCGATCCGAAATAAGGTTCGGGACGTCATCGGTGTGCCCTGTTGTAGATCCGCATATCCAAATCCAGCCGACCAGACCAAATCCTGATCATAGACGATGCCCACGGCAATCCCTGGCCAGCCATGATACGCCTGTTGCTCCTCAATCCAAATGGTCAATAATTGCAGCCGAGCGGCAACATCGGTTTGATCCGCTATGGTATTTGTTTGCGCCGAGAGAGAGAATTGACACAATAAGAATGCGAATATGATGCGCGCGACTGGTTTCATCGTTTGTTCCCTCTAAGTTTTCATTCAGCGGTTGCACCGTTTCCTTCTGGCGATTATTCGATTGAAAAGGCATTTTCTCTTATCACGCCAAAACAGCCATAACTCTTCATTCAGAGAACAATGAGGTTCCTGATGTCTCTTTAATTTTTTGGGGAAAAAATTTTTCTATTACACGTGCTGGAGATAATTTTTGTTCTCTGCCGAAACATTTTACTGAATCATTTCAATATTAAAAATTGCCAGTGTGGCTCGCTTAACAAATTGCATGAGCAATTTGCTACGAATTGGAAAATATCGCTTGACATTTTAAAAAAGATATTTATATTAAAGGCAAACAATCGCTGCCACTCATCATCAACAAGGAGGGAATGTTATGAAGGCATTGTCGTTTGTTTCGAAGCTGTCTTGCTTGATTATTCTTCTTAGTTGCTGTACTCTTATGGCAGGCCAAACCGATTCCATTCAGGTAACGATCATCAACACCCAGCGGGAAGTTGGCAGCATCCGCTTTGTGGAACGGGACTCAAGCAACTTGATCTTGCGGGTAATGGATAGCGAGGGGAATGCGATCGAGCAACTTTTACCTGATCAGGTATCGATCGTTCGAGGCCAGCAGAGGGCAAAAATCCTCAAAGTAACCCCGCTTCAGGCAACAGTGGAAACAAATTTGAATGTGGTATTGGCGCTGGATAACAGTGCATCGATGGCTGGATCTGTGAAAGAACTGCTGAGCAGCGTTCAGTTATTGTTGTCCAAGCTTCGCGATAAGAGCCGAATCAGCGTGGTGCTGTTCGACGAAACCGAGGCCAAAGAGAGTAAGCAGGCTGGCATTATCGATGACCAGCGAGTGAATGTCAGGATCTCAGATTTTCAGAGTGACATTCAAAAGGTGATGGATTTTGTGCGATGGAATTATAGTTCCAAAGGGCTAACCTCACGCACTTATCTATATGATATGATCCTGGTTGGCTTGAAGCAATTTGAGAAGTTGCCCAAAAATTTATTGCGGGTGTTGGTGGTGTTCAGTGATGGTCAGGACCTGGGCAGCCGATTCGGTCTGAATCGGGTGGTGAAGGAAGCCGCCTCAGCAGGTATTCCCATTTATTGCGTCGATTATAGTGATTCGCGCGAACTCAATGAGATCCTCCGTCGCATTGTAAATGCAAGCACCGAGGGTAAGGTTTTCCGCGCTTCCAAGGCTGCCGATCTCATGCCAACATTCGATGCCATTTCCAAAGAAATTATAACCGAATTCCAGGTCACATATCGTTTTCCTGTGGCACCTTCAGGGAGCATCGCCTTTCAGGGAGATAGCCTTTGGATAACCTCCCGCCAGATCATTGATGAATTTCCGATGCTGAACTATGTGTTCTTCGATAGCAATTCGGCAGAGATTGATGCTCGGTATCATCTATTCTCTAGTGCTGACGAAGCCCAAGATTTCGATGAAACAAAAATTCAACAGTCGCTGGATAAATATTATCATCTGTTGAACGTGGTTGGCAGTCGTGCGCGCAGCGATTCGACAGCTAAGCTGATCATCACCGGTTGCAACATGAATGTCGGGGCCGAGCAAAACAATATTTCGCTGTCGCGACAGCGAGCGGAGGCGGTGAGCCGTTACCTGCAAGAAATTTGGGGGATTGATCCGGGCAGGATCACCGTTCGGGCGCAAAACCTGCCAAATAAGCGATCCAGTCCGACAACCCCTGAGGGGCAGGCGGAAAATCGGCGCGTGGAGATCACTTCGGATCATTTTTCGATTTTGCGCCCCATTCGCTCTGAAATCACAGAATTCATCTATTATCCGGAGATCGGTATTTTCTCGACCCAGATCAACGCCCCGGAGGGATTGCAGGGTTGGGAGTTTGCAGCCTATCATGACCAGGACCCATTGATCAAAATTTTGTTCGATCAGCCGCGAACCAGCATCAATTGGAACTGGATCGACCTCCGCGGCCAAAAAATTCATGACCTCGATCACATCGAATATGGTATCCACATCATTGATAAGGACGGCCGCAGTTTTCACAGCCCGCGGCATCGGATTCCCATCGTACAAAAGAGCGAGACATCGGTTCAAGCGGAAGCCAGTCAGGATACGCTATTCGAGAAATTTAGCCTGGTGCTGTTCGATTTCAACTCGGCCCAGCTCAGCGAAAACAACCAGTATCTGATGCAGCGCGTGCTGAATCGGTTTCAGGAACATCCCAATGCCATCATCAAGGTCCTCGGCTATTGTGATGATATCGGCAGCGAGGAATACAACTTAAAGCTCTCGACCGAGCGGGCCAAAATGGCCTACAATATCTTAAAGCAAATGAAAATACCCGGCGATCAATTGAGCTATATGGGCTACGGAGAGAGCAATCCCTTGTATAGCAACGCTACGCCAGAGGGTCGCTTTTTGAATCGCACGGTCCAAATTCATATCCGCTATCCGATTGCCAGGCAATGAGCAAATTCAGCCCAGCGATCGAGGTCGCTGCTATGCGAGCTGGGATACTCGGAAAGCGAAATCCACTGCAAGCCGATGATCGCTCACACGAGCTCGACTATTCCGCACGCAAGGCTGTTGACCAGTAGTTATATACCTGGAAAATGGACGGCCGGGATTTTTTCATTGGGCAAAATGCTATCGATCCCGGCCCAATTATTGCCCAAACGGAAGCCGTCCATTTCGACCTCACCCGTAGCCTCGGTTGGAAGAAAGGGCTAAGAGGTGAGCTCTGAAACATCAGAGTCCGAAATTATCATCCAGGGTGAAGATTTCGAAATTTTCGTTCGGGAACGCACCATTCCCCCCAATTCAGGTGTCGTATCAACATTTTTCAACATAGAGGTTCTCTCATGCAGGCATTGAAGAACATCTTCATTGCCTCACTCACGCTATTGTCGTTTGCGCAATTCAATTTGAGCGAGGCGAAATCGCAGACGCCGCGGTTATTCATCAATGAGTTCATGGCTTCCAACCAATCGACTGTGGCCGATCCGAACAACGAATATGATGATTGGATCGAGATCTTCAATGGCGAAGCTTACGATATTGATCTGAGCGGCTATTTTTTAACCGATAATCTCAATAATCCTCATAAATGGGCTTTTCCCAGTATCTCTTTGCCAGCCGGGGGTCACCTGTTGGTCTGGGCAGATGATCAGCCGAATCAAATTGGCTGTCATGCCAGTTTCAAGCTGGATAAAGACGGCGAGCAGATCGGCTTATATTGGGGGACCGTGCTGGTTGATACCATCACATTTGGTCCACAGCGAACCGATGTCTCTTTTGGCCGACGCTCCGATGGCGACAATCGCTGGGTGTTTTTCGATCCGGCGTTCAATGCGCCAACTCCTGGGGCGGCAAATCATTATGTAGAGGTGGCAACGCTGCCTCCACCAAAATTTTCGCTCAATGACGGATTTTATGTTGGGGCAATTACCGTTGAATTGCGCTCGGATGATCCGGCCGCGGCCATTCACTACACCCTCGATGGCAGCATGCCAACCGCATCGAGCCCCCAATATGCGCATCCGATCTATATCGCTGCTCCCACAACGGTTCGAGCCTTGTGCCGAAAACAGATCGAGCCCGGCCAATATCAAATCAGCGAGGTGGTAAGCCGCTGCTACCTGATCGATATCGACAATTCCATGCCGCTGATCGTTATCGTCTGTGACCCGGATGCGCATCGTGGGATCTATGCCTGGCCTCAGCCGGGTGAGCCGCACGGCTCGATTCCAGGTCAGCTCAAACTGTTTGATGGCGCGCATCTGTTACAGGCCGATCTACCGATCGAGCTATCGATGCGCGGGGGATTCTCCCTCCTGTCGCCTAAAAAATCCTATCAAGTGGATTTTGTCGCCCAGAATCTTCAGTACGATCTATTCGACCAGGATTACAACGCCCCACGTCCAGCCAATTTGCCGAGATCTTTTCATTCAATCAATCTGAACGGGATGTCCTCTGATTATTCCCTGATTCGAAATTTCCTGGCGTTCCACCTGTTGCGTCGCGCTGGAGCGATCAGCCCCCAGGTGGCGTTCGTCCGGCTGTTCATCAATGACCAGGACCAGGGGATTTATATCGCCATGGAGCGAATCGATCAGTGGCTGGTGAAAAACCGATTCGGGAATGATCGATACGACATCATCAAGACTGGCATTGAACATCGCTGTGATCTTACCCCTGACAATCAGAACGGGCAATATTTCGAGCTCAAAGCCGGGGACTTTAACGCATTTAACAATCTGATCACCTGGCTGAATCAAAGTGGTCGCAATTATGAAGAGCTGAGCAATAAACTGGACATCCCTTCGTTTCTTCTGTATGATCTCATGTGTCGCTTCTCGAACAATAAGGACAGCTATGATATCAATTATTATCTGATCCGAAATCGAGAGCAGCCCAATAGCAAATGGATCATTCTGCTGTGGGATTGTGACGAAAGCTTCGGTTGGGATAGCCGGGTGACTGGCAATTGGTTCCCATACAACCGGGCATTCGATCTGCTCCGGGGAACGGCAGAGTATCGACAACTCTACTATAACACCCTGGCCGATCTGTTGAATACCCAATGGTCACAGACCGAAATCACTGAGTTGATCGAACAGCTCAAGCTGACCTTTCAAATGGATAATCCGGCTGATGAGGCGATCTGGAATGAAAGCTGGTCTCATTACGCGAGTGGGGTGATCCCGGATTTCGACCAGGACCCCAATTATCATCCCCTCTCTCGCTATGCGCAATTCGACTATATCGAACAATGGGTGGGCCAGCGGATCGATTATGAGTTTAACCTCTGGAGCGAAGGAACGGCTAGATTGACGATTGATCCGCCAGTTGGTGGCGAGGGTGCTATCCAACTGAACAGCCTGAGGCTTTCCAATTTTCCATGGAGCGGCCGCTACTTTCAACAGATCGCTGTGCCACTGAAAGCGTTGCCTGGCCCTGGTTTTATATTTGCCGGTTGGAGCGATGCCACGCTTTCTCAATCAGAGTCAATCACTATTACCCTACGGGAAGATTATCGCCTTCATGCCATTTTTGATCCCAACGATCTGATGGACCGACTCATCATCAATGAGATCAACTATAACAGCGCGCCCGATTTCGATCCAGAGGATTGGATTGAGCTGCACAATCCCGGTGATTCCCCAGTGGATTTGAGCGGTTGGGTCGTGAAAGACAGTGATGATGCCCATAATTTCGTCGTGCCAGTTGGAACCGTAATAGCGCCCAAAGGCTATCTGGTCATTAGTCGCGATACAGCAGCCTTTCGTCGCCTATTCGCTCAGGTGCCCGGGGTTATTGGCAATTTGCCCTTTGGTCTGGGCAATGATGGGGACCAGGTGCGGCTCTATAGTGCAACAGGGATGCTGGTGGATTCGGTGGCGTATGATGATCGGGCGCCATGGCCGCAAGCGGCTGATGGCGAGGGAGCCACGTTGGAATTAATGGATCCCGACCTGAATAACGCATTGGCAGAGAACTGGCAGGCCAGCCTCTGGCATGGAACGCCTGGCCGACGCAATTCGTTCCCGCTGGTGATCACAGAGATCAATTACCATAGCGCGCTCAATTTCAATGTCGAGGATTGGGTGGAAATCTATAATCCTGCTGACCGAACTGTTGATGTGAGCGGCTGTCACATTCGACACCAACATCCCAGCCATGATTTTCGTTTTCCATTCGGGTCTTCGATCCCGGCGAAAGGCCACATCATCGTTTGCCAGGATCGAAATAAATTCAAATCGCTGTTTCCCGACGTTTCAAATGTGCTCGGCGATTTTGGGTTCCCATTAAGCGATACAGGTGACGAACTGCTTCTTCTCGATCCCTTCAACAATGTGATCGATTCCGTCAGATACGGGATCAACAAGCCCTGGCCTGTTGAAGCCAATGGTCAGGGACCTACGCTGGAATTGCTCGACCCAGCGCTGGACAATACAGTAGCACGCCATTGGCAGGCCAGTGCTGGTCATGGTTCTCCAGGCCAACCAACTCGAGCACTGCCCGTAGTCACCCGGTTTGTCGTGCGCGATAGCAGCGGATCGCGGTTGGTCACCGACAACCGCAATGTTCTGGTTGAAATGGCCGCATCAGATTTTGATGGTCAGATCCTTGGTTGGCATATCAATGAGACCGGCCTGGCTCCTTCACCAGCCGATTTTCGTCGGACCGCCCCGCCAACGAGTTATACCATCCTGGGCGATCCCGGCATCGTGCGCATCTATGGCTGGGTGCTGGATAACGATAACCAGGTCAGCCGACGCACGGACACCTCCCACGCTGCCATTCGATTGCGATTGGCAGAGGAGCTTTATAGTGTAGAAGGCATGGTACGCTACTTAACGAACAACCAGCCAGTGCCAGCAGTGAAACTGGTGCTGAAGTTACATCAGGAAATCGACTGGGACAGCACCGATACCAGTGGTCACTATCGATTTGTTGGATTGGACAGCGGACAAATCACCCTCCAGCCGATCAAGCAGGGCGACGTGCGGCAGGCGATCCGCGGCTGCGATGTCTGCGAAGTTTTGGCCGCTCTGGCTGATCCGTTCCGACTTACCTTAAAACAGCGATTGGCCGCAAACGTGATTCCTGATGGAGAATTGACCATTGCCGATGCGCGAGCAATGCTGCGCTATCTTGCGTTTCGCAGTGATCAGATTGGTTCCACAGGGACTTGGCGGTTCGTTCCAGCCGAGACCTCATTGGTCTTGAACCAGAATTTGACCTCGCATTTCCAGGCCTATCTCTCTGGCGATGTCGATCTCAATTGGGGCACAGATTCGCTTGCCTCCCAAATCAATGATAGCCTGCTGTCTGGCATTACCCTCAAATTAGGACAGGTGGAAAATCATGGTGCCCAGTTCATCACCGTTCCGCTGAGCGCTCAAGTGAACAACGGCGCGATCCATTCCCTGATGTTCAGTCTCCAATACGATACCAACTATCTTATCTATCAATGGCCTGAAACAGCCACCCTGAGCAAAAATTTCCTTGTTGAAGACAATGGCACTCAGCCGGGCAAAATACATGTTGCTATGGCAGGGCTGGAACCCATCACCTCCAGCGATGTCGTTCTGAAACTGCACTTCAAAGTCATCGCCAGCACCGGTCGCACGCGCCACACCCAGTTGCTCTTCTCCCGCGCCCTGGTGGATGATCGTCCGGTCAGCGCGGTCCATGGCCTGGTAATTCTTACTGATATTGGCGAAAACGAAACCCCTTTGCCAATGGCTTTCAAACTGTTTCAAAATTACCCCAATCCCTTTAATTCCCAGACCCAAATCCAATATCAAATTGCCAGCGATGGACCAGTACGATTGACCATTTATAATCTCATGGGTCATCGGGTTCGGGTGCTGGTGGATGAACGACTTCAAGCTGCTGGGACCTATCAGGTGAGCTGGGATGGGCGAGATGAGAATGGTCTGTCGCTCCCCTCTGCCATCTATTTGTATGAGTTGAGATCAGGAGGGCTGGTGCAGCGGAACAAAATGGTCATGGTCAAATAGATTTTATTGAATGGCGTCGCGCCCACATTGCGAAGATGCCTGGTCAGATGAGCCATGTCGAAGATGCGATCAATTTGTTTTAGCTCGTGGTCATCCCCCTTATTCTCTCAGAAACTAAGCTTGCAAACTCTCAACCGCTCTCTCGTTTCAGGTGGGTGAGAGCGATTTTTGCATCAAATTTGAACTTTTAAAATGCAAATGTATCTTTAAAAAAATGCCCACGGAACACCCGAAAAATACGCTGAAAGCAGTTTTTGTTCTTCTGATTTCGCGTCATTCGGTGTGTTTCGTGGGCATAGGGACTTGAGAATACACTGCGATGGTTCAATTTATAAATTTGGGTGATATTTTAAAATCGATTTCCGTGCCGGTTCTTTTTCAATGGCCTTAAAATTTAGGACACGGAAGCAGAACCGCCACGGAAATTATTATTGGATCAAAGCGCTTTTTTAGCTACCGATGAAGTTCTGGATCATTAGGCTTACTTCTGCCACTCCGCCAAAGTGGCCTTCACTTCGCTTTTGATCACAGCATCTTCTGCCACCCCTTCGATAACCTCGGTCTCTGCCAGGATATCTTTCATCATTTGGATGGCTCGTTCTTTTTGATCCTGAGAATAGAGCGCCTCAGCCAGGAATTGACGGGTGTTCAAATTTCGAGGCGCCAGTTTGTAACTCTGTTCCAGGATCTCCACCGCTTTTTTCTTCGATGGCCAGCTCAGCACCAATGGGATTTTCGGCGCTTTGTAATAGACTCTCCCCAATACCCGATAGCCGCCAGCATCATCGAAATTGGGATCCAGCGCGATCACCTTTTCGCAGTGTTCTTTGATTTTCCCAGCAACCCCTTCCCGCGCAGCCTTCATAATACCATATTCTTCGCCCCAGACACCCCAAACAATGGCGGAGAACAGATGAATTCCCACTGACTCCGGGAATTCCTTCAAGCCAATTTGCCCCATTTCCTTGCCGAGATCATAGATCTTCTTGCGCTCTTCACTGTTGTGAGTGGTATATTTCCCTTTGAAATAGTAAGCCCGCATCAGCTTCCAGATCGCCTCCTCTTTTTGAGCGCCAGTGGAAGTCTCGATGGCCTTTTTATAGAGCTCGATCGCTTTGTCGATATTGCCCGGATCCGCGAGCAACTTGTCCTGATGGAATACCGCTCCCCGGTTGTCGTAATAGTTATCAGCCTGCTGGAGAAAATCCTGAGCAGCGAGATTCACCATCCAGACGAACAAGATAGACGACACCAGTAGACTCATTCTTTTCATCGCTTTTCCTCCCATGGAATTTGGTCCTTTTGGATCTGTGACTATTGTGCGCGGAGCGCATGATTTAACCTCAGCCCTTAAAAAAGGCATTGGAGAGTGAGGTCCGACTCGAAAACTGCCATTGCTTGATGCAGAAAAATTGTTTGCCAATATAACAAATTCAACTGGCATCTGCAACAGATTTTTTGTTGGAAAACACCAATAACCTTTTCGCACAACAAGTAGAGGGTTTCCAAAGTAATATTCCATCTAAAATTCTAAAATGAATTGATCATGTGATTGATAATTTCTTGGAGGCACAGAGCGCACAAAGCAATCGCAGAGATCGCAGGGCAAATGATTCTTATTCATTCTTTGTGAGCTCAATGATTGTCCCCGATCTGTGTCCAACAATAGCTGTCATTTAGCCAGCATCAATGAACTGTTTTCGATTGCTCGAATTTAAAAATTCGACTTCCAATATACGCGGTCTCTGCGAAGAGCGAAGCGACGAAGCGATCTGTTAATCAGAAATAGATTGCTTCGCTCGCAATGACATTTCTCTGAAACGGTAGTCGAGAAGTATTTATGAGATGATCAAATATCAAATTTGCCGAAGCTGGATTCAGCCGGGAAATACTTTCTGACCCTCGATGCTTTGGTTCGGTGTAGAGCCCTGTTCACCAATTATTGCTTGTGATCCAGCCTTCACTGATCGCTTGGCAAGCAGAGAATCATCAAAAAAACGATCAACCATGATACATCTTATTGAAAGCCAATTGCGCCTGCACCACGGCGTCGCGCATGAGATCTTCTGCCTTGGCCGTCTCTCGGTTCCTGAGATGTTGGAGCAACTGATCGGTATTCAATTGTTTTGCGGCTTGCTCACACGCCTCCCAACTCAAAATGCTTCTGATTACGCGATCGATACCCTGCTCGGTGGAATCGTAAGCCCGTGTTTGCATGTCATGTCCCTTCCAGCGGGCGTAACCAGCCTCGCGAATCAGTCCGGCAATGGCGATGTTCATGCCATTGACTCGGGTACCATGATCGATATCATATTTCCCTGGCCCGCCGAGGATGATGCCATCGTTGTAGCCCTGGCTGTTGAGGTGCATGTGCATCATGGCCTTATTATCCAACTCCTCGACCGTATCATAAACATGATCCAGGCCGATCATTTCCGAGTGGCCAAATTCTTTATTGACACCTTTGTTGCGCCGCGAAATGCCGAACTCCTCTTCCAGCCGGCGCCAGAAGATCAAGGCGCTGGCGACCGTGGGGATCAACATCGCGGGGTGGCCTTCATTGGGTTTTGGCTCAAAACCGATGAACAACTGACCGCCTAATTTTTCCTCATACTGGCAGAAGCGAGCAACACTCTCCTTCAGATTTTGATACATATATTTGATCCCAACAGAGGCCAGGTCGTAGCCGAACGATCCGTTCCACAATACCAGACTGGGCGCTTTAGCGGGATCTGGATGCCATGCTTTGCGCAATGGACCGTATGCCAGTTCCAGGGTTCGCTGGCCAAATTCCTCGGCAGCCCGGCGCTCGTTGGGGTCCAATGAGGAAATCCCGCCATACGCAAAACGGCTGTGCGCCCCAGGCGTGATCATCGCTAAAAACAATTTATTGTCCACTAAAGCATCCGCGACCGCAGCCACATTCGTCTCGTTCACCTCTGTATCATAATGGAGCTCAATCCCCAATTCGATATGGCTGGGCAGCCGCGGCGCAATTCTTTCTGCGACCAACTGGATCATCTTGACGGTGTCGAAGTTCTCATTGCTCCACTCCGGCCGAATATCGGCTGGGACAAAGCCCCCTTTGCCAGGATTAAAAGTCCAACGACAGACGCTATGCAGTGATTTTTCCATCAACTTCCCTCCAGCAATTCTTAGTTTGTATGATTGTATCTGCCGAATTCAATGCCCCAAAGCTGGGGCATCGCGTTGCTCTTTTCGATAACGTTCAATTTAAAAAATCATCTCGAATACGGATCTGTCAGATTTAAACCTCATATCCTTCTAAATTCGCCGCCATGCGGACACAGGCCTTAAAGGGAGAAATTTTAAATTTCACCTTCATTAAAGCCACCAGAGTCGCTACCCGCCATTTGGCGAGTTGGGATCGAGACGGTGATGTTGTTTCACCAAAAATTGAGCAACGAAAATTGTAATAATTGACCCTAAAATATAACAAAAAAATTTCAAAATCAATCCTTTTCTTTTCACCGATCACATCTCGAGCAAATGAAACCGGCATGCACAATGCCAAAAATTATTTCGCCGCCATCCATTTGAACAAAACACTGATGAACCGAAAAATTGGTTTCTGTTCTTCATTGGAGAAATAAAGTCCGAACGCCTCTTTTCTGAAAATGAAATAATAGGGGATGTTTCAGCCAATCCGGCTAATTGGTCTTATCGTTAATTTTCTTCTCGAATACTCAAAAAAGCATTCTTGCCAATGCCTCACGATGCAGGCCTCCTATTCAATCAAAATAGCGTTTGAACGAAAAATTTCTTTTCTGCTGGAAGGATAGGAGATTAAGAATTGGCATTTCTCCTGTTATAGAGGTAGCCAGCGTGGATGGATGAAATAGCTCTGAACGAATAAAACAGCTTTTAAATTTGGATTGGCAAGGAAGATGTTCAGATTTTGGAGTCAATGTGGACTCATCCACCTTCCTGAGAGACAACAAGATGGGCGCGTTTCAAACAAAACTTATTTTTATTTTAAGGGTAAAACTGGTATCAAATCGGCGAAGCCCGAGCGCGAAATCAAAATCTAAATGGCAACGCATCTTATTTTTTAGCTCCGTGAGACAAACGAATTGCCAATGAGTCACAAAGAAGGTGGTAGCGGAGAGGGAATGAATCGTTTGACTGGGACAGCAAGCAATATTACACAGGGGTCGATCAGCGCAGGATTGTTTCAATTGGCATTGCCGGCCATGATATCGATGGTGGCGATCATGCTTTACGAATTCATCGATTTGTTCTGGATCGGCAAATTGGGGGCAGAAGCGGTCGCTGCTCTGGGCGCTTCGGCGTTTGTGCTGTGGACGATCAAAGCGCTGGCCAATTGTGTAGCGGCTGGGCTCAATGCATTGATCGCCAGAAATGCTGGGGCAGAAAATTTTCCGCGGGCTCAAATGTGGGCGTCTCAAGGCCTGGTGCTGACCGTGCTATTTGCCTTGCTCATCGCCGCAGTCACCTATTTGGCTCACCTATTCCTTTTCGACCTGCTCGGCCTGGCGCCAGTTGTCGCACAAAATGCCCAGCGTTATACATTCATCATGACGCTTTCTCTGGTATTCATCTACGGGTCGATCTCATTGGACACGATTTTCCGAGCCATGGGCAATACATTTGTCCCGATGATCATCATGGTCACTGGACTGGCGCTCAATGCGATTTTAGATCCCCTTTTCATCTTTGGATGGTTGGGCATGCCGAAAATGGGAATGCCAGGGGCAGCGCTCGCATCGGCCCTCTCCCACTTCGCCTCGACGCTGATGTTATTGCTGGCATTGCCATTGGTCAAGATCAAGCTAAAATTTCAACTGGATCATTTCGCAGCTCACGCGCGCCAAATGCTCCAGATCGGCATACCCATCGGCCTTCTGGGAGCCATTTTCTCGATTATTTACATCGCACTGTCCAAGAATATCGCTTATTTTGGAACCGTGCCTCTGGCTGCCATCTCCATCGCCCATCGCATCGAAGGCATTCCGTTTTTCATCGCATTCGGGTTTTCAACAGCCGTGGCAACGGTCGTTGGTCAAAATTTAGGGGCTGGCAAACCAGATCGTGCAGCGCGCGGCGCGTTCTTGTCATTGGCTTATGCCGTGGCGTTCCTGTTGATCATATCGATCGGTTTTATCCTCTATGGCAGAGAGATGATGCGATGGTTCATTAGCGATCCTGCTGTGATCGAAGAAGGCTATCGCTATCTCTTTGCGGTGGCGGTGTTCGAGATCTTTCTGGCTGCAGAAGTGATATTGGAGGGCGCCTTCACTGGCGCTGGCGATACTCGCCCCCCATTCGCCATCTCGATCCCGCTCACGGCGCTCAGAATCCCAATGGCCTATTTCTTCTCGATCGTGCTCGGTTACGGGGTCATTGCCATCTGGTGGACCATCAGTTTTACAACCATGTTAAAAGGCGTAACTTTTTTCTGGTGGTTCCAGCGCGGTCATTGGCAACATCGCCAGATCGGCTGATTTCGCGATCAAACGAAGATCCATACAATGACCAGCGATGGAATACGATGATTGCCATCGGGTGAATAAAATGATATCAATTTATTTCAAAGGCGACAGCCCGGTATTTATGATAATGCTCGGCTCGAATTAGGTGATCTTGTATAACTATTTTTAGAGTAAGCCATCCTCTGGTTCGGATCAAACGATTTTTTCACTTGAACCCAAATTTCGAAAATGACTCATGAGAATTGAAAATGAAAACTTTTTGCCCACGAAATACACGGAATGATGCGAAATCAGAAAAACAAAAATGGCTTTTAATATATGAGTGCACTTAATAAAGGCTTTGACCGCGAATCCCGCTAATTTGGGCTAATTGATTTTAATGAATTTTAAATTAGCGCGATTAGAAAAATTCGTGCAATTAGCGGCTTTTAGAGTGCACTCATATATTTTCGAGTGCTCCGTATGCTTGATAAAAATGATATCTTCATTTTTAAATCTCAGCAATCATTTCGTCTTGTCATAAAGTCTTTCAGGTGCGAACGGGCGTTCGAAATCAAATCATGCACTTCGTTCAAACGAAAATTTCTGTGGCAGTTCCGCTTTCGTGTCCTAAATTTTGGGGTCACAGAAAAAGTACTGCCACGGAAAAAGATCATAAAAAATCAGTTTAATTGCTAAACTGTACTATGTCGATTGAAGATGAAAACACGTTGCCCATCAACTGACACGAAATTCGCGAAATGAAAAATGCTTTCAGTGCAGTTTGGTGTGTTTTGTGGGCGGTATAAAATTCATATTTTTATTTTAGAATTCGAGGCAAATAATCATCGAACGAACGATGGATCAATTGAATAATGATTTTTGCACCATCGCATCAGAACCGATTGCTCCTGGTGTCTCGTATTGTGATATCGAATTTTGGCGCCATGGTGTTATTCAGGCGCGAGGCAGAGCCGCTTTCATCGATATCCAGCAGGTGGAGTTGAGGATTGATTATTTTCCAGATCTAATCGAGCATAATTTCTTTGGTGTTGGGGAGTCGCGCTCCCAACAGTTGCCAAATTTCGGCATGAGCCTTCCTGATTTTTTTGATCCACTAAAACGTCTTGATCGGCGAGCGACCCAGCAGGATCTATCTAAAATTCTGGTGGCTTGCAATACAGTACACACGAATTTTGTGCGAGGCAATGGTTTCGTCATTGTCGATGGGCAGTTGATCCACAAGCCAGAGTCCGCTATTGCCATCGACGGCCAGGCCTATATTCCACTGGATGGTCAGTATGACTGCTTGATCCTCTTGCCATATCCACCAAAAATCCGATCGGTATGGATCGAACACAACATGCTTCGCACTGTTGGGCCAATCCAACTGGCCATCTCTGGTCCGCGGCTGATCTCTAAAGGAACAAATATCGTCCATCACATCCCAGTTTGTACTCGCGACCGCGGGCAGACGGTCGGCAATGAGGTCAACTATTCCCCATATTCCGATCGGACGTCTTTTACCTGTTTTGGAATTACGGGTCAAGGCGAATTGGTCATCATCTCCATGTTCGCTGGCAATGCGCAACAACGATCCGATTACCGATGTTTTGAAACGACAGCGGACATGGGGATTACGCTCAATGAAATGGCCGAATTGCTCATTCGGTTAGGAGCCATCGAGGCGATTGCTGGCGGCGGATCTGGCGATACGCAGCAATATATCAAAGGCCATGGGCTCTGGGTCTCCATGCCGCGCCTTCAACCGCAACGCGGACAGGTGGCGGGAGTGCGCGGCCTGGGTGCCATTCTGCTGATACTCTCCAAGTAGCAAGTCGCCACCCGGTTAACCTGCCAGACCTCAACCAAATTTGTGCTCACTGCGGTCCTTTCAAATCGATCAGTGACGATCAACCAATACAAAATGATAAATTCGATGATCAGTCGAGCAGTACTTCGAACTGATGGACGCCCTGCGCTGTGAGTTCAGCATCCAGGTAAAGACTTTTTTCGATCATGACTGTGCGAAATGGCCATAGCTTGCCATCCAGCTTGGCGCGAACTACCTGCTGTGGGGACGGGAGTAGCAGGTGCAGATGCACGCTCGCATCTCCTTCCAGCTCGAGCTGAATTCGCCTTGTTTTCGGATGCCATTCAAATAGATAGCGAAATCCAGCATCAGATGCGCCATAGCCAACCTGGACCTTTGCGTTCTCCACATCCGCAATCACCCATCGCGGCGCCAGTTTGATGTCCTTCAATAAATATGATTCATCGACGATGCCCACCAGCCCTTCCATGAAAGCATAAAGCATGGCTGAGGATCCCCATCCATCGGTTGGCTGGGCATCCGGGCTGGTGCTGGTCTCCAGCGAAGCCGGCGTGCCATCGGGAAAGTACCAGAGGTAGGTCTCCCCTTTTTCATAGATCATTCTGGCGTATTTGATCAAGGTCTCCAGGCCATATTGTTCGAAACCATGTTCAAAGGCGGCATGAGCCAGCTCTCCCCCCACCAGTGGCATAATTCCCCCATTGCAATAAGCGCCGGCCACCAATTTGGGATCGCCGAAGCGGCCATCGGGAAACGGCGGATCGATGGAAAACCACTCTGCGAAGGCGCTGGTGAGTTGTTTGCGGCGCTGATACTCACGGAGGATGGCAACGGCCATCTCATGAGTCGGTAGCCCCCGATTAATATCCATCGGATTCGAAAGCGATAATTGCTCAGATTCATCAACTCCAGGCATACGGAAATCATCGAGCGGGAAACGGTGGACGTAAAATCGGCCGTTCCAGCACAGCCGATTGGTCCGCTCCCGAAGGCCCTTTCCACTCTCCTGCCAAAAAGCAGCGCGCGCCTGGTTGCCCAGATGATGATACATCCGCGACAGCAACATGCAAGCTTCATAGTAGCCAGAATTATCGCCATGCATAATGCCCCAATGGGTTCGCTCAGAAATTTGAAAATTAAGCCAGGGTTGATGCTCATCTACGAAGTCAAAATCCCAGGTGTCGATCGTATAGGCGCGCTTCACCAATCCGTGGGCTGCATCCCAGCGCCAGGGATGAGTGAAGATGTAATTCATCGCCCGCTCGGCATGGGGCAGCATCTCCTTCAACCAGGCAACATCTCCAGTGGCCTGCCAGGCCAAATAGATCGCTTTGACGAATCGAAATTCCACATCCGCCTCCACTGGCACGCGGACATATTTGGTCCAGTTCTCCCGATCCATGGCGCATGACACAAAATCGTAAATCGAGCCATTGGCTTGTTGGGCCATGGCAAAATGAGTGATAGCGCTGGTCATATCAGGGTCAAAATATCGCGCTCCCCGAAGCATATCCGAGTGGTCCCTTAGCCAGATGGCGTTGCAATCCGGACTGCGGTACCCGTGTACCGCGACATTATCTATGTGATAACAAACTTGATCTTGCTCTAAAAATCGCTTAATGACGGGATTAAAATGATCGAAAATTTCGTTTCCGGTATTGATACTGGTTTCCATTCTGATACTCCTATGGTTTTCAGGTTCTATCATTGGTTCGTTCAAAAAAGATCTATCTCTTGCTCATGCGGTATGGGTTTCATTTTTATCTGCTGGCTACACAGATGACCAGTGCGTCGCTTCCCATGGATGAATGTCTCATACCGCAATTCAAATCAGAAGTTCCAAAGCATCTCTCTGATGATCGATCTTTGGCTTGATGAAGGCTTTTTATTTGTTCAGCATGGCTGGTCAAAAATCGTTTTAAATATATCTGAGCAGAATCTGAATCTCGAAAATATCAAATTGGTCGCCCTCAACCGATAAAGCGGGCAGGGTTCAAATATGCTGCAACTGCGACTCTCATTTCATAGACAAGCCCAACGTCAGCCAGCTTTTATTTGAACGAAGCCAGTCTTTTTTGCCTATTCCTTTCAGAGGCATGGGCCAGGGGATAAAGGCTGAAATAGCTGATAATGAGATTATTGTCCTGAATGAAAATTTGGATTTTCTCGTTCCACCATTATTTCCATTACCCGTTCAAACATTGAGAAAACGTTCCTGGAAAAAAACAAAACCAGAGTGCCTTTTTAGCGGTGACCCTGTTTGAAACTCTTTGAAAGAAATTACCTATTACAGACACTATTCGAGCAAAAATATCTCGTCATCTAGAAGGGTCAATTCATAAATTCACCAGCACTTCATTGAGCATAGCGTTTTTCAGAACAATAATCGAACTTAAATTTTGGCAAAAGCAATGGTGCACCTAACTTTTAGAATTGTGATGAAAAATTCGCTTGCATTATTTCGAATTAATTTTATATTGCAGGGTTATTATGCCAATCCAAATAGACCTGCAATTGAATGAACGTGAGCTGCTAATTTGGGGCTGATAGCAATGAGAGTTAATTTAGTCGTTGCGGTGATCTGGGGGCTTGCTTTGCAATCCTATGCTAGTCAATGGCAATGGACAGTTCCCTCTCAAAAGAGCATCCCAATCGAAATTCTGGGCATATCCATGATCGATAGCCTCCAGGGATGGATAGTTGGGAACAATGAACAAGGTGGTCATATCTATCGCACTTCCAATGGCTGGGTGACTTGGGAAGAACGCAAGGTTAAGCTTGTGCCAGGGGTCTGGTATCGCGATGTTGCATTTGCGGATTCGCTTCATGGTTGGATTGTCGGGAAAAATGGGCTGATTATGCATACCAGTAATGGGGGGATAAACTGGCAGATTCAGGCGGTCAACTTGACCTCGAATGACATCCGAAAACTGTCGGTCATCAATTCAAAAACTGCTTACGCGTGCGGTGGCCGGGGCACAATCCTCTACACAATCGATGGTCAAAACTGGAAAAGTGCAGAGATTTCTCAGAAATACACAAATGATTTGCTGGGGATCGCCATGTTCGATGCCAAGCACGGCATAGCAGTGGGCCGAAATGGAGCAATTCTTTATACCAGAGATGGAATTCATTGGCACGGAGCGGCAAATCCGCCCCGTGTCGAGTGGAGGGATTTCACCAGCGTGGCGATGGCAGATTCAAACAGCGCCTGGTTAGTTGGAAGTTTCAAATTTGAATCTCATATCCAATGGGTTCTCGCAAAGACCCAGGACGGTGGTAATAGCTGGCAACTCTACCTGCCGCCCGATTCCAGTTGCGTCGGGCTTTCAGCCATTAAATTCGTGAATAGCTCAACCGGGATCGCGGTCGGTGCCCGCGGATGTGTGTTTATTACCCATGATAATGAGAACTGGACGCGTCTCGACCAGCACTTCGGGAACGATGGTCTGACATTAGCGGTCCTCGGCACGAAAATATGGATTGCAGGTCGGGGTGGCACGATTGCCCATTCGCCAGATTTCGGATCCTCCTGGTCGATTCTGCCATCGATGACCTCAAATTTCCTCTATAAGATCAGGGCCATCGATAACGACCATATTGCCGCTATTGGCTATGCCAGCATTCTGCAATATAGCGAAGATAGCGGTATCAATTGGAAAGCCATCGCGGTTGTCGCCGATAATCAGTCTTCAACACAGCTCTGGGGAATTGATTTTCTCAACAGGCAGACTGGATGGGTAGTTGGCACGGATGGTTTCATTGCAAAGACAGGCGATGGGTGCCGGTCATGGGAGCGTCAGGGCAAAGGGCTTGTCAAGGATTGGTTACGAGATGTATGGGCATACGATGAAAATAATCTCTGGATCGTTGGCGATGCGGGATTGATCATGAACTCTCGTGATGGCGGGGCAACATGGAATTGGGATCGAATAGATTCGACTTTCAAAGACCTGTTTGATATCGAGGGTTTCAATAAAAGTGAAATTGTCGCAGTAGGGAGTAATAGCACATTTATCTATACTCGTGATGCTGGTACAACCTGGCATTTTGCGATCAAGAAGAATCTAACCAATAATGTTAGAATAAATTCAGTTCATCTGATTGATAAAACCCATGCCTGGGCAGTAGGTGAGAGCGGGACCGTGATGTTTTCGAATGATTCTGGCGCCACCTGGGAAAAGCAACCTTTCCCATCCTTTCTGTGCCTGGAAGGTGTCCATTTCAAAGATGTAAATACCGGATACATCGTGGGTGAAAACGGAACTATCTTTGAGACAACGAATGGGGGACAAACATGGATCCCTGTGGCGCAAGGAATCACAGATCGATATTTGAAGTCCATCGACATTACCAGTGATGGCAAAATTTTGATCTGCGGATATTATGGCGTAATTGTTCGATACGGTCCGCTGCCATCTCCGCAATTCGTAGAGCGAAAAATTCATGATCCATTAAATTTCGCATTGGGCCCAAATTATCCAAATCCGTTCAATGAACAGACCATTTTGCGCTATCAGCTCCCAGTGCGTTCTACGGTCCAGCTCTCGGTTTATAATTTGATGGGGCAGTTGGTTCAAACTTTGGTGGATGAAGAGCAAGCGGCTGGAAGCTATTCGGTCGAATGGCGAGCCCCGGGCCTATCGAGTGGCGTATATTTGTTCAAATTGACCACCCCCCAATTCGTTTCGATTCACAAAGGAACGCTTCTCAAATGAAACTGAGCAAGCGTTGCAGCCGAGTTGAGCCATTTCATGGGAGTGAATATAATTAGCCTGATCAAACATCCGCAACATCGAATTGTTGGCCAAATGGGAAAATTGATTAGCGATCGGTTCCTAAAGCCGACTTGCTATAATTCTGACGGCCAAAAGGCCAGAAAAGAAAAATAGTGCTTGACAGGAACCAAATTTATTCATATATTTTGTCAGCTAAATTACTGGAGTTGATAGGCGATATTTTCTGATGCCTGCGTTTAAAAATTGAGCACCGCGCTTGAATTACTGATGCGCATCGCTCAAAAAGTTCTAAGCGCAAAGCGGCAAATCAAAGCACTATTAAGTCAGGTTTTCAAAAGGTCTAATTTCATACCGAACTATCTCCAAAGATTCTGAGCCTTGAAAAAAGGTGCCTCTGACGCTGAAGGTCAGATGGAACCCGAGCGACAATCGAAGTGAGATTTTGGGGAAGGCAATATTAAGCCTGGCTGATTAGGAATAGAAAATTGAGAAAATAATCACTTGTCATTATAGCCCAACTAATTTGGTTGGGCTTTTTTTGTCGGTCTGATTCAAAAAAGCATCATCACATTAACCAGGCCTTTCCCTGGAATCTCTTCTTGCAGATCGTTTTAAGGAGCAAAGGCGAAAAAAGTATTTAACAATCGAGGAGTAATTATCATGAATCTCTATGTTGGAAATTTATCATCCGAAGTCACCGAAGACGATTTGCGAGGGGCTTTCGAATCATTTGGCCAGATCACGTCAATTAAGGTCATCAGGGACAAATTTACTGGAGAGTCACGTGGGTTTGGATTTGTTGAAATGCCTGGCAAGCAACAAGCAAAATCGGCGATGGACAGCCTGAACGGTACGGAATTGAAGGGCAAAAAAATGATTATCAACGAAGCTCGTGAGCGCACAGATCGACGTCATGGTGGCGGCGCAGGAAGAAGAAGTGGTAACTGGCAGAATCGCTATTAAGCAGGAATCCTAAAATGGGAATCCTGGTTTAGAACTGCTCTTGAACCACTTGAGAGTACATGACGAGTTTTTTGGTGTCATAAGTTTTAGCCGGATCCGCGCAATTGTGAGCATGCTTTGACCTTTCATTGGCAAAGCGTATTTTTGAAATTTGATTTCAATTTTTAAATGTAACATTCAAATCATAACTATTCAGTAGAAGGAATACAGATGAAAACAGCACAAAACGGTGATACAGTAAGAGTCCATTACACCGGGACATTAAAAGATGGGACGATATTCGATTCGTCGGAAGGAAGAGAGCCATTGGAGTTCACGATTGGCGATGGTTTTTTGATGCCTGCATTTGAGCAAGGTGTCATTGGATTAGCCGAAGGGGAGACGAAAACCATTTCGGTAGCGGCCGAAGATGCTTTTGGCCCGCGTCGAGATAAATTGATCGGCAAGATCCCTCGTCATCAATTGCCCGATGATCTCATTCCCGAGGTCGGAATGCAACTCCAAATGATGGCGCCAGATGAGCAACCCCTGATCATTCGCATCATCGATGTGAACGATGAGGATATTACCGTGGACGCCAATCATGAACTGGCCGGGGAAGATCTGGAGTTCCACGTCGAACTGGTGAAGATCCTGTAAACCCACTTTTCGCCCTGCGTACCAGGCAGCAACCCGCTCAATAGTTGCTGCCTGGTGAGCGCCTTCCATCTATTTCAATTTGAATCGAATAGGGATACTGATCCAAACTGCTACGGGTACGTCACGCTGCTTTGCTGGAATCCAACGGACCGATTTGATGGCAGCGATTGCCGCTTCGTTACAGCCACTGCTACCCAAGGGTACGATTACTCGAGTATCCACCACCTCTCCAGTCTCGCTGACCTTCGCTAAAACAACGACGGTCCCCTCAATCCCGGCACGCCTGTCTAATTCTGGGTAAACGAGATTTTTTTGAATCGCCGCAAATCCGCCTAACGGCTGAGGGGCTTCATCGTAGGCAACAAATGGAAATGAAACGGATGCCTCCTGTGTTGGGGGATCAGGCGGAGGTGGAATCTCATTGAAGTTCAGCTCGGATTCGCTAATCGTTACATCCTCGGGAATATCATCCCTCTCAGATTCGATTGGGATAGCTGGCCGGCTTGGCGGCGGCACAATCCTCTCCTGAACCGTTTGTGGGATCTCGATGGTGGTGATATTCTCTAATTGCAGCTTGAATCGCGTGGGTTTGTATTCAAACTTTTTGAACGATTGGAAGATCGCAATGCAGATCAATAGCGCTACAACCAATGCTGCCTGAATGGTACGGTTATAGAGATCCTTCAAATTTAATTGAATACGATTTGGTTGTTCCATGACCAATTCTCCTCGGTTAGGTCCATAATCTGCTACTATAATACCATCTCAAACGATAGGTTTCATTCTTTCTACGATCCGAGAAGAATAGGGAGAAGAAAATAGAGGATGTGGGGCAGCGGCATTATCAGCAAGCCCCCAAAAGCTGAGCACCCTATTCTCAGCTTTTGGGAGCGAAAATGTCAGTTGTGGGCTAAAAATAGTAGAGATATTTGATCTTGAACACTCCATCTCGATCCTGAACTCGAAGCCGATTGGATGTCAGATGATCGAACGCATCGAAGTTTTTCTCGCGGGAGCGAGTTTCATTGATGGCAAAATAGATCCAGCTTTTGGGCGAAAAATTGTAGGAGAACAGAAATCCGAAGATCGTTTGCACGGTGCGGTCGGTTGATCGAAGAAAAACATCATCCAGATAAACGCGGATGCTCAAATTGTTGATCGGTGTGATCGAAAAATAGGGTCGGGCGTTGAAAATCACATCCTGGATCTCTCCATCTGGCTGCCCTTCCACAAAGACATTGGCTGAGGTCCCGATTTCCAAGCTGTTTAATGCCTGCCATTCAAATTGTCCGCTAAGCTGCCAAAAATACGCCAGATATTGTCGGGCAAAATTATAGGTTCGATAATATCCTCCCCAGATATTGCCATGCCATTTGGGATGAGTATGGAACCATGAGCTGACGTTCACCTCATGGGTTGTATATTGAACCCCAGCATCCCTGGATTTTGCCAGGTCATAATTGATCTCAAAACCCCAATTGCTGCGGAATTGCATATTGTAACCGATGAGAGCTCCACGGTCAGTGAAGGCATCCACGCGCTCATAGTTCATCAGTCCACCTGCGTAAATCAAGATCTGGCGGATGTAACCATCTTTAAAATACCACCGTGGCCCTCCCAATGCCACAAATTGCCCGGTGCCTTTCCACGGTACAAACCCGACCTGCTCGACGTCGAAATCCTTGCCAATGTATCGGCCGCGCGCCAAAACCATGTACTTTTCTCCGAACAAAGTAAAACCAGCGGAGCCGCCGAAATCTCCATTTCCATCCTTGAAAGATCTCGCCAACTGATAAGAAAGCTGCCAGCTCGAAGACCGCAAAGCCCCATCGATATCCAGCACGCCATTTTCCTGGTTATTGCTATGTTTGGCCACAGCCAGCAGGCCCAATGAAGAATTGCCCCAAATTTGTCTTTTGAGTCGCACCGCACCAAAATAAGCGCGCTGCTCTATATAGTTTTGATCATTCAATTGGTAATCGGCCTCCCCGGTCATCGCGATAAAACCGCCATATTCCCAGCCGTTCACCCAGCCAAAGGCCTTAGTGCCAAATAGCAATGGCACCTCGGACCCATCGGGCAGTTTTTTGCCGATCCGTCGAGAATAGAATAGCTCCAATGGCCGATAAAATCCGCTCTGTCGCTCCCTGCCCGACGCCATGAAAATCTCATTACCCTCAGTAAAAAACGGACGCCGCTCAGAAAAATAGCTTTCATATCGAGAAATGTTGAAATCATAGGGATCAGCCTCGATCTGGGCAAAATCTGGGTTGACCGTAAGCTGGTATGTCAATTTCGGGGAAGGGTTATAAAAGATGTCAACACCAGCAGAGGGCTCCGCCTTGTATTTGTCATTTTGTAGATAGGAAAATTTGGTGATACCGACTGGATAAATCTCCAGATTTAGCCCTTTGATGGTAGGCCGAAAGTTTTCGAACACCAATCGACCAAATTTTGATATTCGCTGTCCCTCGTTTTCTTCATAGTGACACCAATAAATATCCTCTTTTCGTGTCGGAATCCAACGATCGAAATCGAGCCCCCATTCGTTCAATTTCTCGTCATATTGAATGGATTTGAATGGGATTTCCATCTCCACCACATATCCCCAATCATAGATTTTAGCGGCTGAGAACCAAATTCCATCCCAGGAGTAATCGCGATTGCGGGCATCATCCAGTAAACGGCAATCGGCACGGACGCCAGAAGCGGTCACGGCGAACTTATAAGCAGTGCGCTTGTTGCCAAATGTATCCAGCATCAGCGAGACGACATCCCCGCCCATTTCATCCTGCATGCCCTTTTGCTTCTGAATATTGGCCCGATCGTCATAGCAGATCATCAAACAATAGAGCGCCTCTCCATCGGTTAGCAATTTTGCAACCGTAACCCGAGTTGGCGCTACCCCATGATAGGGCTGATGTTGAACAAAATCGGAGACCGAATCCGCCAGACTCCATACCGCATCGATTCGGCCATCAATCCGAATCGGTTCATCGATCTGGCGAAGAACCATCACCTTGCCATTATTATTGGCAAATGCATTGCTGAAGATGAATACGATCAAAACGGTTAGGATCCAATCCCTTTGTTTCATAGCTGCTCCTCGTTTGGTTTTAGGATTCGTACGGATTCAACACAGCCCAATTACGGAGAATAACTGCTCGGGTTTCGCGGTTATAAAAATATTCTTATGCCCAAATCACATCCGAGATACTTACTTTCACCAAATCACGCGCTTTACCGAACAATCAAATTGAGCCACTTTTCTGGTCTTCTCTTCGATTGCCTGTTGCTCGAAAATTTCTTTTCGGGACCAGTATTACCAGAACGACTTATTGCTTGACATTGAGCGATAAATGAATTATCTTTGAAGGGAAGATTGTGATGGAAAGAGGACAATGGCAACATTTCATTTGAATATTGATCATTAATAGATGAGATAATAGCGCTATTGATACAAATCATCGCGACGATCATGATCCAAATCACTGAACATATCAGCATCAATGAGGATGAAATCCGCGAGGAGTTTATCCGAGCCTCTGGCCCAGGCGGACAGAACGTGAACAAAGTGGCGACAGCGGTCCAGCTTCGGTTCGATGTGAGAAATTCGCCTTCGTTATCCGAGGAGGTTCGAGAGCGACTGGAGAAATTGGCCGGCAATCGGCTTACAGAAAATGGCGAGCTAATTATTACGGCGAAACGATTTCGAACCCAGGGCAAAAATCGCGAAGACGCTTTAAATCGGCTGATTGAGCTGATTCGCAAAGCAGCGCAAAAACCCAAAGTTCGTCGCCGAAGAAAAATTTCCCTGGCCTCGAAATACCGGCGTCTGGACGAAAAGCGAAAAATCAGCGAGAAGAAGAAGCAAAGGAGGTTTGTACCGGGGGATTTATAATGTCAAAATTTCCCTTCCGACCTTAGAATTAAAAGCCCCGCCCTATAATCAGAGCGGGGCAGGAAAGTGCTGACCCAAAAAACGCCAAGTTTCAAAGGACAAAATCGAAATCATTTCCAAAAATCAATTAACAAATTTAAAAGCTGTTTGAACCGCCATCAGTCCGAAAGGCAAACCTTCAATCTAACGAGCTTTTATCCAATCCAAAATTGGCTTCCAGACCAGCGATTTTGCATCCCGTGCCAGAAACATATCGATATGACCAAAATCCATCAACACCTCGTCAGGTGGATGCAAGCTCAGGATAACGTTTGTGATGTCAGAGCTTCCTAATAGTGTTGTCGTGTATTTGGAAAGCTCGCCGAAACCGCCAGCCATAGCAAGGTTAAATATTGGCACCGTTATCTCGCTCAGATGGTCATCAAAGGGCGAATCACCGATGTCACAGATAATGCCTTCATAGTCAAGGATAAACTTAGTTGCTTCATAGGGCACGGCAGCTTCCATAAAGTCATAGTATTCTTCTTTGGTTACATATTGCAGATCGACCGGAAAATCATCTTCCCAGATTCCTGCAAAATAATGGAAAGTGATGGTACCGAAGATTGGACCGCATCCATAGAACATGGCTGCCTGGTAATTTGTGAATCCTTGAAAGAGCGGTGATTCACTATTGGGATCGGTACGAGCCAACTTTCCTACGGTTGCAAATGGTATCCAATAACCGTACTGCCCCTCGTCATACATAGATTTGGTAAGGTTATAGTCAACCAGAAAACCATCTTTCATTGCATCATCATTGGTCTTAAAGCCGCCATCAGCCGCTATAAACCCGCCTACTACGCGACGATAAAGTGGGTATTGGCTTTCCTGATTGAGCAGTGCATAACCAGTCCAAACGCCGCTACTGTAACCGAGCAAATTCAGCTTATCATCGCCGCAACCTGTTAGCACTTTAACATAGAACGCTACTTGCATCGCGGTTCGAAGGTCATTAAAGCACTTTTGCATTCCCCAGCTCATCATAAAAGAGAAATCGCTGACATCTTCTGGCACCAATGCTCAGGCTTGATCGATGCCCCACACATCGATTTCTTGTTCTGCCAGATAAACTGCCAGGCCGAAATCATTTGGCATATTAGGCGATTTTGTGCCGGGCAAAAACATCCCTTCAAAGTCCTTGCAATCGCCATGCTGTAAAAAGATGTTCTTTTTAGCTCGAATTGGCTTGCAGTGATGTTTCTCTTTAATGACCCGATGGATGCCAACCCGGTCCCAGGGATGCGGCCCCATTTTCATCACCCAGACGTAATGATAAATATCCGCCGCTACATGAAGCCGGTCAATAAATTTGAGCTCAGTCCCGCAGGACAATTTTTCCAGCGAAATTTCCAAGCCTTTGGATGTCTTCGCATCGGGATCGAGTTCCCAGCCGCTCAATTTGATCATTTCCAGAGCGATCTGCTCAGCTTTCTCCAGAGAAATAGAATTATTCTCCTGGTTCAAATCGGGTGCAAGCGGGGGCTGCTTTTGGCAGGTTGAAAAAACCAAAAACACGAGGAACAACACACTGAGGATCACGGGTAACTTTTTCATAAGTTACTCCTTTCTGGTTTTGATTAGTTTTTTTGACGGGATGAACAGGATGTTCAGGATTATATTCTATCCAGTTCATCCTGTTAATCCTGTCAGATTTATTTTATTAGCATGAGCTTCTTGGTTGCCGAAAACTCCTCAGCCTGCAAGCGATAGAAATACACGCCGCTGGGCAGTTTTCCTGTATCGAAAATTACCTTCAGAAGGAGCAAATTTCTGCTCCTGATTTTAACAAATACTTTGAATCAAACAGAAAAATCTTGAAAATTATTTTTGAAATGAGCTATTCAGGGTGAATATATTAAAATTAGTTTCGTTGTTTAACACTGGGCGGAAGGACTTTAGGACAGAGGGGAAGTTTTGATTTTAGATCACGCCAAAGGCGGATGTGTTTTCGGCACATTTATAATTTTAGATTTTAGAATTAGGAAATTTAATGATTCAATTTTTCTAATCCCAAATTCCAAATAATTTCCAATTCTCAATGACTAAAACAAGCGCTTCAGTTCTCAAGGCGTTTTGAAATTTGATATTTGAAATTTATTTGTCATTTGGATTTTGGGCATTTGGAATTTTCTCGAATTAGCGCTTGATTTTTTGGCAAACATTTTGTATTTTAATGTGCAATGATTCAGTTGAACCAGATGAGGTTTCGATGAAAAATCGTATCGAAGTCAATCCTGATGTCTGTCACGGCAAACCCGTGATTCGGGGCACCCGCATCATGGTGCGCAACATCTTGGGCGCACTGGCTGGCGGGGACTCCATCAAGGATATTCTCCAGAACTATCCTGAACTAACCCTGGCCGATATCAAAGCCGCTATTGCGTATGCCATCGAACTGGTGGACGACACCCAGCTCAGCATCCGAGTACCCGCATGATCAAAATTCTGCTCGATCAAAATATCCCGGCACTCATCGAACCCTGGCAGTAAAATTTGGTTGGAAAGGCAGCGGAGGTCACTTCGACCCGCACGCTGCGGATGCAACGGATGAGCGATGAGGAGATCTATTATTTTTGCCAGCAGCAGCAGATGGTCATTATTACCTATGATGAAGATTTTCAAAATCCGCTGGTGATCCCTGATATTCCTGGTTATGGTGTCGTCAGGCTGAATATTTATCCCACAGGTCTGCGTCAAACCCAACAAGCCCTGCAACGCTTGATCGCCACTTATCCCATTGAAAGCTGGGAAAAAGCTTCGATTGTTATTGATCCTCATAAGATTCGTTATCAGAAAAAAAATGTAATTCACTCATTTCACCCCTACGGGGTTTGTACATGTTGTTTCGTACCTTTGCAATAAACATTACGTCCCGCTGGGGCTAATTTTTATTATCGCATAACCTTAAAAATGATTGATTGTCAAGAATAAAATTTAATAAGAAAAAAAAGCCAACAGACATGTCTGTCCATTGGCTTTTTTCCCTAATAATCTAATTATCCAATTACCTAATCACCTTGGCCACTGTCGCTCCAATATCGGCCGGGCTCTCGCAGACGTGGACGCCACAGGAACGCAGCGCTTCCATTTTCTCCGCTGCAGTGCCTTTGCCGCCGGCAATAATGGCGCCAGCATGTCCCATCCGACGTCCTGGAGGCGCAGTCCTTCCAGCGATGAAACTGATCACGGGTTTGGTCATATTTTCTTTCACAAATCGGGCAGCCTCTTCCTCCGCCGTGCCGCCGATCTCACCGATCAACACGACGGCTTTGGTCTCAGGGTCCTGCTCGAACAGTGCCAGCGCATCGACAAAGCTAGTGCCAATCACTGGATCGCCGCCGATGCCAATACAGGTCGATTGTCCGATCCCTCTGATGGTCAATTGATGGACGGCCTCGTACGTGAGCGTCCCAGAACGGGAAACTACCCCGATCGCACCCTCTTTATGGATAAAGCCCGGCATGATGCCCACCTTCGCTTTGCCTGGCGAAATAACGCCGGGACAATTGGGCCCGACCAATCGAGTGGAGCCTTTTTTCAGAAAGTCGAAAACTTTTACCATATCCAGCGTGGGAATCCCCTCAGCGATGCAAACTACCAGACCGATCCCGGCACTGGCCGACTCGATAATCGCATCGGCAGCAAATGCTGGGGGAACGAAGATCACCGCGGTATTTGCGCCTTCCTTGGCGACTGCTTCCGCAACGGTATTATAGACAGGGATTTTGTCATCGAATTTTTGGCCGCCTTTGCCCGGGGTAACGCCAGCCACGACCTTTGTGCCGTATTCAATCATCTGGCGCGTGTGAAACGTCCCCTCTCCCCCAGTAATCCCCTGAACGACCAATCGGGTATTTTTATCGACTAAAATACTCAATTTTTATCCTCCAATTTGTTATATCGAACGCGAATGACGCGGATTACGCGGATCGACAGGGTTTATTTATCTGAGTAAATCGGTGTCATCTGTGTAATCCATGTTCCATGAATTCATTTGCATTAAAAATTAGCTTGCTAATGCCTCCACTACCCGTTGCGCTGCTTCTTGAAACGAATTAGCGACGAGAAATTTCAATCCTGATTGTTTCAAGATCTGGGCTGCTTCATCAGCGTTCGTGCCAGCCAAGCGCACAATCATGGGGACGTTAACGCTGATTTTCCTGGCAGCTTCCACAACGCCAGTGGCGACACGATCGCAACGGACGATGCCGCCGAAAATATTGATCAAAACGGCCTTCACATTGGGATCACTGAGAATGATCTTGAAGCCATTTTCAACCGTTTCCGCGCTGGCACCGCCGCCAACATCCAGGAAATTAGCTGGGTTGCCGCCTGCTAATTTGATCAAATCCATGGTCGCCATCGCCAGTCCCGCGCCATTGACCATGCAGCCGACGTTGCCATCCAGCTTGATGTAATTCAAATCGTATTTGGAAGCTTCTACCTCTAACGGCTCTTCTTCATCAAAATCTCGCAATTCCACAATATCCTTATGTCGGAACAGCGCGTTATCGTCGATATTGATTTTGGCATCGAGCGCTAACACCCGACCGTCCTTGGTGACCACTAATGGATTGATCTCGGCTAACGATGCATCTACGGCAATATAAGCATTGTACAATGCGGTGAGGAATTGAACGGCATTTTTGAATTGTTCCCCAGATAATCCCAATCCGAACGCCAGCTTCCGCGCCTGGAACGGCATGAAGCGCACGCCTGGATCGATCCATTCTTTCAAAATTTTCTCCGGGGATTCTGCTGCAACTTTTTCGATCTCCACTCCGCCTTCGGTGCTGGCCATGAAAACCAATTGTGATTTAGCACGATCCAGCACAATACCCGCATAGAGCTCCCGCTCGATCGCTAATCCCTGCTCCACCAATACGCGTTTGACAATTTTTCCCTCTGGCCCAGTTTGATGGGTCACTAACTTCATGCCTATCATTTTGCTGGCGATCTCCTCGGCTTCCTGAGGATTTTTTGCCAGTTTGACACCTCCTCCTTTGCCGCGACCGCCAGCATGAATCTGCGCCTTAACGACCACGGTCCCGCCGCCCAATTCTTCGGCAATCTTTCTGGCTTCTGCGGCAGAGAAAGCAACCCTCCCATCCGGCACAGGCACTTTGAATCTCCGCAAAATGTCCTTTGCCTGATATTCGTGTATTTTCATTCGTCCTCCTGATAATTATTTTGATTTAATACATGAGTGGACTCAAAAGACCGCTAATTCGGTTCATTTTTCGATTGCAAAAAAATAGCTAACATTTATCTCTCCAGAGTTCTGGCCCTAACTCCAGCAGTTTTCCGCCAGGATGCTGCCAGACTGAATTTTCGAAACGATCGGTATCCATACGTCTCCCTTCTTAAAGAAAATGCTCAATGCTCAATACCTGCACCCCTATCAAAGGCAAGCGCGAATGAAAATGTGAAATGCCCTTTCGAGAGCGAATTGGTTCAGTGGGTGAATCCATTCGAGCGCGCGCAGGATCATAGTTTTTCCCTGGGCTATCTTTCGACTCACGCCTTTACAATTCTTGTTCCGGTTCGGCCCTCGATGGCCTCGCTCATTCGCTCCGTGGAAGTGATGATGCAGACCTCGCCGCCGCTATGGATGAAGTTAATTGCTGCCTGTATCTTTGGACCCATACTGCCAGCCGGGAATTGACCGTCATCGAGGTATTGTTTCGCCTCCGCCACGGTCAACCTATCCAGATCGATCTGGTTATATTGCCGGTAATTGAGGGCGACCTTTTCCACGGCGGTGAGAATATAGAGCTCCTGCGCCCCAATATCTCGCGCTAAGATAGCCGCGCTCAGGTCTTTATCGACCACGCCATCAACGCCCTCCAGCGTGCCATCCTCTTCAACATATACTGGTGCACCGCCACCTCCAACCGTAATGACCACCACACCAGCATCGACCAACATTCGGATCACGTTTTTCTCGACAATCTCCAGCGGCGTTGGCGAAGGCACTACCCGACGCCATCCGCGTCCCGCATCATATTTGATCACCCAGTTCCGGCTGAGCTCCAACTGCTTTACCTCATGCTCGTGATAGAAGGGACCGACGAATTTGGTCGGATTCAGGATGGAGGGATCATTCTTATCAACGATCACCTGGGCGACCACGGTCGCCACCCCCCGCTGAATGCCCCTCAAATGCAATTTATTTTGCAGCGACTGCGCGATCATGTAGCCCATGCCTCCCTCCAGATCCGCCACCAGCACGCCCAACGGTACCGGAGGCACTTTATGCCGCGATTCTTCCACACGAATCAACGCATTGCCCACTTGAGGTCCGTTCCCATGAGTTATAGCCACCAGATATCCGCGCTGAATCAGATCCGCCACACCCACTAAGCTGCGCCTGGTATTGGCGAATTGCTGGTAAATATTTCCCTCTTCAAATTCCCGAGTGATGGCATTACCGCCCAGCGCAACAACGGCTTTACGAGGTATTTTTGCTTTTGAATTCATCTACAATACCTCTCCCAACGCAAACTGTTTTTCAACTGATGCCATCGCTTTGAGCAATGGCATCAGTTAAATTTTGTCCTAAAAATACTCTTTGCCTAAATTGCTAAATCAAATTCATTGCAAAATGCCTAATAGTGGTTATTAAATTCTCTTGGATTTTGGACACAGAGACCCCAAGCAATCATCGAATTCACTGAGTGATAAATTCTAATCCCTTTCTCACTGATCGCTGTGATCGCCTGTTGATCTCTGTGTCCAAGAAAAATGTTTTAGAAATGATGAATTCAGTATAGAATATCAGGCTTTATTTAAACCGCTTCAACACATCCTCCAGATTCGGATGGCCGATCTCCTGTAATTCATAGATCACGCGAACCGCTGGCTTCTTGATCTTGATCAGCTTTCGCAGATCGATCGGCGTGCCAATGATGACGACATCGCATTCGGCCTTATTGATGGTTCTCTCCAGGTCTCGAATCTGCTCTTCACCATATCCCATCGCAGGCAACACCGCACCAATGTCAGGATATTTTTCAAACGTCTCCGCAATTTTGCCGACAACCCATGGCCGGGGATCGACGATTTCGGTCGCCCCGAATTTTTCAGCCGCGACCACTCCAGCGCCAAACCCCATTTCACCGTGCGTCAAAGTTGGACCATCCTCAACCACCAATGCCCGCTTCCCCCGAATTAGCTCTGGATTCTCAACCGAGAGCGGTGACGCTGCATCGATGATGATGGCATCGGGATTCACTTCGCGAACGCTCTCGCGCACATATTCCACATCTTCATAATCGGCCGTGTCAATTTTATTGATGACCACCACATCCGCCATTCGGAGATTGGTTTCCCCAGGATGATAAGTCAATTCGTGACCGGCGCGATGCGGATCGGCTACCACGATATGGAGATCAGGCTGATAAAATGGCGTATCATTGTTGCCGCCATCCCATAGGATAATATCGGCCTCCTGTTCTGCCTGGCGCAAAATTGCCTCGTAATCCACGCCAGCATAAACAATCGTGCCGCGGTTCAGATGCGGCTCATACTCCTCGCGTTCCTCGATCGTGCATTTATGCTTATCCAGGTCATCAAAGCTGGCGAATCGCTGGACTTTTTGGGCCGCTAAATCGCCATAAGGCATGGGATGTCGAACAGCAACCAATTTTTTGCCATAAGATTTCAGAATATCGCTCACCCGACGCGTCGTCTGGCTTTTCCCGCATCCAGTTCGAACAGCGCAAATCGCGATGACCGGCTTGTTGCTTTTAAGGCTCGTGGTCCGCGTCCCCAACAGCCAGAAATCAGCCCCCGCCGCGGTCACCATCGATGCCTTATGCATCACATATTCATGCGGGACATCGCTATAAGCGAAAACCACACGATCTACCTGGAGCTGCTGGATCAGCTCGCCCAACTGTTCTTCGGCATAAATCGGAATCCCATTCGGATATAATTTGCCAGCTAACTCTGCGGGATAGATCCGACCTTCTATATCTGGAATTTGGGTGGCGGTAAATGCGACCACCTCGAAATCTTCATTATCGCGAAACCGCAAATTGAAATTGTGGAAATCACGTCCTGCGGCACCCATGATAATCACTTTTTTGCGACTCATAAAACCTCCGTAACATGTTCGATAGTTTACTTGTTGTGATTCAATTTCGAAATAGATGCTATCAGCAGCAATTGAATTGAGCCTCTGTGAAACAGCGTTGATCGCTCAGCCTTAGCTATCGAACATGCGGTGCCAGACGTCCTCTAACGACCGAAACACCGGAATCTGATAATCAATATCAACCCTCATGGCTCATCATGTCGTTAAAATAGGATGAAAGGTAACTCATCAAATCCGTTTTGCTTTTCAATTGAAATAATTCGTTTCTGATTTTCGCGCTATTGGGGAAGCCCTTGAGATACCAGCCGAGATGCTTACGAATCTCCTGCAGAGCTAATTTCTCGCCCTTCAATGCGATCATATCGCCAATATGTCGTTCGATAATTGCAAGCCGTTGTTGAAAGTCAGGTGGTGGCAGCTTTTCACCTGTTGCGATGAAATGATGGGCTTGCTGAAAGATCCACGGATTGCCGAGGCTCGCACGGCCAATCATGACCAGATCGCAGCCAGTTTCATCGATCATCCGTTGTGCATCTTCGGCCGATCTCACGTCTCCGCTCCCGATGATCGGCACTGACACGTGCCGTTTGATCGCTGCGATAACCTGCCAGTCGGCGCGGCCAGCGTAGCCCTGCGTTTGGGTCCGCGGGTGAACAGTGATGCCAGCGATGCCGCATTGTTCCAGCCGTTTTGCCACTTCCAGCGCATTGCTCCGCTGCTCATCCCAGCCCTTGCGGATCTTCGCCAACACCGGGCGCGTAGCATGCTGAACAGCCGCACGGGCAATTGCCTCGAGACGATCGATATCCTTGAGCAATGCGGCCCCAGCTCCGCGCTTAACCACCTTTCTTACCGGGCATCCAAAATTTAAATCGATGACATCGGGCTGATATGGCTCGACAATGGCCAATGCGCGAACAAACGTTTCGGGGTCCGATCCGAAAAGCTGAAAACCGATCGGTCGCTCTGCTTCCCGAAAAAAAACATATTCCAACGTCCGGCTATTGTGCCGAAGCAACCCATCGGTGCTGATCATTTCCGTGAAAACCATCGCAGCCCCTAATTCGCGGCAAATGATCCGAAATGATGAATCTGAAATCCCCGCCAGGGGAGCCAGAATTGCCCGACCTGTTAAATAAATGTCTCCTAATTTCATGAGACGAAAGATAATAACTTATCGGCTAATTTGCAAGTGCTTTTTCAAGAAAACAAAGATAACATCTATCCAAAAACTCTCTAAAAAAGCCGCTTGCATTTCTCACAATGAAATGATAAATTCAATCTGCAATGGCTCGCCACGGAATCGAACCTGAACCAACACTCTGATCGAAAACTTCAGAGCCTGAACCAAAACCTCATACGGAAACCTGACAATCGCTCACCATTGCACCAGGGGAGTATCAGGTTTTTTTATTTTGAAGATACCTTATTTTAAAATTCCAAAACATAACGCCCGAAATGATACTAACGAAAGGAGCAAGCTTATGAATCGATTCATTCCCTTACTGATCAGTTTTTTCTTACTGATTACTGCTCCCTGGGCCTTCTCCCAGGGCATCTGGAAAACCTACACCCGTGCTGATGGGCTGGCTGGAGATTCAGTTTATTGTATTAACCAGGACAAATTGGGCAATATGTGGTTTGGGACTTGGGCAGCGGGATTGAGCAAGCTGGATACCAATGGTCTCTGGACTAACTACTGGAATAGCACTGACAGCCTTGTTTTCATCGATGATATTGAATTTGATAGCCTGAATAATATCTGGCTCTCTTATGACCAATGGTATGGCAAGACACGGTATCGTGATCATATCATAAAATTCAATGACTCTATTACAATCTATTATAATATTAATGCAGGCATGGCTAGCCCAGTTTGTCTGGGTCAGGATTCATTAGGTCAGATCTGGTGCGGGATGTCGGATTACGGTTTAGCCTGCTGGTTTGATGGCAGCGAATGGAACTTGTATGGAGTTATTGGCACAGGGGTTTATTCCCAGGTGTATGAAATTAAAACCGATCGGCTGGGGAAACTCTATTTTGCCCATTCTCGAGGCATTTCTACCCTAACTGATTATATTTTTTGGGGGCCACTTGTCGCTGACATTGCATTTGACAAACAAAATCGGATGTGGTTTTCTACCAACAGCTGGCGATGGGGCTTGGCAATGTTTGATGGAAAAAATTTTTATTCCCATACGACAAACGATGGATTATTGCGGGATAATCTTTGGGCCGTGGCTATCGATTCCAGCAATAATGTCTGGTTTAGTTATTTTGCTTTGCTCGGAGTAGGAAAATTTGATGGTCAAAGCTTTACTCATTTTAATCATAATGATGGCTTGGGTGCTGATCTGGTATATGATATATTTGTCGACAAAAAAGGAGATATCTGGTTTGCCACCAATGGTGGAGGCGTCTCCGTCTTGCACGACACGACCAGAACCACGGTCGATCAAAAAGATAAGTTCGCTCATCAGCCGGAATTCTTTCGACTGTATCAAAATCATCCCAATCCGTTTAATGCGACGACAGCAATTAACTATGATCTAGATAGCAATGGCCTAATTGTATTCACCATTTATAACCTAACTGGACAGGAGGTGATCACGCTGATCAATGATTTTCAACCAGCAGGGTTGTATCAAATTGTTTGGGATGGCAAAGACAAACATAGCAAGGAGGTGAGCAGCGGGATCTATTTAGCCGTCTTAAAAACTGCAACGATTAAAAAGTCAATTAAACTTACTTTAATCCGTTAACCCTAAAAAATAAGGAGCATGCCATGAACCGTTGGCTATTATTTCTCATTTTTCTTTGCCTGCCTAGTGTTGTTTTCTCCCAGGGCACCTGGAAATATCTTACCCGTGCCGATGGGCTGCCAGGAGATACTGTTGTAGTTATTACTCAAGACAAAAATGGCGCTTACTGGTTTGTATCATATCAAGCTGGTATGAATAAGCTGGATACAAATGGCGTATGGTCTCCTTTAATAGTATCCGCTGACACGGCGGATGTAGCGGGCATTGTAATTGATAGCTTAAACAACAAATGGATGAGGATCATCCAAATGAAAGGACATTATTTTGGAGACTACGTAGTCAAATTTGATGATTCCAGTTTCACTTACTACTCTCCAACTGGTCATCCCGAGCCCCAATATGAGCCGCACCTGGGCTGGCTGGCCATAGATGCGGAAGGCCGTATCTGGTGCGGAACCACGCATGCCCTGGCTTACTGGTTTGATGGAACCGAGTGGTATCCGCATCTGGTGCCTGGTGCCTGGAAATATATGTCGCCGATCCACCAGATTGTCACTGACCGCTATGGCAAACTATACTTCGCTCACTTCCGCGGTATCTCCACCCTGGATGATTATATTTTCGACGGAGGACGTGGTACTACAGGGACCATGGTTCATTCCATCGCCTTTGATCGACAAAACCGAATGTGGTTTGGCTGCACGCATGACAAATATGCCCTGGGCATATTTGATGGGCAAAACTGGTATGGCTTCACTACCGCTGATGGACTAAAACAAAATGATGTTGTCTGGGTGGCGGTGGACTCGAGCAATAATATTTGGTTCAGATATGCCAGTTCATCGGGGATTACCAAATTCGATGGCCATACTTTTACACATTTCACTAAGGAGAATGGCTTATCTCATAATGTGGTTAATCAGATCTATGTTGATTCAAAAGGGTATATCTGGTTTTGTACGGATAGAGGTGTCTCTATTTTAAAAGATACTGCCAGTAGCGTCAAAGAAAAACTTAGTCAGAATTTTCAGCCCATTGAATTCACTCTGCTTCAAAATTATCCTAATCCATTTAATGCTGTTACAACTATTCAATATAGCTTAGTTAATGATACAAAAGTTGAATTGTCAATTCTTGATCTTCTGGGAAAGGAAGTGATAAAATTAATTGATAACCACCAGACAGCAGGTTTGCATCAAGTAATATGGAATGGTACCAATACTAATGGGAAGGAGGTGAGAAGTGGGATTTATCTCGTTGTTTTAAAAACTGGAGCTATAAAAAAATCAATTAAAATCGCTTTGATTCGTTAACCCTAAAAAATAAGGAGTATGCCATGAATAATCAATCTCTCTTTTCAAGATCGGCGGTCAGATTGATAGCTATCGTTATCTCTCTGATCGTTTCGCAGCAGCTTTTGGCGAAAGATTTTTTTCCCTGCGGCGTGTTCAACTTTGATGTTTGGGGGCCAGAATGCCCCTTTACCTCTCAGGAATTCCAGCGCATTAAAAATATCAATGCGAACTGGGTTGGCTCGGTTTCATTAACCGCCCAGGGCGGCATGATCGACTCGTTTAGCACTTTATCCGGGGTGACCTAAGTAACAAATCTTGAGGTGGATACATAAGCGGTATTAAAAAATGAAATTATTGGAAAATCATTCGCACTTATCTTAACTCATTAAACTCTAAATAAGGAAGGACAATATCATGAATCGATTGCTATTTATTTT